>Ga0075423_10006776_pt1 | contig 10776 bp, 3 predicted proteins | sample SoiMethybrSBSTD2_FD_80114 | JGI IMG/M metagenome (GOLD analysis project Ga0075423, IMG submission 80114) | Bulk soil microbial communities from a Populus tree surrounding site in Tennessee, USA - Soil MetaG P. TD hybrid SBSTD2 | ecosystem: Environmental > Terrestrial > Soil > Tree plantation...
CCGGCGCATCCGCGTTGTCCGAGATGAACAGCCGTCCCGTATTCGTCGACACCCAGATCGTTCCCGTGTTGCTCGGCGCCCGCGCGATGCGCGACACGAACCCGCCGGCGCGCGTGCCGTAGGACGCCGCTGTCAGGTCGGTAGCGCCGGCGGGACCGATCCGCACGAAGTCACCGCACGCCGGGTTGGCGGCCGACGTCGTGAACTCCGGGCAGTTCGCTTCGAGGAACGCCTGGTCGCCGCCCCAGTCCTGCGTTCGCCAGACGCTCTGCGAGCCCTGGAAGATCGAGCCCGCGCGCGAGGGGTTCGGGTCCGCGACGATCGGCGGGTAGAAGTTCGAGCCCTCCGGGCTCGACACGATTGGACCGGTCGCGACCACCCACTTCGTCGGATCGCCGTTGCGGAAGTTGACGTCCGACGCCTGGCCGAAGAACGTGTTGAACCGCAGGCTGTCGTCCAGGACGTTGAAGCCGGACTGGCCGCCGTCGCCGTAGATCTCCTGGAACCACACCGTCGGCGATCCCGTGTACTGGAACGTGCCGTTGTCCTGCGTGCCGGCCTGCGCGTTGTTCTGCGGCCGCTGGCTCGAGACGGAGAGGCTGTTGAACTGCAGCGTGGACAGGCCGTTGTTGATGTGCGTGATCGAATCGGGCACGATGGAGAGCAGGCTCTTGCACAACGCCAGGCTCGCGGCGTTCAGGCCGCGGCTGTCGCACTTGTACGAGACGTCGGCGAAGCCGCCCTCGACCCGCACGATGCCGCCATCGGACCCCTCGAAATACCGGAACGGCTCGTTCGGGATGAGCACGAGCGCGTGCTGATCGGGGTGAATCGCCTCGGCCTGGTTCGCATCGCCGTCCTGCGTCTGATCGGTGAAGCTGAAGCCGCCGTCCATCGACAGGAGGACGCCCCGGCCGTTCGATTCCGCGCCGAGCTCGTCGTAGCTGAACGAGCCGCCGAGGTACACGACGTCGGGGAACCCCGCCGGCGAGACCACGAAGTTGTCGTACCAGCACTGCGCGGTGCAGTAGCCGATGTTCTGCGCCGTGGTGATGTCGGCGAACAGCGCCGCGCCCGCGGCGTCGTCGGTGCGGAAGACCCGCGCGCGATTGGGCGGCTCGTCATCGGAGTTGCCGACGCCGACGTACATGCGCGTCCGCCCGCCCGGCAGCGCGTTGACCGCGAACTCCGCGCGATCGGTGTTGAGCGTGGCATTCAGCGGCGCCTTGATCCGCGTGAAGCTGACGCCGTTGTTCGTCGAACGCCAGACGCCGACCTGAAACGCCGCGGCGTAGATCGTCGCCGGGTTGTTCGGATCGAGCTCGACGTGATTGACGCCGCGAATCGAACCGGCCGCGTCCCAGATCCGCGCGAACGACGCGCCGCCGTCGGTCGAGCGGTAGAGGCCGAACGGCGCCGGCACCGTCGTCGGCGGCGGGTTCGTGGTCGCCCCGCCCGTGTTGCCGGCGTAGCCGCGGACGCCGCGCGCAACGCCGACGAGGATGCTGCCGTTGGGCGCGATCACGATGCCGCTGATGGCGCGCCCCTGGAAGTTCGACGCCGGCGAGACGCTGCCGGCCAGCAGCGTCCACGTGTCGCCGCCGTTGGTGGACTTGTAGATGCCCATGCCCGCTTCGGAATCACCCGACGCGTTCGCCTCGCCGGTGCCGACATAGACCGTGCGGCCGGAGGGATCGTTCGGATCCACGGTGATCGTGCCGATCGCATTGCTCGCCAGGCTGCCGGAGATGAAGTCCCAGTTGGCGCCGCCGAGCGCCTTGGTGGTCCGCCACACCCCGCCTCCCGCCGCTCCGAGGTAGATCGTACAGTTCGCCGCGGTGCAGGACGGGCCGATGGCGAGCGCGGTGATGCGCCCCGAGGCGACGTATTGATCGTGATCGCCGAGGAAGTTGAGCACGCCCGGATACGTGGCCTTGCTCGGTCCGATCAACTGCCACACACCACTCCCGGCGCCCGATTGGGCCTTGATCGATGCAAACGCGCTCTGCGCGTTGAGCGTCGCGTCGAGCGGAATCTCATCGACGGCCGCCGGATAGGCGCGCAGCGCCGCCGCGCGCCCTTCCGCCGTGTCCGCCGGCTCGCTGCCGATGGCGTCCTGGTCGGGATCGCCCTTGGTGAAGCTCAGAGCGTGCTTGCCGTTGAAGTGCGTGCGAGCCGCCGAGACGATGAGGACGCTGGACCCGGCGGCGACAAACAGGGCGATACCAGTTGCGAGGAGTACGGGGGAAACATGTCGGTGCGGCATAAACAACTCCTCCCGATGAAATGGAAACCACGAAACGGCGTGCGCGTGCGGGCGCCTACTGGCACAGCGAGACGACGCAGATCGACAGGATGTTGCGGTTCTCGGGTGGTACGGGAAGGCCGCGCTCCTTCAGCAGGCGCCGGATGAGCGCGGCGGTCTCAGGATAGGCGGTGGCGGACTGGACGCCGACGCGCACGAGCCCTTCGGCGTAATCGAGCGCCTGCCACAGGTGTCCCGCGGCCGCCGAGCCGACCTTGTCGGTGTCGCGGCTGCCGCGATCGTAGGTATCGAGCTTCGCCCCGCGGTCCACGAGCAGCTGGATCGCCGCGTTGCGCCCCTTGAGCGCGGCGCCCATCAGCGGCGTGCGCCCCTCGTTGTTGGCGCCGTTCGGGTCGAGCCCGAGGTCGAGCAGCAGGCGAATCGCGTCGACGTTCGCCTGCGGCGACCGTTCGTACGTGACGCCTTCCACCCAGCCGACGCCGCCGGCCGCCGTGAGCGCGGTGTCGCCGTTGGCGGTCGCCAGAAACGGATCGGCCTTGTATTCCAGCAGCAGCTTCATCAGCTCCGTGTCGCTCGACTGCGCGGCGCGGACGAACGCGGTCGCGCCGTCCTCGAAGAACCACTGCATGGTGAAGATCGTCCGCGTGAGCGTGTTTTCGCGGATGTGTGCGTTCGGGTCCGCCCCGTGCTTCAGCAGCGACCTGATGATTTCCAGGTGATCGAGGTCGGGCTTCGGGACCGGGTAGTCGCCCCCCTCGATGTTGCGGTTGTCGGTGGCGATGTAGAGCGGCGTCCAGCCGCCCTTGTTCGGCATGTTCACGTCGGCGCCGCGATCGATGAGCAGCTGCGCGAGCGCGTAGTTCCGGTTGTTGATCGCGGTCAGCAGCGGCGTCCAGCCGTACTCGGTCGTCTGGTTGACCTTCGCGCCGCCGTCGAGCAGCGCCTTCGCCGATTCGACGTCGCCCTCGCGCGCGGCGAACACCAGCGCCGTCAGTCCGCCGCCGCCGCGGCCGACGAGCCCCGCCTGCACGAGCGTGTCGTCGTCGGCGGGATCGATCAGACGTCCGCCGGGCGCAGCGCCCCCGCCGGCGGCATTGCGGCGTTCAAAGGCCACCTGCTCGTCGTAGGTGCGGCCGGCAGCCGCGGCGCGCGCCCGCCGTTGACGCGCCTCTTCGACCGCGCGCACGTTGACGGCCGGCGCCATGTAGTTCCGCGGCAGGCCCGCCGGACCCGATGCGATGCCGGGATCCGCCCGGGCGGCGAGCAGCGCTTTCACCGCCTCGGGATGCCGCTGCTCCGCGGCCCACATCAGCGCGGTCGTCCCGCGCAGCGCCTCGCGCGCGTTGACGTCCGCGCCGGCGGCGACGAGCCGCCTGATCACATCCACGCGGCCGTTGCGCGCCGCGAACATCAGCGGCGTCTCACCGTTCGGCCCGTGCTCCTTCGGATCGGCGCCCGCCCGGAGCAGGCGGTCGATGATCGGGAGGTCTCCGTCGAGGCAGGCCATCGACAGCGGCGTCACGCCTTCGCGATTGGCCGCGCGCACGTTCGCGCCCGCCGCGATCAGGCGATCCACCGCCTGGACGTCGCCGTGGTAGATGGCCGTCAGCAACGGCGTGACGTCGTTGTTCTGCGCGGCGAGCGTGACGCCGGAGGCGATTGCGATCGCGAGCGCGAAGAGTCGAATCTTCATCAGCCCCCTACACGCCCACGAGTCTCCCCGTGCTGTCGCCCTGCACGTCCTTCTCGATCCCGTACAGGTCGAGGAGGCTGAGCAAAAGGTTGCCCGTCGTCACCGACTTCCGCTCGTAGTGGAGGTGACGGTTGCCCTTCAGCTTGCCGCCCGCGCCACCGACCAGGACGTGCGGAACGTCGTAGTGCTGGTGCTGATTCGAGTTGCCCATGTTCGTGCCGTACAGGATCAGCGAGTGATCCAGCAGCGTGCCGTCGCCCTCGGGGATCGACTGCAGCTTCTGCGCGAAGTAGGCGAGCGTCGAGATGTGATACCGGTTGATGAGCCCGTAGCGGCGGATCTGCGTCGCGTCGTCCTGGTGATGCGACGCGCCATGGAAGCTGGGGCTCGTCCCGCCGTCCGGGAAGAGCGGCCCCTTCGGGAACGTGTAGACGCGGTTGGTGAGATCGCGCGCGCCGAGCAGCGTCGCGACGCGCGTGATGTCGGCCTTGAAGGCGAGCGCGAGCAGGTCGTAGTGCAGCTTGATGTGCTCGTCGAACTGCTCCGGCACGCCCGGCGGCAAATCGAAGCTCGGCACGTCGCTCGAGGCTTTCGCGGCCAGCTCGAGCCGCCGCTCGATCTCGCGGATCTCGTCGACGTACTGATTGACGACCAGCCGATCGGCGGGCCCCAGATCCGTTCGCAGCCGCGTCAGCTCGCCGACCAGCGCGTCGAGGATGCTGCGCCGCTGCACGAGCCGCTGGGCGCGCAGCTCCGGCGTCCCGCCGCTGCCGAACAGCCGCTCGAAGACCACCTGCGGGTTCAGCTCCATCGGCAGCGGCGCCGTCCGCATCAGCGGCTCGGTTGACGGCGTCGGCAGGCCGATCCAGGAAATGGAATTGGTGTAGGAGCAGCTGTACCCCTCGCCGCAATTGCTCGAGCTCGAGTTGGGATCTTCAACCGCCAGCTGCAGCGACGGCAGCAGCGTGTCGGCGCCGATCTTCCGGGCGATCTGCTGATCGATCGTCGGGCTGCCGACGGTGGCATCGGCAGCCGCGGTCTTCCGCGGCTTGATGCCGGTCAGGTACGCAGCCGCCACCCAGTGATCGGATCCGGTCGTGCCTTCGGGTGGCTCCGCCGATTTCGACCAGAGCCCGGTCAGCACCGTCATCTGTTTCTTGAACGGCTCGAGCGACTCGAGGATGAACGGCAGCTTGTCTGGCAGCGCGCCCTCGGCCTGCGGCTCCCAGAGGCCCGGCGCCATCCCGTGCGGAAAGAAGATGCCGACGAACCGCGGCTTCGCCGCGACGGGCGCCTGCGCCATCGCCGGCGTCATGGCGTCGAGCAGCGGCAACGCGAGGGTGACCCCTGCGCCGCGCAGGAACAGCCGCCGCGGAATCTGTTTCTTCATCACGAACGACATGGTGTCATCCTTTGGTCCGGCTGAAGCCGTACGTACTACTCCGTCTTCGTGTTCGTCTGGAACGGCGCGCTGCGAACGACCGCGAGCACCAGCGCCGAGAACCGGTTGTCCTTCTGTCCCACCTCGCGCGCGGCCGACCGCACCAGCGGCATGTCCTGGTAGTCGAGCCCGCGGCCGAGCGCGTAGGTCAGCAGCTTCTCGAGGCTGACGCGCACGAACTGGTTCGAATACCGGGTCACCCACTGCCGCAGCGCCACGGGGCCGTCGACCATCGTGTTGTCGAACAGCTGCGCCGAGGCGTCGATCGCCGAGCCTTCATCACGATCCCGCCACAGCCCGATCGCGTCGAAGTTCTCGAGCGCGAAGCCGATGGGATCCATCATCTTGTGGCACTGCACGCAGTCGGCCCGCACGCGATGCTCGAGCATCTTCTCGCGCATCGTCGGCTCGTGCGCGTTGCCGCGCGCGTCGGCGGCGCGCGCCGGCAGCGGGGGCACGTTGGGCGGCGGATCGGGCGGGCTCATGCCGAAGATGTTCGTCATGATCCACTTGCCGCGCGTCACCGGCGAGGTCCGATCCGGCTTCGACGTGGTCGTCAGGAACGCGCCCTTCCCGAGCAGTCCCCGTCTGTTGTCCATGCCCGGCCCGAGCGTGATGCGGCGGAACTGGCTGCCGTAGATGTTCGGGATGCCGTAGTGCGCGGCAAGCCGCTCGTCGACAAACGTGTAGTCGGCGGTCAGCAGCTCGGTGACCGGCCGGTCTTCCCGGACGATCGTGTCGAACAGCATCTCGACCTCGGTCCGCATCGCCTGCCGCAGCGGATCGTCGAAATCGGGATAGAGCGCCGGCACCGGCGCCACGCTGTCGAGGCCGCGCAGATTCAGCCACTGCCCCGCGAAGTTGAGCGACAGCGCTTTCGCCTTCGGGTGCGCGAGCATCCGCCGCACCTGCTGCTCGAGGACGGCCGGCTCCTTGAGCCGCCCCTGCTGCGCCGCCTTCAGCAGCGCCTCGTCCGGCGGGCTGCTCCACAGGAAGAACGAGAGGCGCGAGGCGAGATCCAGATCGCTGATGCGGTACGGCTGCCCTGCCGCGACGTCAGCCGGCTGCTCTTCGATGCGATAGATGAACTGCGGCGAGGCCAGCACGCGCGCGAGCGCTTCTTCGATGCCGAGCTCGAAGTCCTTCTCGCGGCGCCCCTGGCGATAGAACTCCATCAGCGAATCGACGTCCGCCGCGGTCGCCGGCCGGCGAAAGGCGCCGGTCGCGACGTTCTGCACGATGCGACGCGCGCACGCCTCTTCCTCCGCGGGCCGTGCCGGCGTGCAGACCAACAGCCGGCGGCGGCTGGGCGAGCTCGTCGCGTGCGAGGCGCTGAAGGGCCCCTCGATGCGAATGGTGCCGACGTGCGGGAAGAACGTGTAGCCGGGCGTCGGCCCGGTCTGGATCGTCGATCGGCGGAAGTGCTTGTCGAGATCGAGCAGCGGCGCGTACTGCGTCGCGAGGAACGTGACGCCGACCATGTGGCTGCCGGCGGTTACGCGTGTGCGAACTCGCATCGGCGCGCCCTTGCCGAAGAACGCTTCCGGCCCGTCCTGCCCCGTTCGTGCCGCCGTCTGCACACGGCCGCGGCATTCGGCGGCCGGCGCACGTCCGCCGCCGTGCCAGTCCATCAGCTGCAGACGCTCGGCGTCGAGCAGGAATTCAATCTGCTCGCACGGCACCGAGCCGAACCCGACGGGCGTCATGTTGTCGCCGAAGATCGGCGTCACCGTGATCGTGTACTCGCCGTCGGAAGGAAACAGGTGCTCGACCAGCAGCCCGCCGCGCGTGCCGAACGGCAGCCCTTCGACGTGATAGTCCTGCGAGGTGTCCTCGCGCGGCCGGTACACGACCAGCGTCGGGTCGTCGGGTTCGCCGACCGCCAGCCTGCTGATCTTCTGCGCGGCGGTCACGTACGCCTCGACGAGCGTGGACGAAATGCCGAGCGCGCCGGCGATGTTGTCGAACCCGGAGGTCGAATCATCCGACGGCAGGTACTTCGCCGGATCGATCGGCAGGTCGAGCAGGTCCCGAACCGAGTTCGCGTACTCGGTCCTGTTGAGACGATGGAGGCCGGGCGGCGGGGTGTAGGGCGGGGCGTCGCGATCGAGCTCGCCTTCGAGCCACGCGGCCATCCCTTCGTAGGTCGCGGGATCCGGCCGCCGCATGTCGGCCGGCGGCATCATCCCGGCGCGCAGCTTTCGCGCGACCAGCTCCCACGTCTTCGCGTTGCGGTGGACGTCCGACGTATCGAGGGTGTCGAGCGTGAGCTTCTTGGCCGAGTCGACACCGGCGGCCTTCGCGCGCTCGCTGTGGCAGGCGTAGCAGAACTGCTGGAAGAGCTGCTGCTCGCGCGCGGCATCGAGGGCCTGTCCCGCGAAGCTCGAAGGGCGAACGGGGGCTTGCGCGGGCAGGGACGTCTGCTGCGCGGTCAGCGCCGCGGAAAGAACGCTGCTGGCGAAGGCGGCCCCCGCCAGCAGCAGGACGACGCGAGCTTGCACTCGCAATAGTTTCCTCGTTCTAGAACAGGTACCTCAAGGCAAACTGCATCACCCGCGGCGAGGCGGCGGTCGAGAACGACGTGATCCGTCCAAAGGTCGTTGCTGAGCTGAGGTTCACGCCAGGGTTGCCGGGGATGAACCAGTTGAACGCGTTGAACGCCTCGACGCGCGCTTCGATCTTGTTCGAGCTGGACAGCCCGAACTGCCGCACGAGCGACAGGTCGACGGTCCTGAAACCCGGTCCGTCGTAGCCGTTGCGCGGCGAGGTCCCGTAGGTCCCCAGCGGCGCGAGCGCGAACGCGGACGCGTTGAACCAGTTGTTGATGCTTCCATCGCCGTACACGTTGTCAGATACCTGGTTCGCGCGCTGGTTGGTGGCCTGCATGCCCGACAGCGCGCGATCCGCGCCGGCCTGGATCGTCAGCGGCGTGCCCGACGATCCACGGAACACTCCCGAGATCCTCCACCCGGACGCGAGCCGGCGTGCCGTCGTATTGCTGAACTGCGGGGACTCCATGCTCGCCGTGATGTTGAAGATGTGCTTGCGCCAGGCGTCGCAGCGTCCCTTGTCCGTGTCGAAAGCCTTCTGGGTATCCGCCTCAGACGGTGGATTGATCAGCGACACCGGTATCTGATATCCGGTTGCCACGTTGAGGGGACCCTGTCCCTGGTTGATCAGACCCTCGCACCGCGACACCGTGTAGTTGGCGCTCGTGGTAAACCCGCCGCCCAGGCGACGCTGCACCGACAACAGTAGTCCCTGGTAGTCCTGCCAGCCTGCGTCGGTCACCGAGTCGAGGTACCCGTAGTACTGTCCGACCGCCGGGTTCAGGAGGCTGAGTTCGCGACGCTGATCCAGCGAGGTGGTGCAATTGGCGAACGTCTGTCCGCCTGCCGTGCATGGCGCCGTTGCGGTCGCTCCAGGCGTCGTGACAAGGCCCGGATTGCCGTCGACAACACCCCATACGTTGATCATGTGGTTGCCGAGGTAGGTCGCCGAGACTGCCATATTGGTCCCGAACTGCCGCTGAATGCCGACGTTCCAGCTGTGGTTCCGCGTCGTCTTGATGTCATACGGCACGGTGATGAACAGCGGGTAGAGCGCGGACGCCCACGGGTAGGCCGACGGGGAGATCGGGTACGGATTGGTCCTGCCGACCGAGCCCCACGGGTCGTCGAACAGCGCGCCGGTCAGCCGCTGCTCCAGGCCGAACGGCGGCGCCGAGCGCGAGTCGAAGAAGAACTGGCCGGTCACGAAGTCACCGGTCATGCCGTAGCCGACGCGCACCGACGTGCGGCCGTCGGCACCCGGGTCCCACGCCAGCCCCAGGCGCGGCGCGATGTTGGACCAGACGGTCCTCATGCCGGTCGAGCCAGGGAAACCCTGATCACCGGGATAGTAGAGACCGGCGGGAGCCTGCGGGTAGACCGTGCTGTGCGTATTCGACCGTACCCGGGCCATGTCGAAGCTGTAGAACGCCTTGTCGTTGCTGTTCTGTGGGAACCACGGCTCCCACCGCGCTCCGTAGTTGAGCGTGAGGCGCGACGACAACCGCCACGTGTCCTGCCCGTAGAAGGCCATGTAGGGCTGCGTGATGTCCTGGCGGAAGGGCGTGGCCTCGCGGAACTCGAACATGCGGCCGAGCAGGAAGTCTCCGAGCGGAAGGCCCGTCACCGATCCGTTGAACGAAATCGGACCCATCGAGCGCACGTTCGATTCCGTGTTCCAGTTGGACAGCGAGAACGCGCCGCCCAGGCCGTACTGATGGCCCCCGCGGACCATCGTGAAGTCGTCGGACAGCAGGTACGTGTTCGGCTTGTAGAACGAAAAGGTTTCCGTCCCCGTATTGATGGAGAAGGCGCCCGTGGTCGTGATGTTCATGTAGTGCGGCACGTGGCTGTACATCTTCACGCCCACGTCTTCGGGACCGAACATGTCAGCGTGGGTCCGAAGGACGCGCGTACGATTCACCGCGACGCGCACGTTGTTGATCATCGTGTTGCTCATCACCCACGTCTCGCCGATCGCCAGTGAGTGCGACGCGTTGTCGCGGCCACCCGCGCCGGTGCCGGCCGCAGCCAGGATGTTGCCGCCGGCGTTGGTGAATGCCGGATCCCAGAACGTCGTCGCCAGCTGGTACCGCGCGAACAGCTGGTGGGCCGTGTTCACCTGCCAGTCGACCCTGCCGATCGGCTGTGACTCGCGCGGCCTGGTCGTCTGTGAATAGGCGATCTGGCCGCACGGATCGGCCGTCACCGGCAGCATCTTCGCGATCTTCACGGCCGCGGGGCTCAACAGCGCCGGATTGATCCGGTTGTTCGTGAAGCCGAGCGCGGCGGGGAGCGTCAGGTTGCCCTGCGCCCGGCACTGCGCGGAGGCGACCGCGGAGAAATCGCCCTCCAGCATGGCCGGCGTCGGGATGAACGTGATGATGTCAGCGGGCGTCTGCGTGGTGCGCGTCCCCTGGTAACCGGCGAAGAAGAAGACGCGGTCCCTGACGATCGGTCCGCCTAACACGCCGCCGAACTGATTGCGTACCAGGCCGTCGTCGAACCGCTTCCCCGTCGCCCGGTTGATCGACGCGAATGGACTGGTCGCGTTGAAACGATGGTGTCGGGCAAATTCAAAGACGTCGCCGTGGAATGCGTTGGTGCCCGATTTGGTGGCGAAGCTGGCCGTGCCACCCGCCTTGTATCCGTTCTGCGCGTTCTGCGAGCTGGTTTCGATCTTGAACTCCTGCACCGCGTCGGGGAACGGCAGCACCAGGTTGTCGCCGTCGTACACGTTGTTGTGCAGGGCTCCGTCCAGCAGGTACGCGACGCCGAACTGCTGGCCGCCGGCGATGGCGATGCCCCGCGTCTGCGTCAGGCTGCG
>Ga0075423_10006779_pt1 | contig 10770 bp, 10 predicted proteins | sample SoiMethybrSBSTD2_FD_80114 | JGI IMG/M metagenome (GOLD analysis project Ga0075423, IMG submission 80114) | Bulk soil microbial communities from a Populus tree surrounding site in Tennessee, USA - Soil MetaG P. TD hybrid SBSTD2 | ecosystem: Environmental > Terrestrial > Soil > Tree plantation...
GAGCGGATCCCGTTCGGCCAGCGCCCCCGTCATGAGAGGCAGCGCCCCGACGAGGATCGCGTCGCGGCGATGAGCGAAGAGGAAATCGCGCGCACCGCCCAACGCGGCCGCCCACACGTCGAGACGATCCCCGTCGCTGCGGGGAGCGTTGAGATGCCGCAATGCGAGATCGTCGGGCGGCGCCGGCTCCGATTCGCTGCATTCGACGAATCCCTCGCTGATCGGCGCGAGCGGGAGCGTCGCATCCGGCTCGGGCGGATCGCTCGCGCACGCGTCGGGCAGATCCGGCAGGCAGACCAGGCTGACCTCAGGCAGGCCGTAGAGATGATGGACCCCGCGCCACGTGGTGGGATCGGTCGGATTGAAGGGCTGCGAAGTCGTCTCGAAGCCGGGCAGCAGCCGCCGGAGACGCGCGCTGCGGTTGGCCGCGCGCCCGCCGGCCTCCTCGAGATACGGCCAGGGATCGCCGGTGCGCACGACGACCGCCCGCTGCCCGCCCTGCGCGAAGAAGCGCCGGACGGCCGCGCCGAGATACGAGGCGCAGGTCCCGCCGCCGCTCGCCGAGAGCGGCCGCGCGCGCCAGTCGAACAGGCGGTCGAACGCCTCCCAGCTCTCCACCGTCACGGGCAGCTGCTCCAGCGCCTGAATCTGCGCCTGATCGCGCCGCCACGGCCCGTCGATCCAGCCGGCGGCACGCAGTTCCGCCGTCACCTGCCCGGGCAGGGGAGTGCGGCGCCGCGCGACGTGGCCGACGAAGCAGGCGATATCGGTGCGCTCGGGGGCGGCCGGCGCGCTGGACCGGGCGATCTCGAAGTCGAGCGGCATGGGCGGCTACTTCTCGATCACCATCCCCTCGGCGGACAGGACGAGCTCCTCCATCGCCACGTCGCCGCCGCCTTTCGCCGCCAGGGTCGGTCCCGTGTACTTCATCGGGATCACGTTGGCGAGCACCCAGCTCTGGACCTTCGACTGCGCCTCGTCCTGGAGCGTGATGGTGACGCTCTTCTTCTTGCCGGCCGGCCCCGTCGTCCGCACCTCCTTGATCCAGTCGAACAGCGACTTCGAGTCCACGATGCCGCGCTTCAGCGTGACGTCGCTGACCTTGTGCACGCCCGGCACCTTGCGGACGTGGTTCTCTTTCTCGTTGCCGTTGCGGTACTCGGCCACGGTGATCTCGGTCCCGATCCCCGAGACGTCCGAGAAGCCGCCGAAGGTCTCGCCGCCGTCGAAGCTGACCGTGAAATTGAATGCGCCATAGGGCGTGTCACGATTCGCCATCTGTCATCTCCTCTCGGGGCTCCGCCCCGAACCCCGGCTCGTCGCTTGCGGGGCCCCCGGCGCCCCGCGCCGCTCCTCGCAGGCGCGCCGTGCGCGCCTTGGGCGAGGCTCAGGCCCGGGCATCTGCAGTCTTCTGGCCGATGCGGAAGATCACGAACTCGGCCGGCTTGATGATCGCCACGCCGATCAGGCAGACCAGCCTGCCGTTGTCGAGATCGTTCTGGGTCATCGTGCTGCGATCGCAGCGCACGAAGAACGCCTCGTCGGTCGTGGTGCCGAGCAGCGCGCCGTTGCGCCACTCGTTGTAGAGGAAATCGGAGATCGTCTGCCGCACGTTCGCCCACAGGCGCTCGCCGTTCGGCTCGAACACCGCCCACTGCGTGCCGCGATCGATGGAGGCTTCCAGGTAGTTGAAATAGCGGCGATCGGAGACGTATTTCCACTCGGGATCGGACGAGGCGAGCCGCGCGCCCCAGACGCGGTAGCCGCGCCCGGAGAGCAGCCGCAGGCAGTTCACGCCGAGCGGATTGAGCATCTCCTGCTGGCCGAAGTTGACGTCGATCTCGAAGCGCATCGCGCTGCGCACCACCTCGTTCGCCGGCGCCTTGTAGACGCCGCGCTCGACGTCGTTCCGCGCGTAGATGCCGGACACGAAGCCCGAAGGCGGCAGGGACAGCTCGCGGCCGATGTCCTCGCGCCCCGGCCGGGCCAGGGGATTGGGGACGATCACCCAGGGGTAATACAGCGCCGCGTACTTCGAGTCGATCAGGCTCTTCACCCCCCGCGCCTCTCCCGGCGTCAGCTCGGGCGGCGTGTCGAGCACGGCGATGCGATAGGCGCGCCGCGCCGAGGCGTGTGCGATCAGTCGGGCGTTGATCGCCTGTGCGATGCCTGGATAGGCCGCCGCGCCTGGCGCCGCAACGATCGACACGTCCTCGAGGCTGGCGATGTCGAGGAGCGCGACCCGGTAGTTGGCGTCGGTCGGCACGCCGCCGTCGGCGCCGCCGGTCAGATCCCACCGCCGCTCCATCTCGCCCTGCGCGTTGACCGCGCCGCCGGCCAGCAGCGCGTCGCGCAGCTCGATGGCGGAGACGCCGGCGCCCATGCGGATCGCGAAGAGATTGTTCAGGTGATCGCTGCGCCGGGCCGGCCGTTCGGCCATCGCATGGCCGATCCATCGCGGGTGCGTGCGATCGAAGCCCATGCCCTCGAGGCTGACCACCTCGCCGCTCTCGTCGGTGGCGACCGTGAGCAGCGTCAGGATCTGCGCGTTCGCGCCGGCGAGCGTCGCGGGATCGGCGGCAGGACTCGCAAGATTGGCGGCCGGGCGCCATTCGGTGCCGACCTTGACGTGGTGCGCGAGCGCGGCCGCCGGGCCGCTGCGCAGCAGCGTTCCGGCGGGCGCCGTCTCCATCGTCGCGAGCGACGCCGGCGCCAGCACTTCGCGGACGACGACGCGGCCGTTGCCGAGGACGCCGGGAAAGCGCGCCACGAACTGCACCTGCTCGTCGGCCGGACCCCCGCGGACCGACACGCCGGCGGCCGCGGCGCCGGCGCCGACCACGCGGCTGACGTAGAGCCGGGATCCGCCCTCGTTGAAGAAGCCGAGGACGGCATGTGCGAGATAGTTCGTCGCCGGCGCGCCCGCTCCGAGCGCCAGATCGGAGAATCCGCCGTAGATGCGCTCGAAGTCGCCGAAGCTGGTCAGCAATTCGGGCGTCTCAGGGGTGTCGTCATCGACGCGGAAGGGACCCTTGCGGGTGGGGCCGACGAAGGCCGTCGTGCTCGTTCCCACGCCTTCGATCGACTTGGCGCGGAAACTGGTCTCTTCCACGTAGACGCCTGGAGCAAGGTATTCAGGCATGAATCAATCTCCCTGATATGCGGTGTGAGGCACAGCTCTCTCGATCGTCATGGCGATCCGTTCACGGCAGGGCGATCGCAACCGCCACGGCGAGTGAACGACCGGCGGCGAGCACCACCGGCGTCATCGACTGCGGCAACCCGGCGCGCGCGATTTCCAGCGCCTGCGGATCCGGCAGCGGCGTCTGCGCCGGCGCCAGGCCCGCGCGCACGCTCGGCGCCGGCGTCCGCGTGCCGGCGGCGGCATCGAAGTAACACTCGAGCGTCGCGGGAATCTCGGTGACGATGACTGCCGCGGGATCGGCCGACCAGGTCGTCACCGGCACGCCGGCGACGGGCACGAAGGCCTCGCCGCGCCAGTCCGTCAGTCCGCGCGCCAGGACGCGGGCCTCGGCAACGACGCGGATGAGCGCGCCACCGAGCGCGTCGCCGCTCGCCGTCTCGCGAACGCTCACGCGAAGCTCGACCCAGTTCGCGCTGACCGGCGCACTGGCGCCTGGAAACATCTCCACATCGACCGGCCGGAACAGCGAGTCGGCCTGACCGGCGCGCGCCGGGCTGGGATCGCGCGGGAGGGCGACAGTGACGCGCCGCGACAGATACCGCCCGCTCGGATCCCGTACGTCGAGCGTCAGCGATTCGCTGCCGATCGGCGGCGCAGCCGGCGGCTGGTCGAATGCGGTTTCGTGCGTCGCGAGCCGCGTCCAGCTGCCGACGACGTAGAGACCGGTGCGGTTGCGCACCAGCCGCGCACCCGGAGCCGACACGATCAGCGGATCGTCGATCGGCGCCCGCGTGGTGGCGTCGATGCAGCGCAGGGCCGTGAGCGCACGGCGCTCGACCCGCTCCAGGTCGCGCAGCTGCCCGGTCATGCGCGCACCACCTCGCCGTACGCGAAGCGGGACGCCACCACCGGGCGGCCGGGCGGCGGCGGCGCATCCGGATCGAGCCGCACGAGGCGGGCGATGTAGGACGCCGACAGCCGGTAGGCGGGGTCGAGCGCGTCCCAGATCCGCATCAGATCCTCGGTGGCCAGCTCCGCCGGGATGACCTGGATCACCTCGTTGGCGCCCCAGCCGGCTTCCGGCGACAGCGAGGACGCGTCGAGGATCGGGAACATGTGCAGCTGCCGGATCGCCCAGGCGAGCATGGTGTGCTCGTCGCGCGCGTTGCCTGCCCAGGCGCTCATCAGAAAGTGCAGGTCCAGGCCGAGCGGCGTCGGGCGCGCCGCGGCGCCCGCGGTCGCCTGGATCTGCCGGCTGTGTTCGTTGACCGTGACCCGATAGAGGTAGAGCGTGATCCGGGTCGCCTCTCCCGGCTCGCCCGCCAGCTCGCCGGAGGACACGAGATCGAACCCGCAATCCGGCATGTCCTGGCCGGCCAGGCTGCGCGGGTACGAGTTGCGCAGGTAGGTGACGATGGAGTTGCCAACCGAGTGGATGGCAAAGACATTGGCCATGTCCCGATCGCTCGCGCGGTCACGCGTCCGGCGGCCGCCGCGTCGGCCGCCACAGACGGCGGCCGTCGTGGAGGATCACGTTCTCGATCACGCCGCGGCTCTCCAGCAGTTTCAACGCTTCCCGCACGTCCTCCACCGATGCACGCACGCCCTGTTCGCCCAGCCACCACTCGGCGATGCCCACTTCGCTGTCCGCTGCCGCCGGGTGCCGCTGCAAGTAACGCTCGATGGCGTCTGCAATGGACTGATGACGCATCTTGAGCAGAGTGACAATGTGCGGGTCCTTGTTGCGATGCGAGGGCACGGAGCAACCGGCATGCCCACGCGGCCGCATGCGCGGATGCGCCCGATTCCGCGACGCCGCGCGCGCGTCTTTGGTCACAACTGCGAAGGCGGGTTGTTGGTGACCCACGCTCTTTCCGCCGGGGCATGAGAGTTCACGGCTGCGCCGTGGTGGGTCAATGAATGAGCACGTGGGTTTCCCGTGACCCACCTGTGATCAGGCGATCAGGAGGAGACGGCACCTCTACTGACAGAAAGACGACCCCGGCCGATTCGGCCTATCATTCGTCTTTCTGCTTCGCTCACAAGAGGCGTCACGGTATGCGAGTAGTCAGGTCTGGACTGGTGTTCGTGCTGGTGTCGGGAGCCACGCTGGTCGCGTCCGATTTCCTCACCGAGGGCGTGGACAACGCTCGGACGGGATGGGTGCGCGACGAGAAGGTGTTCACGAAAGCGAACGTCGGGAGCACGACGCTCCTCTGGAAGGTCAAGCTCCAGAGCACGCCGCGCGCGATGCACAACCTGTTCGCGCCGCTGATCGCCGAGCGCGTGACCACGCCGCAGGGCTCCCGCGAGCTCGCGGTCGTGGCCGGGGTCAGCGACGATCTGTTCGGGATCGACGTGGCCAGCGGCGAGCAGATCTGGCACCGGCGCTTCGACAGCACGCTCGAGAAGCCCGGGGGCACCAACGACACGCTGTGTCCGGGCGGCCAGACCGCTGCGCCGGTACTGACGCAGGCGTCGCCTGGCAAATACACGATCTATGCGGTGTCGTGGGACGGCCGGCTGCGGCAGGTCAATCTCGCGGACGGCCAGGACGTCGCGGCAGCCGAGAAGTTCGTCCCCGGCGGCGGGAAGCCCTACGCGCTCAATCTGCACAACGGCGTCATCTACACCGCGACCGCGCAAGGGTGCGGCGGCCTGACGAACGCGTTCTATTCCTTCGACCTCGCCAGCCGCCGCGCCAGCGCGTTCATCCCGGCCGGCGGCGGGCTGTGGGGCCGGCGCGGCGCCTCGATCGATTCCGACGGCCGGGTCTACCTCGGCACCGGCGACGCGGAGTTCGATCCGCTCAGCCGCCGCCTCGGCAACGGGATCGTCGGCGTCAAGCTCGATGACAAGAAGCAGCTGCAGATCGCGGACTACTTCGGCGCGCCCAACGCCAACTGGCTGTGGCGCCGCGATCTCGACGTCAACACCACGCCGGTCGTGGTCGATTACCGGAACCGCAAGTTCCTGATCGGCACGAGCAAGGAGTGCCGGCTGTGGCTGCTCGATCGCGAGGCGCTCGGCGGCGAGGACCATCGGACCACGCTGCACACCACGCCGCTCATCTGCAACGATGCCCAGGCCTTCGACGCCAGAGGCATCTGGGGCGCGCTGAGCGCGTGGCAGGACGAGAAAGGCACGCAGTGGGTGCTCGCTCCGTTCTGGGGACCGGTCAGCACGACATTCAAGGCGCCGATCGAGCACGCGCGGCCCACCGGCGGCGGCGTCGCCGCCTTCAAGCTGGAGGAACGCGCCGGCAAGTGGCAGCTCACGCCGGCGTGGCTGTCGCGCGATATGGATCTCGGCGAAGAAGCGGTGATTGCGAACGGGATCGTCTTTGCCTATGCCGGCGGCGAGGACGCGTCGCAGGTGGTGCCCGATCGCGCGTGGAACGAGAAGGGCGGGGCGGTCTACGGCGGCGGGCTGAGCTCGGGTCCTGCGCGCCGGGTGCCCACCTCGCGCCGCGCCGCGCTGTACGCGCTCGACGGATTGACCGGCAAGGAGATCTGGTCGAGCGGCACCCAGATCGAATCGTGGAATCACTTCAGCGGGCTGAGCGTCGCCAACGGCCGCGCCTACGTCGCCACCTTCGACGGCACGCTGTATTGCTTCGGGATCAAGCGGTAGGGATGCTGATGAAAAACTCCCTTGTCGGCGACAGATTTCTCAGGAACCCCTTAAGTTAGGCGGAAGTCGGAGGACTCGATGCGCGCTCAACGGTTCATGTTCGCCGGTCTCTCGATCCTCGTGGCGTCGAGCCTCGTCGTCGCGCAGCCGGGACGCGGTGGATCGCAGTGGCTCACCGCGTTCGCCGACGCGCAGCGCACGTCGTGGGTCCGGACGGACGACAAGATCTCGGTGGCGGCGTTGTCGAAACCGGGCTTTGCGCTCCAGTGGAAGGTGAAGCTGGACAACCAGCCGCGAGGCGCGCACGGCCTCGCCCAGGGCGTGACCGCGAACGGCGTGACCCTGTTCGTGCCGATGTCGGTGGTGGCTGGCAGCTCGAACAACGTCTACGGCATCGACAACGATCTCGGCTACATCGTCTGGCAGCGCCATTTCGATGCGGCGTTGCCGGCGTCGACCGGCGCCTGCACGGGCGGCATCACCTCGGCGGCAACGCGCATCGTGCGGCTGGATGGTCCGCCGGCGGCGGCGGGGCGCGGGTCTGGCGGAGGCGGACGGGGCTCCCCCGGGTACCGCAGCCTGCTCGGTGAGCCTGGCGAAGGTGTACCGGTCGAGGGACGCGCGGGTGGCGCCGGCCGGGCTGCGGCTCCTCCCGCCGCGGGCGCGCGCGGCGGCGCGCCTGCCGGCGTCGAACAGGGTGCGCGCGGTGCGGCGCCGCCAGTCGCCCGCGGCGGCCAGGCGGTCGAGCGGATCCCGGGATCGCCTCGTGCCGAAGAGAACAGCAGTCCGTTCGGGTTTCTCTTCCGGCCATCGGGCGTCGGCTACGTCGTGTCGAGCGACGGCATGCTGCACGTGGTCGGTCTTCCGTCCGGCAAGGACATCCAGCGCCCGGCGCCGTTCCTTCCCGCCAACGCGAAATGGTCGGCACCGGTCGCCGTGGACACCACGCTCTATGCCGCCACGTCGGGGAACTGCGGCGGCGCGCCGAACGGCGTCTGGGCGATCGATCTGGACAGCGAGGCGAAGCCGGTGGTCTCGTGGAAGACGAACGGCGGGGGCGTGGTCGGGGCGGTCGCGTTCACGTCCGACGGAACGCTTCTCGCCGCGATCGGGCCCGGCCAGGCGAGCGGCGACGGCAAGGCCAACGCCATCGTGGCGTTGGATGCGAAGACCCTGCAGCTGAAAGACTGGTTCACTCAGCCATCGATGGAACTGGTCACCGGCCCGACCGTCATCCGCCACAACAACAAGGATCTCGTCGCCGCGGCGACGAAAGACGGCCGCGTCATCCTGCTCGATGCCGCCTCTCTCGGGGGCGCGAACCATTCGACGCCGCTCCACGCGTCGAAGCCTCTGCTCGCCGCCGGAGGGACAGTGAGCGCCGACATGCTGGCGGCGTGGCAGCAGACGGGCGGTGGCTCCTGGATCCTCCTGCCTGTCGCGGGTCGTCCGGCTGGCGAGAGCGCGGGCGCCAATGGCGCGATCTCGACGGGCGCGGTCCTGGCGCTCAAGATTGTCGAATCCGGCAGCACGCTCGCCGTGGAGCCCGGCTGGGTCTCGCACGACCTCGCCGCTCCCGCGACGCCGCTCATCGTCAACGGCGTGGTGTTCGCGCTCGCGACCGGCGCGGCGTCGACTCCCGGCGGTCGAGGCACGGCCGCCGTGCTTCATGCGTATGACGGCGCAACCGGCCAGCGCCTCTGGAACAGCGGCAAGGCCATGATCACGCCCGCATCGCCAGGGAGCATGTGGAGCGGACTGGGGCAGATATACATCGGCATGCGCGACGGCACGCTCCACGCGTTCGGCTTCGAGGACGAGCGGCGTGCCATTACTTCGTCTCCATCGCAGGGGGCCAAATGATTCGCAGAGCGTTTTGCATCGGTGCCGTTCTCGTGAGCGGCCTGTCGATCCCGGCTGCCACAGCCGCCCGTCCTCCGCTCGCCGCCGCCGCGCAGATTAAGGAGGTCACTGCTGCGGAGGCCGCGCCCTTCCTCGGCGACTGGACGCTGAACCTCCAGGGACCGAACGGCCCTGGAACGTTTGCCGTGTCATTGAAAGCGGAGAAGGAAAAAGTCAGCGGCGAAATCTCGAGCGATCAGCTGCCCAAGAATCCGATCACCAGCATCTCGATGGCCGGCAAGAGCCTGGTGCTCGGCTACTCCTTCACCTGGGAAGGCAACGCGGTCGAGGCGGTCGTCACGCTGACTCCCGCGGAGGAAGGAAAGACGACGGCCCAGATCGACTTCGCCGGCGGCGCCTACGTGATGACGGGCACGGCTACTAAGAAGGAGAAGTGAAATCCTGACAGGGGGGCGTCAAGGACAAGGGACAAGGGACAAGGGACAAGGGACAAGGGACAAACTCCGCTACCACCAGGACGTTCGTGAGCACCCGGAAGTTTTGTCCCTTGTCCCTTATCCCTTGACGGCGACACGGTTTCGTCAACGATCCACGCCCTCGAGCATCCAAATCGTGCCGGCCGATTCGGTGATCGGCAGGAAGAGGCGATTCGCGGAAATTGCGATCTCGACCCTGGCGAGCTCGCCCGCGACGCCGTGCCCCGTGCCGTGAAACGAGGTGACCCGGAAGGGGTTCCCGATCGTCGTGCCGCGGTCGGGATCGAAGCGGCGGCCCCACAGGTTGAGCGTGCCGTCGCGGGCGGACAGGAATAGAGCACGCGCCCGTCCGGTGACCACCGCGGCTTGTCGTCGTAGCTCTCTCCCTCCGTCATCGGGATCCACGAGCCGCCGTTCGCCGGCATGACGTAGAGCGTCGACACGTCACGCCGCGCGGAGTCGACCGCCATGAAGCTGATCCAGCGCTCGTCGGGCGAGAAGCGCTGGCACAGCAGGTTCCTCGCCGGATCGGACGCGACGACGCGCACGTCGCGCATGGTGACGGCGGTCGTGGGCATCACGCAGGTGCCCATGGGCTGGAGGGGCGAGAGGCGGCACGCCGCGAGGATCCGCGATCCGTCCGACGACCAGCTTTCGGATTGGTTTGCTATGCGAAATAGGAGGACTTCGGGCCGATGGCTCGCGGCGCTCGTCGCCGGGTCGATAATGCTCTCGGCCACAGCCCTCGGGGCGGGGCGCGCGCGCGCTGGAGCGCAGACGAAGCCGGCGACGCAGAAGGTCTACCGCGAATGGACGATGGCCGACCTCCTGCCAGGCGTCGCCGATCTCGGAACGGGGCACGACTGGGCGGCGGGCCGGGAACTGTTCAAGAAGGTGGGATGCGGCATCTGTCACGCGTTCGGGGCCGAGTCTGAAGGGACCGGGCTCGCGCCCGATTTGACCGGCGTCGGATCGGCCTACACGCGCGAATTCATCCTTCAGTCGATCCTCGAGCCCTCCGCGACGATCAACGGCCGCTTCTTCCAGACGACGTTCACGTTGAAGAACGGGACGACGGTGACCGGGTCGGTGATTGACGCCGGGGGCGGCAAGATCCTTGTGGCGCCGGTCATGATGAATCCGCAGGCAACGGTCGAGATCGCCCAGGCCGACGTGAAGAGCGAGGAGCCGTCGAAGCTTTCGGCCATGCCCGCCGGACTGTTGAACGAGCTCACGAAGGAGCAGATCGTCGAGCTCCTGGCGTTTCTCGATGCCGGCGGCGACAAGAGCGCGCCGGTCTACCGGAAGAAATGAGCGAGGCCAATCAGTGATGACACGACGACACTCCGTTCTGCTGCTCGCGACGTTCACGGCGGTCCTGGTCTTTGCGACTGTGCCGGTATTCGTCGCGCCGGACGGCACGCAGAACCCACCGGCGCCGGCGGCAGGCGCGGCGCAGGCGGCGCCTCAGGGACCGGGCGCCGGCCGCGGGCGCGTGTTCGATCCGATCCCAGAATATCCCGCCGATCCCAACGACGTCATTCAGGCGCTGAACGGGTTCAAGGTCGAGATCGTGGCCAGGGCCGACCGCGTCAAGCAAGGCTCGTGGATCAGCCTCGCCGAAGACGATCAGGGACGGCTGATCCTCGGCGC
>Ga0075423_10006781_pt1 | contig 10768 bp, 10 predicted proteins | sample SoiMethybrSBSTD2_FD_80114 | JGI IMG/M metagenome (GOLD analysis project Ga0075423, IMG submission 80114) | Bulk soil microbial communities from a Populus tree surrounding site in Tennessee, USA - Soil MetaG P. TD hybrid SBSTD2 | ecosystem: Environmental > Terrestrial > Soil > Tree plantation...
AGAACGTCACCGGTAGCAATGCGATCATCGAATTCGATGGAGTCGAAAAGCACAGGCTTTGCATCGATGAGGACAATGTTGCCGAGGTGCAGGTCGCCGTGACAGCGCCGCACCAAACCGGCGCGCTCGCGCGCGAGCAGCAAAGGCTTCACACGTTCCAGTGCTGCCAGGGCGGCAGCGGCCAGCGCGCGCAGGTCCTGCAAAGAAACCGAAGGCTCAGATGCCAGTTCCGCCTCGTTCTGTTCGATAATTTCAGCGAGCGCTTCAGTGAAGTGGGAATTTGTGACTGTGGGCGCTGCGCGGTGTGCCGCGGCCACCGCGCGCCCGAGCGCATCGGCAAGGGATTCGTTCAGGCGACCAGCATCGGCCAGATGATCGCAGGTCTGGCTCTCGTCAAACCGACGCATCTCGACTGCCCATTCGACCGGCTCGCCTTTGCCAGCGAGCGCGAGATATCCATTAATCTCCCGCGTGATGGCCAACACCCGCCGATAGATTGAAGGCGCGAAAGCGCGGTTGACGGCAATCTCTGCTTCGCAAGCCATCCTGCGTGCCTTGAGCGTGGAAAAATCGAGAAAGGGAAAGCGGACCGCGCGCTTGATTTTCAGCGCCCGCTCTCCCGCCAGAAAGACCGAAGCAATATGCGTGTCGATGCGCTTGACCGATGCGCCGCCGTGGTTCGCGGGATCGCTCAGAAAGTCGATCACCGGTTGCTGCGAGTCCTCACTGGTCATCGCATCGTGCCTTTCGTGCCAGCGCTAAAAACCACATAGGCCATTTTTGAACCCCTGATCCAGATCAACGACAGTCTTGCCCGACGCCGGCCGGATGGGTCAGCATTGTCTGGTGCAAGGAGGCCAGGTCGTGGGCGCCCTTCCACATTCGTTCAAACGGATCAGGCTCAATCTCGCCCATTCCAAAGAGTTCCCCCAGAATTCGTCGCTCCGCTCGATACGACAAGTCACATCGATGCGGCGCTGTGGAGGCAGCACCGCGAGGCCTGGTGCGTCCGACGATTCTGGGAGGGTGAACCCGGATGAGCACGGCTTCCTTGTTTACCGGGGAGGACCTGAGCACCGACGTTGGGTATTCGATTACGATGCGACTGCGGAAGACGATGATGAAAGCGGCTACCGGTTCGGTGCGCACGCATTCCGCCCGGGTGAATATGTCTCCGTTCGCAGCGAGGAAGGCGAGATGCACACCTTCCAGGTTACGACCGTCGAACCCGTTTCGCGACAGTTGACCTAATCTTGAAGGCGCAAGGGTCTATTGACCAGCAATCATCTTGCCGGGAGAGTGCCGCCTGACCGTCCGAGCAGGCGGCATTTTCCAAGGGAGAAACTCAGTGCTCATTGACCACCGGACATATCGAATTTTGCCAGGCAGAGTGCCAGCGCAGCTCGACCTCTACAGCAAGCTGGCCTACCCCGTGCAGCTGCGATACATGGGCGAGCCGCATTATTACCTCGTCAGCGAAACAGGTCAGCTCAACACGCTGGTGCATGGCTGGGTCTACGAGAGCGCGGCAGATCGCGAACAAAAACGTGCAAAGATGATGCAAGATCCGGACTGGAAGCACTTCCTCTCGGAGAATGCGAAAGCCGGAAATATTATCGAGCAGGCCAACTGGTTGATGACACCCGCTCCATTCTCGCCGAAAATTCCGCCGGCAAAGATCGTCAAGTAATTCCAATGCGCGGCAAGGACAATGCACGCACCGGCGGCGAAATCCTGATCGACCAACTGTCGATCCATGGGGTGCAGCACGCTTTTTGCGTGCCGGGCGAAAGCTACCTTGCCGCGCTCGATGCCTTCCATGGCAGCGATATCAAGCTGACTGTCTGCCGTCACGAGAGCACGGCCGCGATGATGGCAGAGGCGGTCGGCAAGGTGACCGGGATGCCCGGGATTTGTTTTGTGACGCGCGGACCAGGTGCCACCAATGCATCGGCCGGTGTCCACATTGCACGCCAGGATTCCTCGCCGATGATCGTATTTGTCGGTCAGGTTGCCCGCGACATGCGGAACCGCGAAGCTTTCCAGGAGCTCGATTATCGCGCCGTGTTCGGCTCGATGGCCAAATGGGCAACGGAAATCGACGATCCTGCTCGCATCCCGGAAATCGTTTCGCGCGCCTTTCACACGGCCTGCAACGGTCGGCCAGGACCGGTCGTGATCGCGCTTCCCGAGGACATGCTCCGTGAACGCGTATCCGTGCCGGATGCCAGGGCATTTGAAGGAGTGGAAACCTCGCCGGGCGCCGCCGACATGAACCGGCTGCAGGAGCTGTTGCGGCTCGCGAAGCGGCCGATCGCGCTGATCGGAGGGAGCCGATGGAACGAAGGGTCGACGGCTGCGCTGATGCGCTTCGCCGAGCGGTTCGCACTGCCGATGGCCACGACCTTCAGGCGTGGACATTTGTTCGATGCGATGCACCGTTGCTATGCCGGCGACCTCGGCATCGGCCCCGATCCGAAACTGCTTGCACGCGTGAAGGGCGCCGATCTGCTTCTGCTGATTGGGGGTCGGTTCAGCGAGATGCCGTCGCAAGGTTACAGCGTCCTCGACATTCCCGAGCCGCAGATCAAACTGGTTCATGTCCACCCAGGCGCCGACGAGCTCGGCCGTGTCTATCATTCGCATCTCGCCATCAACGCATCTCCAATTGAATTTTGCGCCGCGCTCGACACCCTGCAGCCGCCAAAGGAGATCGCCTGGCGCGGTGAGTCCGATGCCGCGCATGCGGATTATCTCGCCTGGAGCGAGAAGGCGACGTCCGTGCCAGGCGCGGTCAATCTTGGCGACGTGATGATCTGGCTGCGGGACAACCTGCCGCCCGACGCGATCGTGACGCAGGGCGCGGGAAACTTCTCCGGCTGGGTGCATCGCTTCTATCGCGTGCGCAAGTTCGGCGGTCTTGTGGGCGCGACTTCGGGATCCATGGGATATGGCTTGCCCGCCGCGCTTGCGATGCAGACGCTCTTTCGCGATCGCATCGTTGTTTGCGTTGCCGGAGATGGCGACTTCCTGATGACGGGGCAGGACTTTGCCACGGCAGTTCAATACCAGCTGCCGGTGATTGTCCTGGTCGCAGACAACGGCATCTATGGCACCATCCGTATGCATCAGGAGCGCGACTATCCAGGCCGCGTGATTGCGACTGCACTTCGCAACCCGGATTTCGTTGCGTACGCGCTCGCATTCGGCGGCTACGGAGCCGTCGTGGAAAAAACCGCCGATTTTCCGGCTGCGTTTGCCGCCGCGCACGCGTCCGGCAAGCCGTCGATCATCCACCTGAAGATCGATCCGGAAGCGATTACGCCCACCGCGACCCTGCGCGGGATTCGGGAAAAGTCGCTAGCTGGCGGTGGCGGCGCTAGCGGTACGCATCAAAACTAGAAAATAAGGTTGTCCACCGATTGTGGTTGCCTAATCGCTGTGAATCAGCATTCACTCATTTCATGCCTTACCGTCGCACGGAGAACATTGCACGCCGGCTCGCCGAGCGTGAGCAGACAATTCTCGATGCGGCGCAATCGATTGCCGGTGAGGAAGGCATGGGCGCGGTGCAAATTGCTGCCGTGGCGCAACGCGCTGACATCGCCGCGGGCACCGTCTATCGCTACTTTCCCTCCAAGAACGATCTTGTCAGCGAAATGATCTCCGGCACGGCTGAGCGCGAGCTCGCTGCAATGCGGGCCGCTGCCGATGCCGCACCTGGGCCTCTGTCGGCCCTGGCTGCCTGCATCGCCACTTTTGCAGCGAGGGCATTGCAGGAGAGGCGGCTGGCCTGGGCGTTGACTGCCGAGCCGGTCGATGCCGACATCGATGCCTTGCGGCTCAGGTTTCGCCGCGCATTGGTCGGTGAAATGGAACAGCGCATCGCCGCCGCGGTTGCCGCTGGCCATTTGCCTGTCCAGGACCCGCGTTTCGCGGCGCCTGCCGTTGTCGGCGCGGTGCTCGAGGGGGTGGTCGGACCTCTCGCCCCGTCGGCGAATGCAACGCACGAAGCCGTGCAGACGACCACGCTCCTGGCACTGCGAGCTCTGGGCGTGGTTGATGCGCGGGCGCGGGGTCTGGTGGCGCAGTGCGTAACAAGTGAGTTCATCAAGTCTCGGTGAGCGCCGGCAGCTCGTCCAGCGCGAGCATCACTCTTTTCACTCCGGGCTCTTCGTCATCGGCGACATGAAAGCCGAGCTCGGAACACATCTGCAGCATGGTTGCGTTTTCGTCCAGAACCTGGCCGTGCACGATTTGCAAACCTTTCTGACGAGCATAAGCGATCATGCGTTTCATCAAGAGCCAGCCTAAACCGTGACCCTTGAGGTACGAACGCACAAGGATAGCGAATTCAGCGCCGTCGCCGTCGGGATCGTCATGGAGTCGTACAACGCCGAGCATGCGGCCGCTCCGTTCCGAGATGGCGATGAAAGCCATGGCATGTTCAGGATCATAGTGAACGAGCTTGTCGATCAGGTCGTGACTGACTTCGCGCATCGGTACAAAAAAGCGCAGGCGCAAATCGTCAGCGCTCACCTCTGCAAGAAAATCCGGGTAAAGGGCTGCATCATCGGGCTTCAGTGGCCGGATGAGAACCTTCTCGCCGTCGCGCAACACGACGTGGCGTTCGAGCATCGTCGCATCGCCTCCCGCAATGCGCTAGTGCGACATCAATACCGGCACTGTCATTGACTCGAGCATGCCGCGGGTGACGCCACCGAGGACAAACTCCCGCAACCGGGAGTGGCCGTAGCCGCCCATCACGATCATGTCGGTTCCGGAATCCGCAGCGTACGACAGGATGGTCGGCGCCACGCCGATGTCAGACGCCGTAATGTGCTTGATCTCCACTTTAAGACCGTGTCGTGCGAGGTGCTGGCCGAGGTCGGCTCCCGGGATTTCATTTGCCTTGTTTGGCTTCTCGGAAACGATGAGAACCTCGACTTGCTTTGCTTTTTTCAGAAATGGCAAAGCGTCGGCAACGGCGCGCGCAGCGGCGCGGCTTCCGTCCCAGGAAATCAAGACGTGATCCAGCGTCATGCCTCCTTTCTGGATGAAAGGCACGAAAATGACCGGCCGACCGGATTCGAACAGCACGGTTTCATCGATGACCTCGTCCGGAGTCCAGCTGTCTGCCTCTGGCTGACCGAGAACAATAAGATCAAAGCGTCGGCCAATACGACCGAGTTGGGCGGCGGCGTCTGCAATGCTGGTGTTCAGAATGCGGGTTTCGTACGAAAGTCCTTCGCGTTTGGCTGTTTGTTCGAACCGGCTGACAGCGGCGCGCGCCTTGTTTTCCGATTCGCGACGCTGGCCCTCAATAATTTCCGGCGGAATACCACCAAATACGTTTCCTGGAATGACGGGTTCATAGGAAACGGCGGCGCCGAGGACATGCGCTTCGAACGCCTCTGCCACCGAAATGGCATAAACGCTAGCGGGGTCGCGCGCTCCCAATCCAAGGTTGACGATGATATCCTTCACCATGCTGCAATTCTCCAAATCCGGATGTGCTTAGCATAGGTCTCAGCACACGCCGCTGTCCTTGACCAAGGTCAAATGCAGTCCTGCTCTGCAAATTCTTTAAGGTAGCGGTTGAGACAATCTACTTTTTATTGCCGTCAGGCCCGAACTGCTTGAGATAAGCCCAGAGGTTGCCGGCCTCTTTTTCGTTTTTGATCCCTGGAAAAATCATTTTGGTATTCGGAATCTTGGCCCGCGGATCCTTGATGTAATCCTTGAATGTCGCCTCATCCCACATGATCCCGGAATTCTTGTTCGCGTCCGAATAGCTATAGTCGGGGATCGTACCGGAATGGCGGCCGTCAAGGCCGTTGAGCACGGGTCCCACCTTGTTTTTCGCGGTCGGCGACGGGGCGTCATGGCAGGGCAGGCATTTCTTGAACGACTGTTCGCCGGCGGCCACGTCCTGTGCCCTAGTGCCTGACGTCAAGGCGACCATAATCACTGCGATTGCAAGTCCAGATTTCATTACCCTGCTCCCATTTTGACGTCTGAATGCCCGTTCGCAGGCCAAACGCCCGCCAGCCCAGTCCGGTTTCCAACGGTTTTTGCCAGCCCTATGTGTTAGGCGTCAAATGGCTGATATCGTCACAGCGCGCGATCTCGGAGCAGGCTATCCGTCTCCGCTGAGGCCGCGCACAGATATACGAGCATCCGGGAGTTAATCGATGTCCCTGCGAATGCCGGAGCCGGACAACGCAATCCTGCAACGCCGTGAGCGCATAGTCGCGGCGCTGCGCGCGATCGTGCCCGGTGAGGGCGTGATCGCGGCCGAGCGCGCGTTGAGGCCGTACGAAAGCGATGGCCTCACCGCCTATCGACAGCTTCCCATGGTCGTCGTGCTGCCCGGGACTACCGAGCAGGTCGCGGACGTGCTGCGTTACTGCCATGCCGAGGGCATCAAGGTTGTCCCGCGGGGAGCGGGCACGTCGCTTTCAGGTGGGGCGCTGCCGCTGGCCGACGGCGTGCTGCTGGGCATGGCGAAATTCAACCGTATTCGTGAAATAGATTTCGACAGCCGTGTTGCGGTGGTCGAGCCTGGCGTCACCAATCTCGCGGTGAGCGATGCAGTTGCTCGTGCCGGCTTTTACTACGCGCCCGATCCATCGTCGCAAATAGCCTGCACCATTGGCGGCAACGTGGCGGAAAATTCAGGCGGCGTGCACTGCCTGAAGTATGGCATGACCACAAACAACGTTCTGGGTTGTGAGATCGTGTTGATGACGGGGGAGGTGCTGCGGCTCGGCGGGAAGCACCTCGACGCGTCCGGGTATGATCTGCTCGGTTTGATCAATGGGTCGGAAGGCTTGCTCGGCGTTGTTACCGAGGTGACCGTGCGCATCCTCAAGAAGCCCGAGACCGCGCGCGCGATGCTGGTCGGGTTCTCGACGTCGGAAGATTCAGGGGAATGCGTCTCCCGCATCATTGCCGCCGGAATTATTCCGAGCGGGATGGAGATCATGGACGGCCCTGCTATCGCGGCGGTTGAACAATTCGTACAAGCCGGGTATCCGCTGGATGTCGATGCGTTGATGATCGTTGAAGTCGATGGACCCGCGGCCGAGGTCGATCATCTGATCGAGCGCATCGAAAAAATCGCGCACGGCTGCGGCGCCACCTCGTGCAGGGCGTCGCGCTCTGAAGACGAGCGGCTGCTTTTCTGGGCCGGCCGCAAGGCAGCATTTCCCGCCATGGGTCGCATTTCGCCCGACTACTACTGCACGGATGGCACCATTCCGCGCGCCAAACTGCCGCTGGTTCTCAGGCGGATGAAAGAAATGTCCGCGAAATACGGTCTGCGCGTCGCCAATGTTTTCCATGCCGGCGACGGCAATCTGCATCCCCTTATTCTTTATGATGCCAATGTGCCCGGCGAACTGGAGAGGACCGAGCAATTCGGCGCCGAAATCCTGAAACTCTGCGTTGAGGTGGGCGGCGTTCTATCCGGTGAGCACGGCATCGGCGTGGAGAAGCGGGACCTGATGCCAGCCATGTTTTCGGAAATCGACCTAAACCAGCAGCAACGCGTGAAATGCGCTTTCGACGCCAAGGGGCTGCTCAATCCCGGAAAAGTGTTTCCGCAATTGCATCGCTGTGCCGAATTGGGCCGCCTGCATGTCCACGCTGGGAAGGTGCCGTTTCCCGATGTTCCAAGGTTTTGAAAATGCGCTTCGGTTTGTTTTATTCGCCTAAGGCCGACGCTCCAGGCTTCGGCCCTGACACTGGTCTGGGGTTTTTTGAATTCCTCGATTTTAATGTTGAAGCAGAAGCGCTGGGGTATCATTCGAGCTTTTCGGTCGAACATCATTTCAGCGGCTGGAATCAGGTTTCATCCACGCTGATGTTGCTCGCTGCGCTTGCGATGCGAACAACCACCCTGCGGCTTGGCACAGCGGTGATCGTGCTCCCCTGGCATAATCCGGTATTGCTTGCGGAGGAGGCTGCCACCCTCGATCTCCTCTCAGCTGGTCGGCTCGACCTTGGCATCGGAAAAGGATATCGCCACAGCGAATTCAAGGGCTTTCAGATTTCGGCCGAAGTAGCCGACGTCCGTTTCGAGGAAGCCCTCGCCGTGATGATGCGTGCCTGGACGACCCGCGAGCGGTTTTCACACAAAGGGCGCTTCTGGCATTTCGAAGACATTGTCGTGGAGCCCCCGCCGGCGCAAAAGCCGCACCCGCCGCTCTGGGTGGCGGCCGGGAATCCGGTTTCGATCAGGCGCGCGGCGGCGCGCGGATTCAACCTCATTCTCGACCAATATGCTTCGCCTGCCACGTTGGGCGAGCGGATTGCGATCTACAGGGGCGAGCGCGAGGCCAATGGACTCGGTTTTGACCCAATGCAGGTGGCGGTCGCGCGCCAGATCTATGTAGCGAAGGACAAAGCTGACAAGGACGCTGCGTTGGTTCGCCAGGCGGAATACACGAGGCGCACGATAAATGCGTCACGATATCCGTCGGCCAAAGGTGGGTCGCACGTGCTCGCCTATGCCGACAGGGCCGGGGCCACTGAAGAAAACGCCCTTTATGGCACCCCTGAAGAAATCAGAGAGATGATCGACGCGTTGCACGATAATGGCGTGGCCTATGTGTTGCTTACCATCGCCGGCGGAGTTGACCAGCTGCGCCGCTTCGCGCGCGAAGTCATGCCTGCTTTCGCGCGGGAGCCGACCGCACGCGCGGCGGAATGACGTCGATTCTTTGATGTGTACCGAGCCAATCACTCAGCTCTGCCATTGCCGGGCTTGTCCCGGTGCTCGAGCCTGGCCATGACAGAAAACATTCTTAAGCCGCGCGATGCGAAGGAAGTGGAAGATGCCGTGCGTTGGGCGCTTGGCAATGACAAAGCGCTTGAACTTGCCGGGCGCGGGACCAAGCGCGCCATCGGACGGCCGAGCCAGACTGACGTGACGCTCGACGCTTCCGGGTTGACCGGGGTTACGCTGTATGAGCCCGCCGAACTGGTGCTTTCGGCGCGGTCCGGCACGCCACTTGCCGAAATCGAAGAACTGCTGGAAAAAAATAACCAGGCCCTGGCGTTCGAGCCAATCGATTACGGACCGTTGCTCGGTGGTGAAGCCAACCGCGGCACCCTGGGCGGCGTCATAGCCGGCAATCTGTCGGGACCACGCCGCATCAAATCGGGCGCTGCCCGTGACCATTTCCTCGGCGTCACCGCTGTCACCGGACGGGGCGAGACGATTAGATCCGGTGGTCGCGTGGTAAAAAACGTCACCGGCTACGATCTTTGCAAGCTGTTTGCCGGATCCTGGGGCACGCTTGCCGCGATGACCGATATCACCGTGAAGGTCCTGCCCAAGGCTGAGACCGAGGCAACCGTGGTCATTGCCGGTCTGGATGATGCACGGGCGTGCGCGGCCATGGCCGCCGCCATGGGTTCCTCGTGCGATGTCTCTGGAGCAGCGCATCTGCCTGACCACATCGCAGCATGGTTCGATGGCGTGCCGAAATCGCAACCCTCCACAGTGCTGAGGCTGGAGGGGTTCGCGCCTTCCGTCGCGCATCGCAAAGAAGCTCTTGCGACACAGATGAAAAGTTTCGGCGCGGTATCGATTGTGGAGGAAAGAAACTCGCGCGCGCTCTGGCATGACATTCGCAACGTCAAGCCGTTTGCGGTGGACACGGCGCTTGCGCGGCCGCTTTGGCGCATTTCAGTCGCCCCGAGTCGCGGTCACCAAATCGCCCTCGCCATTACGCCCGCTGCGCAAATGTTCTATGACTGGGCCGGTGGCCTCATTTGGGTGGCGATGCCGTTCGCCAGCGAGCCCGATGCGGCTGCGATCCGTCGTGCCGTGGCCGCGGTCGGCGGACATGCCACTTTGGTCCGGGCGCCAACCGCGGTACGAGCCGCCGTCGACGTATTTACGCCGGAGGAATCAGCCTCGCTTGCCCTCGCCAAGCGGGTAAAAGAGAGCTTCGACCCGAAGGGTGTTCTCAATCCCGGGCGAATGTGGGCGGGTATTTGAGATGCAGACTTCGTTCAGCATCACACAACTCATGGATCCGCAGATCGCATCTTCGGAGAAAATCCTTCGTGCCTGCGTCCATTGCGGCTTCTGCACCGCGACATGTCCGACCTACGTCCTGCTCGGCGACGAACTCGATTCGCCGCGCGGACGCATCTACCTGATCAAGGAAATGTTGGAACAGGACAAGCCGGCGACTCCTGAGGTGGTTAAGCACATCGATCGGTGCTTGTCCTGCCTGGCCTGCATGACGACCTGTCCATCCGGCGTGCACTACATGCATCTGGTCGACTACGCCAGGGAGCGTATCGAGAAAACCTACAAACGGCCGGCCATCGATCGCGCCTTGCGTGCAGTATTAGCCCGCGTGTTGGTGAACCCGCGGCTCTTCCGCCTTGCGGTGGTCGCAGGCCTTATCGCTCGGCCATTGGCGCCGGTATTTGCCGCCCTTGGCATGCGTCCGGTGGCGGCGATGTTGCGGTTGACGCCGCGCCGCAAACCCGCCCCACCGGCAGAGCGGTCGGGCAAAGTTTATCCTCCGGAGGGGAAGCGGCGCGGGCGGGTCGCCCTGCTGTCCGGCTGCATTAACCCGGTGCTCGCGCCATCCACGAATGAGGCTGCCATCCGCTTGCTCAACCGTCACGGTATCGAGGTCGTTCGCGCAGCAGGCGAAGCCTGCTGCGGCTCGCTGGCCCATCACATGGGGCGGGAGGACGAGGCGCTGTCACAAGCCCGCAACAATATTGATGCATGGAC
>Ga0075423_10006782_pt1 | contig 10768 bp, 7 predicted proteins | sample SoiMethybrSBSTD2_FD_80114 | JGI IMG/M metagenome (GOLD analysis project Ga0075423, IMG submission 80114) | Bulk soil microbial communities from a Populus tree surrounding site in Tennessee, USA - Soil MetaG P. TD hybrid SBSTD2 | ecosystem: Environmental > Terrestrial > Soil > Tree plantation...
ACGTCCAGGTTGTGCTCGATCACGATCACGGTGTTTCCCTTGTCGACGAGTCGGTTCAAGACATGAAGCAGAGCACGCACGTCCTCGAAGTGAAGCCCGGTCGTGGGCTCGTCCAGCAGATAGAGGGTCCGCCCCGTCTCGACCCGCGACAGCTCGGTCGCGAGCTTGACGCGCTGTGCTTCCCCGCCGGAGAGCGTGGTCGCCGGTTGCCCCAGGTGGATATAGCCAAGCCCCACGCCGCTCAGGGTCTCGAGCTTCCTCCGCACGGGCGGTATCGCGCTCAAGAACTCAAGCGCGTCGTCGACCGTGAGCTCGAGCACGTCGGCGATCGACTTGCCCTTGAACGTGACCTCCAGGGTTTCCCGGTTGTAGCGCTTGCCACGGCAAACGTCGCAGGTCACGTAGACGTCGGGCAGGAAGTGCATCTCGATCTTCACCAGCCCTTCCCCCGCGCACGCCTCACAGCGACCTCCCTTCACGTTGAAGCTGAACCTCCCCGGTTTGTACCCGCGGACCTTTGCCTCCGGAAGCTCCGCGAAAAGATCACGAATGAAGCCGAAGACCCCGGTGTAGGTCGCGGGATTGCTTCGCGGGGTGCGCCCGATCGGGGACTGATCGATCGCGACGACCTTGTCGATGTGCTGCAATCCCTCGATCCGGTCGTGGGCGCCTGGAGCGTCCTTGGCCTGGTAGAAGTGTCGCGCGAGCGCGCGGTAGAGGATGTCCTGAACGAGCGTGCTCTTGCCGGAGCCCGACACCCCGGTGACGCATACGAAGGTCCCAAGGGGAAACTTCGCGCGGACCTTCTTGAGGTTGTTCTCACGCGCCCCAACCACCGTGATCGACTCGCCGTTCCCGAGGCGCCGGGTTTCCGGGACTTCGACCTCGCGCTCCCCCGAGAGATACTGCCCCGTGAGCGACTCCGGCGCCTCCCGGATGGCTTCGATCGTACCCTGCGCCACGAGGTAGCCGCCCCGCCGCCCGGCGCCCGGGCCCAAATCGACGATGTGATCCGCGGCTTCCATCGTCTCACGGTCGTGCTCGACGACGAGGACCGAGTTCCCCAGATCGCGCAACGCGATCAGCGTGCGCAGGAGCTTCCGGTTGTCCCGCGGGTGAAGCCCGACGCTCGGCTCGTCCAGGATGTAGAGCACCCCCGTGAGCCTGGATCCGATCTGGGTGGCGAGGCGTATGCGCTGGGCTTCGCCGCCCGCCAACGTGGCCGCGGCACGGTCGAGCGTGAGGTAACCCACGCCGACGTCCTCCAGGAACTCGAGCCTCTGGCGAAGCTCCTTCATGATAGGAGCCGCGATGACGCTCTCACGCGTCCCGAGCGCGAGGGCGCCCACGAACCCGAGAGCTCGCGAGACCGACATCCGCGTCCAATCCGCGATCGACCGGTCCGCGATGCGCACGGCGAGCGACTCCGGCTTCAGGCGCGCGCCGCCGCATGCGGGGCAGGGCTTCTTGCTCATGCTCTGCTCGATGTGGGCGCGCACCTGGTCGGAGGAAGTGTCGCGATAGCGGCGCATCAGCTCGGGGATCACGCCGCGGAACCGCCCCTTGTGGGACCAGACCGTGCCGCTCCTGAGCTTGAACTTGTACTGGAGCTTTTCATCTCCAAGTCCGTACAGAAGCGCCTGTTGTGCGGCGGCAGGGAGCTTGGCGAAAGGGGTATCCATGGAGATCTTCATCCGCTTGGCGAAGGCCTGGATGGTCCCCTTGATCCACGTTCCCTCCGCGTCCCCCCAGACGACGACCGCGCCCTCCCGGAGCGACTTCTTTCGATCCGGAACCACCAGGTCGGGATCGATCTCGAAGGTCGTGCCGAGTCCATCGCAGGTCTTGCAGGCGCCGTAGGGACTGTTGAACGAGAAGGATCGGGGCTCCGGGGGCTCGTAGGAAACCCCGCACACGGGGCACGCCGCGGTGCTCGAGAGCACCGCCTCCTCTCCCTTCGAGGGAATGAGGAGCACCAGCCCGGATGCGAGCTTGGCCGCGGTCTCCATCGATTCGTGGATGCGGCTCCTGCGCGCTGGCTCGGCGACCAGACGGTCGACCAGGATCTCGATCGTGTGCTTGCGTTTCTTGTCGAGCGGGATCTCCTCTTCCAGCTCGTGCCATTCCCCATCCACGCGGGCCCGAACGAACCCAAGCTTCCGGTACTGCGCGAGCTCCTTCCGGTACTCCCCCTTCCGGCCACGAATCACCGGCGCGAGAACCTGAACCCGGTCTCCCGTGTGCGTCGCGAGAATCTGATCGACCATCTCCTGGACGGTCTGTCCGCGGATGGGCCGGCCGCAGGTCAGGCAGTGTTGCACCCCCACGCGCGCGAAGAGGAGCCTCAGGTAGTCGTAGATCTCGGTCACCGTGGCCACGGTCGAGCGCGGATTCTGCCCCGCCGTCCGCTGCTCGATCGAGATCGCCGGTGAGAGCCCTTCGATCTGATCCACGTCGGGCTTTTCCATTTGACCCAGGAACTGCCGCGCGTACGCCGAGAGCGACTCGACGTAACGCCTCTGCCCCTCGGCATAGAGCGTGTCGAAGGCGAGCGACGACTTCCCCGATCCCGAGACCCCGGTCAGGACCACGAGCGCGTTCCGCGGAATATCGAGATTCAGGTTTTTCAGGTTATGCTCCCGCGCGCCGCGGATGCGGATCATGTCCATGCCGCGATCCCTCCTTCCGGACGCCGGAGGATCCGTTGCATGAACGCGCGGCATCGGGAGGTCTCGGGACGGTCGATCAGGTCGCGGGCCAAGCCCGCCTCCACGAGTACCCCCGCATCGAGGAAAACCGCCCTCTGCGCCACCTCCCGCGCGAAGCCGATCTCGTGCGTCACGACGAGCATGGTCATCCCCTCCCGCGCGAGGCTCCGCATCACGTCCAGCACCTCGAGGATCATCTCGGGATCGAGCGCGGAGGTCGGCTCGTCGAAGAGCATCACCTTCGGGCTCATCGCGAGCGACCGGGCAATGGCGACCCGCTGCTTCTCCCCACCGCTCAGCTGCGCCGGGTAGCGGGACTCCTTCCCACCCAACCCCACGCGGTCGAGAAGCCGGAGCGCCGTGGCCTTCGCCTCGGACACCGGCCGCTTCCTCACCACGACCTGGGGGAGGACCAGGTTGTCGAGCGCCGTCCGGTTCGGGAACAGATGGAATCCCTGAAAGACCATGCCCACTTCCTCGCGCACCTTGTTCCAGTCGGTCGTCAGATGGTTCACGTGCATCCCGTCGATGATGATCTCACCCTCGTCAAGGGTCTCGAGTCCGTTGACGCAGCGCAAGAGGGTGCTCTTGCCCGAGCCGCTCGGCCCCATGATGACCAGAGTCTCCCCACGCTGCACCTCCAGGGTGACCCCGCGCACCCCGTAGTGTCCACCCGGGAACCGCCGGGAGACGCCGCGCATTTCCACCATCGGCTCCGTGTTCATGGCCGGGCGAGGCGGGCTTCCTGCCAGCGGGACAGGAGCGAGAGGACAAGGCAGATCGCGAAGTAGATCGCGCCGATCGTGAGAAAGACCTCGAACGGGGAGAAGATCCTGGAATTGATCTGCCTTCCCACCAGCATGAGCTCCTCGTAGGAGACCAGGGATGCGAGCGAGCTGTCCTTGACGAGCGATACGAACTGCCCGGTCAAAGGGGGCAGCGACCGCCGGGCGGCTTGAGGCGCCACGATATGGAGCATGCTCTGGAAATAGCTCATGCCGAGGGAGCGGGCCGCCTCCATCTGCCCGCGGTCGATCGATTCGATCCCCGCCCGGACGATCTCGGCAACGTAGGCCCCCTCGAAGATCGAAAGCCCCAGCGCCGACGCCCAGAACGGACTCACGGGGAGGAACGCGCCCGCTCCGAAATAGATCAGATAGAGGACGAGCATCAGCGGAATGTTCCGGAGCAGCTCGACGTAGGCCGCCGCGAGAAACCGGAGCGGCTTCAGGGGCTGAACGCGCATGAGCCCCGCGACGACGCCCAGGACGCTCCCCAACAGGATCGAGACCACGGAGATCTGGAGCGTGCGGGCGGTCGCCGCGGCGATCAGCGGAGCGTATTGGGGGAGCTCATCCCAGTGCCAGGTGTACACGGAAGGATCAGGATGACGGCCGCTTCACCCGAGCGAGCCAGGGCATCCGCACGAACCACGTCTGGTAGAGCGAGTCCCATGTCCCGCTGGCCTTGAGCTCGAAGATCACGAGATTGAGCCAATCGCGAAGCTCGGTGTCCCCTTTCCGGACCGCCATCGCAAGATACTCCTTCGTGAAGGGATCGAGAACGGCGAACGTCCGAGCCGGCGATTCCTGGGCGCGGATCGCGATGTAGGGCTGGTCGTACACCATGAGGTCGGCCCGCCCCGCGTCCACCTCGAGCGCGGCGTCGGACTCGGTCTCCATGGTCTTGACCGTGGCCACCCGGAAGAACTTTCGCGCCGCGATCTCCCCCGTCGTCCCGAGCTTCGTCGCCACGACGACGCCGGGCCGGTCGAAGTCGCGCACCGTGAGCCCCGGCGACGGCTTGTGCTTGGCTCGGTTTACCAGGAGCGCCTGCCCCGTCTCGAAATAGGGATCGGTGAAATCACACCGGAGCGCCCGCTGCGGGGTGCGGGTCATTCCGGAGAGGATGATGTCGAACTTGCCGGCGTTGAGATTGGCGATGATCGGGTCCCAGTCGCTCTTCCGGAACTCCACTCGAACGCCGTTCCCAAGCTGCCCGGCCACGTAGTGTGCGACGTCCGCATCGAAGCCGATGATGCTCCCGTTCGTATCGACCATCTCGAACGGCGCGTATCCCGGATTCATGCCGATGCGGAGGACCCTGGTGGCGAGGATCCGGTCGAGCGTGGAAGCCCGTTCCCCGCTTGGTGCGGGGCCGCCGCAGCCCGTGAGGCCGAGGAGGAGAGCGAGGAGGGGGATCGACGGGCGCATGCCACGGGCAGGGTAGGCGCGTGCCTGGGTCGTGTCAAGGCGGGGCGGCGTCACTCCCAGCGGAGCGAATCGACGGGGTCGAGCTGCGCCGCCTTCACGGCCGGATAGATCCCAAAGAAGAGCCCGATCACGGTCGAGGAGAAGAATCCGAGCAGCATCCCCCACAAAGGCACCGCGAAGCTGAAATGGGACAGGATATGGATCAGGAAGCCCACGCCGATCCCGATCACGATGCCCAGAATCCCGCCCGTCCCCGTGAGGGTCATGGCCTCCACCAGGAATTGCCACAGGATGTCGCGGCGCCGGGCACCCAGCGCCTTCCGGACCCCGATCTCGCGGGTCCGCTCGGTCACCGAGACGAGCATGATATTCATGACGCCGATTCCTCCCACCATGAGACCGATGGACGAAATCACCATCATGACGAGATAAAACGCTCCCGTGATCTTGTGGTAGATGTCCACCAGCGATTGGTCGGTGAAGATCGCGAAGTTGTCCGCCTGGCGGTACGAGACCTTGCGCTGGCGGCGGAGCGTCTCGGTCATCTGGTCAATCGCCGTATCGATCAGCTCTGGCGAGACAGGCTTCGCGTTCAGGACCATGCGAAGGTGGGGTCCCATGGTCTTATCGAGGGTCGTGTAGGGGACCAGGACGATATCGTCAAGGCTCATCCCGATGAACTTCCCGCGCTCCTCCACTTGCCCGGCCACGGTGTAGGGGTATCCGCCGATGTAGATCGTCTTTCCGATCGGGTTCACGTGCGGGAAGAGCGCCTCGATGTGATCCTTGCCGAGGACGCAGACGGTGGAGCGGTGCTCCACTTCGGTCTCGGTGAAAAACCGCCCGTTCGCGACCGCCCAGGTATTCGTGACGAGGAAGTCGGGCGTGGTTCCGATGATGTTGGTGAAGCGGCTCTCCGTCTCGCGGTAGCGGAGCCGCGCCTCGGTGAAATTGAGCGGGGCCACCGCCATGACCGCGGGGCAAGCGCGGCGGATCGCCTCCGCATCCTCGATCGTGAACCACTTGCGGCGCCTCAAGCTGTCGGGAAATCCGCCGACGAAGGCCCCGGGCCGGAACGGCCGGATGTACAAGACGTCCGAGCCGATCGAGGCGATCTGGGCCTTCATGTTGCGATTCAGCCCTTCGATCAGCGAGACGATCGCCATGATGCTCGTCACGCCGATGATGACGCCCAGCACGGTCAGGAACGACCGGAGCTTGTTCGTCCGGATCGCCTGGAACGCGATCGAGATTCCCTCGCGGACGTCGATCGCCATCGGCTACTCCTGCCGGAGCGCCACGATCGGGTCGAGCTTCGCGGCGCGGGTCGCGGGGTAGACGCCGAAGAAGAGTCCGACCGACGACGCCACGATCAGGCTGATCGCGACCGACCAGGGTTGAATCGAGGCCGGAAGCGGCGTGGCGATGCGAATCAGAAGCGCGATCGCGACGCCTACCAGAACGCCGATCAAGCCGCCGAAAAAGGAGAGCACCACCGTCTCGCTCAAGAACTGAGAGAGCAGGTCTCCTTGGCGCGCGCCCAACGCCTTCCGGATCCCAATCTCCCGGGTACGTTCGGTCACCGCGACGAGCATGATGTTCATGATCACGATGCCGCCCACGAGAAGGGAGATCGCGACGAGTCCGATCGTGCCGGCGTAGATCCCCTTCGTGAGGCTCTCGTAGAGGGACATGTAGGTCTCGGACGTCGTGATCGCGAAGTCATCGGGTTTGCCGATCGGGACATGGCGGCGCGCGCGGAGGATCACCCTGGCCTCGTCCTGCACCCGCTCGAAATCGGCGCCCGTCCGCGCCCGCACCAGAATCAAGACCGACTCGTGAGGGCCGAAGATCTTCTGGAACTGCCCGAACGGGATGAGGACGAAATTGTCCTGACTCTGGCCCAGCACGTTCCCGCGCGCCGCGACCGTTCCAGCGACGCGCAGCTCATACCCGGCGACACGGACCGCCTGGCCGATTGGATCCACGACCGGGAAGAGCTGTTGCGCCAGCTCGGAACCGAGGAGGCACACCGGCCGGCGCTTCGCGATCTCCTCATCCTCGAGCGGCCGACCCTGATCGATCTCGTAGGTGCCTACCGTCTCGTACCCTTCCGTCGTGCCCAGAATTCGCACGTTCTGGAGCTCGACGCGGCCGGCGCGGACCCTCTTGGTGGTCTCGAGCTGGGCCACCACCTCGCTCGCGAGGCGCGATTGGCCCTTCAGGGCCTCCGCGTCGAGCAGGGTCAGGTCGCGGCGCTTCATCGCCTCGCGCCACGCGTCCTCGTTCGTGATGAGGCCGAACTTGTCGATGTAAATCACCTTGAGCCCCTGCTCGAGCACCTTCTCGCTCACGTAGGTGTTCATGCCGTCGATCACCGCGACCACGGCGATCACCGACATGACCGCGACCACGTTCCCGATGACCGTGAGGACGGATCGCAGCTTGTTCGCGCGAAGGGCGTCGAGGGCGATCCTAAGATTCTCGCCCTGGGCGGCCCAGAACTCGCGCCGGGGCCGCGCGAGCGGGGTCATGAACCGGAGGGGGGTGCGGACCCAGAGGGGGTGGTCGATGCCGGGGCGCCGCTCACGGCGCGGCGGGTAGCCTGGTCGCTTTCGATCTTACCGTCCCTGAGCCGGACGATGCGCTCCGCGTTGGCCGCGACGTCCTCCTCGTGGGTCACGAGGATCACGGTGTTCCCCCCCTGGTGAACCTGGTCCAGGAGCGCCATGATCTCGAGTCCGGTCTTCGAGTCCAGGTTTCCGGTCGGCTCGTCCGCGAGCACGATCGAGGGCTCGTTGACGAGAGCGCGCGCGATCGCGACGCGTTGGCGCTGGCCGCCGGAGAGCTCGTTCGGGCGGTGGTGCATGCGCTCGGCGAGTCCGACCAGGCCGAGCATCTCTCGCGCGCGCTCCCGGCGAGCGCGCTTGGGACGCCCCGCGTACACCAGGGGGAGCTCCACGTTGTGAAGCGCGTCGGCCCGGGCAAGCAGGTTGAACGTCTGGAAGATGAACCCGACCTCCTGATTTCGGATTCGCGCTAGCTCGTCGTCGTCTCGATCCCTGATCTCGGTTCCGCGCAGCTTGTAGGAGCCGCTCGTGGGCGTGTCGAGGCAGCCGATGATGTTCATGAGGGTGGATTTCCCGGAGCCCGACGGCCCCATGATCGCGACGTACTCCCCCCGCCTGATCAGGAGCGAAACGCCGTCGAGCGCGTTCACCTCCGAAGCCCCCATCTGATAGACCTTGTGGATCTCGGCGAGCTCGATCAGCGCGCCGTCTGCGGTAGCTGGTTGGTTCACCGTTTCTCGCCCTTCTTCGCTTTCGGCTCCTCGAGCTTCACCCGGCTGCCCGGCTTGAGCTGGCGGAGCACCTTGTTCGGTCCGGTAATGACCTTGTCCTTGGGCTTGAGATCGCCCCACACCTCGAGGTCCGTGTCGCTGGCGATCCCGGTGCGCACCTTGCGGAACTGCGCCTCGCCGTCCACGATCACGAAGACGCCCTTGATTTCCTCGTCCTTCTTGGCCGGTGCGTCCGCGGCGGCGGTTTCGGCGGCCGTGGCCGAGCCCTCCTTGCCGGCGCGCCCCCGCTTTCCCGCCTTCGCCTTCGCCTTCGCCAGCTCTTCGGCCGTACGGACCACGACGGCCTGAATCGGCACGTGGAGGATATCCTTCTTCGTGGCGGTCTTGATCTCCACGTCGGCGGTCATGCCCGGACGCAGGGTCGGGGGAGGGTTGTCGATCATGACGTCCACGACGAAGTTGGTCTGCTGCTCCTGCGTTCCCAGCTCCGACATCTTGGGCGAATTGGCGATTTCAGCGACCTGTCCCGTGAGCGTCGTGTCGGGGAGCGCGTCGACCTTGACGGTGGCGGTCTGGCCCAGCCGGATCGAGGCGACGTCCGTCTCGTCCACGTCCGCCTCGACCTTCATGCGGCGGAGATCCGCGACGCTCAAGATCACGGTGCCGGGATTGTTCATCGTGCCCACCATCACGATCTCGCCACGCTCGACGTTGAGCTGGGTGACCGTGCCGTCGATCGGGGAATGGAAGATGGTCTTCCTGAGATTGTCCTGCGCGCTCTGGACCGCCGCTTCGGAACGCGCGACCTCCTCGCGGTTCACGTCGACCCGCGCCTTGTCCGTGTTCCGCTGCGTGCGCGCGGCTTCGATCTCCTCAGGAGAGACCAGCTTTCGCTCGAAGAGCGACTCCTTGCGCTTGAGCAAAGACTCCGATTGCTCGAGGGAGACATCGGAAAGCCGGAGGCTGGATTTCGCGGCGTCGAGCGCCGCTTGGCTTTGACGCAGCTGCGCCTGGTACTGCGTTCCATCGAGCTGGAGCAGGAACTGCCCTTTCCGGACGGAGTCCCCCTCCTTGACCGACAGCCGCACGACCTCCCCGGGAACGTTGGCGCTGATCTTGACCATGGTCTCCGGTTGCACCTTGGCGGGCGCGCGAACGGTGGAGGAAATGTCTCCCATTTTGGCGTCCTCGGCTTGCACGCCGAGGCGTCCCCCCTGTCCCTTCGAGACGTTGGCGACGACAATCGCGACGAGGAGCAACGCGCCCCCGCCTATGATCAGCCCCCGCTTGAGGCCCTTCATCTACCGATACCCCCTGGCTCTCCTAATAACGCCGCGATCCAACCGCCTGTTCCAATGCCGCCTCGGCGACGTGGGCGTCCGCGAGCGCCTCCACATAGCTCTGCTTCGCCTGTGCGAGATTCACCTGGGCGTTCAACAGATCCAGGAACGTTCCCGCGCCCAGATCGTAGCGTCCCTTCGAGAAGCTGTAGTCCTCCTCGGCGGAGGCAACCCCTTCCTTGGCGACGTCGATGCGCTGGACCGCCTCGCGCATCGAAAGCCACGCCTGCTGCACCTCGACCGCGACGTCCACTTCGCGCTGGCGGCGCTGCGCCTCGGCCTCGAGGAGCGTCCCCTTCGCGGATTTCATCCCGCCCTCGAGAGCGAACCCATCGAAGAGCGGCAACGAGAGGCGCACGGTTCCCTGCCACTCGGTCGCGTAGCGCTCGAAATCGTAATCCCCGGCGCCCGAGACTTCCACGCGGTCGGAGATCTTGCTGCGATCGACGGCCAGATCGCCTACCACTTTCGGCAGCCGTTCCGATCGCGCGCCGAATAGCCCCGATCGCGCGGCCCGCTCAACGGCGCTCGCGCGCGAGAGCTCCGGCCGTGAGGAGAGCGCGGTCCGGACCGATTCGCCGGAATCGGGAAGGGCGACCCCCTCCGCCAAGGTGGGATCGATCTCGAGCGCCGCACCTGGTTTCAGGCCGATGATCTGCTTCAGCTTCGAGCGCTGAATCTCGATCTGATTCTCCGCGCGGATTCGATCGAGCTGGGTCGCGGCGCGGCGGGCGCGCGCCTTGAGCACATCCCCGCGTGCGACGGTCCCGACCTCGAAGAGCGCCTCCGCCCGCGTTTCCTCGTCCCGCGCCAAGCGTTCCGATTCGCGGGCAACTTCGGCGAGCCGCTCCGCCTTGACGAGCGCGAAGTACTGCTGCTTCACCGCATAAACGACCCCGTTCCGCGCCTCCGCCTCGGATTCCTCGGCCCCGCGACGCAAGAGACTCTGCCGGCGTTTCTCGCTCCAGGCCGGAACGCTGAAGATATTGGACCGCACGCCGGCCTCGGCCGTCTGCAGCTGCCGGCGCTTGGTGAGAAACGAGATGCTGTCGATGACGGTAAGCGAGCTCTGCTTGTCCGGGATAATGTGATTGTAAATCAGTTGCCCCGTCACCGAGGGCAGAATGCCGCTCCACGCCCCGAGCGCGGAGCCGCGCGCCTGCACCGTACGGGCATGGGCCGCGCGCGCGTCGACGTTCCCCTGGA
>Ga0075423_10006784_pt1 | contig 10764 bp, 6 predicted proteins | sample SoiMethybrSBSTD2_FD_80114 | JGI IMG/M metagenome (GOLD analysis project Ga0075423, IMG submission 80114) | Bulk soil microbial communities from a Populus tree surrounding site in Tennessee, USA - Soil MetaG P. TD hybrid SBSTD2 | ecosystem: Environmental > Terrestrial > Soil > Tree plantation...
CCGGCTGGGACCATGGCAATTGGCGCAGTACGACCAGGCCACGGAGTCTCTTCTACTTCGTCATTCTCTCCGGCAGGCCGGTCTGGAGTCATTCTTTCGGCAAATCTTCAGTGCGTGTCAAACAACCTATTAGGTGCGGAAAAAACCTTTCAGCAAAGCAGAAGTTCGATTGTCTGCACGCTAGGCCACGTGCAGGACACTCCCGCAGGATGCTCAAAAAGTCCGGACTTCTCACCCACCCGACCCCGGCAGCTATTTCACCCGCCCGCCCTGAGTCTGCCAAGACAGCCTCTTCATCCATGGACGCGCCGTTCCGCAGGCAAAGCCGCAGCGAGCTATCACGTTTTAAGGGGTGGCTGAGATGATCTCAACTGCGCGCGATGTTCTCACCCGCCCAGCCACTGGCACGCCGAGACGTGCCATTTGCCCGGGCGAGGGCCTTCTGATTCCCGCACCTTTCCCAGAGGGAGTAGGCAGATTGTTCTTCACTGCGCGCATCGAGCGACCACCGCTTTATCCTGGGGGCTCTGCGAGCAAGAAGAACGGTCTGCCTGCTCCCTCGCATCCCTCCGAGGCCGCGCGTTGCGCGAGCACGGGGATTGTCCCGGCTACCCCGCCCCCTTTTCAGCATCCTGCAAAAATATACATCCTTTTGCCCGTTCTCTCCGTAGGATGCTATAGTCGTGGCGGACACGAATTGACGCCGACGTATCCTCGCAGCTCGCTCTCGTATGGATAAACCTCCACGACTCGCCACCTCAACGTTCGATCCAAACTTGCTCGCTCGTGTCGCCAAAGGCGATCAGCAGGCCTACAGCCAACTCTATGACCATTCGAGTACGCTCTTGTTCACCCTGGCAGTCAGGATCTTGGACAATCACGAAGAAGCAGCGGAACTCTTGCAGGATGTCTATTTGGAAGTCTGGCGGAAGGTGTCCCGCTATGACGTCGGGCGTGGAACCCCGATCGCATGGTTGGTCACGCTTACCAAGAGTCGGGCCATCGACCGGCTACGGGCCAGGACCACACGAGGCTATCGGGCCACGAGTTCCCTGGAAGCAGGACAGGCTGCGCAGATCACCGACCCGGGTCCAAGCCCTTTTGAGACGCAAGCCGATCAAGAACTGCGCATCGCGGTCGGGGCAGCCATGGCGGGATTACCGCAGGCACAGCAGCAAGCGATTGAACTCGCATATTACGAAGGACTCTCTCATGCCGAGATTGCCGAGCGATTGAACCAGCCGCTCGGGACCGTCAAGACACGGATCAAACTTGGGATGTCCAAATTGCGGGATGGCCTTCAACAGTGGCGGACCCATGGTGATCTCCCATGACGCATGAAGAACTCGAAGCAGCAGTTCCCTTGTATGCCGCCGGCGCGCTGGACCGGGTTGAGCGACAAGCGCTCGAAGCCCACTTACTTTCCGGCTGCACCTCCTGTCATAGTGCGCTCAAGGACTATCAATCCGTCGCCGCACTCCTTCCATTCAGCCTCAGCCCGATCAAGCCTCCGCGCTCCCTCAAAGCCAAGATCATGACCGAACGAAACCCCGCACCGATTCCAGCGGAAGCGACCGCGAACGAACCGGCCCGGCCGAGTCTTGAACCGGGCGAATGGATGAACCACCTCTTCCCTCCCGTCGCCCCTGCTCGATCGTTATCGCTGCCATGGGCCCTTGGCTTGGCCGCCCTCCTCATCGTGACGGTCGGCGGATATCTCGCGTGGACCGTGTCGACACAACGTTCTGCCGACACATCGAACATCAAGCAGCTTGAAGCATCGCTCCAGGAGAAGACGGAAAAGGTTGCCGGTATGCAGCGTCAGATCAACGACCAAGCCAAGGTCCTCGACGAATTGCGCAATGCACTGCTGCAACGAACGAACGAAGCGGCGGAGATCAAGGAACAACTGGCCCAGCGCGAAGAGGAACTGGAAGAGACGCGTGTGCAATTAAGCCAGCGAAGCGCCGGTCGCATCGCTGGGACTCCGCAAGACGAATTTGCCGCACTCCTGCGAATTCCCAATGTTAAAGCCGTCTCTCTCACCGGGTCGGATATGGCCAAACGAGCCGTGGGATTCCTGCTGTACGATGCTCGAACTCAAAACGCCTGGCTCTACTCCGTGAACCTGCCGGAGAGTACCACCGGCACGACCTATCAGTTGTGGGCCATCTACGACAAACCTGTAAGCATCGGCACGTTTCAGATGGATCGCGGAGACACCGCTCACCTGCTGATGAAAAAGATGCCGACCTTCATGGACGCGAGGACCTTTGCCGTCAGCCTTGAGCCCTCAGGCGGCCGTCCGCAACCAACCGGCCCCATGTATCTCTTGAGCCGATCGTAACCCGGTTTCTCTGGTTCATCTGGGTTGTCTGGTCTATCTGGTTTTTTGGTTGAACGAAACTAACCAGATGAACCAAATCAACCAGATAAACCAGACAAACCAAACAACGATCTTCTATCGAGGAGACAACAGTGGCAGGAAACGAGCACGCGCAGGACCTTACGTTTATGTGTATGGCCCTGGAAGAAGCGGCCAAGGCGTCGGACGTCGGCGAAGTACCGATCGCCGCCTTGATCGTTCAAGGCAACCAGGTCCTGGCGCAGACACACAATTATCGGGAACTCTGGCAGGACCCCACGGCCCATGCAGAGGTCATCGCCATCCGCGCCGCAGCGCACAGGCTTGGCACGTGGCGATTGACCGACACGACCCTCTACGTGACCGTCGAACCCTGCTCGATGTGTATCGGTGCAATTATCCTCGCGAGGATTCCCCGAATCGTCTTTGGGGCATGGGACCTGAAAGCCGGTGCCTGTGGATCGGTGTTCAACCTGCCGTCTGAACCGAAGTTGAACCACCGGGTTGCTGTGACTGGAGGAGTCCTCGAACAGGAAAGTCAGGCCCTCATTCAAAAGTTTTTCAAGGAACTCCGCGAAGCATCCCCGCTCTAACCCGGTCTGTCTGGTCCATCTGGTTTGTCTGGTCTATCTGGTTAGTTTCGTTCATCCGATCACACGAGATAGACAGAACAGACCGAATAGACCTGACAGACCTTCAGCATCCTACGAGACCGCACTGCGGGACCCAGTCCACCCCCTGCGCGGCCACGGCTGCTTCCCAGCCTTCTCCACAAGAGAGAAAACGAATCCTCCAATTGTCTTGGGGCGGAACGCCGGCCGGAACCAGAACCTCCGCGCCGACTCCATCCCCTGACATGAGTACTTCGCACTGACTCAAGGCCCGGATTCCGACACCTTGCGCTTTGAGCACCGCCTCCTTTGCGACCCAGTAGCGGAAAAACCTTGCTGCACGCTGCTCCTGAGTCAACCGCATGATCACGGCATGTTCGGATGGAGCAAAGTACCGTTGAGAAAGTTTTGCCACCTCTACGTCCGAACGAACTCGTTCGAGATCAACTCCGATCTCTTGCCCCTTTGAAACTGCGATGAGGGCACGGCCATGAGCATGCGACATATTGAACGTGATTGTGGGTTGATCTCCCACCATTTTCGCCAAGGAGGGCTTACCTGCCTCGCTACGGCACATCAGTACCACATCGGGGTCGATATCAAGATATCGGCCGAGCACAGCCCTGAGACCTCCGTGCGCAAGTACATAGTGCTGCCGATCTTTCTCTCGAATCAGGCGTGCGGCCCTGTGCTGCTCTTCGTTGTCTAGCCACCGTGAGCATCGATCCAGACAACGTGGTGGCCCATCGAGATCAATCCCCCAGAGGTGAATGACATTCATCTCGATGCTGTGATGGCCCTGCCGCTTTATACCTGTGAGATCATCAATCGACTGGAATGAAATCATCACACCGCCATCCTGGATACAGGCATTCGACATTATGGACCCCATTTACGGTCAACGACCCCTTACCTCGGTATTCAAATATTCCACCATCTTGCCGTCCTCCAATTTGATGACTTGATTGCCGAGATGAAAATACCGGTCGTCGTGAGTGATGACGACGACCAATTTCCCCCGCTCACGCAGGTCAGGAAGCAACGTCTTGTAAAAAATTTCCTTATACTGCGGATCTTGATCCGCAGCCCATTCATCGAACACGTAGATAGGACGATCCTCCAAGTAGGCCGTGACAAGCGCTAACCGCTTCCGTTGCCCTTGCGAGAGGTCAAGAGTCGAGAATGTGCGTTCATGCACAGTGACTTTCTTCTCCATGTGCAGCAACCGCAAGTATTGGGGCGCAAGCCTCTCGGACTGAGAATCCGACTGGCCCAGGAGTTTATGGAAGACGTGAAAGTCTGAAAATACGACCGAGAAGTGTTCACGGTACCACTCGCAATTTGCCTCGGTGATCATTCTGCCCGCAAGCGTCACATTCCCCTCTGTCGGTTGATAGAGGCCCGTGAGGACTTTGACAAAGGTAGATTTCCCGCTCCCATTTCCTCCGATGACAAATACCAATTCGCCGGGATGCAGCTCGAGACTGATTGGACCCAGCGCGAAGGGCGCTTCGGTTCCTTTCTCCTTGCCATACGAAAACACAACTTCGTTCCACTGCACAACAGGAGGGATCTCAGCATCAAGGTCTCCCAATTCTACCGTCTGCGCGACCTCGCCGTCGGCATCCAGGGACACGCCCAATCGTTCGATATTCTCCAATGCCACTTGGCCGCGTTCGATAGTTGGTACCGCCCCAATTATGCCCCAGATAGGACCCATCATATAGAGGACAGCCACCACATACCCGGTCAGAACCTCGGGGGACACCGTCACCAAAGATGGAAACAGAAACACAATGAAGCCAACGAGGGAATAAAACGAGACCTGAGTCCATGATTCCGCCAGTACTTGCCTCCGTGTGGCCTCCACATTCATTCGCCTATACGAATCCGCCGCCTTTCGTACTTCCTGATTCACAAATTCCTGCCGTCGCGCCCGATGCATCAACAATTCTTTCAACCCGTCCGTGAGGGAACGAAAATGTCCAAACAACTCGGCCCGCGCCTGCCGGGCGGCAGAGATCACGCTGAAGGCGCTAGTGTGTAACCACTGATACCCTAGGGCACCAAGCGCGGTGACTCCGACCACCCCAAGAAACGTGCCCCACGACAACCAAGCAAGGTAGAACCCGCAACCCAGCACCACTGCCGCGTTCATAATCAACTGGGGAAAGCATTGGATTGCCCAGGTGACCCAACTGACGTCATCCGTTAGAGTAACGAGCATATTGCCGGCCCCTCGTCGCTCGGAACCACGCAACGGAGCCCGTACAATCTTCGCACAGAGCGACAACGAGAGGTCCAAAATCGTGTCTTGGGAGAATCGGACGAGCAGGAGCTGGGACCACAGGTTTGACAGCAGCTTCCCGCCGACTAGGACGACAAACCCTAGCACCATGAAAAGGGAATGGTCGGAGGAATGATGAAGCACATAATTTATGAGAGCCAATACTCCGGCGCTCAAGAGACCAGACATAACACCGGCAGAGACCATGAGCCAGGTCGCGGTCTTCGAGCGCTGCACAACAAAGCGAAGAAATCGTCTGAATGGCATCGCCGACCGGCCTCACGTTCACGAAGAAAGGAGATGGAAATTACGCACTCATATCGAGAGTGCGGCGGTCGCGGGCTATCTTGTCTTGATCATCAACAGCGAGGAAGGCCTGGAGACGCTCGGACACTTCTCCGACATGTGGTGGGGTAAGGAGGAGCCCTGAATCAGCGGCAGGAATGTGCAGAGTCTGAGTCCCCCCGCCACCAAGCTCTGCCCAGACATGTCTGGTATCAATCACGGTCTTTGCCACGTTCCGTTTCGAGGCCATGATATTGAGAATACGTCCAGGATATTTGCGCACTTCATAGCGGGCCACCGCTTGGCGCGTCGATTGCACCACTCGTTCGCCCTGAAACTCAACAAATAGTTCATCCTCAGTCGTTCTTCTTCGTAAAAAGGACAAGAACCTCTCACGTTTGCGCTGGATGAACGGCCACCAGTCTTTCATAGGCATGCGGAGGAGCACGTCAATATTTCTCATGGTCCGCCCTAAGATAAATAGGGGCAACCACAGTCTTATCAGCTGCGTATGACGATGGGAGCGATACGAAGTCGGATGCCAGGTATCCATTACGACCAAGGTGACGGCTTCCCCCTGCTCGAGTAATTGCTGAGCCATCTCATAGGCGATCAGCCCGCCCGTACAAATGCCTGCAAGTACGTATGGCCCTTGCGGGCGGAGTGTGCGGATCTCAGAGAGGTAATGCCTTGCCATCTCCGTCACCGAGGTAAACGGCGCCGCTTTCCCATCCAGTCCTCGCGCCTGCAATCCAAAGAACGGCTGATCCGGGCCCAACAGCTTCGCCAACCGAGCAAAAATCAAGACATTGCCTCCCACTCCCGGTACCATGAAAATCGGGATTGCGGTCCCGCTCGGCTGAATCGCCACCAGTGATTGCCATGGCGGCACCCACTGTTCGCGTGAAAGGATCGAGGCTAACTCTGCAATGGTCGGGGCTTGAAACAATGTGGCAAGCGGAAGGTGCCTTCCATACACCTGTTCGAGAAGAAAAAATAGTTGGGCCGCCTTGAGAGAATGTCCTCCGAGATCGAAGAAATTGTCATGGATCCCGATCTTTGGGATTTCCAGCACCTGCTGCCACAAGGCCGTTAATTGGACTTCCACTCGATCGCGCGGCCCAACGTAAACCAGCCCCTCCGAGAGATTGGGAGCCGGAGCAGGTAATGCCTGCACGTCGACCTTGTTATTGCCCGTCAAGGGCATCGCCTCCAGAAATACAAAGAAAGAGGGGGTCATATAATCGGGAAGCGCCGTCCGCACAAATGAGCGAAGTTCTGTCGAGCTTGGTGCGTACCCCTCCTGACACACCACATAGGCCGCCAGCTGTTTGAGACCTTGCTGATCCTCCCGTGCTGTCACCACAGCCTGACGCACGGCGGGATGGCGGCTCAGCACCGCTTCGATCTCGCCCAATTCGATTCTAAACCCTCTGATTTTCACCTGATGGTCCAACCGACCGAGATGCACAATGCGTCCATCGGGGCGATAGCGAACCAGATCTCCCGTTCGATACAGTCTCCCGTGAGGCTCTGTCGAGAATGGATGGGGAATGAATCGTTCTTTCGTTAACTCAGGGCGCCTACGATATCCTCGGGCTAAACCATGGCCGCCAATATATAGTTCCCCGGAAACTCCAACAGGAACTGGCTGCATGAACTGATCCAAGATATACATTTCCGTATTGGCGATCGGCCGCCCAAGGGTAATCTCCTGATCTGCCTGTTCGATTTTCTCGATCGTGGACCAAATCGTGGTTTCAGTCGGACCATACATATTCCACAAGGCGCCGCTACGATCCAGCAGCGCCTTCGCAAGGTCAGGCGGAAGGGCCTCCCCTCCGCAGAGCACCGTCAGCCTGTCGCTGCCCAACCAGCCCGCCTCAATTAACATTCGCCATGTCGCAGGGGTCGCTTGCATAATTGTCGGCTTCACGGCCTCACAGAGTGTCCTTACTTTCCAGCCATCCATCGTCACAGATCGACTAACGATCTCTACTCGTGCCCCCACCAGCAACGGCACATACAACTCCAACCCGGAAATATCGAAGGACAGCGTCGTGACGGATACCATCACATCCTGGGCAGAACATCCCGGCTCCTGCCGCATCGAGCACAAGAAGTTCACAAGCGCCCGGTGAGGGATTTCCACTCCCTTGGGCTGCCCGGTCGATCCCGAGGTGTAGAGGATGTACGCCAAGTCTTGAGATGTCGCGGCCGGCGGAAGATTATGGTCGACCTCCCGTGCAATCCTCTTCTGTTCACGATCAAGACACAATATTCGGCAGGGTTGAGAATCAAACCGATCGGAAAGATCTTCGGACGTGAGGACGATTGCAACGTCTGCATCCTCTGCCATAAACCGAAGCCGGTCGCGAGGATATCCAGGATCGAGAGGGACATAGGCCCCTCCGGCTTTAAGAACGGCCATCAGAGCGATAACCATCTCCAATGACCGTTCGAGGGAAATACCCACCACCACGCCAGGGCGGACATCCAGCGTTCGGAGATAGCGTGCCAGCTGATTAGCCCTGGCATTGAGATCGCTATAGCACAACGTCGCCCGTCCCATCGATAAGGCGACGGCATCAGGCGTCCTATCGACTTGTCCTTCAAACATCTGAGAAAGACATTCAAACTGCGGGTAGTTTTCTTGCGTTCGATTCCACTCCTGCAGCAGCTGAGTGCACTCAGATGCCGTGAGCATTGAGAGCTCAGAAAACCTCGAGGTGGGATTTGCCAATGCGCTATGGAGCAGGATGTTGTAGTGTCCCAACATCCGCTCAGCTGTCTGACGCTCAAAGAGATCAGTGTTGAACGTCAAGTAGGCTTTGCGGGCGATCTCTGTTTCAATCGTCAGGCTTAAGTCAAACTGCGCAGCCCTTGTCTCTACCTCAAATGGCACCCAACTCAAACCGTGGACATTGATCTCCCCGATAGGGGCATTAGCCAAATTGAAAAGCACTTGCACCAGCGGGGCAGAGCCATGGTCGCGACTTGAGTGCATAGTTTCGACTAGCTTATCGAACGGGAAATCCTGATTGGCATAGGCCTCTAGCGCTGTTTCACGGACCCGCTCAAGCGTTTCTTCGAACGTCGGATTGCCGGAGAGATCGGTGCGAAACACCAACGTATTGACAAACGAACCTATGATTGATTCGACTGCGGATTGAGTCCGGTTCGCAATAGGAGAGCCCACGGCGACATCGCTTTGGCCTGAATAGCGACTCAGAAGGATCTGGAAACAGGCCAATAGGGTCATGAACACCGTCGTGTTTCGCTCCGCGCTGAACTGCTTCAGTCGTTCGAGCAACGAAGCCGGCAACTCCAGCATACAATGCGAACCGTTAAACGTTTGCATCACAGGCCGAGGATAATCAGTCGGCAACGAGAGCCTGGATAGTCCTGCCAGCCTCTTCTGCCAATAGTCTGACTGTGTGCTGAGCCGATCGTCGCTGAGACAACGCCGCTCCCACACCGCATAGTCGGCATACTGAAGGAGCAGCGGCTTGGCAGAAGGAGTCTCCCCTTGGCAGAACGCGTTGTAGAAGAATGCAAACTCACTCCCGATCACCCCGAACGACCACTGGTCTCCGATGATATGGTGCATCGTGAGCACCAGCACATGATCTTCGGGTTCGACCTCAATCAATAAGAACTTTGCCAAGGGACCTTTCTCAAGATCGAACGGCTGATTCGCTTCCTGCTCTACTAGCCGGGCCGCCTCCCGCCGTCGCTGTTCTCTCGGCAGCCCTGAGAGATCAACTTCAACCCAATGGGGAGGTCGGAAGGGGCTGATGATTTGGACCGGTCCCTCACCCGTCATCGCGAAGGTCGTCCTGAACGCCTCATGACGGCTACAGATAGCCTCAATCGTACAACGAAGGGCCGATTTGTTGAGCGGTCCCATCTGTCGCGAGGCAAACGGCATGTTATACGCCGTGCCATCAGGAGCCAGCCGATACATGAGCCACATGCGTTGCTGAGAATAGGATAGGGGCAGAGGCTGGTCTCGGGGCACTCGAACGATCGGAGGAATCTCTGAAGCCTTCCTCTCATCACGGCGCAAACGCGTCACTTCTTCGGCCAATTCCATGATAGTCGGTCGCTCAAAAAGTACCCGTAGCGAGACTTCAACATCAAAGACATCTCGTATTCGGGAGACAAGCTGTGTGGCCAAAAGGGAATGGCCTCCTCGGTCAAAGAAATTGTCATGGATGCCGGCCTCTGGCACACTCAGAACAGACTTCCACAGCTCGGCCAACGCCTCTTCTAACTGATTCCTCGGAGCAATCTTGGTTACCGCCTGCCCCGCTGTCTCTTCCGGAACAGGAAGTGCCCTGCGGTTGATTTTTCCTGTAGAAGTGAGTGGCATGACTTCCACCCACAGGATGACGGACGGCACCATATGTTGCGGTAATCGGGCCGCAACATAACTCCGAACCTGATCGAGCATCGCTTTAAGCTCAGGCTGGCCGGTTACATAGCCCACCAACCGTTGCTGCTCCAGCTTGTCTTGTCGAAGTAGAACCGCAGCCTGATACACGCCCGGAGAGTTACTCAGCACATATTCGACTTCACCCAATTCGATCCGGTACCCACGCAGCTTGACCTGCTGATCCACTCGCCCAAGAAACTCCACATTGCCGTCCTCGCGGTACCGAGCCCGGTCGCCGGTCCGATACAGCCTGGCACCAGGCACGTGGGGGTGGGCGAAAAACCGCTCTCGGGTCAACTGCGGCTGGTTCACATACCCGCGAGCCAGACAATCCCCCGCCACATACAATTCTCCCGGTACGCCGGTGGAAACCGGCTCCAAGTCCGAATCCAGCACATAGAGCTGCATATGCTTGATTGGTTTTCCAATCGGCACTCGGGCCCCTGCCTCCTGGCGGGTTGTTTGATACACGCTACACCAGACCGTGGCTTCCGTCGGCCCATATTCGTTGTACAGCGTTGCATGAGGCAATAGCTGGTAGTGACGTCGGACGAGTTCAAGGGGAAGGTTTTCACCGGCGGTAATGACGATGCGAAGTGATTCCATCTGAGCATTCAACGCATCACCGAGTACGGCATAGTATAAAGAGGGTACCCACACAACATGGGAAATGTGGTGACGTTCGACGAGCGCAGCAAGCGCTGTCGGATCGCGATGGACGGCCTCAGAGGGAATCACTAATTGCCCTCCTTGCAACAACGTCCAGAAAATACCCGTC
>Ga0075423_10006785_pt1 | contig 10764 bp, 9 predicted proteins | sample SoiMethybrSBSTD2_FD_80114 | JGI IMG/M metagenome (GOLD analysis project Ga0075423, IMG submission 80114) | Bulk soil microbial communities from a Populus tree surrounding site in Tennessee, USA - Soil MetaG P. TD hybrid SBSTD2 | ecosystem: Environmental > Terrestrial > Soil > Tree plantation...
CAGGCCGCTGGACGTGCTCGGTCATCGCCACCACCAAGTCATTGTCGTCCTGCACCTGCGTACGGCGAGGGCAGGGGACTACCCTGGTCGACGAAAGCCCTGCGCAGGGCAGCCGGCCACCACCGGAGGGTGGGCCATGGAGATCCAGCACTCCACCCAGGACGGCTGCCAGGTCGTGACTCTCACCGGCAGGATCGACCTGTTCAGCGCCGCCCAGATCCAGCGGGCGCTGGTCAAGGACCTCAGCGAGGAGCCCTTTGCGCTGATCTGCGATCTGGCCGGGGTCGACACCCTTGACCCGGGATGCGCCACCGTCTTCGCCACGGTGGCCAACCACCCCTCCAGCCGCTGGCCGGCCACCAGCTTCTTGCTGTGCGGGGCCCGGCCGCCAGTGGCCGAGATCCTCGGCCTGCTCACGGTGCCGCACTTCCTGGAGCTGTACGCCAGCCTCCACGACGCCTTGGACGCGGCCGTGGCCCGGCCGCCGTACCTGCGCGACGAGCTGGTGCTGGCCCCGATCCCGCCCGCGGCGGCCACCGCCCGCGCCTTTGTCCGGGACCTGTTGGGCTACTGGCAGCTCGCCCTCGCCGACACCACGCTGGTGGATCGGGCCGTGTTGTTGGCCAGCGAGCTGGTCACCAACGCCGTGGTCCATGCCCGCACCGAATTGCGGCTACGGGTCGAGCTGCGCGGCGAGCTGCTGCACCTCGCAGTGCGTGGCGGCAGCCCACGGCTGCTGCGCCTGGTGACCATCCCCGACCCGGAAGCCGAGGGCGGCCGTGGGCTGTGGCTGGTTGAGCAGCTCGCCCGCGCCTGGGGGGTCAACCGCCACCCCGACGGCGGCAAGGTCGTCTGGTGCACCCTCAGGCTCTAAGGATCAACCGCTGAACCGGTGAGCGGCGCCGTCGAATGGGTGCCGTCCTGAGCACGGCGACTGTGATCGAGGGCGGCGCCCTCGATCACCCGCTGGCTGAGGACCTCCAGCAGTCCCCAACGGCTGCTGCACCCTCGGGCGTCACCAATCGGAGCGCGGTGCGTGGATGCGCGACCCGATCAGCTGGTCGGTGGCTGCTGGACCGGCTCATCGACCACAACCACGATCACCCCACGGAGGGCCTTGTCGCTGTCGAGCAGGGGGTTGCAGGTGACCCGGCAGGTCACGGCCCGGCCGCGCCGGTTGGTGGCCTGGAGCACGGTCGACTGGGTGCCGTTCTCGCCGCTCATGGCCGCCCGCAGCGCGGGCCGGAGTTGGTCGATGGGCAGGCCGATGTCCAGGTTGAGGAAGTGCTGACCCTGGACCTCCTCCTGGCGGACCCCCCACAGCTCCTCGGAGCCGTGGTTCCAGACCAGCACTCTGAGATCAGGGTCGAGCACGGCCACGGCGCCTCCCAGCCCGGCCCAGATCGACTCGAGCAGGGCGTTCAGCCGGTTGAGCTCGGCGGTCCGGACGCCCAGCTCGTCGTTGATGGTCTGCAGCTCCTCGTTGGTGGACTGCATCTCCTGGTTCATCGTCTCGAGCTCTTCGTTGGTCGACTGCAGCTCTTCGTTGGTCGTCTCCAGCTCCTCGACCGTCGACTGCAGCTCCTCGTTGGTCGTCTCCAGCTCCTCGTTGGTCGACTGGAGCTCGGCGTAGGCGTCCTCCAGGCCCTGGTTGGCGTGCTCCAGCTCCTGCTTGTAGCGGCGCGACCGGGTCACGTCGGCGAAGCTGATGCTGGCCCCGAGCAGCGCCTGTTGGTCGTCGAGCAGTGGGACGACCTGCACCTGCAGGTGGACGACCTCGCCGGAGGCGGTGGGCCACTCGACCTCGTCGACCAGGGACGGGCGCCGGTCGAGGTAGGCCTGCTGGATCTTGGAGCGCAGCTCCAGGGGCCGGTAGGACAGCTCCAGGTCCTGGAACGGGCGGGCGAGGTCGTCGACACTCAGCTTGAAGAGGGTCCGCGCCCGGGCATTGGCCAACATCAGGTAACCGCCAGCATCGACCACGATCTGAGCCTCAGGGCTGGTCTCCAGCGCGGCGCTGCGGATCCGCTCCTCCCGCGCGCGCTGGCTGCCGACCGGCCGCTCTCCGGCCTCGGTGAGGACCATCAGGCGCTCGCGCAGGGTGGCCCCGGGGACCTTGCGGAACACCCGGTGCTTGAGATCGACCGAGGTGAACAGGTCGGAGTGGGCCAGCAGCATCTCGGCCTTGCCCAACAGCAGGTAGCCGCCCTCGCGCAGGGCGAAGCTGAAGCGGGTCAGCACCTGGGCCTGGGTCTCGGAGTTCAGGTACATCAGGGTGTTGCGGCAGACCAGCAGGTCGATCCGGGGGATCGGGGCGTCCTTAATCAGGTTGTGAGGGCCGAAGATGACCGACCGCCGCAGCTCTTTCGAAAACGTGTAGTCATCGCCGTTGTGCTCGAAGTAGCGCTCCAGCAGCTCCGGTGGGACCCCTTCCACCTGCTTGGCTGTGTAGCGGGCCTGGCGGGCCTGGCTGAGCGCCTCCTCGTCGAGGTCGGTGGCGTAGATCTTGACCCGGTCCCGGACGGCGTCGGCCCCCATGGCCTCGGCGGTCACCATGGCCAGGGTGTAGGCCTCCTCGCCCGACGCGCAGCCGGCGCTCCAGATCCGGACCGGCTCGTCCTCGCCCTTGTCGGCCAGGATCCGGGGCAGGATCTCGGCGGCGAGGTAGTCCCAGGCCGGCGGGTCCCGGAAGAAGCCGGTGACGTTGATCAGGATGGTGTTGAACAGCTGGGTGAACTCCTCGGGGTCGACCTCGAGGTGGTCCAGGTAGCTCAGGTAGCCGTCGACTCCGACGTCCTGGATGCGCTTGTCGATGCGGCGGTGCAGGCTGGTCCGCTTGTAGCCGGTGAAGTCGAACCCGCGGTTGCGCCGCAGGTAGTCCAGCAGGACCTCCAGGTCCTGGTCGGTCGTCGGCTCAGCCATCGGTGGCCTCCATCGACGGCAGTGGCGCCGATCCGTGGCGGTCGCCGGCCAGCGGCCAGGCGGTGGCGAAGTTGCCCCGGTTCAGCAGCAGGTCGCGGACCAGCCGGGCGGCCTGTTGGGCCTCGCTGGCCTGCTCCTCGAAGCGGGTGGCGGTGATCCGGTGCCCGCGGCGCCGGGCCGGCTCGGCCAGCCGCCTGGCCAGGGCGGCCCGCTCCTCCAGGCTTCGCAGGGCGATCCACAGGGCCGCCTCCAGGGCCTCGCTCTGCTGGGTGAGGAGGCTCTCGGGCGACCAGGCATGGCCGACCCGGCAGCGGTACCGTTCCAGGCCGCCGTCCCGGATCGCCCAGAGCACGCCATGGCAGTCAGGACAGGAGAACCCCGACGGCCGACCCGGGTGGTCGCCCTCGAAAGCTTCCAATGAGAACCCCTCCATTTCGACCTCCACCCGCATACCAGTCGGGGCCGGATCTGCTGGGGCCTCGGCCGAGTCAGCGATCAGCCGAACCAGGAGCTCGCCCATGGCCGCGGCAGGCAGGACATGGTCGACCTCAACATGCTGGAGCGCGTTGCCCGGCATGCCGGGGTACAGCGCATCCGTCGGATCCTGGACCACCGCAATGCCACCGCGCGACTTGATCGCCAACAGTCCGCCGGTCCCGTCGTCCAGAGCGCCCGACAGGACCACCCCGACCACCCTGGTCGCGTACTCACGGGCGGCGCTGCGGAACAGCGGGTCGATGGCCGGCCGGTGGCCGTTCTCCCGCGGCCCGCGGGAAAGGTGCACGTGGCCGGTCCGCAACAGGACATGGTGATCGGGCGGGGCCACGTAGATCTGCCCGGGCTGGATTGGCTCGCCGTCCCTGACATGGCCGGCTGGCAACGGGCCATGCCGGCCCAGGATCTCGGGCAGAGCACTGGTCCCAGTCGCCGGCAAATGGAGGACCACGAACACAGCTGCGGGGAGATCGCCTGGCAGCGAGGCGGCCAGATCAGCGAGCGCTTCCACGCCGCCGGCCGAGGCGCCGACGACCACGACGCCGTGATCGGGCATACATGGCCTCCTCAACGCTGGAGTCGACGGATGGCGGCTGTGGGCCCGGCGACTGAAGGTTGATCCTACCGGCCGGGCCGGCCAGATGCTGTGGCCATGATGTGCGCCCTAGCAGTTCGCCGTCCATGATAATGGTCACCCAGGAGCGACCCGGACGACGGTCGGAAGCAAGGCATCGCAGAGGCCCCTGAGGCGGCATGCATCCATTCAGTGTCGAGGGGCTGCTCCGGGCCAGCTGACGCAGGCAGAACGGATCCATTTGCCGCTACGCTCGGTTTGGTGTTGCTTGTTCACGATCAGTCGTGGAAGAGGGCTGTTGCGGGGGGCTTCGGGGGGCCGCGTGGTCGGGCCCCGGGCTTACTAGTGACCCGGGGTCCTGCTTCTTTGAGCCGTAGGACCACCGATCCGCCCATGGCGGAGGGTCTCTGCGACCCTTGAGCGTCCAGCCACCCACGGTGATGGCGGCACCTATCCAACACGGGCCGCGCAGGGAAGACGAATGGGCTGTCGACCAAGCCCGGGAGACCTGCTTAGAGTCCCTAGAAGTGGTGTAGGAGCCCGGGCCACAGCAGAGGAAGCAAGTAGCTGTGCAAGCATTCGGGCGCCGCCACGCTGGGTGCACACCCAGGTGGTGACGAGAAGACCACCGCGTCATCCTCGAAGCGAAGGCTCTCAGGATCCACCTCGAGGAGGAGCACGGTGGTCGTGTCCAAGATGGAGCTGTATGAGTTGCTGCGCAAGGCCGAGGGGGCCGATGTCGACTTCCTGCGCGAAGGGGTCCGCACCTCGCCCAGGCGTTGATGGAGCTCGAGGTGTCGGCCCAGATCGGGGCCGAACACGGCCAGCGCAGCCCCGAGCGGGTGACCCACCGCAACGGCTACCGGCCGCGGGACTGGGACACCCGGGTGGGCACGGTCGAGCTCCAGATCCCCAAGCTGCGCCAGGGCAGCTACTTCCCGTCGCTGCTAGAGCCGCGCCGGCGGGCCGAGCGGGCCCTGGCCGCGGTGGTCATGCAGTGCTATGTGGAGGGGGTGTCGACCCGGCGGGTCGATGACGTGGCCCGGGCGATGGGGCTGGAGGGCATCTCCAAGTCCCAGGTGTCGCGGATCTGCGCCGAGCTGGACGAGCTGGTGGCGGCCTGGCGCAACCGGCCGCTGGACGCCGGGCCCTATCCCTTCCTGTGGATCGATGCGCTGTCGATGAAGGTCCGCGAGGGTGGGCGGGTCTGCAACACCGCGGTGCTGGTCGCCACCGCTTGCAACGCCGACGGGCACCGGGAGCTGCTCGGGCTGGAGCTGGGCAGCGCCGAGGACGGGGCGAGCTGGACAGGGTTTCTGCGCGGCTTGGTCGCCCGCGGGCTGTCGGGCGTCCGGCTGGTGACCAGCGACGCCCACGAGGGGCTCAAGGGCGCGATCGCGGCCGTGCTGGACGGGGCCAGCTGGCAGCGCTGTCGCACCCATTTCATGCGCAACCTGCTGGCCACCGTCCCCCGCCACGCTCAGCCGATGGTCGCCTCGCTGGTCCGCACGATCTTCGCCCAGGAACGCCCCGAGGACGCCTGGGCGCAGCTCGGACGGGTGGTTGACCAGCTTCAGCAGGGCCGGTTCACCGATGCTGCGGCCCTGCTGGGCGATGCCGCGGCCGACGTCTTGGCCTACACCGCCTTCCCCAAGGACACCTGGAAGAAGACCTGGAGCAACAACCCCCAGGAGCGGCTCAACCGGGAAATCCGCCGCCGCACCGACGTGGTCGGGATCTTCCCCGACCGCGCCGCGGTCATCCGCCTGGTCGGTGCGGTCCTGGCCGAACAGCACGACGAGTGGGCCGTCGCTCGCCGCTATCTCGGCCTGGACGTCATCCGCGCCAGCCTCATCACCCTCGCCGACAGCACACCAAGGAGGAGCCCAAGCAACTACTGTCCGCGTCCGCATAACCCACGAACAGGATCGACGCAGAGGTCTTCTCCTACACCACTTGACGGGACGCGGCCTCGAATCCGTTCAGGCCAGCGTTGCTATTGGCTGCGGGCGCAGCGCGAGTAGCGGCGCGGCTGAATGTTGGTGAACCACTGCACAAGTGTTACGGCTAGGCGGACGGATATAGATCTGATGGTATTGCCGTGCCGATCTGACCCGCCGTGCCACAGCCGCATCTGGTGCGAGGAGATTCGACCGGGGTCAAGTCCAGTCGGTAAGAGGCCAGTGTTAGTCGTCCAGGCCGCCGGTGGCGGGGGCGTTGAGCTGACCTTTGACCCAGCCGATGAGGGGGTGTAGTTCCCACCAGTTGTGCAGTCCGTCGTGGCGGACGATGCCCCAGGCGGTGATGCGGTCGTCGTCGTGGGGGGCGGGGATGGGCAGTTCCGGGATGATCTCCAGGACGATGAAGCTGCCGTCGGGGGCTTTGAGGACGATGTGGACGTCGCCGTCTGGTTCGCGGTTGACGTAGGTGACCTGGCCATAGACTCGGGCGCGGGTCGGCCGCCAGCGGCCGGTGGCGAGGGTTTGGATGGTGGTGGGCCGGTACAGCCGCGCGTCGGTGGGCAGGTGGCCGGCCAGGCGCCCATCGGCCCGGTTGAGGGCGACCCGAAGCCCGTGGTCTTGGACGCGGGCTGTCAGCCAGCCCCCCAGCAGGGCCAGTAGCAGCAGGGCGACCAGGCCGAGGCGCAGCTCGCGCCGGTGGGGTCGTAGGGGTGCGGGTTGTTCGGTGTGCAGCCAACGGCCAAGGGTGCGCTGGATAGCGGGGCGGGCGGGGAGCAGGGCGGCGGTGGCGGCGGCGCCGAGGGCCAGGCCGACCAGCACGTCGGAGGGATATTCGGCGCCGGCGGCGACTCGGCCGAGGCCGACCAGCAGGGTGGTGGCGGCGGCGAGCAGTCCCCAGCGGCGGTTGCTGAGCAGGATGGCGAGGGTGAGGGCGGCGGCGACGGCGGCATGGCGGGAGAAGAAGGCGTTGTCGCCGCGGCGGTCGCTGATGGCGTGCACCGCGCCGAGCGCCCAGTAGGGGCGGGGTCGAAAGTACAGGTGGTCGATGAGCTGGTGGACGCCGAGTGCGACCAGGGCGCCGAGCACGCCCACGACGGTGAGCGCCAGCATCTGCGGGTCACGGCGCCGCACCGCCCGCACGGCCAGTGCGACCAGGAGCAGCATGGGCACGGCGACCAGCCAGCTCGCCGCCATGACGGCGAGCAGCCTGGGCGGGCCGTGCTGGACGGCCCGGTTGAGGGTCTCGGTGAGGGTCTGGTCACTCATCGCCGTGTCCCTGGCCTGGTTGGTGGCGTGTGGCTGGCTGGGGCCCGCTGCCGTCCAGTGACGGCGGCGACCGCAGCGGCGGCTGGTCGGGTGGCGGGTGGGGATCGGCGTGGTGGCGGCTGGCCAGGGTACGGGCCAGGGTCAGCACAGCGAACAGCCAGGCCGCCCCGAGCGCGAACCCCGCGAGCACGTCGGTCAGCCAGTGGGCGCCCAGGTACAGCCGGGAGATCCCGACCACCCCGGCAATCACAACGGCGAGTGCCCAGGCGGCGACCTTGCGGCCCCACCGGGGCGTGGCTCCAGCGGCCAGGGCGGCCAACATGCCGTAGACGACGACGGCCTGGGTGGCGTGCCCGGAGGGGAAGCTCGGCCCAGCGACCGGCTTCAGCAGAATGGAGGCGGGCGGCCGGGGGCGGCCGACGAGTTCCTTGACCGCATTGAACGCAAGGTCCGCGCCGGCGAACGCGACGACCAGGAGGATAAGCGGCCGCCAGGTGCGGCGGCGAAGCCACCAGCCCACCCCAACCACCAGGATAAGCGGCAGCAGGATGCGGATGGAACCGAGGTTGGTCAGGTCCTGCATCACTCGGGTGAGCCAGGGCTCCCGGTGCCGCACAAAGAACACGGCGACGGGCTGATCGACCCGCTCGAGCTCGTCGCGGGCGAGCACGTCCTGCAACAGCGCGCCGAACGCCCAGCCGGCCCCGACCAGGGCCACCACGCTGACGGTCAGCGACAGCCCGAGCGCCCCACCGGGATGCAGCCGGCGGGCGAGGAAGGTGAGCTGGCGCTGGTAGCGGTCCCGCAGCCGCGCCACCCAAGGGCGGGCGAGCTGCCGGTCGACCAGTTCCTGGACTCGGTCGGGGTGGTGGGCGACCCAGCGGGCGCCCGCCACCAACGCGGCGACCACCACGATGACCAGCACCAGCAGCAGGCTGGCCCGCCCGGCGATCTGTGCGACCTTCTGGTAGGAGCTGCCGGCCAGGTAGCCGAGCAGCACAAACCCGGGTGCCCAGATCACCCCGCCGGCCAGGTTCCAGGGCAGGAACGTCCGGTACGGCATCCGCGACATGCCGGCCAGGGCCGGGACCAGGGCCCGCAGGACCCCGATGAAGCGGCCCAGGAATACCGCCCGGCCGCCCTTGGCGCGCAGGTAGGCCTCGGCCTTGGCCCACCGCTGCTCGCCGACCGGGCGGCCCAGGCGGCTGTGCTTGAGGGGCTCGCCGAACAGGCGGCCGATCTCGTAGCCGATGGAGTCCCCGACCACGGCGCCGATCGCCCCGGCCGCCATCATCACCCCGAGGCTGACCCGCCCCTGGTAGGCGAGGAACCCGCCGAGCAGCATCGCGGTCTCCCCGGGGATGGCCAGCCCGACGAAGGCGGCCGACTCGGCGGCGGCGAGCAGCCCGAGCACGATGTAGGCCCATGGGCTGGCCAGGTGGGCGGCCGTGTCGAGCAGCCCGCTCATCGGGGCACCTCCCAGGCGGTCGGCATCAGCGTGCTCCTTGCGACAGGCCTCCGGCCGACCAGCTTGCGTTACCCGCGCCTGGTTGGATAGATCAGCACCGGCGGATCGTAACACCGGCTACAATCCACGGTCGTGGGTTGAAGGAGGCGCCATGCAGTGGACCGTGCTGATCGTTCGGCTGCCGGCCGATCCGTCCCGCCACCGGGTCGCGGTCTGGCGGGAGCTGCGCCGCACCGGTGCGCTCATGCTCGGCCAGGGGGTGTGGGCGGTGCCGACCACCCCAGCGTTCACCGGCGGGCTGGACCGGGCCGTCCGGCTGGCCGAGCGCGGCGACGGCGAGGTCGTGCTGCTGGAGGCGGCCGCCCGCGACGAGGCCAACGCCGCCCGCCTGGAGGGGCTGTTCACCGCCGCTCGGGAGGCGGAGTGGGCCGAGTTCTTGGCCGACTGCGCCAAGTACGAGGCCGAACTTGACAAGGAGATCCGTATCAACAAGTTCACCTTGGCCGAGCTGGACGAGGAGGAGCAGAGCCTGGACCGGCTGCGCCGCTGGTATCGGGAGATCAAGGTCCGTGACCTGTTCGGCGCCCCCGCGGCGGCCGAGGCCGAGCAGCGCCTCAAGCACTGCGCCGAACGGCTGGAGGACTACGCCGACCGTGTCTACCAGGCCGTCCACCAACCCTAACCACCGCCCGACGAGGTCTGTCCCCAAGGAGCCCAGCTGTCGTGCTCAGCTACCTGCAGGCGATTGTGATCGGCCTGCTGCAGGGCGTCACCGAGCTGTTCCCCATCTCCAGCCTCGGCCACGCGGTGCTGGTCCCGGCGCTGCTGGGCTGGGACGGTATCGTCAGCGGCCAGTCCGCGCAGGAGTCGTTCTACCTCGCCTTCCTGGTCGGCCTGCACGTGGCCACCGCGCTGGCGCTGTTGGTGTTCTTCCGCGCCGAGTGGCTCCGGATCATCGGGGGGCTGTGGCGCTCGGCCCGCCGCCGCCGCATCGAGACCGCCGACGAGCGGCTGGGCTGGCTGCTGGTGGTGGCCACCATCCCCGCCGGGCTGGTCGGCGTCGCCTTCGAGCACGCGCTACGGACCCTGTTCGCCAAGCCGCTCGCCGCCGCGGTGTTCCTCACCTGTAACGGGCTGGTCCTGCTGGCTGGGGAGTGGCTGCGCCGCCGCGCGACCCGAGCAGACATCCTGGCGGCCAGGCTCGACCCGGCCCTCCTGCGGGCAGTCCCCGACCGTGCCGACGGCGGCTCGACTGCCACGCCGAGCCCGGTCGCGGGTGCCGCCCCGCCCCGGTCCCGGCAGCTGGCCGCGCTGGCGGTTGGTGAGGCCCTGCTGATCGGTTCGGCGCAGATCCTGGCGTTCTTCGCCGGCATCAGCCGCTCCGGGGTCACCATGGTCGCAGGGCTGCTGCGCGGCCTGGACCACGAGGACGCCGCCCGGTTCTCGTTCCTGCTGGCCACCCCGATCATCCTGGCTGCCGGCCTCTACAAGCTGCCCGACCTGCTCGGCCCCAACGGTGATGGCATCCGCGGCCAGGTCCTGGTCGGCAGCCTGGTCGCCGCGATGGCCGCCTACGCCTCGGTCCGCTTCCTCACCCGCTGGTTCCAGACCCGTACCCTCACCCCGTTCGCGATCTACTGCCTGGTCGTCGGGCTGGCCTGCGTGGTCCGGTTCGCCTGACCCGATGCCAGGATGCCCGTGGCAGACACTGCTGATCCGGCGCGGCGATCGCGGTGCTGAGCCCGGCCATGCTGGGCGTCGTCGCTGGGGCGCTCGGCCGGGGTCCGACCCCGCCATCCCAACGGGAATCGGATTGCCTCGCCGTTCGGCGTCGCGGAAGCCACGCCGCCTTCGGATCCGGCCAGCTGCATCGCGACCGGGCCGAGACGTGGTCTTCCACCTCCCTTGCGCGACCGCCCTGTAGGCCACGTCGAGGGGGCTGCTCGCCCCGGCCAGAGCACCTCGCCCAGCAGATGATCGTAACGACAGATACACTCTCAAACGTAACTCGCTACGGCCCGATGGCGCAGCCCCGCGAAGGGAGTTCACCATGCAGCAGCCAACGACCCTGACCGGCC
>Ga0075423_10006789_pt1 | contig 10761 bp, 11 predicted proteins | sample SoiMethybrSBSTD2_FD_80114 | JGI IMG/M metagenome (GOLD analysis project Ga0075423, IMG submission 80114) | Bulk soil microbial communities from a Populus tree surrounding site in Tennessee, USA - Soil MetaG P. TD hybrid SBSTD2 | ecosystem: Environmental > Terrestrial > Soil > Tree plantation...
ACGGCTCGGAGCTCGAGCTGCGCGCGCTCACCGCCGGCTCGGCCGTCGACACGCGGGAGATCGAGTATCGGGTGGACGGGCGGCTCGTGGCGGTCGGCGTGGCCGACCTCGAGCCGCACGCGATGAGCGCCGTCTACTGCTACTTCGAGCCGGCCGCCGCCCGCCGCTAGCTGGGCGTCTTCAACGTGCTGTGGATGATCGACGAGTGCCGGCGCCGTGGCCTGCCGTGGCTCTACCTCGGCTACTGGGTCGCCGGCTCCCCCAAGATGAGCTACAAGGCCGGCTACCGGCCCTGCGAGACTTTGGGAACCGACGGGCGCTGGACGCGCCTCCCCGCGGCGGTGCCGGGCGTCTAGGCTTCCTCGAACGCCCACGAACCGGTTCGCGTGGGGCGGGCGAGCGCCTTCTTGAGGGCGGAGAGGTATCGCTTGCGCGGCCACTCGACGGCGCCGAAGCGGGCCAGGTGGTCGGTGTAGACCTGGCAGTCGACGAGCCCGATGCCCCAGACCGCGAGCTGCTCCACGAGACGCACGAAGGCCACCTTGGAGGCATCGGGCGCGAGGGCGAACATCGACTCGCCGAAGAACGCCCCCCCCAGCGAGACGCCGTAGAGTCCGCCCACGAGGCGGCTCTCCTGCCAGGCCTCGACGGAATGCGCCAGCCCGCGGCGATGCAGCTCGCGATACGCCGCCTGCATGTCCGGCGTGATCCAGGTCCCGGACTGGCCCGGCCGCTCCACCGACGCGCACGCGGCGACGACCCGGGCGAAGGCGGTGTCGAGGCTCAGGCGGTAGGCCTGCTTGCGGATCGTCTTGCGCAGGCTGCGCGGCACCTGGAGGTCGCGCGTGAGCAGCACCATCCGGGGATCCGGGGAGTGCCAGAGGATCGGCTGGCCCGCGGAGTACCAGGGAAAGATGCCGCAGCGATAGGCGAGCAGCAGGCGCTCGGGCCGCAGATCGCCGCCCACCGCGAGCAGGCCGTCCTCGGCGTACTCGACGGGCGGAAACGTGAGGCGATGATCGAGGCGGAAGATCGGCAACGATCTAGTCGGAGGGCAGCGGCGCGGGCGGCGGGTAATGGCGGTCGACGTCCTCGTGCCGGAAGAGGCCGAGCGCCTCCCGCTGCACGACGAGATACCAGCGATAGAGCCGGGCCTGCTCGCGGAGAGTGTCGTAGGCCTCGGCCGCTCGGGCCCGGTCTTCGGTCGGCAGCCGGCCGAATTCCTCGCGCCGGCGCTGCAGCTCACCGAGGATCCCCTCGAGGTTGCCCGCGATGCGGGCGAGGGCGGCGGCCTTCTCGGCCCGCAGCTCCGCCTCCGTCCGCGCCAGGCCCTCGGCCGTCCGCTCCATGGACTTCACGCCGACGACTGTACCACTGTGGGTTAGGATCCCCGCGGCGAGGGTCGGAGCACCCGGGAGGTGCATATGCGCGGGCGCGGCTCGCGGAACCTGATACCCGTTCTGGCGCTGGTCCTGTGGGCGTGGCCGGCGGAGGCCGCGGGGCCCGCGGCCGTGTACTACCCCGGCCCGGGCGACGCGTGGGAGCGGCGCGCCCCCGAGGCGGTGGGGATGGACGGGGCTCGCGTGCAGGAGGCGATCGCGTTCGCGGTGGCGAGCGAGACCCGGGCGCCGCGCGACCTCCTCCTCGAGCACGCGCTCAGCTACGCGAAGGAGCCGTACGACGATCCCGTGGGCCCCTTCAAGGAGCGCGGGCCGGCCACGGGGATGATCGTGCGCCACGGCTACGTGGTGGCGGAGTGGGGCGATCCCTCGCGCGTGGACATGACGTTCAGCGTGAGCAAGAGCTTCCTCTCCGCCGTGGTCGGCGTCGCGTACGACCGCGGCCTCATCAAGGACCTCCACCGCCGCGTGGGCGAGGACGTGCCGATCGAGCAGTTCCGCTCCGAGCACAACGCAAAGATCACCTGGGACGATCTGCTGCGGCAGACGAGCGACTGGGAGGGGACCCTGTGGGGCAAGCCCGACTGGGCGGACCGTCCGGTCGGAGACCTCGCCCAGTACGTCGCGCGCAAGCGCGACGACCCGGGCACCGCCTACAAGTACAACGACGTCCGCGTGAACGTCCTCGCCCTCGCCGCGCTGCACGTCTGGCGGCGGCCGCTGCCCGAGGTGCTGCGGGAGACGGTGATGGATCCCATCGGCGCTTCCGGCGAATGGAAGTGGCACGGGTACGAGAACTCGTGGGTGGAGATCGACGGCAAGCGCATGCAGTCGGTGAGCGGCGGCGGCCACTGGGGCGGAGGGATGTGGATCAGCGCCCGTGACCAGGCGCGCTTCGGCTACCTCACGCTGCGCCGCGGCCGATGGAAGGACCGGCCGCTGCTCTCCGAGGCGTGGGTGAAGATGTCGTTGACGCCGACGCCGGTCGAGACCGGCTACGGGTTCATGAACTGGTTCCTGAACACGGGCCGGAAGCTGCTGCCCAGCGCCCCCGAATCGAGCTTCGCCCACCTGGGGGCGGGGACGAACATGATCTACGTGGACCCCGAGAACGACCTCGTGGTGGTGGCGCGCTGGATCGACAACAAGGCCACCGACGGCCTCGTCCAGCGAGTGCTGGCCGCAGTGATTCGCTAGGGCCGTCGTCGCGTTTCCTTACTCTGCCTGCTTGCTGCAGGCTGTTTTGTCCCGGGCGCGGGGGCGCGGGCTTGCTCCGGGGCGCGCATGTCATTAAAGAAGCAAGAACAATACACGCGGAGCGGGGATTCCGCCCGAGAACGACCGACGGCGGGCGGAACACCCGCCGGCCGCTAAGGAGCCCTGCGCGCCCCTCCGCTGCGCCCGCGCTATCCCCGCGCCCTCTCGTTACTGTTTGCTTCTTGCCCGTGACCTCTTGTCTCGGGCGCGCGGCAACGGCAAATAAGCACAGTTGCGAGCGAAGCGGGAATCACTCCCGCGAAGCGAACGGGAGTTCAAGGGAGTGCGCCGCTAGCAACCCCTTGCTCAATGACGGCGGGCGGAACACCCGCCGGCCGCTGAGGAGCCCTGCGCGCCCCTCCGCTGCGCCCGCGCTATCCCCGCGCCCTCAAGTTACTGACTGCTCGTGATTGTCTGCGTTTGGTTTCGTTTTTCGTTCTCTGCGGCCTCTGCGTGCCCTCTGCGGCCTCTGCGTGGAAGAGCAGGGTCAATGTGCACCGGGGGCGGGGCCGCGGCTGCGGGGGCTGCGCATGATCAGGACGAGGGGGAGCATCAAGAGGAAGATCAGGGCCAGGACCCGGAACACGCTGACGAAGGCGAGCATCGTCGCCTGCCGCCCGACCATGCCGAACGCCGCCGCGTGCGCGCGCTGGGTGGCGGTGGCGAGATCCGCGCCCCGGGCCATGAACGTCCGGCGCAGCCCCTCGAGCATGGAGCGCGCGGCGGGGTCGTAGGGCGTCACGTGGGCGATCAGCATGTTCGTGTAGGCCTGCCCGTGGCGGGCGAGCATCGTGGTGGAGGCGGCGATGCCCATGCTCCCCCCGAGATTGCGCATCAGGTTGAAGATGCTCGTGGCGTTGCCCATCTTCTCCCGCGCGATCGCGTCCATGGTGATGGTCGTGAGGGGGACGAAGAGCAGGCCGAGCGAGATGCCCTGGATGAACTGCGGCCAGAAGATGTCCCAGTAGCCCGCCGACAGGTTGAGCTCGCCCAGCCAGTAGAGCGTCAGCGATCCTCCCACCAGGCCGAGGGCGAGGAGCTTGCGCGCGCCCACCCTCGAGACGAGGACGCCGATCACGGGCATGGCCAGGAACGACCCCACGCCCCGCGGGGCCATGGCGATCCCCGCCTGCAGGGACGGGTAGCCGAGCAGGGTCTGGAGCATGATCGGCAGCAGCACGAGGCTGCCGTAGAGCACGAAGCCGAGCACCGTCATGAGGAACACGCCCGCGGTATAGGTGCGCTCCTTGAAGACGTGCAGGTCCACGACCGGATGCTCCGTGCTCAGCTCCCGCACCACGAAGGCCACGAGCCCGACCACCGCCATCACCAGCAGCACGCGCATCAGGTTGGCGGAGAACCAGTCCTCCTCCTGCCCCTTGTCGAGCAGGAACTGCAGCGCGCCTACCCCCACTGCGAGCAGGCCGATGCCCCAGTAGTCGACGCGGTCCGACTTCCGCTCGATGTAGTGAGGATCGAAGATGTAGAGCTTGGTCATCACGAGGGACACGATCCCCACCGGGATGTTGATGTAGAAGACCCAGCGCCAGGAGTAGTTGTCGGTCAGCCACCCGCCGAGCACGGGCCCGAAGATCGGGGCGACCACGATGCCCAGGCCCCAGAACCCCATGGCCTTGCCGCGCTCGTGGGGTGGGAAGGCCTCGAGCAGCACCGCCTGCGAGAGCGGCTGCAGCGCGCCCCCGGTCATCCCCTGGATGACGCGGAAGAGCACGAGCATCTCCAGGTTGGGGGCGAGGCCGCAGAGGAACGACGCGACCGTGAAGCCGCTCACCGACGCGATCAGCAGGCGCTTGCGGCCGAAGTGGTTGGCGAGCCATCCGGCCAGCGGCAGGATGATCGCGTTGGCCACCAGATAGGAGGTGAGGGCCCAGGTCGACTCGTCCACGGTGGCGTCGAGGCTGCCCGCGATGTGGGGCAGCGACACGTTCACGACCGTGGTGTCGAGCACCTCCATGAAGGTCGCGAACATGACCGCGACCGCCACGATCCACGGGTTGACGTGGGGCGCCTCCGGGCGGCCGGGGACGTCGCTCACTTCACGAAGACGGTGGGCACCACCGACATGCCCGGGCGCAGGACGTGCTCCGAGTCCTGGCCCTTCTCGAAGAGGATCTTCACCGGCACCCGCTGCACGACCTTCACGTAGTTGCCGCTGGCGTTCTCCGGCGGCAGGAGGCTGAAGCGGGCCCCCGTCGCGGGAGAGATGCTGTCCACGTGCGCGCGGTAGCGCCGCCCGCCGTAGGCGTCGACGGAGACGACCGCGCTCTGGCCGGGGCGGATCTTCCGGAGCTGGCTCTCCTTGAAGTTCGCGGTGACCCAGAGGTCGTCGAGGGGGACGATGGCGAGCAGGGGCTGGCCGGCCTGGACGACCTGGCCGACCTCGACCGATTTCTTGCTGACGTAGCCGCGGGCGGGGGCCTTCACCGTGGCGTAGTCCAGTTCGAGCTGGGCCTGGGCGAGCATGGCCCGCGCCTGCACGACCTTGGCCTCGGCCGAGGCCGCCCGCGCCCGCATGATCCCCACCTGCTGCGGAGCCGTCCGGGCCTGGGCGAGCCGGGCCGCGGCGGAGGCCACCCCCCCTTCGGCCTCCCTCACCGCCGCCTGTGCGGCCTCGCGGGTGGTGCGGGCGGACTCGGCCGCGAGCGCGGCGTCGTCGTACTCCTGCTGGGAAACCTCGTCCTTCGCCAGCAGCGTCTTGATGCGCGCCAGGTCCTGCTCGGTCTTCTTCTCCTTGGCCTGCGCGTCCCGGAGGCCGGCCTGGGCCGAACGCACCCGGGCCTGCGCGGTGCCGGTGTCGCTCTCGGCGGTCGAGACCTGGCTCGCGGTGCTGGTGGAGGTGACGGGGACGGTCGTGCGGGCCGCCTGGGCGGAGGCCTCGGCCTCGGCGAGGTCCGCCCGGGCCCGCTCGACCGCCACCTCGTAGTCGCGGGGATCGAGCAGGACCAGCAGCGTCCCCGCGTCGACGAACTGGTTGTCGGCGACCTTCACCGCCTGCACGGTCCCCCCGACGCGGGGGGACACCGGCACGATGTGGCCGTCGATCTGCGCGTCGTCGGTGGATTCCCGGCCCGAGAAATGCCACCACGCGATCGCGCCCGCGATCGCGAGCACCACGACTCCCGCCACGATCCACCGCGCGCGTGTCATCGCTCTCCTTGCAGTACCTGCCGGTAGCTCGCCGCCGCGATGCCCAGGGCGCGGCCCATGGCCGCCTTGGCGACGTTGTGGTCGTACAGGCTCGCGATGTAGCTCTCGGTGGCGCCGGCCACCGATTCCTGCGCCTGCACCACGTCGATGTTGCTGGCGACCCCGGCCTGGAAGCGGTCCTGCGCCTGCGTCAGCTCCTCCTTGGCCAGGAGCATGGCCCGCTCCGCGACCGTGACGCGGTCCTGGGCCGCCTTCATGTCGAGCAGCGCGCTTTCCACCTCGTACCGGACGCGGGCGCGGAGGTCCTCGAGCGCGGCGCGCTCCATCTCGAGGGCGGCGTCGGCCTGCAGCCCCTTTCCGATCGTCTTCCCGCCGTTGAAGAGCGGCACCCGGATCGCGGCTCCGAGCGTGTAGGTTGTCCGCGCGCTCACCGAGGTGGCCCCGAGAGCCCCGTAGTTGCCCCACACGTCGAGCGAGGGCAGCCATTCGCCGCGCGCCGCGCGACGGGCCCGCTCGGCGGCGCGCAGCCGCGCCTCGGCCGACTTCCAGTCCGACCGGTTCTCGTAGGCCGTCTGTAACGCTTCCTCGAGCGTACGGATCCGGGCGGGCGAGTAGGGCACCCGCTCGGCGAGCCGGAACTGCTGGCCGGGCGGGAGGCCGATCGCGCGCGCGAGGGCGAGCTTGGCCTTCGCGAACCGGACCTCCGCCGTTATGGTCTCCTGCTCGCGCCGCGCCCGCTCGACATCGGCCCGCAGCACGTCGAGCGCGGGAACGAGCCCCGCTTTCTTGCGGTCCTGGGCCAGCTCCAGCAGCGCGCGGGCGGTGTCGAGCTGCGCGCGGGCGGCGTCGATGCGGCTCTCTTCCGACACCGCTCTCAGGTAGAGGGCGCCGGCGACGAGGACGACGACGTCGCGACTGTCCTGCACCGAAAGGCGCGCGGCATCGATGCGCGCCTGCTCGGCACGGACCTTCTCATAGGAGCTGAAGGAGAACAGCGTATCGGTCAGCTGAGCGCGGAAGTCGAAGACGTTGAACGGCCCCACGAGCGAGGGAATGTCGGGAAAGCCGGGGATCGAGGTGAAACCGAACGCCTCCAGGTTCACCTTCTGGCGCGTCTCCGAGAACTCGAAAGAGACGTTCGGGAGCAGCTCGGACAGAGCCTCCCAGCGCGCCCCCCGCGCCGCGCGGATGCGCTGCTGGCCGAGCAGCAGCGCGAGGTTCCTCTCGAGGCCGCGGTCGATGGCGTCGACCAGGGTCAGTTGGAGGACCTCGCCCGTCGCGGGGCCCGTGGGCACGCCGCCGAAGACGGGCCGCTCGTCCCCCGGGTTCGGGGGCGGCGGGGGCGTCTGGGGCGAAAGGAGGAGGACGAGGAGGAGGGGCCAGCTCATTTAGTCGTAATTCGTCATCAGTGGAGCATCAAATGTTACCAGACTCACCGCGCCGGCTACGCGGCGAGAGCTCATCGGGGGGAGAATGTCGGGGATGCGGATCGTGGTGTTCGGTACCGGGGGTGTCGGCGGATACTTCGGGGCGCGGCTCGCCCAGGCGGGCGAGGACGTCGTGTTCGTGGCGCGTGGCGCCCATCTGGACGCCATCCGGCGCGACGGTCTGACGGTGGAGAGCATCGAGGGCGATTTTGCCGTTCGCCCCGCCAAGGCCACGAGCGACCCGCGGACCGCCGCCCCGGCAGACGTCGTCCTGCTGGGCGTGAAGGCCTGGCAGGTGAAGGAGGCGGGCCGGGATCTCCGCCCGCTGCTCGAGAGCGGCGGCTTCGTGGTCCCCCTCCAGAACGGCGTCGAAGCCGCCGACGAGCTGGCCGCGGAGCTGGGTCCGGAGCGCGTCGCGGGCGGGTTCTGCAAGATCTTCAGCTATCTCGCCGGTCCTGGCCGCATCAAGCATGCGGGGGTGGCGCCCCGGATCGAGTTCGGGGAGCGCGACGGCCGGAAAAGCGAGCGGGTCGAGCGCCTTCGGGCGGCCTTCGAGAAGGCCGCGGGCCTGTCGGTCGCAGTCCCGGGAGACATCGGGGCGGCGCTGTGGGAGAAGTTCCTGTTCATCGCGCCCCTGAGCGGCGTGGGGGCCGTGACCCGGATGCCTGCGGGCGTCCTGCGCGTGGTGCCGGAGAGCCGGGAGATGCTCGAATCCGCGATGAGGGAAGTCTTCGATCTCGCGCGGGCGCGCGGCATCGGCCTCCGCAAGGACGCCGTCGCCCGCACCCTGTCCTATGTCGACAGCCTGCCCGCGAACGGCACCGCGTCGATGCAGCGGGACATCCTGGAGGGCCGCCCCTCCGAGCTCGACTACCAGACGGGAGCCGTCGTGCGCCTCGCCCGGGAGGCGCGGGTTCCGGTTCCCGTCAACGAGTTCATCTATCGCGCCTTGCTGCCCGGCGAGCGGCGGGCGCGGGGTGCCGCGTGAGACCGCCGTCCGGGAACCTTTTCTCCTGACGACCGCAATGGAAAGCAGGGGCCGGGGTGGGTCGTTTCAGGGGAGGACGGCCGAGAGCGTGACGCCGAGCGACCACGACCTTCTTCGCGGGATGCGCGATGGCGACGAGGCGGCGTTCACCGCCCTCTACCGGCGCTGGCAGGGGCCGCTCTATCGCTATGCGCTCCGCGTCAGCGGGTCGCCCGCCCTGGCCGAGGACGTGACGCAGGAGGTGTTCATGGCTCTGCTCCGCCGGAACGAAGGCTACGACCCGAGCCGCGGAGAGCTGTCGTCGTACCTCCACGGGATCGCGCGCAACCTCGCCCGGCGGCGGATCGAGCGCGAGCGCGGGCACCTGCCGCTGGGGGACGAGGCCGGACCCGACGATCCCCTGGCCGATCTCGTGCGCCGCGAGCGCAGTGACCTCGTGTGGGAGGGCATCCTCGGCCTGCCCCTCCACTACCGCGAAGTGGTGGTGCTTTGCGATCTGCAGGGGCTGAGCTACGAGGAGGCGGCCTCGGCGATGGGGTGTGCGGTGGGAACGGTGCGGTCCCGGCTCCACCGTGGGCGCGAGCAGCTCGGGGCCCGGCTGCGCTCCGCCCGTCCCCTGCCCGCGACCGAGGCGCTGCCGAGGATGACGCGATGAGCTGCGAAGAGTTCGAAGACGACGTCGTGGACCTCGCCCGGGGCGAGGAGCTGGCGGACGACGAGCGTGCCGAAGCGCTCTCCCATGCGGAAGGGTGCCTGCGGTGCGCGGCGCGCCTCGACGACGAGAGGGCGGTGACGAACGGCCTGCGCGCGTTCGCGGCCCGGACGGCGGGGGCGGAGGCGCCGGCCCGCGTGGAGGCGGCGCTGCTGCGCGCCCTGCGCGATCCGGAGGGCGTGGGCGGCGACGCCACGCGCCCCTCCCACTCGGTCGAGCTGCTGCTGCTCGCGGCGGCGGCGGCGATCCTGGCCGCCATCGTGGTGGTGCCGCCACGGGACGGACGGCTCGCCGCGCCGGCTCCGTCGACTTACGCGGCGGCGGTCGCCCCCGCCACGCCGGAGGCGCCGGCGGCGGCGCTGGCCGGCGAGAACGCGGAGTTCGTCTCGCTCAGCTACGGGGAAGACCTGCGCGAGCTGGACAGCCTGCAGGTGATGAGCGTCGAGCTGCCGCGCACCGCCCTCGCCGCCCTCGGCTGGCCGGCCGACAGCGCGCAGGCGGGATCGGTGAAGGCGGAGGTCATCGTGGGACACGACGGCGTGGCGCGCGCGATCCGCTTCGTGGATTGAGGACGCCATCGGGGGAGGAGACTTCAATGAAGATCTGGCTGCGTGGAATCACGGTGATGGCGGGGCTGGCGCTGATGGCGCCGGCGGCCGCTCTCGCCCAGGGCCCCGACGACCACGGCCCCGAGGGAGGGCCGCCGCCCGGCGCGATGTTCGACTTCCTGGGGGTGCGCGAGGCCCACGAGGGCAAGGTCGTGAAGGGCGCGCCCTACAAGGCGGAGGCGGTCACCGAGATCACCCAGACGCTGGCCGACGGCAATCGCATCGCGCGCAAGACGACATCCTCGGTGTCGCGCGACGCCGAAGGCCGCACCCGGCGCGAGGGGAGCCTGGCCGCGCTCGGGCCGCTCGCCCCCCACGGCGCCCCGAGGCTCGTCTTCATCCAGGATCCGGTGGCGGGCACCGCGTACGTCCTCGAGCCCGACACCCATACCGCCCGCAAGCTGTCCCTGACGGGACCGGGCGGCCCGCGTGGCCTCCGGCGGGATGGGCCGGGGCCGGGAGGTCCGGGCATGAAGGGCCGCTTCGGCCGGCCCCACGAGATGGGCGAGGGAAAGTGGGACCGCCAGACCGAGAACCTCGGGACGCAGACCATCGAGGGCCTGGAGGCGACGGGCACGCGCACGACGGTGACGATCCCCGCGGGCGCGATCGGCAACGACAAGCCGATCACGATCGTGTCGGAGCGCTGGGTCTCGCCCGAGCTCCAGGCGGTGGTCCTCAGCACGCACCGCGACCCGCGGTTCGGCGAGACGACGTACCACCTGACCGGCATCACCCGCGGTGAGCCCGAGAAGTCGCTCTTCGAGGTTCCCTCCGACTACACGGTGCGCACGGGTCCGCCCGACACCATGCGCTTCCCCGGAGCGCCGGGGCGGGAGCCGAAGCAGTGAGGAGCCTCGTGGCGTTCGCGTTGGGCACGGCGCTCGCCGCGCCCGCCGGTCTCGCCGCGGCGCAATCCAGTCCGGACTCCGCCGCGTCGCCGTCGACATCGCCGACGCTGGCGGGCAAGTGGACGCTGAACAAGGACGAGAGCGAGGACGCGCGGGCGAAGATGCGTGAAGCCAGCGGCGGTGGCGATCGCCCGGCCGGCGGCTACGGCGGCCGGGGCGGAGGCATGGGCGGCCGGGGTGGCGGCTTCGGCGGTCGGGGCGGCGGCATGGGCGGGCGGGGCGGCTTTGGCGGGCGCGGCGGCGGCGGCGGGGGCGGAGATCAGACCGCCGACGGCAGCAGCCGCGGTGCG
>Ga0075423_10006790_pt1 | contig 10760 bp, 13 predicted proteins | sample SoiMethybrSBSTD2_FD_80114 | JGI IMG/M metagenome (GOLD analysis project Ga0075423, IMG submission 80114) | Bulk soil microbial communities from a Populus tree surrounding site in Tennessee, USA - Soil MetaG P. TD hybrid SBSTD2 | ecosystem: Environmental > Terrestrial > Soil > Tree plantation...
GCGGCGATTGCGGAGGATGCGCGGACGCCGGGTTAGGCCAGTGCGCGGGCGTAGCAGGCGCGGCTGCCGATGCAGGAATGTGGAACGCGCATACAGTTGCGCCCGTCCAGGCTTTCATCTAGAATAGGTGCGGGGATAGCATAGGGGTGCGTATATACAGTATTCTTGCATAGGATGTGGATGCGATGACATCATCTGATATGACGCTTGAAGAAAAAATTCGCGTGCTGTCGAACGATCTCCAGCGCGAGGTCGAGGATTTCGTGGAATTTCTGCTTGCCAAGCAGCGCCGCGCCGAACTAGAGCGCACGGCGCTAGCGAATGGTTGGCCTGCGGGCTTCTTCGCAGAAACCGCAGGTTGCATTAATGATCCCACGGTCGTACGCGGCGAGCAAGGTGTCGCTGAAGAACGGTTACCGCTCGAATGATCTACCTGATCGACACCAATGTGTGCATTCGCTATCTACGCGCACCATTATCGCAAGTTGCCCAAAAGCTTGCCGCCACCCACCCGACCGCGATTGCATTGAGCGCGATCACCGTGGCTGAATTGGTGCGTGGTGCATACCGCAGTGTGCAGGTGTCAGATAACCTTGACCAAGTCAATGCATTGGTCGCACAATTTATCTGTTTGCCGCTTGATCAAGCTGTAGCTGCCCATGCGGGACGAATCGACGCTGAATTGATAGCGCGAGGCTCCCGGATTGGACCATACGACACCCTTATTGCGGCGACGGCTTTCGCGCACAATCTCACGTTGGTAACTCACAACACGGGCGAGTTCAACCGCGGGTAGTGGTTCATGTTTGACTGGTACAGGTCAGGTTGTACTGATCGATAAACAACCTAATGCGAACTTGGTGCAATATCTCGTCTTTACTAAACGATAAGGTCTTCCGAACCAGATTTACACAGCGCTGGCGAAGTGTATTGTTGAAGCGTTCAATATGTGCGGTTTCACCCGTGTCCTTTCCGACTTGGTGCAGGCGCTTGGATGGAACAATGTTCGCGTAACTTTCCCACTAATCCGTGTAAATAGTGGCGCGTTTCCGATAGTCTGGTGGTAACGATGCCCATAACTCGCGACAGGTTGCGTCGGACCGATCGCCAAACGCGATACCGACGATACGCCGTGTTTCTCGTTCGAGCGCCAGCCATATCCAGACTTTGTTGGCTTTAGCCCCGACATATGACCAGATTTCATCAAATTCAAGCGTTGGACGAGATCGTAGCGGTTGAACCGTCGCAGCAATCGGTTGTATCACTTTTTTTTAGCATGGTCAGGATCGTGGTGCGACTCATGCCCAGCAGGCGCGCAATCCCGCGCTGCGACACGCGCTCAAGATGCAATTTCTCGACCAGATCACGTCGTTCGGCGCGCTCGTCGTCTTTGGTCGTGAGTGAACCCGAGAAGCCACACGATTTACAATAGTATTTCTGTGTTCCAGCCTTTGTATGACCATTTTTAGCGATATCGGTGCTCCCGCATTTGCGGCAGGGAAGAGTAATCATGATGACCTCCAGCTATCGTGCGAATACCAGTCATCATGATACCACTACCCAACCGCGTTGCTGGGTTACGTCTTGAAGATTGGGAAGCAGCTGGCTAGCGGCGTGGGTGACACCCAGGCGACGGTGGCACACGCCGACGTGCTGGTATCACGGTTATCTATCTACAGAGCGCGTCGGTCAGATCTACTGTTGAGTTAACCGGCAGCCCAATGCGCCACGTCGCGTCCAGCCATTCGATATAGGCCATTGTCGATGAGCCCTACATCCTCTTGCAGTGTCCGCACAATCACCGTAGCACAGGGCACGCAGCTATGCACCAGACATCGCCAGATGATGCTGATCGGCTGCCCCGGTTCCACTGAGCCACCCACGCTAGGCTGTCAATCCACGGCACGGAATCTGCAGTAGCTTCGAGCAGTGCAAAACAGCTTAATCCGGCGTTCCAGGTGAACTTGCGCCTGCAGCATCGCATCCCTTCAAACGATCGCTCAGACGATCATGGGCTCAAGCGGCTGATCGGTCTAGCCTGCCCCGACCAATTCAAGACTACCCACGACGAGCCGGTTCAGAGCACGGCTGCGCGCGGAATGTCAGCTTTTCCAATCCGTCAAGGCCAACGTCGCTTCCCGCAGTATTCTTTTGTAGGCAGCAAAACTCAATGACAAGGAGAAAACCATGAATCTAAAGTATGCCGAACCTGTTGATGTCGAGCAGCTCGCCCTGTATGGCGGAACCCCAGTTCGCGAAACGCCGTGGCCCACCTACGACAAAGGCGCGGTCTTTATCACACCAGCGGATGAGCAAGCCGCATTACGCGCGATCCGTAGCCATTTGTACTTCCGTTACGATTGCCGGCCGCTTGCAGAGACAGAGTGCGGCATATTTGAAGCGAAAATCCAAAAGTTTTTTGGTGTCAAGCATGCGCTGGCAGTCTCCACCGGAACAGCGGCGATTACGCTGGCTATTATGGGCGCGGGCATTCCCAAAGATTCGCTGATCGCTTGCCCCGGCTTCACATTCGTCGCTACGCCGAGCGCGATTGTGCTGGCTGGCTGTAAACCGTTTCTGATAGAAGCGGATGAGAATCTGCACTTCGATATCGACGATTTGCGCCGTAAATGGAATCCTGATATAAAAGCGATTCTGGTTGTGCATATGCGCGGCTTCGCCAGCGATATAGAAGCGCTGCTGCAATTCGCGGATGAAGTCGGCGTCCCGGTCATCGAAGATGCCGTACCGGCGATGGGTGCCGAGCTGAATGGCCGCAAGCTGGGCACATTCGGGCTAGCCGGCGCGTTCAGCACACAATCGGACAAATCGTTGAATACCGGCGAGGGCGGCTTCCTGGTGACGAATGACTCCACGCTCTACGCACGCGCGATCGTCCTTTCGGGGGCGTACGAAAATCGCTGTCAGCGCCATTTTTCAGATAGTAATCTGCCGATCGCATCGGACCTGGATTTGCCGCTGCTGAATTTCCGCATGGACGAGATACGTGGCGCGCTCGCATCGGCAGAAATGGATCGGCTGCATTTTCGCGTGGGGTGCTTTAAGCAAAACTATCGCTATGTCGCCGCACAGCTCGCCGACGTTCCAGGGATCCAAATCCGGCAGCCGGTTGCGCCTGGTGCCTATCTGGGCGAAGCGTTTATCTTCCGTGTGCCGAATGGGGATGCCAACCTCTTTGCCAAAGCGCTGTGTAAGGAAGGCATTGACGCACGCAACCTTGGCTCAGACGAAGATAACAACGTACGCCGCTTTTGGAGCTGGCGTTTTATGTTCGATACCGACGATGTTGCAGAGATCAAGGCCAAATTGCCAATGACGACCAGATACCTGCAAGAAGCAGTCGATATTCCGCTATCGTCCATGCTGTCGCGGGAAGACTGCGATCATCTGATTATGGCCGTTCGCAAAGTCGCTCGCGGCTTAGAAATCTCGGGTTAGCCTACATTTCGCATCGCTTGGCTGCGAATGAGGAGCATATCCATGGCAGAGCCGGCCATTACTGTGTTGTATATCACTGGCTGGTGCCGCAATGGAAGCACGTTGATCGGCAATATTCTGAACGAAGTCAAGGGGGTTTGTCACGTCGGCGAACTGCACTACCTGTGGATGAACTACTTAAACAAGGGGACGAATACCAGCTGCGGATGCGCTAAATCGCTGGCGACGTGCGAGGTCTGGCGTCCCGTTTTGGAGGCGACTGCGGCCGGCGCACCGAACACAGACTACGCCGAACGCGTCCTGACCTATCAGGAATGTGTACGCACCCGCCACATCCGGCGGGTGCTGGGCTACACGGGCCAGGGCGACCGCTGCCTGACAGCGTATGCCGATGTCCTATCGCGCACCTACGCTGCGATCCACACAGTCACTGGCGCACATGTGATCGTCGATGGCAGCAAATACCCAGCCGAGGCCGCGCTCCTACCGCACGTACAAGGGATACAGCCGCTCTACCTGCACCTGGTCCGCGACCCACGCGCCAGCGCCTATTCCTGGTCGCGGGTCAAGGGGTACATTCCCTCTATGTCTGCGTCGCGTAGCACGGCCTACTGGGTTGGCTTCAACCTCGCCTCCGACGCGATCAGAAGGCATTATCCCGCCGATTCGCTATTCCTACGCTACGAGGATTTTATTGCGAACCCTGCGGAGAGCATTGACCGCATCTTGCGGCTGATGCGTGAGGATCCTGCGCGCAATCCACTACAGGGGCGCAGCATCACGTTGCACGCGAATCACACCGTAACCGGCAATCCCGATCGCCTCGCCAGCGGTAACATCACCGTGCGCGCTGAAGATGTCGATTGGCGCAAAAAGCTGCCACGAACATCGGCGCTGGTCGCAACGCTGCTATCCGCACCAGTTATGCGGCGCTATGGATACTGACGAGCATGTGGGGGTATCTATGAGTGAAACAGTAAGCAAGCCGACAATGCCGCGCTTTATGTTCATTGGCATCTTCGGAGGGCTTTTTTGCAGCTACCTCGCGCTGAGTTCGGTTATTCCGGTTCTGCCCACGTATGTTCGCGACGCCTTTCACGCCGACAACCTCGCCGTCGGTCTGGTCGTCACCGCGACAGCGCTGACCGCCGTGATAACGCGGCCGATCGCTGGAACACTCGCTGATCGCCATGGCTATCGTTTTATTATGCAGATCGGCGCGCTGCTCGTCGCTGGTGGCGGTTTGCTCTATCTGCTGCCCTTAAATCTGATCAGCCTGGTGATCGTGCGCTTGCTGATCGGCATCGGCGAGGGCGCGGTGTTCACTGCAGGTGCCGCGTGGACGGTCTCGCTGGCACCAGGTAATCGGCGTGGGCAGCTGATCGGGCTGTATGGCGTGAGTATGTGGGGCGGTATTACGGTTGGGACGCTAATCGGCGCATCGCTGCTGCAATTTGGCTATACCAGCGTATGGCTGTTTGCAGCGCTCATTCCGCTGGTGGGTCTGGCGCTGATTTCGACCGTACCGGCCCCGCAGCTGCCGGCGACACCGGCTCGCCATGGCCTCCTGCTGCGGCCGGCCTTGCTGCCGGGCCTATCGCTGGCGCTTGCGGCGGCTGGCTACGCCGGGCTGGCAGCGTTTATCGTTTTGTACCTGCGCAGCCGTGGCATCGAGAATGGTGTCATCGCGCTGACCGCCTACAGCGCCTCCTACGCCGGAACACGTCTGTTCATCGGGCATTTGCCCGATCAGCTGGGGCCGCGAAAAGTCGCTGCGTGGGCCGGCTTCGGCGAGGCGATCGGGCTGATCATCATCGCGCTGGCGCCGACGCTGTGGGTTGCAGTGATCGGCGGCCTGGTGATGGGCACCGGCTTTTCGCTCTTGTATCCCTCGCTTGCGCTGATCGTGATGAATTTGACCGAGAAACAGCAGCAGGGGGCAGCGCTGGGTGCATACACCTCTTTCTGGGATCTTGGCTTGGGCATCTGGGGCCCAGCGATGGGCGCGATCGCGACGGCTATGGGCTACTCGGCGGTATTTTTCGTCGGCGCAGGCTGCGCGCTGGCCGCCGTGGCGTTGGCGCTTGCGATACCGCTCCAGCCAGCTGCCATGGAAGCCGAGGCGGCACCACAATAGCACGAAGAGGGTGGGCGAAGTATGGATCTGGGAATCAGCGGGAAGGTCGCATTAGTTGCGGCTGCGTCAAGCGGGTTGGGGCTGGCGGTTGCCAAGGAGCTTGCCAGGGAGGGCGCGCATGTCGCGCTGTGTGCGCGTGATCCCGTCAAGCTGGAGGCGGCACGCGCGCAGGTGGATGCGCTGGGCACGGGCCAGGTGCGCGCCACTGCGCTCGATCTGCGCGATCATGCGGCGGCGGCGGCGTGGGTTGAGAGCACAGCAGAAGCCTTTGGCGCTCTGCATATTGTCGTCACGAATACCAGCAATCCCACCGGCGGCCCAGCGAGTACGCTCAAGCTTGAGGATTACCGCAGCGCATTCGAGGGCGTGCTGCTGTCGACGATCGCGATCGCGCAGGCAGCGTTGCCGCATCTGCGCAAAGCCGGCTGGGGCCGCTTGTTGTTCATCACCTCGGAGACGGTGAAGCAGCCCGTCGCACGGTATACGCTGTCGAGCACGTCGCGGCTTGGGATTGTGGGCTATGCCAAATGCCTGGTGCAGGATCTTGGCGACAGCGGCGTCACCGTGAACGTGCTGGCACCTGGGTACCACAGAACGCCGCTGCTCGAACGCTATGCCGGCGCGGATGTCGAAGCGGGTCTGGCAGCCATAGCAGAGCGCATACCGCTCAAAAAGCTCGGTCGACCGGAAGATTTCGGTGCGCTCGTGGCCTTTCTCGCGAGCGAGCGCGCCGCATTCATCACCGGCACCGTGCAACTCGTCGATGGCGGAAATACACTCGGCTTCTGATAGATCGCACCTTTTTCAGACGATTAAGGAGGACTCGTGAAGACCAGCTTACCCGATCTTGGCAACCGGCCATCGCCAGGCCGCATATTTGCCGAGGCTTGCGCGACCAGCGGAACGAGCACGTCGGTTGATTTCGACTACACGATCACCGATTCATTGCTTAGTTCCAGGCGAAAACCGCGTGTTCCCGTGCGAAACATGTTCAAGAGCATCAATCTATTCACGCAGCCAGCGAAATATTACTGGTACGAATCCGCGCCACAGGAAGGTGCTGCCGAGAGCGTTACTGAAGCCAATATCCGGCCCGAAGCAGCGCATGCCTTTCACAAGGAGCCGATTCCTGAATTATATCCCACAACTGCATGGGTGCAGGTTCCCTCAGAACTCTTGGAAGATCTGGACGCATTTGAGCATTTTATCAACTACCGGCTGATCATTCGGCTTTGCACAGCCGAGAATCAGGCGCTAACAAGGGGCAAAGGCGGCCTGCTGAATATCCCCGGCATCGCCAAGATCACGTCGAAGGGCGTTTTCAGCTCGTCGCTGCTGGCCGCGTGCAATGAGGTCGAGCAGATGGGCGGCACGGCCGACGGCATGGTCATCAACCCGATTGACTACTATAAGCTGATGGGCAGCGGGCGCATATTGACCGATATGGAGGAGAACGGCATCCTGATCGTTCGCACGCGCATGGTCGACCCCGGCAGCCCGATCGTCGGGGATTTCGGGCATGGGGCCGTGTTGTTCGACAGTGGTCAGTCGGTCATTCGTTTCGCCGAGCCGCCGGCTGGCACGTTTGCGCAGCCAGGAATCGCACTCATGGCCGAGATTCGCGAGCGCATCGCCCTGAATCTGCCAACTAATTTCTATATCGTCTCGCTGGATTAAGGGTTTTACCACCAAGACACCAAGATACCAAGGCTTGGTGTCTTGGTGTCACCCAGAGGGTACCCGGTGGTGAAACTATTGGCATTCGTTCTGAGAAGGGTTTGAACATGCGACGCGATCCTGAAGTGCTCATAATCGGCGGCGGCGTCGTCGGCCTGTTTTCGGCATATTATTTATGCCTGAGCGGAAAAGATGTCATGCTGCTTGATCAGGGGCCGATCGGTGGCCCGCAGTCTTCTTCCAGCGGTAATACTGGCTATGTTGGGACCAGTGGCGCGGTTCCGCTGGCCGAGCCGGGCGTCATCAGCCAGGGATTGCGCTGGCTGATGAACCCGGAAAGCCCTTTCTATATCAGACCCCGCCTGGATTATCAATTACTGCTATGGCTCCTGCGTTTCCGCAGTGCATGCACCGAAAAACAAGTGCAGACCGGATTTCGCGTGCTTCTGGAGATGAAAAAGAAAAGTTTAGACATCTTCAGGCAGTTAAGCGACACCGATGGCTTGTCGACATGTTTCACCGATGGCGGCAAGCTGATCGCCTTTAATACGCCACAAGGTTTCGAGCAGGGGTGTAAAGCTGCGGAGATGTCGCTCAAAAATGGCGTCGATCTGGAAATCTTGACCGCCGAGCAGGTGCGCGCACTGGAGCCGGACGCGCCGTTTGCAATTTGCGGCGCTATTTATAATAAAGAAGACGCTTATCTGCATATCCCCGAATTTACCATTCGAATGGGGCGTATGTTGGAAACTGCCGGTGTTGATGTTCAGCAGTCGTGTACTGTTTTCGATTTTGAAGCCGCAAATGGACGTATTACCACGGTCAGGACGACTGCGGGTGATTTTAGGCCCAAGGAGGTCGTGATTGCGGCAGGTACATGGTCGGCCGCGCTGGTGCGCATGCTGGGCTACAATCTGCTGTTGCAACCGGCCAAAGGATATAGTATCACCATAAAAACACCGCGTAATGGCCCAAAGCGGCCCGTGCTGCTCAACGAGGGACGGGTCGCGCTCACGCCGCTCGGCGATATGCTGCGTTTTGCTGGAACGCTGGAGCTAGTGGGCATGGATCGATCGTTTTCGCGCCGACGCCTCGATGGCATCATGAAAACAGTACGGGCCTATTTGCCGGATCTTGAGCCGACCGAGATCGTCGAGATCTGGAATGGTCTGCGGCCATGCACGCCCGACGGTATCCCGTTTATCGGGCGCATCGATCCGTATCACAACGTTACTATCGCATGCGGGCATGGCCATATCGGCATGGGGCTTGCGCCGATCACCGGCAAATTGGTCGCGCAGATCATCGAGGGAGCGCCACCAGATATGGAGTTGACGCCTTTTCGGGTTGATCGCTATCGTAGGCTGGTATTTTGATAGAGGAAAGATACGCTATGGCATCGCGTAGCTCGAACAACGCGCCGCTTTCAATCGGCGTTCTCTGTCTGGAGACGTATTTCACGAAAGCGCCTGGGCATATCAGAAATCCCGCGACATTCGACTTTCCTGTGACCTATCATGTGGTCAAAGGTGCAACGCCTGAGCGTATGGTCGTCCAGGGCGATGAGACCTTGCTGAAGCCGTTTATCGACGCCGCGCGCGCGCTTGAGCAGCAGGGCGTCGCGGCGATCACCGGCAGCTGCGGCTTTCTGGTGCTGTTTCAGAAGCAGTTGGCGGATTCGGTGAGCATTCCTGTGTATGTATCGAGTCTGATCCAGGTTCCGATGGTTCAGCGCATGTTGCGCTCGGATCAAAAGGTCGGGTTACTCGTCGCCAAGAAAAAGACGCTTACGACAAAACATCTGGCGGCCATCGGTGCCGAGGCCGCCCCGATCTGCGTCGCCGGCCTGGACGAACAGCCAGAGTTCCGCGAGGTGATTATCGAGCAGCAGCGCACCGATCTTGATATGAACCGCCTGGAGCAGGAGGTATTGTTCGAGATCGATCGGCTAGCGTCCGATAACCCCGATATGGGCGCGCTGGTGATCGAATGCACTGATTTGCCGCCTTTCGCAGCGGCGATTCAGCAGCGCATCAGGATGCCTGTCTTTGATATTGTTACGCTGACGAATATGGTCTATCAGAGCTTGACCAGGGCACGATTCTGACGATTGACGATTGACGATTGACGATTTGAGCGCATCGTCCAGCGTCGTTCGTCTATCGTCACGTTTACACATCAGATCGGATTGCTATATGACGACTGCGGCTGTCTTTCTCGTTCTGGCAGCCTTTCTTGCTTCGGCAGTCGAGGCGGTCGAGGCGCTCACGGTGGTGCTGGCGCTCGGCACCACGCGCGGCTGGCGCTCGACGCTGATCGGTGCAGCCGCAGCCACGCTGATCCTCGCGGCGGTGATCGCACTATTCGGCCCGGCGCTCACGAGTGTGCCGATCAATGTTTTGCGGCTGGTCGTTGGCACACTCTTGCTGATCTTTGGCTTGCAGTGGCTGCGCAAGGCGATCTTGCGCGCCAGCGGCTATCGGGCGCAGCGCGATGAGGAAGCGCTCTACCTCGCGCAGCTCGCGGAGGCGCGCGCCGCCGGCACGACGATGCGCGCGGGTATGGATTGGTATGCCTTCAGCCTGTCCTTCAAATCGGTCTTTCTGGAAGGGTTGGAGGTCGCGTTTATCGTGCTGACCTTCGGCACAACCCAAGGCAGCATTCCGCTGGCCGCGCTTGGCGCAGGACTCGCGCTGCTACTAGTTGCGATGCTCGGCGCGCTAGTGCATCGGCCACTCAGCCGGGTGCCCGAAAACACCATGAAGTTCGCGGTTGGCCTGATGCTGAGCACGTTTGGCATTTTCTGGAGTGTCGAAGGTAGCGGCATCGACTGGCCAGGGCAGGATATTGCCATCTTGGGTATCCTGGCCTTTCTCACGCTCGTCTCGCTGGGCTTTGTTGCGGTGCTCCGTCGTATGCACACACGGCAGATTCCATCAGCGGCCAGCGCTGCCAGCACCGGAGAGTGATGATGGTGTATCTCAAGAACTTTCTGCGCTTCTGGTACGACTTTATCGTCGGCGACGATTGGATTATTGCGGCTGGCGTGCTGATCGCACTCGCGCTCTCGGCGCTGTTCGCGCAGCGCGGCGTGGCGGCGTGGTGGCTGCTGCCGCTGGCGGTGGTGCTCTTGCTGGCGGTCTCGCTCGGACGGGTCATGCGCCCACCGCGCTAGTGATGCGCCGCCGCCGCGTTCCATCCACATGCACACTGGTGGTGTATGTGCTTCGCATTTCCGTGGGTGGGCTCTGCCCCCCACACCCCCCCGCGCCCCTATGTGGTCTCACACCTCTGCGCGTTTTTGCGAGGCGGCTCTGCCCCTCGCGCTCCCCGCCGGGGGGGCTTCGCCCCCCGGACCCCCTGAAAAGGACGTAGGGCGACGGTTCGGTGCCAGCAGCTTATGCCTCCGTTGCTAGTGCTATGCATCGGCTATTTGCAGTCAAAGATCTGCGTCACACCCTCGGCGGCACCTATCCAAGCCGGCGAA
>Ga0075423_10006793_pt1 | contig 10757 bp, 9 predicted proteins | sample SoiMethybrSBSTD2_FD_80114 | JGI IMG/M metagenome (GOLD analysis project Ga0075423, IMG submission 80114) | Bulk soil microbial communities from a Populus tree surrounding site in Tennessee, USA - Soil MetaG P. TD hybrid SBSTD2 | ecosystem: Environmental > Terrestrial > Soil > Tree plantation...
AGGCGGCCGAGCGGAGATCATCGAGCACAAGGCCGATGCTCTCGGTATCGTCGCCGCGAGGTTTCCGGCCGGGGTGACGCCGATTCTCACGCTGACGAACCGGATTGAGACGAAGGACTACGCGGTCGATCTCTCTGCGCCCGGTCAGGCGCCGAAAGCGAGCCGCGCGGAGCTCCGGCACTTTCTGCGCCCGACGAAGCTCGTGCCCCTGGATGGCATCGTCAAGGCGACGGCGACGGAGATCACGAAAGGCGCGAAGACGGACGTCGGGAAGGCGCAGGCAATCTATGACTGGATCGTCGACAACACGTTCCGGGATCCCAAGACGCGCGGCTGCGGGGTCGGTGACATCCGGTTCATGCTGGAGTCCCGGTCTCTCGGTGGAAAATGCGCCGATCTGAACGCCCTCTACGTCGGCCTCGCTCGTGCCTCCGGCCTTCCGGCGAGAGACGTCTACGGAATTCGCGTCGGCCCGTCGGAGCTCGGATACAAGAGCCTCGGAGCCTCGTCGGAGAAAGTGACGAAATCCCAGCACTGTCGGGCCGAGGTCTATCTCGAAGGGTACGGCTGGGTCCCCGTCGACCCCGCCGACGTCCGGAAGGTCGTGCTCGAGGAACCGCCCGGGAATCGTCCGCTGGACGACGACATGGTGAAGAAGGCGCGCGCGCGACTTTTCGGGTCCTGGGAGATGAACTGGATGGCGTACAACTTCGGCAATGACGTTGCGCTATCGGGATCCAGCGGCCCGACGCTCGGCTTCCTCATGTATCCGCAGGCCGAAACGAGCGGCGGCCGGCTCGACAGCCTCGACCCCGACAACTTCCGGTACGAGATCACCTCGAAGGAGATCGTTTCTCCGAACGGGTGACGGAGGACCGAGATGTCGATGACAGTGGAGGCTCGCGAGCGTTTGCCGCCCGGTCAGGTGCTCACGCAAAAATGGCCCGTGCTCACGTACGGGCCCACGCCCGAGGTCGACCTCCAAACCTGGACGTTTCGATGCTTCGGCCGGGTCGAGGAGGAGCGCTCGTGGACCTGGAACGAATTCCTCGACCTGCCGAGGGTCCAGGTCACGTCTGACATTCATTGCGTGACCCGCTGGAGCCGTTTCGACAACCGGTGGGAGGGCGTCGCGGTCTCGGAGATCCTGCGACGCGTCAAGGTCCGGCCGGAGGCGGTGGCCGTGATGGCTCACAGCGAGCTGGGCTACACCACCAACATCTCGCTCTCGGACCTCCGGGGCGACGACGTCCTGCTGGTTTTCCGTCACGACGGGAAGGACCTCGAGCCCGATCACGGTGGCCCCTGCCGCCTCGTCGTTCCGAAGCTCTACTTCTGGAAGAGCGCGAAGTGGATTCGCGCGTTCGAGCTGCTCGACGTCAACGCTCCGGGATTCTGGGAGGTCAACGGCTATCACCTCTACGCCGACCCCTGGAAAGAGGAGCGCTACTCCGACCAGGAGACCGACGCGATGCAGCGGATGCGAGCGGAGTCGGCTCGACGGCGCCGGAGCCACTGAGATGAGCTCTCCGAGCCCGAGTCCAGCCGCGCCGTCCGTGACGGATCCCGAGCACGCCTTCCCCAGGCTGACGCCGGAGCACGTCGGGCGCCTTGCCCGTCACGGACGCGCCCGGTCGGTCGCGCGCGACGAGATCCTCGTGGAGGCGGGCCAGCAGACGAACTCGTTCTTCGTCGTCACTCACGGTCAGCTCGACATCGTTCAGTCGGGAGCGGGCGGCGAGCGACTCGTTGCGTCGCTCGCTGCGGGTCAGTTCACCGGTGAGACCAACATGCTCTCGGGCCGGCGCGGCCTGGTCACGATCAAGGCCGTCGAGCCCGCCGAAGTCGTCGAAGTCGATCGGAAGGACCTCCTGAGCCTGATTCAGACCGACGAGCAGCTGGGCGAGATCCTCATGCGCGCGTTCATGCTGCGACGGGTCGAGCTGATCGCGCGGGGATTCGGAGACGTGGTCCTCGCGGGCTCGGAGTTCTGCCAGGGAACGCTGCGCGTCAAGGAGTTCCTGACCCGCAACGGATATCCCTACACGTTCCTGGATCTCGATCGCGACTCGGCGGCGCAGGAGCTTCTCGACCATTTCTCCGTCACGCCCAAGGACGTGCCGGTGCTGATCTGCCGGGGGACGATCGTGCTCCGGAATCCCACCAACGCGAAGATCGCCGACTGCCTCGGGTTGAACGACGCGATCGACCCGGTCCGGGTCCGCGACGTGCTCGTCATCGGAGCGGGGCCGGCCGGTCTCGCGGCCGCGGTGTACGGGGCCTCCGAAGGACTCGACGTCCTGATGATCGAGTCCGAGGCGCCGGGGGGTCAGGCGGGTTCGAGCTCCCGAATCGAGAACTACCTGGGATTCCCGACCGGGATCTCGGGACAGGAGCTCGCCGGGCGGGCACTCACGCAGGCGGAGAAATTCGGGGCGCAGCTGATGATCGCCAAAGGCGCGCGGCGGCTTTCGTGCGAGAAGAGGCCTTATCGGATCGAGATCGACGGTGTCGAACCGGTCCCGGCGAGGACGGTGGTCATTGCCACCGGAGCGCAGTACCGCAAGCTGAAGGTCCCGAACCTGGACGAGTTCGAGGGTGCCGGCGTCTATTACGGCGCCACGACGATCGAAGCCCAGCTGTGCCGCGACGAGGAGGTCATCGTCGTGGGTGGAGGAAACTCCGCCGGCCAGGCGGCGGTCTTCCTGTCCCAGACGGTCAAGCGCGTGCACCTTCTGGTCCGGGGGGCCGGACTCGCCGAAACCATGTCGCGTTATCTGATTCTGCGGATCGAAGGGAGCCCGACGATCGATTTACGGCCGCATACCGAGATCGTCGCCCTCGAGGGCGCGAATCACCTGGAGCACGTCACCTGGCGCGACAACGAGACGGGGACGGTTTCGAAGCACGACATCCGGCACGTATTCTCGATGACCGGGGCCGCTCCCAACACGAGCTGGCTCGGCGGCTGCATCGTGCTCGACGGCAAGGGCTTCATCAAGACCGGTACGGAGCTCTCGAAGGAGGAGCTCGCCGCCGCGAAATGGCCGCTCGCGCGCCCGCCGCATCTCCTGGAAACGAGCCGGCCCGGAGTGTTTGCAGTCGGAGACGTCCGCTGTGGAAACGTGAAGCGGGTCGCGTCGGCGGTGGGCGAAGGCTCGATCGCGATCACGTTCGTTCATCAGGCTCTTCACGAGTAGCAGGAGAGATCCAGGCGAAACAACCGGAGGATTGAGAGCATGTCGCAACTCGACGAGAAGGCGTTTCGATCCGAGGAAGAGTCTGCGGACGAATTCTCGAACACCCACGTCACCATGAGCGACGCGCGGGTGCGGCCCCACGTCGTCCCGGTCGCGGGCAAGACCGGTGAGCTCACGAAGCACGACTTCGTGACGAGCTTCCTCGTGGCATGGGAGCCGTCGCCGACGCCGCCCGCGCACTGGGTCGAGCTCCTGAGGCAGGCGCCTTTCGGCACGCAGCGCATTCGGGCCCGCGACCTCCACTGGAACGGGCGCTCGTTCTCGATCGAGCTCCTGAACGAGTCGGACATCGAGGCCTTCAGCGTCGAGATGCCGGAGTGGGTCGCTTTCGCCAACGCCGAGTTCGGGCGGCGCCAGCACACGCCGGCGCAAGAAGCGCTCGCGGACGCGCAGAAGCGCGCCGAGGAGCTCGAAAACCGGCTCCGGCGAAGCGACCACTAGGCGCTGAGAGGCGGGCGAGACGATGAAAACCCGAACGAGGGTCCCGCGCGACCGAAGGAGCACCATCGCCTTCGGCATGCTGGTCGTCACGGCGATCTCGATGATCAGCTCGAGCGCCTGCTCACGGTCACAGCCCCCGGCGGGCGGTTCAACCAACGAGGCCACGGCGCCGGGTGATGTTCCCGCGACGCCTCCTCCCCGCGAGAGCGCGAGGGGCACGGCGGGAGTGAGCGTGCCGCCACCGCTGGCAGACGCCGGGGAGTTCGCCGAGAACCTCTATGACTTCGCCCGGGCAAAGGACTGGAAGAACGCAGACGCCAGGCTGGCTGACCTGAAGACGGCCGCCAAACAGTTGCGGACCCTCATCCCGAAGGGAAGCGCCGAGATCGACCGGCTCGACAAGGACATCGCGACCCTCGATCGTGCCGTGACCGAGAGAGACCAGCGCGCCGCGACCCGCGCAGCCAATCAAGTGACGCGCGACGCCGCCGATATGACCGCTATGTACGAGCCGTCCGTCCCCGCCGAGGTGACGCGGCTCGACTACTACGGCCGCGAGCTCGAAATCTGGGCGGAAACGGGCAACGGCGACAAGCTGCAGGCCACCGTAAGAGCGATGCGGCGGGACTGGGACGCTCTGCGGCCGGCAGTCCAGGCCCGGAGCCGCTCCGAGGCCGAGAAGTTCGGTGCACTCGTCGCGCAGGTCGAAAAGGCTAAGACGCCTGCAGAGTTCGGTCGCCTGGCGAAGGCCCTGCTCGACGAAGTGGACAACCTCGAAAAGGTCTTCGGCACGTGATGAGGGTTTAAGGGCTTTCGTGCGACCGCGACCACTCTTGCCTCGGGGCACGTGCCGATGTTGTCCCTGCCGGGGAAGGTTGCCGTGGTCATCGTCGACGCCGCCAACAAAGCCGGCCGCAAGTAGCCGTCAGGACCGGAGTCTCAAAAAAGCTCTCATGCGATCGAGCTCCGCCTCGAGCTCGCGCCTGAAGATCCGATCGCGCGGCGGTTTTTCGACGTAACCGAACTCCGACTCGAGCTCGCCGTTCTTCACGGAGAGGTTTCCCCAGCCGACCACTCGATCCCGCCACAGGAGCGGCAGGGCGTAATAGCCGCGTTTTCGCCGGGGCGCCGGCGTGTAGGCCTCGAAGCGGTAGATCCAGCCCCACAGGAGCTCGAAGCGAGCGCGGTCGTGGACGACCGGATCGAAGGGCGTCAGCAGACGGACGACCTCCGGCGGCGCCTGGCGCGCGAAGCGCTCCACGTTCTCATCGGACGGCCAGTACCAGTCGATGCCGTCCACTCGCGCGTGCAGGAGCCGGTCTCTGACCCGCTGCAGGGCGCCCGTCAACTCGCCCTGCCACTGAGGCGCCGCGAATCGAAGCCGGCGCACGAGGTACGACAGGCTCCGGCCGGGAAGCGGCGCATAGAGGCCGACGGCGGCATCGACCAGCGCGTCGATCCGTGCGCGTCGTCCGGCCGCATCGGTGGGGCCGGAGCCGTGCTGGTGCGCGGTGTAGATCCGGATGCCGGCCTCGCGGCGCGCCACGCGGAGCAGGCCGCGGTAGTGCATCGCGTCCAGCAGATGGGTCGTCGCGCTGGACGATCCGCCCCAGTAGTTCTTCACCGTCCCGTGCGCGAAGTGGTCGTCCACCTCGCGCGGGTGCACGGTTCCGCGTTCCCGCACGAAATCCAGCAGGACCTCGGCTCGCTTTCGACGCGCCGCCGGCCAGGGTCGCGGGGCGTCGGCCGGGACACCGGTCTCGGATCGCGGATGCATCAGCGCCTGGAGACGACGGGTCACAAAGCCGTATGTGACGAAGAAGTCTTCCTCCAGGCCGAGCTCGGAATAGCGCCGTTCGAGGTCGCCCGCGCGATAGCCCCGAACGCGATGTCGCAGGGTGAGGTCCTGAGCGCGCGCCGGGGCGCGGATCGGGTCCGCCTGGACGAACCCCATCCGGTCGAGGGCTCGTTTCAGCGTCGTGGGCGTGAAGAGGCTGCGGCCGACGGCAAAGCGCCGCAGGTCGTCGAGAGTGATCGGCACGAACGGATCTTGCCCGAGTTCAGACGTCGGTCGGAGGCCGGATAGGCTTGATGGCGACATGGCCACGATGCTCGAGCGCATCCAGGGGATCCTTCGCGGAGAGGTGCCTCCCCCGCCCGTGGCCCGGCTGGTCGGATTTACTCTGGTGTCCGTCGCCCGCGGAGCCGCGGTTTTCGAGATGGAAGCCGGACCTCAGCACGCGAACCCGATGGGAACGCTTCACGGCGGAATTCTCTGTGATCTCGCGGATGCCGCGATGGGAATCGCCTATGCGTCGACGCTCGTGGAGGGGGAAACCTTCACGACGCTCGAGCTGAAGATCAACTTTTTGAAACCCGTGTGGAACGCCCGACTGCGCGCGGAGGCCCGCATCGTGAAGCGGGGCAAGACCGTGGGAATGGTCGAGTGCGACGTGGTGGATGAAGGCGGAAGTCTCGTCGCTCGCGCGAGCAGCACCTGCCTGACCCTATCCGGCAAGATGGCCGACGGGCGCTGAGTCGACCGAAGAGAACCGCGGCACGCGCGGCGGCCTGTGCCCACTTACAGGAACTTGATCAACGCGTCGGTGGTCCCTTTCGGGTTCTCTTCCAGAAGCCAATGGCCGGTGTCTTTCAGCACGACGACGGTGACCTCCGAGGCAACGAGCTTCGTTTGGCCCGCGAGCGCTTCTCCGTTGGCCTTCTCGCCTCCGATCACCAAAACAGGCATCGTGAGCTTCGTCCGCGCGAGCTCGGCGAAATCCTGCGCGGCTTTCGGAAACGAAACGAAGTAGGCCCATCCCGCCCGCATGCGCCCCGGACGGGCATAGGCGTCGGTGTATGCCTTCCGCTCGGCTTCCGGAATCGAGCGCGTCCTGTCGGCGGCGAAGTCGTTCCAGTAATGCTCGAAGTACGTGCGCTCGCGACCCTGAACCAGCTTCTCCGGAGTCGGCCCGTTGAAGCGGAAGTGCCAGATCGCCGGGTTGTCGTAGATCGTTCTCCAGTCGCCGACGCCCGGGAGAAAGGCATCCATCAGAACGAGCTTCTCCACCTCCGTCGGGTACTGCGCCGCGTACGCGTAAGCGACCATCAGGCCGATGTCGTGGCCGACGACGCGCGCCTTCATGACGCCGAGCGAACGCGCGAGCGAATGAATCCGCGTAGCGGCCGACTTCATGTCGAGGCCGCTCGCCGGGATCCCCGAGTCCCCGATTCCCGGCAGGTCCGGCGCGATGACCGTGAAACGTTCGGCCAGCCCGGGGATGATCGGCCGCCACATCCGCGAGGTCTCCGCATATCCATGCAGAAGAATCAATGCCGGACCCTTGCCGGCGGCGAGGTAGTGCAGCCGGAGCCCGTCGACCTCGGCGCTCCGCGAAGCGATCGTCTCGTTGGCGGCCTTCGCGTACGCGGTTGTGGAGAACGAAGCCGAGAGAGAGAGCAGGGCGGCCACAGTCAGACTCGAGAAGGATTTCGACGGGTGATTCATGTAACACTCCTCAATGAAGTTCGCAGCCTCTTCGCCTTTCCCCGAGCCGGTTTCTCCGCACCACGATGGCTACGCGCCTCGGACCGTCATCACGGGGCAGGGAGCCGTTGAGATCACTCGCGAAGCGACGCTGCCCAGGAAGAGCCGGGCGGCACCGATGCGCCCGTGAGTCCCCATGACGATCAGGTCGACGTCCTGTTGTCTGGCCGCCTCGACGATCGCCTCGTCCGCGAAGCCGGTGAGAAGCAGGGCACGTGCCTCGACGCCCTTCTCATTGGCATACTCGACGAGCGGTCGCAGCTGGCTCTCGACTCTGTCCCGGAGCTCCCGGTCCCACTCCTTGTAAACCTTGGCGGGCGCGTTGCTGAGGTCCACTAACGCCGGCTCCTGGTAGGCATGAGCGATCAACAGCACCGCTCCATCTTGCTTTGCCATCTTCAACGCCTGCTCCATGGCGGGAGTCGAAGCCGCTGAGAAGTCCGTGGCTACGAGAATCCGACGGAACATCTTCAAGCGGCTTTCCTCATTTCTCCACGTCCCCGCCGGCTCTCGTTCACTCCCGTCTGGCTGCCTCAGAGTTGGGGCGCGACCGGAGTCCTCGGCGCGGCCGAGTCGGAGGAAGGCCGAAGCCAGGCAGGATCCCCGATGCTCCATCCCCCACCCAGGGCCTTGTAGAGCTGGACGAAGTTGGACAGACGCGAGAACCGCGCCTGTGCGAGTGCGTTCTCCGCCGGGAAGAGCTGCTGCTGAGAGTCGAGCACTTCGACGTAACTCGACAGACCAGCGAGGTATCGGATATTCGCGAGGCGAACGGCATCCTGATATGCGGCGACCGTTTCCGCCTGCTTCTGCTCGACCTCCGCGAGCTTCTCGTGGGCGACCAGGGTCGTCGAGACTTCGCCAAAAGCGCTCGCGACGATGGACTCGTACTGAACCTTCGCCTGCTCCCATTGCGCGACGGTCACGTCGTACTGGTTCTTCAAGCGCAGTCCCTGGAAGATGGGACCGGTCAGACCGGCCGCAAGAGTCCAGGTCCTGCCGGCTTGAAAGAGGTCGGAGACCTCGGGGCTGACGCCGCCGAAGGCACCCGTCAGGGAGATCGTCGGGAAGAAGCTCGCAATCGCGGCACCGACGTTGGCGTTGGCCGAGAGGAGCTGCTGCTCTGCCTGTCGCACGTCTGGCCGCCGTTCGAGGAGCGTCGATGGCAGCCCGGCCGGAATCGTGGGCGGCAGCGACTGTTCGGTCAGGCTTTCGCCACGGGGAATCGGTCCGGGGTTGCGGCCGAGCAGGAAGCAGAGAAGGTTCTCCTGCGCCACAATCTGTCGTTCGAGATTCGGGATGGCCGCGGCGGCCACGCTCAGAGCCGCCTCCGCCCGGGAGACCTCGAGCTGCGACGCAACGCCGCCGGCGAGCCGGCGATTGAAAAGATCGTAGGTACCTCGGAACGCCTCCGTCGTCCGGCGCGCGATCTCGAGCTCGGCATCGAGCTCCCGGAGCTCGAAGTAAGCCTGCGTCACTTCCGAGACGACCGAGAGGAGGACTCCCCGGCGCGCCTCGCTCGTCGAGAGGTATTGGGCCAGCGCGGCCTCGGAAAGACGTCGGATGCGGCCCCAGAGGTCGATTTCCCAGGAAAGACCGAGTTTGACGTCGTGGAGATTGACGGGTTTCGAACCCGGCTGGACGAACTCCGACTGGCGGCTCCTCGACCAATCGGCCTGGTACCCGATCTGGGGAAAGAGCTCGGATCGCGCGATGCCGGCGCGCGCCCGGAACTCGTCGACTCGCCAGGCCGCGGCCCGCAGGTCGAAGTTGTTGCGGAGAGCCTCGTCGATCAGGGACTTCAAAGAGTCGTCGCCGAACACTTCCCACCAGGGTTGGTCAGCGAGAGAGGCGGCTTCGGCAGGTCCGACCTGACCGCGGGTCAGCTCCGGAACGTCGACCGGGGGCCGTTTGTAGCTCGGACCGATGGCGCAGCCGGCAACAAGGCTCGAGGCGAGCACGAGCGCGAGCCGGGACACGGCGACCGATCTCACGTCACTCGCCTCCGCCCGACGGGCTCGGTCCGGGCGCGGTCGAAACCGGGACGGTCACCTTGCCGCGCCGACGTCCCGCCAGGCGCTCGACGCTCACGAACAGAAACGGAATCACGAAGATCGCAATTGCCGTTGCCGCCAGCATTCCGACGATGACGACGGTCCCGAGGATGCGGCGCGAAGCCGCGCCCGAACCGCTCGCGATCCAGAGGGGCACGCACCCCAGAATGAACGCGAAGGAAGTCATGAGGATGGGCCGGAAGCGCAGCGTCGCCCCCTCGAGCGCCGCGTCTACGACGTCCTTCCCCTTCTCGAGCTCGTTCTTTGCGAACTCGATGATCAGGATCGCGTTCTTCGCCGAGAGGCCGATCAACATGATCAGGCCGATCTGGGCGAAGACGTCGAGGTCGTAACGGCGGAGGAAGAGCCCGAGGAAGGCGCCGAAGACGGCGATCGGCACCGAGAGAAGAACACTGAAAGGAAGGGACCAGCTCTCGTACAGTGCGGCCAGGATCAGGAAGACCAGGACGAATGAAAGACCGAACACGCCGGCAGCCGTCCCCGCGGCTTTCCTCTCTTGATAGGAGAGGTCGCCCCAGTCGTAGCCCATCTCCGGCGGGAGGACTTCCTTCGCGACCTCCTCGAGCGCCGTCATCGCCTGGCTCGAACTGTAGCCCGGCGCCGCTGAGCCGATGACCTGAGCCGCCCGATAGAGGTTGAATCGGTTCGTGTACTCCGGGCCTTCGATGCGACGGATCGTTGCCAGCGCCGATAGGGGCACCATGTTGCCGTCGTTGTTCCGCACGTAGAACTGGCCGATGTCCTCCGCGCGGACACGGTCCTCGCCCTCCGCCTGCAGAAAAACTCTCCATTGCCGTCCGAAGCGGTTGAACTGGTTCAAGAAAAGCCCGCCGAGGAAGGTTTGCAGTGTGAGGTAGACGTCGCGGACGGCAACGCCCTGCTTCAAGACCTTGTCGCGATCCACGTCCGCATAGAGCTGAGGAACCGAGGCGTTGCAAAGGGAATTGACGCTCGTCAGCTCCGGCCGCTTCCGGCAGGCCTCCAGGAACTTCTGAAGATTCTGAGCGAGGAACGCGACCTCCCCGCCGCTGCGGTCCTGGAGCCAGAAGGAGAAGCCCCCCGCATTGCCCAGGCCGGGGATCGCAGGAGGAGGAAATCCGAAGGCGGCGGCTTCGGGAACGCCCATGGCAAACGCCCCGTTCAGCTTCTTCAGGAGGCCGGCGGCCTGCAATTCCGGCTTCTTCCGCTCTCGCCAGTCCTTGAGCTGGACGAAGAAGAAGGCGTTGTACGAGGCCGAGACGCGCGAAAGCAGGCTGAAGCCGACGACGGTCGTGGTGGAACGGATACCCTCGGTCTTCGCGAGGATGTCCACGATCTTGCGGCAGACGGCGTCGGTGCGCTGGAGCGATGCCGCCGCCGGAAGCTGGATGTTCAAGAGGAGATACCCCTGGTCCTCCTCGGGTACGAAGCTCGTCGGCAGCTTCCGGCCGAGAA
>Ga0075423_10006794_pt1 | contig 10757 bp, 9 predicted proteins | sample SoiMethybrSBSTD2_FD_80114 | JGI IMG/M metagenome (GOLD analysis project Ga0075423, IMG submission 80114) | Bulk soil microbial communities from a Populus tree surrounding site in Tennessee, USA - Soil MetaG P. TD hybrid SBSTD2 | ecosystem: Environmental > Terrestrial > Soil > Tree plantation...
GCGTGACGAAGCCGGGATCCAGCTTGTGCTCGGGGGGCGGCCCCACGGGCAGCGGTCGCTTCTGAAAATCCACGATGACGACTTTGCCGTCGGGGCTCATGGCCCCTCGCATGCGCGCGAAGTAATCCGGCCGCGCATCAAGGTGATGGTAGGTGTCGACGATCAGGACCCGATCGACGCGCCGGTCCGGAAGAAAGGGATCGTCAGGCAAGGCCAGAACCGGGACCACATTCGCCAGCTTGTCCTGGCGGGCCCGCTCGCCCAGGTGCTGCACCATCGAAGGCTCCACATCGATTCCCAGCACCATTCCACCTGGGGATACGGCGGCGCTGAGGTAGCGGGAGAAATATCCGGTTCCCGCTCCCAGGTCCGCCACGACCATGCCCGGTTTCAAGCCCATGGCCTGCACCACCTCCGCCGGCTTCTGCCAGGTGTCGCGTTCCGGATCGTCGAAGGTCTTCGACCAACGCTGGGCGTCATCGAAGGAGTGATGCACCGTGGCATCGTGCGGGCCCGAATGCCCGTGCGGCTGGGTCTGAGTGGGTGGAGGCGAAGTCACGGCGGCTCCCGTCCAAACAAGCGCACAGAAACAGAGAGCCAGGGCCCGGCCCGGGGATCTGAGCATGAGATTCCTCGCAACGGTTCGGCTCAGGGTACCCGACCCGACGCATCGGGATCAACAGCGCTTGGGAAGAGCGAGCGGGCTAGACGAATACCTGGAATATCTCGTTGGCGATGGGATAGCTCCGGCGGGTCAGACGCAATCGCCCCCCCTCGAGGCTGACGAACCCCGCCTCTTCCAGATCGCTCACGGCCTGGCGGCGGTCTCCCAGGGGGTCTTCGACTCCATAATTGCGGCCGAGATTCGCCAGGTCGACCCCGTCGACCAGCCGCAGCCCCGCGAACAGCGCCTCGTCGATGCGCTCCCGTGCCTCCCCTTCCGTGACCTCCCGCTTGGGCGCAGCGCCCCGGCGAACCGCGTCCAGGTACCCCTCCAGATCGGCGGCCTCGCGGAAGCGCCGGCCGTCCAGGTAGGACCAGGCGGAAGGGCCGAAGCCAACGAAGGGCAGATCGGTCCAGTACTTGAGATTGTGCCGGCACTCCTTGCCGGGAAGAGCGAAGTTCGACAACTCGTAGTGCCGGAAGCCGGCCCGCGTCAGACTCGAGCACGTCCGCTCGTACAGGTCGGCGGCCTCGTCTTCGGTCGGGGGCTTCAGCTCTCCCCGCTCGATGCGGGCGCGCAGGGCGGTCTCCTTGTCCATCTCCAGCAGGTAGGCCGAGAGGTGATCGGGAGCGAGATCGGCGGCGGTCGTCAAGTCTTGATTCAGGATCTCCAGATTCTGCCCCGGGAGCGCCAGCATGAGATCGAAGCTGACGTTTTCGAATCCCGCCCGACGGGCTTCCTGGAACGCCTGCCGGGCGCGCTGGGCGGAGTGGGCGCGGCCCAGGGTCTCGAGAATCGCCGGCTGAAAGCTCTGCACCCCGAGACTCAGCCGGTTGATTCCGAGGGAGCGAAAATCCGCCAGCTTTTCCTGCGTGACGCTCTCGGGGTTCGCCTCGATGCTGATTTCCGCACCCGGCTCCAGCCGAAAAGCGGCGTGCAGGGCCTGCATCACCGTTTCCAGATCCCCCGCGGTCAGCAGGGAGGGCGTTCCTCCACCGAAATAGACCGTGTCCACCGATCGCCCGGCCACCTGGAGATCCTGGGACGACAGGCGGATGCCTTCCGCCAGGGCCCGCGCGAAGGCGCGGACCTGGCTCTCGCCGTTGAATGCCCGAGTGTAGAAATCGCAGTAGGTGCAGTGCGACACACAGAACGGAGAGTGGAGGTAGACCCCGATCGAAGCGTCGCGGCACGTCGCGGAATCAGATGACACCCAGGGCCTCCCCTCGCAGCCAGCCGGAGCGCCCATCGGGGAGCGTCACCTGGGTCCACGAATCCCTGCGGGCGTGGATCCGGACTTTGGTGCCTTCATGCACCGATGCCAGCAGCGTATTGTCGCTTCCGGGGCCGCTGTAGACTTCGAGCTTCTCCGACAGGACGATGGCTTCATCGGTGGCGTTGCGGAATCCGGCCTGCAGCACCATCCAGCCGCCCGCGCCGAGCGCCGACACCAGCAGCACGCCCGCCAGCGCTCCCACGGCGAGCGCCCAGCGTCTTCCGCGCAGGACGATCCAGGCGGCCAGCACGGCCATGGTCATGAGGTAAAGCGCCAAGAACAAACGGGTCACCTGCTCGAGACTGAGCAGGTTCACCGCGCGCGTCAGCAGGGCGATGAGGAACGGGGTGCTGTCGGGGGGAATCCGGTCGCGGATTCTCAAGCTCGCAAAGCGCAGGTTCTCACGCGTGTCGACGTCGCCCGGCTGCAGCCGCAGAGCCTTTTCATAATAAAGAATGGCGCTGCCGATATCGTTCTTCCTGAAACAGGCATTTCCCAGATTGTAGTAGACGCGCCAGTTGCGGATCCCCAGGTCCACGATGCCGCGGTAGGCCTTCTCCGCAGCATCGAAATCCCCTTTCGAGTAGGCCTCGTTTCCCTGGCTGAAAAGCGCCTCGGCCCGCGCCGCGCCGGGCTCCTGCGCCGACCAGGCGGCCTGCGGGGCGAGCCACACCACCGCCAGACCCAGCAGAAGCGACAGCGCCGCGCGCTTCATGAAGCCTTCACGCTTCCTTCCAGGGATTCCACCACCGACTCCGCCTCGGCGAAGGCCTTCTCCATCTCGGCCGGCTCGGAAGCCGCAGGGGCGAAGCGGGCGAAATCGCAGGTCTCCAGGCAGCGCCGGAACTGGCCGCGCAGGCCGGGATCGACCCCCCTCAGCTCGAGAACCTCCTCGATCCGATCGTAGGTCAGGCCGGCCGCGGGCACGCCGATCTTGTCGGCCAGATAGGAAGTCAGAGCCGAAGCCAGCTCCTGGTAGAAATCGCGCGAGCGCTCCTTCGACAGACGCCCCTGGGCCCGCGCCAGCCGCTTGCGCGCCGTCTTCCGGGCGCGCCTCTGGCGCACCAGTGCCTCGCTGCCGGCCAGCCTTTCACGACGGTGCAGGAAGGCCAGCAGCGCCACGTTGAGCAGCAGCGGCGCCGCCACCACCGCCAGGAGAAGCCGCGAGCCGTAGAGCGTCTTCCCCTGGTCTACCAGAGCTTCGCCTCCCAGGTGGATGTAGCGAATGTCGCTGCCGAGGACCGGGATGTCCGCCCGCGACGGAAGCGAAGGCATCGGCAGGTCTCCGGCCTCGCCCCGGGCGACCTTCAGGCGAATCGGCGCGCTCTCCAGGACCTTGTACTGCTCGATCTGAGGGTCGAAGAAGGCGAAGCGGACCGGCGCGATCTCCTGGGATCCGGGGGCCAGCGGGATCAGCACGTAGTTCCAGGTCTTGCTCCCGACGAGGGTGCCGGAGCGGGCGTGCATCTCCTCTTCCACCTTGGGATCGTAGCGCTTGAAATCGGGCAGCGGAGGCAGCGTCGGATTTCCCAAGGTGTTGATGTTTCCCTGCCCTTCCACCGCCACTTTCAAACCCACCGCATCGTTGACTTTCGTGTCGGAGCGATCCGCCAAGGCGGACAGGGTGAAGCGTCCCACGGCGCCGTTGAACTCGGGAGGCCGCCCCAGCTCTGGCAGCTCCTTCACCTGAAGCTTGACCTCCTTGCTGGAGCGGAAAACGCTTTCCGTTGGATTGAAGAAGAAGGAGTCGAACGCATCGGCGCCGCGCTTGCGGACCACGAAACGGAAGGTCAGCGGAGGAATCGTCAAGGAGCCCGGGCTGGTGGGGAAAAGCGCCTTCTTGAGCACGGTGTATTCCGTGAAGGCACCTTCCTTCCGGGCAACCGCCTTGGCCTCGTACTTCTCATCGGCCTTGATGTCCTCCACCCAGAATCCCTGGTACGTGGGCTGATCGTTCAAAGACATCTGGACGATTTCGTACTGCGTGTAAACCCGATAGACCAGCGTGACCTGCTCGCCCGGGTAGGCCTGGGACTTGTCGATGGAGGCTTCCACGAACAGGCTCGCCGGGGACTCGGGCGGCGAAGCCAGCCGGCGGCGCGTCCTCGGATCGCTGAACGTCGAAGGCGGAGCGCTCCCGCCCGGCTGGGCGCCTCCAGGGTTTCCGCCGGCACCCGCATCCACCACGTCGACCCGCACGATCGGCGTCCGATAGACTTTTCCTTCCAGGGAGATCGCGATCGGAGGGATGGTGTGCGCCCCTTTTCCCTGGGGCAGGAGCGTCCAGGTATAAGTCCGGGACGATGTCGTCTTGCCGTTCACCCACTGAAAATAGGAGGAGACCGAGGGGCCCGCGGCGACGACGAATCCCGGAAGATGCGACAGGTTGGGCGGCTCGTCGGGCTGCTGACTGCTGCCGAGGATTTGAATCGAATACTGCACCTCCGCCCCCTCCTCGACCCGGCTGGGGTCGGCGGAAGCGCGGATCTCGGCATCCTGGGCGAAGGCCCCGGAAACCAGCGCCAGCGACAGACCGGCGCCGAGAAGGAGCAGTGTGATTCTCATTTACCAGTCCGGGTAGGCCGTCTCGTCTCCCGTCTTCTGGGCCTCGAGGCGGCGCTTCATGTTCGCCTTTTCGTCTTCCTGCAGGGCGCTGAGAATTCTCTCGGCCTCTTCCTTGCTGAGACTCCCCTTCGGGCGGGGCTGGCCCTGCCCTTGCTTGGGCTGGTCCTGTTGCTGCTGCTGTCCCTGCTTGTCCTTCTGCTCCTCCGAGCCCGAGGGGGTAGGCTTCGGCTCGTCCCCTTTCTGCTGCTGGTCCTGTTTGGAGTTCTTGCCCGAGGAGTTCTGTTGCTGCTTCTGCTGCTTCATCGCCAGCAGCGCCAGCTCCAGGTTTCGCTTGGCATCCATGTCCTTGGGCGCGAGCTTGAGGGCGCGCTGGTAGGCTTCCACCGCTTCCTGGTACTGCCGCTGATTCAAGAACGTGTTCCCAAGGTTGTAGACGGCGCGTGGATCCAGCGACGCATCGGCAGCCGCCAGGGCGCGGCGATACTCCTCGCGCGCCTTCTCCACTTCCCCCTGGCGGTAGAAGACGTTGCCCAGATTGTAATGGAGCTGGGGAGAATCGGGCGCTTCGAGCTGAGCTTCGGTGTATCGCTTCAGCGCCTCGGCGTATTTCTTCTCCTGGTAGAGCTTGTTCCCCTCTTCGTTCTTGGAACTGGCCGAGGCCCGGGCCTCGGGGGTGCCCAGCGCCCACAGCGTGAACCCGGTCGCCAGCAACAGCAGCGTCAGGCAAGCGGGTCCGCCTTGCCTCGGGCGGCTCGTATCGAGCAATCTCATGCCTTCCTCTCCTTTCCGGGAAACAGCCGGCCTCCGATTCCCGCTTCCAGAATCAAGGCCCCCAGCGCCACGGCCAGGGGAATCTGGTAGCGCTCCTCGTAGGTGGTGATGAAGCGCGAGCCGACCTGACGGTGCTCCATGAGGGCGATGCGATCCTGAATCTCCCGTATCTCGCGCCCCTCTGCCGTCAGGGGAAGGTAGCGCCCTCCGGCCGCTTCGGCGATTTCCGCCAGTTTCACCGGGTTCAGCCGCGAAGTGACGATTTTCCCCTCGCGATCCTTCTTGTAGCCGCCGACGTTGCCATCGGTGTCCCGGACCGGAATGGGAGAGCCGATTCCCGATCCCACTCCCAGTGTAAAAATAACCACCCCCTGGGCCGCCGCTTCTTTGGCGGCGGCGACAGCGTCCTTCTCGTGGTCCTCGCCGTCGGTGATCAGCACCAGGACCTTGTAGCGCTTCTCCTTGCTGCCGAAGGCTGCGGTCGATTTGCGGATGGCTGACGCCAGGGCGGTGCCGGGCACCGGGACCAGGGCGGGATCGAGCACATCCAGAAAGACCAGGGCCGCCGAATAATCGAGCGTGAGCGGACAGGCCACGGTGGCTTCTCCCGCGAAGGCCACCAGGCCGACCCGATCGCCGTCCAGCGAGTCGATGAGGCTCGCCACTTCCTCGCGCGCGCGGACCAGCCGCGAAGGCTGGACGTCCTCGGCGAGCATGGAATTGGAAACGTCCATGGCGATGATGACATCCACGCCCCTGCGGCGGACTTCTTCTATCTTCGCACCCCACTGGGGACGGGCCAAGGCCAGCGCCAGAAAGGTCCCCGCCAGGAGGATCAGGGCGACGCGAATCGCCCATCTCCCGTTCCCGGGCGCCTCCACGAGCCGGGTGACCAGCTCTTCCTGCCCCAGTCGCCGGAGCAGGCGCTTGCGACGCAGCCGCACCAGGCCCAGCAGGACTCCCAGCAGCGGCACGAAGAGCAGCAGAAACAATGCGCGTGGCTCAGCAAACGGCATGACAGCGCCTCCTCACGGCAGCCGGCGAAGGCGGCTCTGGGACAGAGCCACTTCGCTCAGAAACAGCAGCGCCGCGGGTATCAGGAAGAACGGGAACAGCTCCTGGAACCGGGTGTATTTCTTCACCTTGATCTGGGTCTTCTCCATCTGGTCGATGCGGCGAAAAATTTCCTCCAGACTCGTGGTGTCAGTGGCCCGGAAGTAGAGCCCGCCGGTGCTGGAGGCAATCGACTTCAAGCTGTCCTCGTCGATGTCGGCGGGCAGGTAAACGTAGCGCTTCCCGAACAGGCCGTCGTCCACCGGAAAGGGGGCCTGTCCCTGCGTTCCCACGCCGATGGTGTAGATCTTCATCCCCAGCGCTTGGGCGAGCGCCGCGCCGGTGGCCGGATCGATGGAGCCGCGATTGTTGCGGCCGTCGGTGAGCAGCACGATGACCCGGCTCTTGGCGCGGGAGTCCTTCAAGCGGTTCACCGCCGTCGCCAGGCCCATGCCAATCGCGGTGCCGTCCTCCGTGCGGGGCGCAAGCTGGACGTCGCTGAGCAAGGACTGGAGCACGTCGTAGTCCAAGGTCAGAGGGCAGCGGGTGTAGCTCTTCTCGGCGAAGCTGACCAGGCCGATGCGATCGTTCTTCCTGCCACTCACGAACCGCGAGACGGTCTCCTTGGCGACGAAAAGACGGTTCTTCGGCTTGAAATCCTCCGCCGCCATGCTGCCGGAATTGTCCAGGGTCAGAATGATGTCGATGCCTTCGGTGAGGGCCTCCTCCTCCGTGTGCCCCGCCTGGGGGCGGGCCATCGCCACCACGAGAAGGGCCAGGCAGGCGCAGCGCATGGTGAAGGGAACGTGCCGAAAGCGCAGCGACCAGGCGGGACGGACTTTGGCGAACAAGGTGAGATCAGAATATCGCAGCGAGGACTTGCCGCGGCGCTGCAGCCAGAAGTAGAGCCCCACCAGCGGGGGCAGCAGCAGGAGCAGGTAAAGGGCCGGAAGGAACTTGAAGTGCCAGATCATCCGGCGCTCCCCGCGACCAGGGGGGCGGGAGCCGCCTCATCCTGGGCGCTTTCCGGCGCGGCCACCACCTTGGTCAGGTCCACCAGCCGATAGGCTCGATCCACGCTGCGGCGAATCTCATCCTCCGCCGGGCGATGCTTGGCGAATTTCACCAGATCGGTTTGCAGGAAGAATTCCCTGGCCACCGCCAGCGGCTCGGAGCCCACGCTCACCCGTTTCAGATCCTCCAGCACCTCGAAGCTGGTTCGCTCCAGGGTGTCGATGAGGAAGCGGGCTGCCAGGTAACGCTTCACGATATCGGCGAGCTCCACATGAAATTCCTTGATCTTCCCCTCCCGCAACAGCGAGCCTGCCAGCAGCCGCTCCATCTCGCGATACGCCTGCTCGTGCGGCGGAAGCAGCGGCACCACCGGGACGGGCGCGGCCACTTCGGTCGTCTTACGCCGCCGCAGCCAGACGAGGAGGCCGATGGCCAGGGCCAGCAATCCCGCGCCCAGCAGAGCCCAGCGCCAGGGAAACGGCGGTCCCGGAATCTGGGCCGGCGGCTTCAGATCGGCCGGCGTTTCCTGGGGGCTCTTGAGGACCGAGACGATTTCCACCGAGATGGGCTCGGAAGTGACCCTCCCTCCCCCGCCCCCCGATTTCGTCCAGTCGAGGCTCAGCGCCGGGATCTGCAGGGTGCCCGTCTCGAAGGCCTGCGCATGGAAGTAAAAGATGTTGTTCGGAGCCGGCCCATCCGTCGCCGGAGGCTTCACCGGCTCCAGGGTCAGGAACGAGCCTTCCGCATCCACCGGCGCAGGGGGATTGAAGCCCACTCCCGCGGGCGCTGAAACCTCGACGCGAATCAGCAGGCGGTCTCCCACCGTCGCCCGCAGGGCGCTGGGCACCACCTTCAGCTTCACGTCAGGCTGCGCCTGCGCGAGGGCCGCCGCCGCTTGACAAAGACTCAGCAACGCCGCCAGCGCCAGGCGGGATCTCATCGCAGTCTCCTGGCCCGCTCCCGGAAAAACCGGATCAGGGGCAGGTCATAGGGCATGGCGGTGGAGAGCTCGACGAAATCCACCTCGTTGCGCCGGAACAATCGCCGCCGCATTTCGCAGCGCTCTGTGCCCTGCTGGGCGAATTGCTTGAGCAGCCCGGGGTCCCAGGTATCGACCAGGATCCGCCGCCCGGTCTCCGCGTCCTCCAATTCCAGGATTCCCACCGCGGGGAGCTCCATCTCGCGCGGATCCGACAGGGCCAGGGCGATGACATCGTGCTTGCGGTTGGCCAGGCGCAGCGCCTGCTCGAAATCGGCGCCCAGGAAATCCGACACCACGAACGCCACGCTGCGGCGCCTTATGCCGCGGGCCAGCGATTCCAGCGCCAGCGACAGATCCGTCCGGATTCCCTGCGGCTGAAAGGTGAGCACTTCGCGGATGACCCGCAGAACGTGGTTGCGCCCCTTGCGCGGCGGCACGTAGCGCTCTTCGCGATCGGTGAAAATCAGCAGGCCCACCCGATCGTTGTTGCGAATGGCCGAGAAGGCCAGCAGCGCGCACACCTCCGCCGACAGGGCGCGCTTGGTGCTTCCGACGGTGCCGAAATCGCCGGAGGCCGAGGCATCCACCACGAGCATCACCGTCAGCTCGCGCTCCTCGACGTACTTTTTCACGTAGGGGTGGCCCATTCTCGAGGTGACGTTCCAATCGATGGTGCGGATGTCGTCTCCCGGCGTGTATTCGCGGACCTCGTCGAACTCCATGCCCCGTCCCTTGAAGACGGAGTGGTACTCCCCGGCGAGAGACTCGGTCACCAGGCGGTTGGTGCGGATCTCGATCCGCCGGACTTTCTTCAGGATCTCCTGGGCGCTCAGGGGCATGCGGCAATCTCCCGCGGCGATAGCGCGGCGCTCTAGGGAACTTCCAGGGTGTCGAGAATGCGCTGCACGATGGATTCGGGAGTGACGTCCTCCGCCTCGGCCTCGTAAGTCAGCAGGACCCGATGTCGCAGGACGTCGAAGGCGATGGACTTCACGTCCTCCGGCGTGGCGAAGCCCCGCCCCTTGATGAAGGCGTGGGCCTTGGCGGCCAGAGTGAGAAAGATGGTGGCCCGGGGAGAGGCACCGAAGGCGATGAGCGGGGCGATGTCCAGCTTGTAGTCTTTCGGGGCCCGGGTGGCGAAGACGATGTCGACGATGTAGTCCTTGACCCGGTCGTCCATGTAAATCTGATTCACTACATCGCGCGCCGAGAGAATGTCCGCCGGAGAGACGACCCGGTGCACCGAGGGGATCTCCGTCCCGGTCATGCGGTCCAGGATGGCCCGCTCCTCCTGCTTGTTGGGATAATCCACCTTCAGCTTGAGCATGAAGCGATCCACCTGGGCTTCGGGCAGCGGATAGGTCCCTTCGTGCTCGATGGGGTTCTGCGTCGCCAGGACCAGAAACGGCGGCTCCAGCGGATAGGTCTTGTCCCCCAGCGTCACCTGGCGCTCCTGCATCGCTTCGAGCAGGGCCGATTGGACCTTGGCAGGGGCCCGGTTGATCTCGTCCGCCAGGATCAGGTGGGCGAACAGCGGCCCCTTCTTGGCGGTGAACACTCCATCGCGCGGATTGAAGATCATCGTGCCGATGAGATCCGCCGGCAGCATGTCGGGGGTGAACTGGATGCGCTGGAACTTCGCATCGATCGAATCGGAAAAGGACTTCACCGCCAGCGTCTTGGCCAGTCCCGGAACGCCTTCCAGGAGCAGGTGCCCCTGGGTCAGCAATCCGATCATCAGCCGATCGAGCAGATAGCGCTGGCCCACGATGACCTTGCGGATTTCGGTGAGCAGCGGCTCCACGAAGGAGCTCTTCTGGGCGACGAGATCGTTGAGGCGTCGAATGTCTTGTTCCATGTCGAAACTTCGCTCCCATGGGAGCCGACCTCCCGTCTCAGCGGGGGGCTGGCGGTGTAGATGGCTTAGCCGATGAACGGGGCCGGCCCTCGCCGGGGGGCGAGGGGGCAGCTATTTTAGCAAGAGGAGTGCCAGGGAGAAAACGCCAATTCATCACTAAAGCATGATACTGCAAGAATTTGGAGATCCAACTTTTAGAGCCGGATTGCCGGATGCCAGATTGTCGCTACCGGCAGCCATCTCTTCGGAGATTCCGGCCAGCGTGACGCGGGGAGCCCTCACCGTTTGCGAGCCATCTTTTTTCGGGTCCGTCGACCCGATTTGGAGCCTCCAGCCGGAAGCGATGGCGACTTCCGCCCGGGAACCCAGCGGTAATCCTGGAGATCCAGGGTTTGATTGGGGCGGAATTTCACCCCTTCCGCGCGCAGCAGAGCCTGTTGCAGGCCGGGGGCAATATTGGGAAGTCTTTCGGTTGAGCAGCCTCCCGCTGCATTGACCACCCGATGCCAGGGGACATCGCGCGGGCACCCGTGCAAGGCCCACCCCACGGCCCGAGGTGACAGGCGGCTGGCGA
>Ga0075423_10006795_pt1 | contig 10757 bp, 11 predicted proteins | sample SoiMethybrSBSTD2_FD_80114 | JGI IMG/M metagenome (GOLD analysis project Ga0075423, IMG submission 80114) | Bulk soil microbial communities from a Populus tree surrounding site in Tennessee, USA - Soil MetaG P. TD hybrid SBSTD2 | ecosystem: Environmental > Terrestrial > Soil > Tree plantation...
CAAGGGTGGCGGGTAAGCCCAGCACAGCCGCCAGGAAAACTGCTGCTCGCCGGGCGCCGCATGCGAAGCGGACCGTGACGCTGCGGAAGCCGCCAGGGCTCGATCGGGAACGCCGCACCATCCAGGACGACGACATCGTTCAGACCCCTCCGTCCTCTCTCGATCTCGACCGTACCGCGTCGGCTGCGCGGACAGGCCGACGCGAGCTGCGCGAGCGGCTCGATAAACACACCGAGACCGGGCCTGCGCTGACCGCGGGCGATGTGGACGCGGACTGGGAGTCGGCCTACAGCGTCGGCGACGAAGCGCCGGGCGGCGACAACCCGACCCCGGATCAGGATGTGGTCGACGACATCGGACGCGCCGTCGGCGTGCAGTACGACGACAACGAAGAACTGAAAGGCGAGGCGAAGATCTCCAAGCGCGACAAACACCGCTGGGAGCTCGATCCGGCGTCAGCCGAGGACTTTAACGAACACTGAACTTCTGTTCCACTAGACGCATGACGCGCGCCACGACCTCGGGAATCGGAATGCCTGTCGTATCGATTAAGACCGCATCGCTGGCGATCGTGAGCGGCGATGCGGTGCGCGTCGTATCGGATCGATCGCGCGCCTGAATAGAGGCGGCGACTGCCGCCTCGCCGGCCTGCCCCCCGCTGTGGGCTGGATCGTTCAGACGGCGACGCGCCCGCTCCTCAGCCGACGCGTCCAGATAAATCTTGAGATCGGCGTTCGGGAAGACGACGGTTCCGATGTCGCGACCTTCCATCACGATGCCGCCCTGCTCCCCGATGCGGCGCTGACGCGCAACGAGCACCTCGCGCACGCGCGGCATCCGCGCGACCGACGAGGCCGCCTTGTCGATCTCCGGCGTGCGGATTGCCTGCGTCACGTCGTGACCATCAATGGAAACCTTCCCTCCTTCAACGACGATTTGTGACCGCTCCGCCAGTGTCGCCACCGCGGCTTCGTCGTCGAGCGAAACCGCGTCCTGCAGCGCTTTCCAGCCAACCGCGCGGTACATCGCGCCGGTGTCGATATGCCGGTAGTCGAGCGTGCTGGCGAGCGTCCTGGCGATGGTTCCTTTTCCCGCGCCTGATGGTCCGTCGATCGCAATGATCAGTCTCTTCATTCGAACGTAACCATTGAAGGTAACATGAGCGCGCATGCCTGCGCGTCGCCGATGGCGCATCCTGACAGTGATCGTCGTCATCGCCGCGGTGGTGGCCTATCTGGCCGTGCCATACGTTCGCGCGGCGTCGCTCTTCGTCCGGGTTGCTCACCTGGGCGGCCAGGTCGAGGAGTTCGCCGTCAGTCAGGCGCGTGCCGTCACGGTGCTGCCGCCGCACATGGTACCGGTTCGCGGCGGAGTCGTACCCGCGCAGTTCTATCGCCCTGACGGCCGCAAAACGCGCAGTGCGCTCCTGATCCCCGGCATCCATTCGATGGGAATCAACGAGCCGCGCCTGACAGCGCTTGCCAGGGATCTTGCGGGCAGCGGTGTCATGGTGATGACGCTTGCGCTTCCTGACTTGCAGCACTATCGGCTGACGACGCAGTCGACGGATGTGATTGAGGACGCGGTCGGCTGGATGGCGAGCCGGTCGGATCTTGCGCCGGATGGCCGTATCGGCCTGATCGGCATCAGCTTCGCGGGCGGAATGTCGCTCGTCGCGGCGGGACGGCCGTCGATCCGGGACAAGCTCGCCTACATCGTTTCATTCGGCGGACACGCCGATCTGCCGCGCGTGCTGCATTACCTTGCCACGGGCGAGCAGACGCAACTGCCTGGCGTCAGGACCGTACCGCCGCACGACTACGGTGTCGCCGTCATCCTGTACCAGTTTGCTGATCAGGGAATTGTCCCTGCCGAACAGGTCGCGCCGCTGAGGAAAGGGATCGAGACATTCCTCTATGCGTCGCAGCTCACCCTGGTCGACATGAACCAGGCAAACGCAACGTTCGAAAAGGCGCGGGAGTACGCGAAGACGTTACCCGAGCCCGCCCGGACCTACATGAACTACGTCAACGATCGAAATGTGAAGAAGCTCGGGCCAGCGCTGCTGCCGTACCTGAAGGCGACCGGCGTCGATTCTCCCACGCTGTCCGCCGACCGCTCGCCATCTGTCCCTTCCGCCCCGGTGTTTCTGCTTCACGGCTCCGAAGACTCGGTGATTCCGACCACCGAGTCGGTGTTGCTCGCGGACTATCTGCGGAGCCGCGGAGTGGAGGTGCATCTGCTCATCAGCGAGCTGATCACACACGCGGAAGTCGATCGCGCCGCCGCCGCCGCCGACACGTGGAGGCTCATTTCGTTCTGGGCGAATGTTTTGAAACGCTAACGGAGACGCCGCCTCGGAGACACAGAGACGCAGAGGTAATTATTGTTCTCTGAGTCTCGGCGTCTCTGCGGCTCGTGATCAGCGTCGCAACATCGCGTCACGCGTAGCTTTGAACTCGTTTCCAGGCTTCCACTCAGGATACGTGTCCGCCTGCGCGACACGATAGCCGACGGCGAAGAAGACCTTCAGATCTTCGACCGCGCCGCTGAGATCCCAATCTGGTTTTATGACATCGGTCGGCTTGTGATAGTCGTGCTCGGTGTAATCGTCGCGAACCTTCTGTCCGTAATCCGCCGGCTTGCCAATGAATTCGATGCCTTCATCCGGGTCGAGCGCAGGCACACCCTGCTTGGCAAAGTTGAAATGATCGGACCGGTAGTAGAACCCCTTCTCCGGTTCCGGATCGGGTCGAATGGTGCGCCCCTGCTCCGCGGCCGCGTCCCGCGCATAGTCGTCGAGATCGGACGCGCCGTAGCCAATCAGCGTCAGATCCTTGGTGCGCCCATGGACGTTCAGTCCGTCCATGTTGATATTCGCCAGCGTCTTTGCGAGCGGATAGATTGGCGTCACCGAGTAGTACTGCGACCCGAGGAGTCCCTGCTCCTCCGCCGTCACGGCGACGAACAGAATCGATCGCTTCGGTTGCGGCATCACGCTGGTAAACGCCCGCGCAAGCTCCAGCAGCCCGGCAACGCCAACGGCGTTGTCTTTGGCGCCGTTGTAGATGCGATCGCCATTGACCTCCGGTCCAATGCCCAGGTGATCCCAATGCGCCGTGTAGACCACGAACTCGTCCTTCAGCGCGGGATCGGTGCCGTCTACCTTCGCGACCACGTTCTGCGAATCGACCGTCCGCAGTTTGTTCTGAATGGTCATTGAGGCGGTGACGCCGAGCGGCACCGGCTTGAAGTCACGCTTCGCGGCCTGATTCTTGAGCGTGTCGAAATCCTGACCCGCTGCGCGCATCAGCTCTTTGGCTCTGTCGAGCGTGATCCACCCCTCGATGTTCACGCGCCGCATGTTCTTATCAGGCGTCACCAGATCGAACTGCTCTGTCGTCTTCGCCTGCACCACTTCGAATGGATAACCGGCGGGGCCTGTCTCATGGACAATGAGCACGCCTGCCGCGCCTTTCATAGCGCCGACCTCGTACTTATAGGTCCAGCGTCCGTAGTAGGTCATGGCCTTTCCACCAAAGACCTTCGGATCGAGCTCGGAGGGCTTCGACGAATCCGGAACCGGCGGATCGTTGACAAGCATCACGAGCGTCTTGCCTTTGACGTCGACGCCTTTGTAGTCGTCCCAGTTGTATTCGGGAGCCTCGATCCCGTAACCGACAAAGACCAGTTCCGATCGATCGAGACTTGCTGCGTCCGCGACATGTTTCGTCCACGCGACGACGTCGTCTTTCCACGCGAGCGTGAGCTTACGGTTCCCCGTCTGCAGCACGAGCGGCGCGGGCGAGGGTGTGATGCCGACGAGCGGCACCTTTTGAATGTACGTGCCGTCGCTTCCGCCTGGCTTCACGCCGAGCATCTTGAACTGGTCGACCAGGTAGCGGACCGTCAGTTCTTCGCCCTTCGTTCCAGGACCGCGTCCTTCGTACTCGTCTGACGAAAGCACTCTGGTGTGCGCGAGCAGCGCGTTTGGATCTACGGTTGGCAGCTGATCCAGTGGGACCCGCAATGTCACGTTCGAAGACGTTGTTCTCCCGCACGCGACCGCGATCGTCACGGACAGAGCCACGACCAGACACTTCTTCATGCATGGGATTATAGAAGCGTGAACCTCCGCCTTCAGAAGCTCATCTCGCAAGCGGGGGTGGCATCGCGACGCGCCGCGGAAAAGTTGATTGCCGAGGGACGCGTCACCGTCAACGGCGAGACGGTGACGGAGATGGGGACCAAGGCCGATCCAGCGCATGATGACATCCGCGTGGACGGCCGGCGGATCAAATCAACCGAACGGCTGCGCTACATCCTGCTCTACAAGCCTGCCGGTTACGTGACGACCCGCTCCGATCCTCAGCGTCGGCGCACGGTGATTGACCTGCTGCATGGCGTCCGCGAATACGTGTATCCAGTCGGCCGACTGGATTACGACACGCAAGGGCTTCTGCTCCTCACCAACGACGGGGACCTCGCGGCGAAGTTGACGCATCCGCGCCACCAGGTCGATCGGACCTACGAGGCGTACGTCGCCGGAATGCCCGATGACGACGCAATTGATCGGCTGCGGCGCGGTATCCCGCTCGACGGACGTCGCACGCTGCCGGCTGACGTGTTGTTGGTCAACAAAGGGCGCCGCGATCGGAACGGCGTGCTCATCATCACGATCCGTGAAGGACGTAATCGTCAGGTTCGCCGGATGCTCGACGCCGTTGGACATCCCGTGGAGTCACTGCGGCGTATCCGCTTCGGACCGCTCGGCATCCGAGGGCTCAAACCTGGCGAATGGCGGGACCTCTCCGAGGTCGAAGTGGAAAAGTTGAAGAACTGGAAAAGTGGAAAAGTAGGTGACGAAGTGAAAAGTAGGCCAGAGGCGCGCGGGAACCGCTCGATATAATCCGACCTTCACCGAGGCGCATCTCATGAAAAGACCGCTAGTCGCCACTGCCGTCGCCGTTACGCTGGTTGCCCAGACGAATGTTGGCGCGCAAAAACCCGAACCATCAATAATCGGGACCTGGAGACTGGTGGCAATCGAAGGCATCGGACGCGGCACAGCGCGGGATGATCGACCGTCCGGAATAATCACCTACGACAACACGGGCCATATGGCGGTGCAGATCGCGTATCAAGCCGCGCGACGAAATCCCGGCAGTGAAAGCACAGACAACGACAAGGCGCAACTGTTCGAAACCTACGGCGCGTACTTTGGAACTTATGAAGTCGATGCAAGACGCGGGATGGTCCGGCACCACATCGAGGGGTCCCTCAGTCCCAGCGACGTGGGAATGAACTTCGTTCGCTATTACGAAATTCGAGGTAATCAGGTGACGTATTACGTTGCGGAAAACGGGCGCGGAGGACTCTATCCGCGCAAAGAAGACACGGTGCGAAGAGTGGTTTGGGAACGTCTGTCGCCGAAATAGCTCGTTCCACTTCTAACTTCAAACTTACTTTTCCACTTCTTCCACTTCTCCACTTCTTCCACTTCCCTCCGGCTCTTCCAGCGGCAACATTTCCTCCGCCGGCGTTTGCTCGATGAGTCGCGCGGGCGGATCGAAGCCGAGCGCCTCTGCCATGTCCTCGATCTTCGGGAGGTCGGTCAGATCGTTCAGCCCGAAGCGAATCAGGAACTCCTTGGTCGTCGCATACAGAAATGGGCGGCCGACGACGTTCTTCCGGCCGACGATTTTGATCAGGTGACGTTCGAGCAGCGTCGAGAGCACCCCTGATGTATTGACGCCTCGAATCTCGCCGATTTCGAGCGCGGTGATCGGCTGCTTGTACGCAATGACCGCCAGCGTTTCCAGCGACTGGACGGTCAGCTTCTGTGTCGATCGCTCCTGGAACAGGCGCCGTACCCATTCGTGCAGCTCGGTGCGCGTCACGATCTGATACCCGCCGGCCACCTCGACAAACTGCAGGCCGGGACGCGTTTCGTAGTCGACCTTGAGCGCCTGAATCGCTGCCGAGACGTCCTCCTTCGGTTCATCGGCAAGCAGCTTGAACAGCATCTTCGGCGTCAGCGGCTCCGGCGACGCGAAGATCAACGCTTCGACGATTGCCTTCAATTCCGCTAGTGGTACCCGTTGGGCATTGAGCATTTCGTCTTGAGCATTGCCTTGAGCATTGAGCATCGTCATGAATCCTGCGGATCCCCGATTGGATGCGGCGCGTCCGTTGGACGCGCGCGCTTGTAGACACGGATGGCGCCCGATCCGCCTGACTGGAACACGCGCACCAGCTTCAGTCGGATCATTTCGAGCAGGGCGAGAAACGTCACGATCATGAACCCGCGGGATCCGTCGCCGTCGGCAAACAGATCTTCGAAGCCGCACGCCTCACTTTCCGACAACCGCGCCAGGAGCTGGTCGATGCGCGTCTCGATCGGAATCGCTTCCGGCGGCAGCACCATGTGCGGACGACGGCTGGCTCGCTCGAGCACGCTCTTGAAAGCGGCGATCAAGCTGAAGAGATCAACTTCCAGCTCGGGCTCGTACTCCTCGCCCGCCGCCTCCGACACGGCCGAATCGGGACGCATGAACTGCGCACTTCTCAGCGTCTCCCGCTCGTGCAGCAGTTCGGCAGCGGCCTTGTACTTCTGGTGTTCGAGCAATCGCCGGACGAGCGCTTCACGCGGATCCTCCTCGGGCTCATCGTCCTGGGTCGGGTCCGGGCGCGGCAGCAGCGTCCGCGACTTGATATGAATCAGCGTGGACGCCATCACGAGGAACTCGCCCGCAACATCCAGGTTCAGCTCCTGCATCAAGGCAATGAAGGAAAGGTATTGCTCGGTGATGAGCGCAATCGGAATGTCGTAGATGTTCACCTCGTTCTTGCGAATGAGATGAATCAACAGGTCAAGCGGTCCCTCGAAGGAATCGAGCTTGACCTTGTACGCATCGGGCGAGGATTCGAAGTCGGCGTGCTCGGTATGCTGCTGTTCGGTCACTTTAACCACGAAGGTCACGAAGAAGAACGAAGCTCACGACATTAACATTAACCACGAAGGACACGAAGTCGCATGCCACACCACGGGCAGACGTTCAGAAGAATGCTACTGGCGCCGCCGTCGAGAACCCGTACGCCGAATTCGCGAAATTTGGGTGTGTAGTCGATCGGAATCTCTTCGCTCTCGACAGCGGTGCGCATTTGTTCGCAGCAGAATTGCATTGCCAGCTATACATTCTTCGTGTTCATCGTGATCTTCGTGGTTTAAGGCTTCGTGGCCTTCGTACTCCACTCGTGAACTTCGTGGCTAATACCGCAGCTTGACCGCGTCGCGGACGCGTTCCATGGTTGTCTGCGCGACGAGCCGCGCCTTGCGGGATCCCTCCACCGCGATCTCACGAATCCGGTCGGGCTGGCTCAGCACCGCGCGCCGTCGTTCGCGCATCGGTTCGAGGGTCGCATTCATTGCGGCGGCAAGCTTCGTCTTCACCTCGACGTCGCCGACCTTGCCGGCGCGATATCGCGCCTTCAGGTCTTCGACCTCAGCGGTGTTCGTGTTGAACGCGTCATGGTACATGAACACGGGGTTGCCTTCGACCGTACCGGGAATGTCGGCGCGAATTCGCTTCGGATCGGTATACATCTGCCGGACTTTCTTCGTGACGGCATCCGCCTCGTCGCTCAGATTGATGGTGTTGCCGTAGCTCTTGCTCATCTTTCGATTGTCGAGTCCTGGCAGACGCCGTTCGCCCTCGCGCGTGAGCAGCGGTTGCGGCTCGACGAACACCTCACCAAAGAACTGGTGGAAGCGGCGAATCGCCTCGCGCCCGAGCTCGAGATGCGCCACCTGGTCCTCGCCGACCGGAACAAGGTTCGCGTCATACATCGCCACGTCAGCAGTCTGCAGGAGTGGATAGCCGAGAAAGCCGAGCGTGGAAAGATCCTTCTCGATCAACTGATCCCGCTGCTCCTTGTACGTCGGAACGCGCTCCAACCAGGGAATCGGAATCACCATCGACAGCAGCAGATAGAGCTCCGCATGCTCGGGTACGAGCGACTGGATGAAGATCGTGCTTCGCTCTGGATCGATTCCGGCCGCGAGCCAGTCTGCGACGTTGTCCAGTGCATGGCTCGTAATGTTCGACGTGTCGGCATACTCGCTCGTTAATGCGTGCCAATCAGCGACGAAATAGAAGCAGTCATATTGGTCCTGCAGTGGCACCCAGTTGTGCAGCGCTCCGACGAGATGTCCCAGATGCAGCTTGCCCGTCGGACGCATGCCGCTGACGACACGAGGTCTGGTCATGAATTAGAGGAGCCAGGATGAGACGACGTCTGCTGCCGGAAACACGATTGTGTTCAGCGTGCCGCTCAGTATCAACGCGTACAGGATCAGAAACCCGTACGGCCGCAAGCGATCGAACGCTTCGGCCAACGGTCCGCGCAACACGCCCGCCACTACGTTCCCACCGTCGAGCGGTGGCACCGGGATCATGTTGAAGACCGCAAGTAACACGTTGAGACCGACCAGCCGGTAGAGAAAGACCGCGAGCGGTGCCAGCGTCGCTTCCTCGAGACTTCCCGAGATCGGAATGATGTGAAGGACGAGCGCGGCAACGATCGCAATAACGATGTTGCTGGCCGGTCCCGCGGCCGCGATCACCATGAACTTCCGCTTCCAGTGACGGCCGAGCCGGGTTGGGTTGACGGGAACCGGCTTGGCCCAACCGATGAGGGGCGCGCCCGTGAACATCGAAATCAGCGGAAACAGGATGGTGCCAATCGGATCGACGTGAACAGCAGGGTTCAACGAGACACGACCAAGCAGCCGTGCGGTCGGGTCGCCCAGGCGATCGGCGGTAATCGCATGCGCCGCTTCGTGAACCGTCAACGAAAGGATGAGGACGACAAAGGCGATGAAGACTGCGACGAAATCGACATTGGCGAGCAAGGTGTGCCAGCGTACTACAGCGCGGCAGCCAACGGTTCAGGTGCTTGCCTATTGCTCTCTCGTCGCGACCGGCGTATTGTGTCGCGGTTCCTTGGGGGGCCGCCCATCATGACCTCCATAGCGCGCAAACCACTCACATTTCCCCATCGCACATCGCATCACGTTCCGATTCGGCCACTGAAAATGCCGTCGGTCGTGCGCGCCGCGCCGAGGCGTGCGCCGGCGGACCAGAAGCTCGTTGAACGGGTGCGCCGTGAATTCTGCGACATGCGTGGCTTCTCGCCCACAATGGCGCAGGCGACGCGCATGTTTCACCTCGCGCACGAGGAGTGCCTCGAGATCTTCAGGCAGCTGCTTCAGGAAGGGTTCCTGGTCCTCTGCTCGGACCATCGCTACCGATTACGCCGCTATCGTTACGCAGACTTTGCGAAGTAGTCGATGACGGCGCCGGCCGCCTTGGGCCCGACGATCATCTCCAGTTCCTCGCGGGTGGCGCGACGCACACCGGCGAGGCTGCCGAACTTTATCAGCAGCGCCCGCCGCTTCTTCGGTCCGATACCCGGCACCTCGTCCAGCTGGGATCGCAGGTCGCGCATCGAGCGCGCTTTCCGGTGGAACGTGACGGCGAACCGGTGTGCTTCGTCGCGGATCCGTTCGATCAGCAGCAGCGCGGGATCGTTCTCCGGCAGCGCGATCGGATCCTCGCGGTCGCGGGTGAACAGCAACTCCTCTTTCTTGGCGATGCCGACCGCCACGAGATTGCCCAGACCGATTTGCTGCAACGCTTCGTACGCAGCCGTGAGCTGACCCTTGCCACCGTCAATCAGAATCAGGTCAGGGAACGGCCCGCCATCTTCCAACACCTTTCGATACCGGCGCTGGACGACCTCGCGCATCGCCGCGAAATCATCCGGGATTCTTCCCGCCTTTCCCGTCCATCCCCCACGGATCCGGAACTTCCGATACTCGCCTTTCTTCATCCGGCCGTCTTCACACACGACCATGGATGCAACGGTCTCGCTCCCCTGAATGGTCGACACGTCGAAGCATTCGATGCGTCGCGGCACGGTCGGCAACCCGAGCACGGATCGAAGCGTTTCGAGCGCGTCGAAATTCGCGGCGGTGATCTCGTTGAAGCGCGTGCGATACGACAGCTCCGCGTTGCGTGTGGCGAGCTCGACGAGCGCACGTTTCTCGCCTCGTTGCGGCACGAGGATCTTCGCGCGCCGGCCGGCACGCGACGACAGCCACTCCTCCATCGCCTCACAGTCTTCAATGTCCACCGGCAAATCGATTTCGGCCGGCGGCACACGCATCTCGTAAAACTGCTGCAACGTCGCTTGGAGCACGTCCGCGTCACGGAGGGCGATGCCGGTGTCGGTGACCAGCTCGAGTCGCTCGATGACGCGGCCGCCGCGCATCGCAAACACCTGAATCGCGCTGCCGCTCGGACCGACTTTCAATCCGAACACGTCACGATCGCCGAGTTGCGCCGTCGCCACCTTCTGCTGTCGATCGCGCAGAATCTGGACCGTCCGGAGTGCATCCCTCAGCTGCGCGGCCTCCTCGAATCGCTGCTGCTCGGAGGCGTCCACCATCCGCTCGCGCAGCGTGTCGATCAACTCGTCGTTGCGTCCTTCGAGCAGCAGCTTCGCGTTGGCCACGGCAACCCCGTATTGTTCCTGACTGCAAATCTCCGCCACGCACGGCGCGATACACCGTTTGATGTCGTACTCGAGGCACGGCCGGCCGCGCTGTCCGGTGATGACTTCATTGCAGGAGCGGATTCCGAATAAACGGTGCGCCAACCCCATCGTTCGTCGCGCCAGCTTGGCCGGCAGGA
>Ga0075423_10006797_pt1 | contig 10755 bp, 3 predicted proteins | sample SoiMethybrSBSTD2_FD_80114 | JGI IMG/M metagenome (GOLD analysis project Ga0075423, IMG submission 80114) | Bulk soil microbial communities from a Populus tree surrounding site in Tennessee, USA - Soil MetaG P. TD hybrid SBSTD2 | ecosystem: Environmental > Terrestrial > Soil > Tree plantation...
CGCCGCGTCCTGGTTGGAGGTGCCTGTCGTCTACTCGAACGGCATGGTCCTCGGCAACGTCCTTGCCTGTCTCATCGGCGAGAGGGACCGCGGACACCTGGACGGCCAGGCGCCGTTCACGCTTGCGGGCGAGGTCTTCGACCGCGGTGGCCACAAGGACCTCATCCGCATCTTCGTGCCGTTCGGCAGCGACACCAGCAGGCGCGCCACGGGCGTGCTCGAGGTCGGCTACCACCGGTCGGACCAGCGGCGGCCGGACTGGGGCCAGGTCGAAGCTCTTCGCGCGGCGGCCGGCCAGCTCGCGGTGGCAGTGGAGATGGCGCGGCTGTACGAGGACGCGCAGCGCCACGCCGAGCAGCTGGAGCTGGTGGCCGACGTCAGCAAGGCGATCGCGAGCTCCATCGACCTCGAGCAGACGCTGACCCTCGTGGCGCAGAACATGGCGCGCCTGGTCGACGCGTCGCTGTGCCAGATCGCGCTCTATGAGGAGGACGGCGAAGGCTGGTACGGGGCCGCGGCGTCAGACCTGGAGGAGCTCTGGCGACGTGAGCACGCCGAGCGCTCGGAGACGACATTCCTCTTCGACGTGCTCGATCACGAGCAGCCAGTCGTCATCGACGACACCTCATCGAGCGACCAGGTCGACCCCAACTACGTGCGCACCTTCGGCGTGCGCTCGCTCATGGCGCTGCCGCTGATCGCGGATGACAACGCCATCGGCGCGGCGATACTGGCCGAGCGCACGCGAAATCGCCGTTTCACGCCCGACGAGGTGCAGCGCGCCCAGGCCCTCGCGGTGCAGGCCGCGGTCGCGATCAAGAACGCCCGCCTGCACGCCCTCGCCGAGGAGGAGCGGCACCTGCAGAAGGACTTCGTGCTGGTCGGCTTCGGGCAGTGGGGCCAGAAGGCCTACCAGCACCTGCTGACGCTCAAGCAGTTCTTCAACTTCCGGACCCACGTCGTCGAGCAGGACGTCGCGGGTGCGCGTGACCGCCTGGGCGTCAAAGAGGAAGAGGTCCGCACCCACGGTGACTCCTTCTACTGGGACAGCCACGGGTCTCCCTCGCGAGACCAGCTGGAGCGCGAGCTCGAGTCCAGCTCGTACGTCATCACGTACATCGCGACGCCCGCGGCCACGCACCTGCCGACGCTCATGCGCTACTACGACCTGAGCGACGTCGTCCTGATCGAGAAGCCCCTCGGTGCACCGCCCGACGAGTACCGCAAGTTCCTCGACACGGCCGAGGGCGGCGTCGAGATCGTCGCCGCCGACCACTACTACTTCAAGCTCGAAGTGCGGCTGCTCGCCATGTTGCTCACCGAGGAACGCACGCTGCGGAACTTCCTCGACAGCGTCGAGGAGATCCGGATCGAGATCCTCGAGGAGCAGCCGCTCACCGGCGCCGCGGCGGACATCGGCGTCATCGCGGACCTGATCCCCCACGCCTTCGCGATCATCTCGCTGCTGACGCCGATCGACCGCATCCAGCTCAACCCGACGTCGCCGTTGCTGATCGGCCGGCACGAGGGATTGACCGGCCAGCGCGAGAGCTTCGCGCGCGTCAACTCGACCTTCGACTATCACGGCCGGCGAGTACGCCTCGTCATCGACGTCGGCAAGGGCGCCGAGAACGCCAAGTGGATCAAGCTCTCTGGCGAGAAGCGCGCAGCGGGACGAAGCCCGAGCTACAAGTTCGACTTCGGCAAAGGCGAGGCGATCGACGGCACGCAGGCGACCGTGCGCGCGGCGGTCCGGCGCATACGCGAGCCGGGCGTCCCCGACAACGCGCATCTCAACATGCTCCGCCACGTCATCGAGAAACGGCACCCGGCCGTCGGCATCCTTTCCATACGCGAGGCGATCCGGGCCAACATCCGCGTCCGTGAGCTCGAGGCGATGGCGTCAGAGCTTCTGGCGCGCCACGAGTGGTCCGACTACGCGCTGGGGACGCGACCTGTTTTCGAAGCGTCGCCAAAAACTAGCGCAATAACCAGCGCGAATTAGCTCCGCATAACTGATACTGCCGGCCGATGATCTCGGCGGGGCAGCTCATCTCCGAGCGCGTGATGCTCAAGAACGACCGGTTCTTCGCGGTCTCCTCGCGCGACGGGACGATGACCCCAGGCGAGTTCCTCGGTGATGGTCTGTGGGATGGAGACACCCGCCTCCTCTCCGAGCTCCGACTCCTGGTCAACGGTGTGCCGCCGCGGGCTGTGGGTTTTCACGCCGACGACGCGTCGGCGACATTCGAGCTGGATGCCGACCACCTCCTGATCACGCGCGTGCGGTTCGTCGACCACGGCCTCCACGAGAGGATCACCGTGACGAATCAGAGCGCCGGCTACGCCGACGCGGTGCTCGAGATAGAGGTGGCAGCCGATTTTGCGGCCATGCTCGGTATCCGCGGCGCGGTGCCACCGCTGGCGTCGCCTGACAACGCTCCCGTGACCAAGACCGTGGACGGCGTGCGCATCGCGCGCGGCGACTCTGATGCGTACAGCACCCGCGTGATCGCCTTCCCCGAAGGACTCCAGCATCAGATCCGGCTGGCGCCCGGGGATGAGTTCATGCTCCGCCTCGACGTCGTGCCCGACGACGACGCGCCGGTGGTCGACTTCGTGGCCGGCCTCGACGCGCTGCGAGACGTCTATCCGCGCTGGGCAGCCGAGTGCATGTCGGTGAAGACGGACAACCCGGCGGTCAACGCGCTCCTCGAGCAGGCGGTCGCCGACATCCGGATGCTGTGCAACCGCTTCGACACCGGGATCTACACGACCGGCGGGCTGCCGTGGTACGCGGTGCCGTTCGGCCGCGACTCGCTGATCACGTCGATCCTTCTCCTGCACGTCAACCCGGAGATCGCGCGGGGGGTGCTGCGGTATCAGGCTCGGCACCAGGGAACGCGCGTCGACCCGGCAAGCCAGGAGGAACCGGGCAAGATCCTCCACGAGGTCCGCACGGGCGAGGTGGTCGACGGCGGGTTGTGGCCGCACATCCTCTACACGACGGTCGACGCCACCGCCCTCTTCCTCTGCGCGCTGACCGAGACCGAGCACTGGACACGGGACCACGCGCTCGTCGAGGAGCTGGCGCCGGCGGCGGAGGCGGCGCTTGGATGGTGCACAGACATCGGCGACGTCGACGGAGACGGGTACGTCGAGGACCGCGGCGTTCGCTACCGCAACGCGGGGTGGAAGGACTCGGCCGACTCGCTGACCAACGTCGACGGCTCCGAGGTGGACCGACCCGTGGCGTTGTGCGAGGTGCAGGCGTACCTGCATCGCGGCCTGGTCGGCATGTCGCGCCGCCGGCCCGACCTGAAAGCCCGCGCCGCGGAGCTGAAGCGCCGGTTCAACCACGACTTCTGGATGGCAGACGAGAGGTATTTCGCCCAGGCGCTCGACGCCTCGAAGCGCCCGGTGAGGGCGATCTCGTCCAACCCCGGCCACTGCCTGTGGATGCGCATCGTCGACAGGCCGAAGTCCGCGCACGTCGCCCGCAGGCTCATCGCGCGCGACCTCTTCTCGGGGTGGGGCGTGCGAACGCTGTCGGAGCGGGCGGTCAACTACGACGCGTGCAGCTATCACAACGGGTCCGTGTGGCCATTCGACACCGCGCTCGCGGTCGCCGGTCTGCGCCAGTACGGCTACGGGGCTGAGGCGGAGCGAATCGCGCGCGCGTTGATCGAGGCGGCGCTCGAGTTTCCGATGCGCCGGCCGCCTGAGCTGTTCTGCGGCGATGTGCGTACGCCCGGCGAGCCGCCGCGCGAGTACTGGAACACATGCACGCCACAGCTGTGGTCGGCGGCGGCGATGTTCACTTGCGTCTCGTCGATCCTCGGCCTCGAGGCCGATCCGCGGCGCGAGCACCTGCGCATCGAGCCGATCCCGACCGGTTTGTGGAACCGGATCGAGGTCACCGGCTTGCACTTTGCGGGCCGTCGCATCGACTTTTCCGTCGAGGGGACCGACGTCAAGGTCGGCGAACTACCGCAAGGAGTCACCGTCAACTAAGGACGATCCGCCTCCCCGCCGGCCGGGGAGGTCGGCGATCCATCTCAACTCAGAGGCGGTTCGCTGTTCTGCGCCTGCTCGATGGCGCGCTGGTACACGTGCAGGTACCCCTCGGCCATGCGCGCGGGTCCGAATCGATCCGCGCTCACCTTTGCGCACCGCTCGAGGTCGATCTCCTTCAGACGCGAGTACGCCTCGACCATCCCTTCGACGTCGTCGGTCAGGAAACCGGTCACTCCGTCGTCGACGATCTCGGGCGCGGCTCCGTGACGGAACGCGATCACAGGCGTGCCGCTGACCATCGCCTCGACCATCGCGATGCCGAACGGCTCCTCCCACTGGATGGGGAAGAGCATCGCCCTGGCCTTCGCGAGCAGCTGCGCCTTCTCACTGCCCTTGACGTTCTCCTGCCACACGACCTGGCCGTTGAGGTTCGGTTTGATGCGCTGCGCGAAATACGTCTCCGCGCCTGGATCGACCTTTCCCGCCAGGACCAGCCGCACGTTGAGGCGTCTCGCAACCTCGATCGCGATGTGCTGCCCCTTGTCCGGATTGATGCGCGCCAGTTGCACGAGGTAGTCGTCCTTCTCCTCGAGCGTCGTGATGGCTGTGTACGCGGCCGGGTTGATCGCGTTGTGCACGACGCCCCGCCATTCGACGCCGGCGACAGTCGCCTGCTGCGCGTTGCTGATGGCCACCAGGCGGACCTGGCGCGCGACGGCGCGTAGGAAGTCGCCCTCGGCCTCGGTCAGCGCACCGTGCAGGGTCGCCACCACGGGAGTCTGCAGGCGCGCCTGGGACGCGACCAGCAGACCGGGCAGCCCGGTGTTGTCATGGATGACGTCGAACGACCGCCGGCGGACCGTCTCGTACGCCCGGTAGAGGAACAGGAGGTGGCGGGGGTCGCCGTTCGGGGTGCCGAGGTCCTGCTGCCAGCTTTCGGGAGCCAGCGCGAGGCTCTCGAATGGACCGTGCGATCCCTGCCGCCCGAGGACGGTCACTTTGTGGTCCTGCGCCGACAGCTCGCGCGCGAGGTTGTACGCCATGAGCTCGATGCCGCCGTAGCCGGTCGGCGGAACCGGGAACCACGGGCTGACGATCAAAGCGATCCTGAGGGAGTCCACGTCGATAGAACATCCCTGGCGGGCGGTGGACGCGGAAACGTTCGAGGCGGGTGAAGTACCTAGTCGGCGGCGATCTCCAGCCAGGGCGGGACGCCGCGTACGATCTCGAGGCCCTTGGCGACACCATCGATCGAATGCTCGCCGTCCGGCTTGCGCTCGACGCTGATCGTCACCTCTTCGCGGCCAAGGCGCAGCTTGCGGAGCTCCATGCGCGAGCACCACGCGGGCAGCGCCGGGTCGAGGTAGACCCGCCGCTCGGGCATGTCGGGCTCCAGGCCCAGGAGCACCCTGACCATGTGCAGCACCGACCCCGCGGCCCACGCCTGCGGCACGTTCGCCATCCGGTAGGGCACCGGGACGGCGAACTCGCTCTTGGGCAGACCCGCGAACAGCTCTGGCATCTGGATGTCCTCGAAGCACATGACCGCCGCGAGCAAGCCGTCGAGGATCGTCCACGCCTCCTCGTCCAATCCATAGCGACGGAGGCCCGCGGCCGCGATCACGCTGTCGTGTGGCCACACCGACCCGCGCTGGTACGAGTGCGGGTCGTACGAAGGGTGGTGGTCGGACAGCGTGCGCAGGCCCCAGCCGGTGAACATGTCGGGCTGCATGAGCCGCCGTCCCGCGGTGCGCCCACGCCGCTCGTCGAGGATCCCCATCCACAGGCAGTGACCTGAGTCGGAGACCACCGTTCCGACGGCGCGCTTTTTTCCGTCGAGCAGGAAGGCAAGCTCGCCTCGATCGTCGAGCCAGAACGTCTCGATGAAACGGCGGCGCAGCTCGGCCGCCTCGCTGCGCAGCGCCGCCGCACGCGATGCATCGCCCCAAGCCTCGAACAGCGGCGCGATGCGTGTCTTCGCCCCGTACACGTACGCCTGCATCTCCGAGGTGCCAATCGGCAGCTCGGGAAACGCTCCCGACTCGTCGAGGACGCCGTCGTGCGCGTCTCGCCATCCCTGGTTCCGGTAACCCCGCGGCGTGCGCGGCGCGTACTCCTGAAAGCCGTCCTGGTCGCGGTCGCCGTGCCGGTCGATCCACTCGAGACCTTGTTCGGCGGCGTGGCGGAAAGGCTCGAGGGCCCTCGCGTCGCCGGTCCAGCGGAAGTTCTCCGCCAGCAGCAACAGATATAAAGGTGTGGCGTCCGCCGTCCCGTAGTACGGGCGGTGCGGCACCAGCCCGAAGTGAGCCCACTCGCCGACGCGCAGCTCGTGCGGGATCTTGCCGGGCTCGGCATCACGCTCGGGATCGTCGACCGTGGATTGCCAGTGCGCGAGGTTCTCCAGCGTTCCGAGCGCCACCGCGGGCTGTGCGACCAGCGCCTGGATCGAGGCGATCAGCGAATCGCGCCCGAACAGAGCCATGAACCACGGCAGGCCGGCGGCAGGCATCCATCGATCCGATGACGATTCCTGCTCGTGCAGGCGCAGGGCCGCGAAGTCCTCGATCGCGCGCTCGTACGCGAACTGGAGCCGGATGTCTGCCGGTTTGATCTGCGACACGGACTTCTGCCAGGCCCGCGCCTGCTGCATGGGGTCCGCCTCGCCCGGGCTGAAGACGCACTGCGACGCGAGCGGCGGCAACTCCTCGTCCGACGTGAGCAGGTCGTACTGCAGGCAGATTCGCCACTCCTCTCCGGGGACGAGATCGGCGGGGATGCGCAGCGCTCCATTCGCGTACGTGATGCCGCTGAGCGGTGTGAGCGAGCGGACAAGGCAGCGGCGCACGAAGTCTTCGTTCTGATATCGCGCCTCGAGACTGTTCGGGCCGACCCACCATGTGTTGAGGTTCGCGCGGCGCTGCCACGACCGGAAGCGCACCTCGAAGATGTCGGCGAAGTCGCTCTCGAGCGCGATCTCGAGCAGCACGGTCACCGGCGTCCGCCCATACGTGTGCAGAGCAAGGTCCTCATGCATCTGGCGAAGGCTGATGAGGCGGTCCACCGTGACCGCGACGCGCGCCTCGCGCATGTCGCCGCCCGGGCCCATCACGCTGTCGGCGACCATGTGCCACCGCGCGTGTCGGAAGGACAGGCGCACCGACGCGACCGACTCAGGACGCTTGCCGTTGAGGCGCAGCTCGTGCCTGGAGATGAACCGCGTGTCGGCCGAGTAGAGACCGTACTCACCTGGCGTGTTGGAAGGGACGGCGCCCTGCTCGTCGGTCACGAGGAAGGTCGCGCCGTGGTTGACCTTGACCGACGGGTGCGGGTGGACGGCGGTGATCAGCGTGCGCCACGCTGCCATGTGAGTCTGGCCGTCGGCGGGCACCTGCACCCGGGCTTGGGAGCTTCGACGCTGCGACATCTACTGCAACACCTAGGTTAGGAACGCCCCGGCAGTGGCTGCCAACCCTGAAGAAAGTCTTAACTTGACATAGAGTTCGGGGTCAGATCAAAGTTAGTCGGCCGTCCAAGCCGCCTGGGCACGGCTGCAGGCTCACCACGACGAGGGGGAAACAGATGGGGAAACGTGGTCTGCGCGCTCTCAGCGCGCTGTTCGTCTCGTTCGCAATGGTCGTGTCGTTTGCCGGATCCGGCGCCGCGGTCAGGGTGCCCGCACCGGTCGGCGACGCGCCGGTACTGATCCCGGGCAGCGAACCTCTGGGTGAGGACGAAGGCGGCGACGACATCATCATCAGCGACGACTACGTGCTCAGCCGCGAAGCGGGCGACAACCCGTTGGACGTGGGCGCGGCCGCCCAGCTGCGCACCGCGTCGGTCAACAAGGCCGGGAACATCCGGACGCAGCCCATCCCATCTGGCACGGTCACCTTCAACTCGGCCTGGACCGGCATCGGCCCGAGCCCGATCATCCAGGTCCAGCGCAGCGACGGCTCATTCGCCGCTGTCAACGGCCGTGTGGGCGCGCTCGCAATCCGGCGCAACGGGCGGTTCATCCTCGGGGCGGCCCAGGGCGGCATCTGGACGATGGACCCAGGCACGAACACATGGGTTCCCCGGACCGACACTATCGCGTCGCTCGCGACCGGCGCGGTCATGGTCGCCCCCTCGAATGACAACGTCATCTACGCCGGCACTGGTGAAGGCGCGATGTCCGGCGACAGCTACGCCGGCAACGGCATCCTGAAGTCGACCGACGGCGGCAACACGTGGCAGCGTGTCTCCGGCGACTACTTCTACGGCGTCTCGACCGCGCGCCTGGCGATCGACCCCAACAACGAAAACCACGTGTACGCGGCGATCATCCGCGGTCGCGGCGGCGCGCACCGGACGACACCGACCGTTCGCTCCCCGTACGGCATCTGGGAGTCGACCGACGGCGGCGTCAACTGGCACCTGCTGAAGGCCGCGCCAACCGGCTCGGAAGGCGCGACCGAGCTTCGCATCGACCCAGTCACGCCAAACGTCATGTACTCGTCCTTCCTGGGTGATGCGATGTACAAGAGCACCGACAGCGGCGCGACGTGGACGCCGATCATGAATGGCCTGCCCACCGAGGCGAACTGGGCGGCCCAGCCGACGCGGTTCGCCATGGGCCTGTCCCACCCGGCGGGTGGGGCGGCGGTGCTTTACGTGGGCTTCGACTTCATCAACGGTCCGAGCGCTCCGCCGAGCGTCGGCGGCCCAGGCGCACACCGCGTGGCTCGCATCTTCAAGTCCACCAACGAGGGTGCGTTGTGGGTCCCGGTGCAGAGGGTCGGCGGCCTCAACGGCGTCGCCGACTACTGCGGCAGTCAGTGCACCTACGACAACGTGATCGAGACCGACCCGAACAACCCGAATGTGGTCTTCGCCGCCGGCTCGTTTGGCTACACGCTGAGCCCTCCGTCAGGCGGCATCTTCCGCTCCGACGACGGTGGCGCGCACTGGAAGAACCTGGGCTGGAACCAGCACCCGGACTTCCACTCGGTCGTCTTCGACCCGAACAACTCCCAGAACATCCTCATCGGCTCTGACGGAGGCGTCTGGTACAGCCAGCACCAGGGCGGCCGCGTTCCCGGCTCCCCGACCGAGGGCAACCTCGACGCCGTCGACTGGGTCGACCTCAACGGCAACCCTGACGCCGACCTGATCAACCACCCCGAGCTGGCGTCGAACGGGCTGATGATCACGCAGTTCAGCTCCATCCAGGCCAACCCGAACCGCACGCCGCGCTTCGTCGGCGGCACGCAGGACAACGGCACGCTGCGCAAGCTGGCGGGCCTCTCCGCCTGGTACGACATCACGTCGGGTGACGGCGGCAACGCGCAGGTCGATCCTTACGACTCGCACTACATCTACGGCACCTACTTCGCGCCGCCGGCCCAGATTTACCGCATCACCGACAGCGGCGGGAACTTCTTCCAGAACAAGCCGATCCTCAGCGGCATCAACGTCAACGACCGCGCCGAGTTCTACATGCCGCTCGTGCTGAACCAGGAGAACACCAACCAGCTGTTCACGGGCACCTACCGCGTCTACCGGACCGACAACGCCAAGGAGCAGTCGGCGGGTGACGTCCACTGGTCGCTGATCAGCGGTGACTTGAGCAGCGGATGCACCGGACCGGCACCGAACGGCGCCCGCAACTGCACGATCACCTCGATCGGCGTCGGCGGCGGGACGGGGGTCTACGTGGGCACGAACGACGGCCTGCTGTGGGTCAGCCCGAACGGACAGAACAGCGCCAGCCCGACATGGACCAAGCTCGGCCACTCGGGCGAGAACGGCAGCCGCGACGGCCACCACAACGACGTGTGGCTGCCGCAGCGCCCGGTCAGCGGCATCGCCGTCGACCGCAGTGACTGGCGCACCGCCTACATCGCGTACAACGGCTTCGACGCCGCGACTCCGGCCCGCCCTGGCCACGTCTTCAAGACGACCGACGGCGGCAAGACGTTCCAGAACATCACCAGCAACCTGCCGGACACGCCGGTCAACTGGCTCATCGTCGACCCGGCCTACCAGGACACGATCTACGCCGCCACCGACGTCGGCACGTTCGTGACCTACGACGGCGGCCGAAACTGGTTCGCGCTTGGCACGGGCCTGCCCATCGTCGCCGTCGACCAACTCAGCCTCGACCCGTTCCACCGCGTCCTCGCGGCCGGCACGCACGGCCGTGGCGCCTGGTCGCTGGGCGACCCGTCGGCACCCGCACCGGCGCTCTGGGTCAGCAAGAGGGACGCCGGCGTGCCGGTCGGACCCGGCAGCCTCGTCGACTACACCCTGACCGTCACCAACATCGGCAACGGCGGCGCCACCAACGTCCGCGTCAGCGACCCGATCCCGGCCAACACGTCGTTCGTCTCGGCGGACCATGGCGGTGTCTTCGCCAACGGACTTGTCAGCTGGACCGGGCTCTCGGTGCCGACCGGGGCCACCTCCTCGGGCGGCGGGCATCTCGTCCTGCACCTGCAGGTCCAGATCTCACCGAGCCTCGGCTCCGACGTGACGTCGATCGTCAACGACGGCATCAAGGTGCGGTATGCGCAGAGCACGAAGACGGTCAACGGCTCCCCGACGACGACTCCAATCGCGCCCGCGTTCGCGGTCAGCATGTCACCGGCGGCGCAGACCGGCGGCGCAAGGACCGGCTCGTCGCAGACGTACACCGAGACGGTCAAGAACCTCGGTTACAAGACCGACCACTACAACCTGTCCTCGACAGGCGGCACC
>Ga0075423_10006798_pt1 | contig 10754 bp, 8 predicted proteins | sample SoiMethybrSBSTD2_FD_80114 | JGI IMG/M metagenome (GOLD analysis project Ga0075423, IMG submission 80114) | Bulk soil microbial communities from a Populus tree surrounding site in Tennessee, USA - Soil MetaG P. TD hybrid SBSTD2 | ecosystem: Environmental > Terrestrial > Soil > Tree plantation...
CAGTCTCCTTGTCTCAGCGCTCCTTGTCACCTTGTCTCGCGGGCGGTCACGGCGCGCGCACACCCAGCGTCACGCCGGTCCCGCGCGCAACCAGTGTGCCCGGCGCCGGCAGCGTGCTGACCACCGTCAGCGGCGCGAACTTATCAAACAGGCTGCCGAGCCTGTCGCGCCCCTGATAATCGCTGAACGACACAAACAGGCCGGCGGCGGCGATCATTTGCTTGGCCTCTTCCTCGCTTTTGCCGGTCACATCCGGCATGACCACCTTGTTGCCGATGCTGACGACCAGCGTGATCGTGTCGCCGCGCGATACGCGGGCACCGGCGAACGGTTGCTGACGAATGATGAACCCCTCGTCGACGTTGGCGCTCGCCTCTTGTTGCACCTGAACATTGAACCCGGCGCGCTCAAGCTCGGCCTGCCCGTCGCTGGCACGGCGCAGCCTGACATCGGGCACATCGACGATCTCGGCACCCAGGCTGAGCACATACGTCACCACCGAGGTCTGGGGCAGGCTGCTGCCGGCGAGCGGAATCTGCTCAAGCACCTGCCCGGCGGCGACATCGCTGCTGGTACGCGGCGTACCCGCCTGGGGCAGCAGCCCAGCCGCTCGCAGCGTTGTGAGCGCCGCCTGCTCGTCCTGGCCGACGACATCCGGCACCTGAACCAGTGGCATGTCGGTTGGCGCGGTGGTCGGCGAGGTGTCGGTCGGCGGCGCGACGACCGCAGTTGGCGGTGTGAAGCCAATGGTGGGGTTGAACAGGTCATTGAACAGATCGTTGAACGTGCCGATCAGGAAAAGATAGACCAGACCAATGACGCCGAGCAGCAGCAGCAGGCTTAAGATGAAGCCGCCGAAGCCCATCCCCGTCGAGGGCTTCGGCTGCGCGATCACCGCCGGGCGCGACGGCGGCAGCGTCACACGCGGCTGCGGCGCGATCGGCTGGGGCAGCGGGCGCGCGGGTGCGGGGCGCGGCGCGGGCGCGCGGATCACCGTCTCCTGCTCGCCCACCTCGCGATAGCCGCTCAACAGCCGCGCGAACTCCTGCGCCGTCGCCGGGCGATCATTCGGATCCTTGCTCAGCGCGCTCAACACCAGGGCTTCGAGCCGGGGTGGAATACGCGGATTATACATGCGCGGCGGTGGCGGCTCGGCGCTGACGTGCTGCATGGCCACGCCGATCGCGCTGTCGCCGGTGAACGGCAGCCGGCCCGTCAGCATCTCGTAGAGCGTCACGCCGAGCGAGTAGATATCCGAGCGCGGGGTGGCCGACTGACCGCGCGCCTGCTCGGGCGAGATGTAGTCTGCCGTGCCGAATGTCACGCCGGTATCGGTCAGCGCGGTCGAGAGATTGCTCTTGGCGATGCCGAAATCGGTGATCTTGACCTGGCCCTGCGGCCCAGCGATGATGTTCTGCGGCTTGATATCGCGGTGGACCAGACCCATCCGGTGGGCGGCTTCGAGCGCGCGTGCGACCGCCTCGGCGATCGCGACGGCCTGCTCGATCGGCAGCGGCCCGTTGCGTGCTATCACCGCCTTGAGGTCGCTGCCCTCGACGTACTCCATCACAATATAGTGAATATCGCCATCCTGCCCAACGTCGTAGACATCGACGATATTGGGGTGGCGCAGGTTCGCCGCCGCCTGCGCCTCGTGATGGAAGCGCTGAAGAAAGCTGGCGTCGGTGGCGTAATGGCTGTGGAGCACCTTCACCGCGATGTTGCGGTTCAGCCGAAGGTCGCGCCCGCGATAGACGCGCGCCATGCCGCCCTCGCCGATCTTTTGCTCCAATTCGTAGCGGTTATTGAGAATCTTCTGCTGCATTGCTTTCTATCACAGATTGTTTATTCTTGGTATGTCGATTTTCGCCCTGCGGGGCGAAAATCGACATACAAAAACGTAACGTACCAGATTCGCGTTTCACGTTTCACGTTTCACGTTTTGTGGCGCTCTCTTTGAGACGGACGCGATCTGCGGCGAGTTCCAGTTTCAGCCAAACACATGCCGCACCGCCGCGCAAGGCAGCTCCTGCTCGGTCAGGCCGAGGTGCGCCTCCAGCACGGCGAGGTTTACGACATCCTCGCGGTTGTAGTCCAGCAGCGTTTGTAGCGCCGCGCGGTCGCCGGTTGTCTCATAGCGATGCCAGAGTCGCGGGGCATCCCAGCCGCTGATCCCCGCCGTCGCGCGCGCGATCCCCAGCAGCGACTCGACGCGCTTGAGGCCGCCGCGCAGCCCGCGCCGCCGACAGACATATAGCAGGTCGCAGTGTTCGAAATCGCGCTTGAGATCGGCAAACAGGCGGCGACGAATGACCGGCAGATCGAAGCTGCTGCCGTTGAATGTGACCAGCGTCTGCACGCCGTCGAGCGCCTCGTAGAGCGCGAGATCACGCACGCCGCCGCCGATCAGCTGAATCGTGCCAAAGTCGGGGCGATACATGCCGATCACGCTGATCGTGCCTGCGAACGTCGTCTCGATATCAAGGTAGGCGCGCATCTCGATGCCTTCACTCCCTGCCAACCGGCGATCCTGGCCGGGTCATTATGGCACACGCACAGGGGGACGGTCAAGCGCAGATGACAAACGTGTTATAATCGGGACCTTCCAAATCGCCCTGTTGCTATGAGGCCCACTATGCCAACTCGCGTTATTCTTGACACAGATCCAGGTATCGACGATGCGCTCGCGATCCTGCTTGCCATCAGCTCGCCAGAGATCGAGCTGCTTGGGGTGGGCGTTGCTGGCGGCAATTGCTCGCTAGCCGATGGCGTGCGTAACGCGCTCAGTGTTCTCGCGCTCGGCGGTCGCCAGGACATCCCAGTCTACGCCGGGGTCGCGTTGCCGCTGATTCGTCCGCCGTACACCGCACCTGAGTCGCACGGCGATGCCGGCCTCGGCTATGCGCGACTCGCCAGTTCGCCCAAAAAGCCGGCGAGTGAGCACGCTATCGATATGCTCATCCGCGAGATCATGGCCACCCCTGGCGCGATCACGCTGGTGGCGGTCGCACCACTCACCAACATCGCCCTCGCGATCCGCAGAGAGCCGCAGATCGTGCAGGCCGTGCGCGAAGTCATTATTATGGGTGGGGCGTTGAACGTTGAGGGCAACACAACGCCGCTGGCCGAGTTTAACTTCTTCGTCGATCCGCACGCCGCCCATATAGTGCTGCACAGCGGCATGCCGATCACATTGATTCCATGGGACATCACCAGGGAGGTCTTGCTGACAAAGGCGCACATCAAGCGCCTGCTCCAGATCGACTCGCCGGTCAGCCGCTTTATCGAAGAGGCGACACGCTATTACATCGAATTCCACGAGGCGTATTTCGGCTACCCCGGCTGCTCGATCAACGATCCGGCCGCACTGGCGCTGGTGTTCTTCCCCGATCTGGCGCGAACGAAGTTGATCCACGTCGATGTCGAGATCGCCAGCGAGCTGACTATCGCCAAGACTGTCGCCGATTTCCTCGGCATACGCGGGCTGGAGCCGAACGTTCGCGTCGTGACCGAGTTCGATACCCCGCGCTTCCTCGATATGTTCGTGCAGCGCATGGAGAAGCTGGCTCGCGAGCAGCGGACGAACTCACAACACCGTTAAACGGCTTCCCCCTGAAATAACGCACAGCGGCGTGTTCGATATAAGGGACGCACGGCATGCGCATCTATCTGGGTGTTGACGCTGGCGCCAGCAAGACCTTCGCTCTGGCGGCGAGTGCAAGCGGTCGCGTGATCGGCTTTGGGCAGGCTGGCTGCGGTAATCACCAGTCTGCCGGCCTCGAGCCCGCGCTCCACGAGATCGCCGCCGCCTGCCGCCAGGCGCTCGGCAAACAGCGCGCCAGCTATGCGAGCTTTTGCCTCGCCGGGGCCGACTTGCCGCCCGACTTCGCCATGTTGCGGCCAGCGGTGGAAGCGCTTGATATCGCCGCGACGATCGATCTGCGCAACGACGCCTGGGCGGCGATGCGCGCGGGCACCACCCGCCATTGGGGCGCAGTCGTTATCTGCGGCAGCGGGATCAATGCGGCAGTGCGCGCGCCGGATGGTCGTGAATTCATCTTGCCCAGCCTTGGGGCGCTCTCGGGCGATTGGGGTGGCGGCTCCGACATCGCGACGGCGTGCCTGGGTGCGGTTGCGCGCGCCTGGGATGGGCGCGCGCCGGCCACCGCGCTGACTGATCTGGTGCTCCGGCAATTCAACGAGCCGCACTACGAGGCGCTGATCGAGTCGCTGTATACCGAGCGAATCCCTCGGCACGCCACGAAGGTCGTCGTGCCACTGGTCTTTCAGGCCGCGCTCGACGGCGATCAGGTCGCGCAGGCGATCATCGTGCAGGCCGGCAGCGAGATCGGGCATACGGCTGGTAGTTTGCTAGCGCGGTTGGGTCTCCAGTGCGAGCCGTACGAGGTCGTGACCGGCGGAAGCGTGTTCAAGGGCGTCGGCCCGCTGCTGCTGGATGCGGCAACGCTGGCGCTGCACCGGCAGGCGCCACGGGCCGGGTTCACGCGCGCCGTGATCGAGCCGGTCGTGGGCGCGCTGTTGCTGGCGATCGAGCTTCACCGCCAGCCGATCGCCCCACTCATGTGGGCATGTCTCCGCGCGACATTGCCGAAACAGCTGGTCATCCGTATTCCGTGAAACGTGAAACGTGAAGTGTGATTTTGTCGAGTCTCGTAATGTCGTACCGAAGCATCCGGCGCAAAGTCTCAGAAAGTCGTATCACCCCACGCAGCGTGCCAGTTCGAGCTGACGCCAGGCCTCACGGGTGAACGGGAGCGCTAATTGATACGCTGGCAACGTCACTACGGGTGCCAATTCACCCATCAGATCCGCGACCGTCAATCCCTGCACCGCCAAGCGCCGTGCTGGCGCGCTTGCGCCTGCATAGCAGATCAGCTCTCGCGTGAGCTGATCATAGCGCAGTTCCAGCGCCTTCTTGCGACAGCCGCTGCCCAGGTTGTAGCGCTGTCGCCCCAACCAGAACTCGCCGTGGCTGTTGCTGGTACGAAACCACTGCCCTTCCGCCAGATAGCCATCCACTCGCTCCAGATCGAGCATCTCGGCTTCCCATTCCGGGCGATACCAGCGCCCGGCATGCGCGGCACTCGGGTCGGCTTGCAAGGGTGCCTGACCGCCCAGCACCGCACTCGCAATCGCCGTATTCAACTGCTCGCGCCGGTCGTCTAGCCCGACCCACAGTGCAGCTTGATCGCTCCAGCTCTGCCCAAGCAGCGCTTGCCCACTCATGGTCTGATGCACCCGCTCGATCAGCGCGTGGTCGGTCGGGCAGCGTTTGCGCGTGAACTGCACATCGACTCCCAGCGCGAGCAGCCACAGATGCAGTCGCGTCGGAAACGGCGACGGGCAGGTGTTGTCATAGAAGGCACAGCCGTGATCGAGCGTGATATGCTCGGGCAGCCCAAAGGTCGTAAAGCCGCGGCGCAACACCAACTGATAATCCTCGGTGCTCGGCTGGGTGGTGTTGAGCACCGGGTAGCTCTCGACTTTGAGCCGACTGACGACATCGGCAACAGTGATCAGGCAGACCTTGCCCAGACCGGCCACCTCGCAGGCACCCTGCGCATCGAGTTGCCACTCGTCATGCGCGGCAGTCGCGCTGCTCGGCGAGGGCTGCGGCAGCGCGCGCCGCTTGTGGTTAGGCCGGCTCAAGCCCTCCTGGCGCAGAAAGGCCGCGATGCGGGCGCGAGAGGGCAGGGATAGCGAGGCCCAGGCGGGCTCACGCCGCAGTTCGGCCAGGATGGTATTGGGCCCCCAGCCAGGGTGGGTTTCACGCAGGTGCCGGATGGCGGCGCGTTGGGCATCGGTGAGGGAGCCCAACGCGCCACTCACGGGCCGGCCGATCACTGAGGTCAAGCCGGCGCGTCCGAGGCGCTGGGCAATCCGGCGCCATTTGCGCACGGTAGCGAGCGAACAGCCCAGCGCACTGGCAATCTGGCGGTCGGACTGTCCGGCGAGGGCTAAGGTTTGAATAGTCAAGCGCTCCTGCAAGGTCGTCTGCTGGCCGCGGCATCGCATCACACACCTCCCTACTTCGCTCGTGTGCAGCGATAGCATAGATAAGGTAGTGCCAGCACGTCAAGCAGGTGATACGACTTTATGAGACTTGTTCAGGTACAACCCGGTACGACATTACGAGACTCAACAGATTTGTACATGTGACGATAGACGATGGGCGATGGACGGTGCGCTCATATCGTCTATCGTCTATCGTCTATCGTCAGACCCGATTACTTCTGATGGAGGTTCGCTATAGCATCACTTACGCAGCAGATACCAGTAGATGATCATCTCGGCCACTGTGTAGGCGATGCCCACAATGATCGCCGCGGCCCACCACAGGAAGTTTGTGGTCAGTCCGATGAAGATGACCATGCCGCCCAGCGAGATGCCGCCGAGCAGCGCAACCTGGAGCGCCAGCAGGAACGATATGCTCCAGCGCTTAAATTTGGGCGGGAAAGACGTTGTGCCCCAGCGGAAAGCCTTCTGGGCATCGGGGAATCGTTCGATGTAGAACGCCTTGATGGCGTTCAGCGCTGCGGCACCGTCGAACCATGCTTGCCGCAGGCGGATGAGCTGGAGCAGCGTCAGCAAGCTGGACAAGCCGATGATCAGGAACAAGACCGCGAACCCGAGATAGGTTTGGGGGTCTTTGAGACTTTCGACTTGCGAGCCGAGGATCGCGGCGACCAGCGTGCCGGTCGTAATCAGGTAGAAGCTTGTCACGCGCGCACGATCTTCGTTCGATTGAAAGACGACTTGCGCGATATATTCGAATTCGGCGGTCAAAATCTCGTCCAACTGCAAGGGCATATCGGTTGTTGCGTGCGCCGCCGCGTGCTCTTCTGCGTTTGTTTCGTCCGCCATACATCGCTCCCCTACGTTTCGAGCATCCACTCCTGATACGAGCCGATGCGCTCGAACCCCAGCTTTTTGTAGCAGGCGATCGCGCTGTGGTTGTCGGCCTTGACGTTCAGCCCGACGTGCTCAACCGTGCGCAGCAGCGCTTTGCAGAGCTGCGCGGTGACCTTCGCGCCCAGCCCGGCTCCACGACATTGCGGGCGCGTCGTGATGTTGCCAAGCGCCGCGACACCGTAGCGTTGCGAGTAGACGTGGACGCCCGCGACGCTGACCAACTCCGCGCCGTTGCGCACGCCATAGTAGTGACCGGTCTCCAGCATGCGCGAATCGAACCAGTTGCCCGGATAGCTCGCCTGGTACAACTCCTCCAGCGCGCTCAGATCCGCCGTCGCCAGCGCGATAACCTCTGCGGTATCGACCGCCGCCAGCGGTGATCGGTCGATCAGCGCCATTTTATCGTGCTCGCCGTGCGACTCCATGCGGTAATCTGCCGCGAATATATCTGCCAGATCGCCGCTGAGGTGCGCGTAGAAGCGCCTTGGCAGCACAGGCAGGATCGAGCGCAGCAGCTCGCGCATTGCATCCATGGGCTCGTCGGCCAGCGCCAGCAGCACCGGCAGATCCGTCCCGGTATAGACCAAGATGATCTGCTCGATCTGCTCGTGCGATCTGAGCGCATACCAGGTCGTATACGGCCAGAAGAAGTCGTCCAGGTCGCCAAGCGTGTAGAGGTGCAGGTAGCTATCGCGACGTAGGAACGCGGCTATTTCGTCTCTGTCGTGCAGGCAAACCGGCTTCACTTGGCGGCTCCGTGTCTATCGTTCGGCGGTCAACAGCAGCTGAAGATCCTGGTCGACGACGGCACGCCAGCCGGATGGGATCACCGTCGTCGCGTCGAACTGGACGACCACAGCCGGGCCGTCGAATGTATCGCCGGGGCGCATATCGTCGCGCTGATAGAGCTGCGCCGGCGCAAGCGTCGCCGCGTCGTTCTCCAGCGCGGCACTGATCGTCGCGCGCGGCGCGAGCGGGCCGGCGCGCGCGGGCAGATCGCCCGCAGCGTCGTAGGCGAGCGCGGGCCGGGCAGCGATCGCCTTCATACGCAGCGTCACCGCCTCGACAGCGCGCTCGGGCATGGCGTGGCCGTAGCGGCGCTCGTGCAGCGCGTGGAAGCGCCCAGCTGTGGCCAGCAGATCGTCGGGCTGCGGCATGCGCTGCTCGGCGGCCAGCGCGCCCCATTGCAACAGCGGTGTACTGATCTCGTAGGATTGGCCGCGATAGCGCAGATCGAGCGCGAACTCGATCCGGCAGCGATCAGTCGACTCATCGTCAGCGGCGAGCGCGGCCAGCCCTGCGCCCGCGAGAGCCGCCATCCGCCGCCCTAGCTCGCCAACCTCCAGGTCGGCGAGCGGTCGCAGCAGCGCCTGGCTCGCATCGCGCGTCACATCGGCGGCGAGCATGCCAAGCGCCGAGAGCACGCCAGGGTAGCGCGGCACCAGCACGCGCCGCATGTCGAGCGCTTCGGCCAGATGTGCGGCGTGGAGCGGCCCGGCACCGCCGAACGCCACCAGCGTAAAATCGCGCGGGTCGTCGCCGCGCTCGATCGAGATCGTACGGATCGCACGCTCCATTGCGGCATTCGCGACACGAACAACGCCGAGCGCCGCGCGTAGCAGCGCGTCGTCGCCAACCGGCGCGTCGGGCGGCGTTCCCAGCGCTGTCGCGATCAGCGTGATCGCTGCCCGCGCACGTTCGATGTCGAGCGCCATCCGGCCACCGAGGAAGTAATCGGCGCGCAGCCGACCGAGCAGCAGATTCGCGTCGGTGACGGTCGGCTGCGTGCCCGTGCCATAGCATGCCGGGCCGGGGTCGGCACCAGCGCTCGCCGGGCCGACGCGCAGCGCGCCACCGGCGTCGATCCGCGCGAGCGAGCCGCCGCCCGCGCCGACGGTATGGATGTCGAGGCTCGGCAGGCGCACCGGCAGCCCCCCAACGCGCGACTCGCCGGTCTGGGGCAGCGCTCCATCGCACAGCGCCACATCAGTCGATGTGCCACCCATGTCGAAGGTGATGATCTGGGTATGGCCGGCTCTTCCAGCGATGTAGCGCGCCCCGACCACGCCGCCCGCCGGGCCCGAGAGCGTGGCGCGCGCGGGCAGCTCGCGCGCCGTCGCCAGCCCCATGCTGCCGCCGTCCGAGGCCATGATCCGCAGCGACCGAACGCCCTGTTGCGCCAGCGCCGCGCCCAGCTCGCCCAGGTAGCGTCTGAGCACTGGCGCGACATAGGCGTTCACGACGGTCGTGCTGGTGCGCTCATACTCGCGCTGCTCTGGCAACACCTGATGCGAGGCCGAGATGACGAAGCGCGCGGAACCGTCCGGCCCGACGATGCGATCAAGTGCTTCCACAACCAGCTGCTCGTGGGCCGGGTTGGCGTAGGAGTGCAGCAGGCAGATGGCCACCGCCACAATCGGCGACGCCGCCAGCCATGCCACGAGGTGGTTCAGATCAGCAGTGTCGAGCGGGCGCAGGATCGCGCCAGTGTGATCCAGCCGCTCGGCTAGCTCCAGACGCCAGGAGTCGGGGATCAGTGGCTCCGGGCGCGTGATGTCGATATCGTAGAGCGCCGGGCGATCGCCGCGACCGATCGCCAGCACATCGCGAAATCCCGCCGTGGTGATCAGCGCCGTCGGCGCGCCGCGCCGCTCCAGCAGCGCATTGGTGGCCACCGTCGTGCCATGCACCAGCGCGGTCGGCGCGCCCAGCACGGCCACACCTGCCAGCAACGCACGCGCCGGGTCGTCGGGAGTGCTGAGGAGCTTGTGAATCAGCAGGCGGTCGCCGCGCAGCAGCACAAAATCGGTGAACGTGCCGCCGATGTCTACGCCGAGAATATTCATACATTCCAAGGGTTTCACCACCAAGACACCAAGGCACGAAGGCTTGGTGGCTTGGTGTTTTGGTGGTGAAAAACGATCGGCATTCGTTCAGCAGGATTAGGGTGCGAGCGCGCTGATCGCGCTCTGCGATTCGGTCAGCTTCGTGCGCTCGCCGCTGCCGACATCCCAGAACCAGAGCGTGCTGGTGCTCGTGCGATCAAGCGCAAGCGGGCCGCGTGGGCCGGCAGGGACGTGCGCGAGCATCACGTAGGCCAGCCCGCTCGCCAGCGCGCTGAAGTCGCCGAAGCCGCCGAGCGAGCTGCCGGCAGCGATAGTCTGGTCGTCGCCATTCTTGGTGCGTGCGTGCAGCGAGTAATCCAGGGCAACGTCGCTCGCGCAGGCGCTGTTGAGGTAGAACAGCGTGCCGTCGGCATTCCAAGCCAGCGGGCGCGTCCAGTAACTGCCGCCGATCGTGTTCAGCTCGGTGCCTTGCGCATCGAGCAGCACCAGATCGGCACCGCCCGTATTGGCGCGCAGCCCCTCGACCGCGATCATGCTGCTGTCGGGCCCGACCAATGGCCGGCCGAGCGCGCGATAGCGATTGCCCAACACGAGCCCCGCGCCGATGTCCGTCTCTTGCGTGTCGATGCCGCGCAGGAACAGTGTGCTGCGGCCATCCTCCGCCGTAGCCGCATAGATCAGCTCGGTGGTGTTGAACCACTGCGGCCCGAAACGACTCCACTCATCGTTGGGCGGTGTCACGCGTTGTGCCGCGCCGCCATCGATTGACACAGTCCAAATGCTCAGGCGCGTCGGGCTCGCGCCCGACTCGTCCACGCTGAAGGCGATCCTCGTGCCATCGGGCGAGAAGACTGGGTCGGCGCACGAGCGGCCCTCTGCGGCGATCTCTGTCTGCTCGGAGCCGTCCGGCTGCATCGTCCAGAGCGTGCTGGGCGCGCGCTCGTCCTCGACTGCGGCGTTGGGCGCGGCACGACA
>Ga0075423_10006800_pt1 | contig 10753 bp, 6 predicted proteins | sample SoiMethybrSBSTD2_FD_80114 | JGI IMG/M metagenome (GOLD analysis project Ga0075423, IMG submission 80114) | Bulk soil microbial communities from a Populus tree surrounding site in Tennessee, USA - Soil MetaG P. TD hybrid SBSTD2 | ecosystem: Environmental > Terrestrial > Soil > Tree plantation...
GGAATAGTGTGCGAACAGTCAAGGGGTAGTAATGCTCTCCTTAAATTATTTGAACCCTCGGTGCGCTAACGGGAGGAGGCGCGACTCGAATTGTAACCACCGGTGGATAAGTGTCACAAGACCCAATGTGACTGCTTTGTGACCGGAATGAATTCACTTCGTGCCGATTGCGTAGTGCCGTGCTGATTTATTTTTCGAGCAGTTGAAGAATTTTTTTCGCGGCGAGTCGCGATGCGCCGCCCTCACCAAGCTGCTGTGCCACCATGACCAATTCGGTGCGTACTTGATGATTGCGATCGCGCTCGAGCAAGTTGAGTAGTTCACGCGCAAGACGTTCGCCGTTGAGATCGTTCTGCATCAACTCTGTTACCACGCGACGGCCGGCGATGAGATTTACTAATCCAAAATGATCGACACTGATCATGCTGCCCAACAGATGCCAATTCAGAAACGACTCTTTGTAGACGATGACCATCGGCGTCCCTAGTAGCGCTGCTTCCAGAGTTGCAGTGCCGCTGGCGATTGCGGCGGCGGCGGAAGCGGCGAGGGCATCGCGCGTTTCGTCGTGAATGATGCGCAGACCGGACCGTAGCGAATTACTTGGGTGGCGAGCCACAATTTCGTCTGCTTCTTTGGGATCACGATTAGGCGCGACCACGACGGCGAACTGAACCTGGTCGTGGCTTCGTGAAATCATCCCCGCGGCATCGAGCATCGGCGGCAGAATGCGCGCAAGTTCTTTGTGGCGGCTGCCGGGCAAGAGGCTGATGATAGGCTTTGCGGGATCGAGATCATGACGCCGGCAAAACTCGGCGCGATCAGATGTCGCCCTGACATTTCCCGCCAGCGGATGTCCGACGAATTCAACGTGCGTCATGCCGCGCGCCGCATACCACTCCTTCTCAAACGGCAAGATCGACAACAGCAAGTCAACGTCTCGGGCAATGCTGCGCGCGCGATACGAGCGCCACGCCCAAACTTGGGGGCTGACGTAATAGATCACGCGCACGCTGCGGCGATGCAGCCACCGCGCCAGCCGCAGATTGAACTCAGGCCAATCGATCAAAACCACCGCATCAGGTTTGCGATCGATCACGGCTTGCTTCAGTTCGTGGTACGCGCTGAGAAATTTGGGAAAGGCCGCGGCGACTTCCCACAGCCCAAGAATCGACAGTCTGTCAGTATCGACGATCGATTGGACTCCGGCGGCGCGCATCTGGGCGCCGGTTGCGCCGAAGAATTGGAATTCGATTTGAGGAGCAGTTTCGCGCAGAGCACGCACAAGCGATGCTCCGTGTGCGTCGCCGGAAGCTTCACCCGCGACGAGCATGAGACTAAGAGAAGTCATTTTCCATTTGTCGCGCGCGCATGTTAGCATCGGCGCGCTTGCTTAGTGAAAAAGCGTCTGCTGCGGCTCTCCCTTGCTTCGCACGAGGCGCAATTGATCATAACCGAGTGCGGAGGTCGGCTAACTCAACGTGCGCGTAACCAAGACGTCCGTTCCCATGCGCGTCGTTGTTGTTGCTCTCCTAACGCTCATTGGTTTCACCGCGAGCCGCGCGCAGCAAACCAATCCCGTCGATCGCAAAGTACAGAATCCCGTCACCGATACACCGAACGTAAATCCGTTGCAGCAGGACCAACCGATCCGTCCGGCTTCGACTACGCAGCAAAGCGGCGCGCAATCAACCGACGAGTTGGTAGTGACCTGCAAGACAGAAACTGTTTCAGGCGCGAAAGACGCCCTCATTTCAGTCTGCGAGGGAAATGTTGACGCGCGCATCGGGACCTATCGTTTGCAGGCTGACAAGGTCACGGTTTACGACGCGACAAATAAAGTCGTCGCCGAAGGCAATGTGGTCTTCGATCAAGGCGACCAGCAACGCATCACCGGCAGCCACGCTGAGTGGAACTACCGAACCAAGACCGGCTTCTTTGTTAACTCGACGGGCTACACAAATCAGACGCAGGACGGCACGCGCATGTATTTCACGGCCGACCGTGTCGAAAAGATCAATCTCACCACGATCGTGGTGTACAACGCTGACATTACGGCCTGTGACGAAGAAGTCCCCAAATGGAGCTTTCGCGCGAAGAAAGCCACCATCAAGACGGGCGACCGCGTGCTCATCCATTCGGCTTCGTTTCGCGTAAAGCGCATCCCGATTCTGTTCACGCCGTATGCCTCGATTTCAATTAAGCATCGCGATCGATCCTCAGGCTTTCTGACACCGACGTTCAGTGCGTCGGGTGAAAAAGGGTTTCGCATTTCCGAGGCTTACTATCTGACGCTGGGCCGGTCGGCTGACTTCACGTTGCGCGGCGATCTGTATTCAAAGCGCGGCTACGGCATCGGTGGCGACTTGCGCACGCGCGCGAACTCACGTTCGTTTCTGAATCTCGGATTTTTCATTGTGAAGGATCGCGTGCTCGGCCCGAAAGAGGACGCGGAGCATCCGGATCAAGGCGGCTCGAGCTTCTACATCGACGCGGTGCACTACTTTCCGAATGGATTTCTGGCGGCTGCGGACGTCAACATCACTTCTAATCTGGCGTTCCGTCAGGTCTTTTCCGATTCAATTCAGCAAGCGATTTCGCCGGAAGAGCGTTCACAGATTTTCATCAATAAGAATTACAACGCGTATAGCTTGAACTTTCGCATGAATTCGCAGGCCACGAGCTTGCAGAATTCACAAATTCGGATTCGCGAGCTGCCGAGCGTGACGTTCGATCGCCGGCCATCGATTGTGCGCTGGCTGAAAGAGTTGCCGGTTTATCTCTCCTGGGAAGCGGGTGTCGAGGGCGTCAGCCGCAAAGAGACTGCGCCGGACCTCCTCTTGTTTCGCAGCGAAGCAGGCCGCGATCCGATCTTTACACCGTCGATCGTGCAGCGTTTTGATTTCCACCCGTCAGTGTCTCTGCCGCTAAGTTTTGCCGGCTGGTCAGTGACCGCCATGGCCGGCGCGCGTGCGACTTACTATTCCAATTCGCTCGACACCACGAGCAAGTTTGTAACGCCGCAAGACATTGTGCGTGGCTACGGAGAGTTCGAACTCGATGTGCGGCCGCCGGCACTGGCGCGCAACTTTCGTAGGGACGATGGCTCAGTTCGATTTCGTCACGTGATCGAACCATACATTGTCTATCGACGAATTGCCGGCATCGACGACTTCAATCGGATCATTCGTTTCGATTATCTTGACGCGATTGCGAACACGAATGAAATTGAGTTTGGACTCACGAATCGATTCTTCACGCGGCGTTCGACGGAAAGTGTCGGTCCGCAAGCCGCGCGGCTCACGCGCGGAAAAGATTCGCTGGCGACGCAACCTTATGAAGCACTGACGATCACCATTCGCGGGAAGTATTTTTTCGATCGCTTTTTCGGCGGCGCGCTGATCCCCGGACAACGCAATCAGTTTTATCCGATTGATACGTTCTCAGCGTTTAGTTATGGCGCCGTGCCGCGCCGGTTCTCGCCGCTCAACATCGACATTCGTTACCGGCCGTCGCCACACACTTTCGCTGACTTTCGGAGCGATATCGACACGCGCGGCGGCGGGCTGCGGGCGATGGCCGCGACCGTGGGGATCAACCGCGCGGCGATCATCGAAGCCTTCTCGACTTTTTATTACACGCGCGCGATTGAGCTGGTGCCGGCGCTCCGGCAGTTTGCAAACGCGCAGGGAAACGAGCCTGGCACTTTGCGCGGCTCGCAGTGGAGTCCATCACTGTTCCTTGGCAATCGAGAAAAAGGGTTATTCGGCGGACTGTCTTTATTCTTTGATTTTCAGAAGCATCCGTTCGCCGGGAATCGTTCGCTCATCAGCTCGACAGCGACCTTGGGGTACACGTGGAAGTGCTGCGCGATTACGGTACAGAACTACACATTCAATGTTGGTCTGCGAAACGAGAATCGAACCGTGTTTGCTTTCCGGCTAAACGGCATCGGCACCTTCGGTACCGAAAAGATTGGCCAGGGATTTCGGTAGCAGCGAACCAGTGCGCGAATTCGCGCGTCCAAAGGCCGACACAGCGGAAATGGGCTGCTTGCGATGGCAGGGGCTAAACATTACAATGTCCGACTCTAACCGCTGAATACAGCGCGGTTCTATTTCGGCTCATTCCCCAGTGAGCAAGTTGATCATTCTGTTGGTGGCTTAATGCTCAGACTTTTCTTCGCCTTTTTGTGCGCCGTCGCGGCATGCATGCTGGTAGCCGGCGCGCTCACTTCGGCACAATCGACAAACTTTACTCCCGATGCATTTATCGCGCAGGTGACGAACGGCGCGTCGACTCGCAACTCTTTCGCGACTGATATGACGGCCAATGGCCGCTTCGTCGTGTTTGAATCGAATGCCGATGCGGCGACGCTGAAACCGGGCCAGACACTGACCGGCAAGAGCCCGAACAACACCGACGGGAACAACGAAATCTTTCTTTATGACTATGCGCAGCGTCGCGTGTTTCAGCTGACGAACACTCGCAGCGTGCTCAATACGACGAGTCCGACGCCGACTCCAAGTCCCAGCCCAAGTCCAAGTCCCAGCCCATCGGTTAGTCCGTCGCCAACCGCGAGCCCGACGCCGACGCCCATCGACACAAGCAACATCAAGATTCGCATCGACAACGTGCGGCCAATGATTAGCGCTGATCCACCGCTGGTTTCTGGCAACCGCACGTACCGAATTGTGTTCAGCTCGAATGCGCCGGTCACTCCGGCGTCATTCGATGGTACCGATCCGGGCGCCCCGACGAACACAGATATGAATATGGAGCTTTGGACGTACGAGTTCACGGCGCCGGATGTCGATCTCACACAAGGCGCAGACATCCCGTTTCAGGATTTCAGCGGCGGTCCGTTCACACGAGTAACTAATAATACGCCTGCCAGCCGGCCACCGAGTGCCGGGTCGACGACGCAGGCGCCATTTGTCGCCGACGATAATCGCGACGCGGTGATTAGCGACGATGGGCAAATTATTGTTTTCTCGTCAGATCGTGATCTCGTAACCGGTGGGAACGTCGATACGGGCGCGATCGCGCCTAATTCCGAAATATTTATTTTCAATCGCGGCACCGGTGGACTCACGCAGGTAACAAACACACGTTGGACAAACGCCGCAAACTTTATCTTCAACGATTACCCAACAATCGGCGGAAGCAGTGGGGCTTACGTCATTGGTTTTTATTCTAATGCCGACCTCGCGAACGCCAATGCTGACGGCAACGCCGAAGTGTACATGGCGAACTTCAACGGTGTGGCGGCCAGCAGTCTGAGGCAAGTTACACGCACGAAAGATACGGTCGACTCGAACAACAAGCCGATAAAGCCGGCGAACAACTTCACTTTTGGACGGCGCATGAGTCGCGACGGCCGGTTTATCGGACTCGAGTCGCTCGCGAGTGATCCGAAAGCCAACAGCACGACGAACACAGATTTCCTGGTGACGTTTGTTTACGACGCATTGAGCGATTCGTTTGCGCAGGTTGGACCGCGCGCGCTTGCGGCACCTGGCGACGTTACGCACTTTCCTACATTCACTGACTACCTCGGCACGACGCCGACTACAGTGCTGTTCACGTCAGCGCTGAACTTCAAGAGTGATGGAACATTCCCGGCCGCTGATCAAGACGCCACCGGTCTGAATCCTGCGCGCGTATCACAAGTTTTTGCTGCCTCGTTACCCCCCGCTGCGACTGGACCATTTACACGTTTGACGAATATCACCGGCACGTCCGTACTCGCACCCGTTAATACACTGCCGACTAATACACGGCGGCGGCTCGCATTTTCGATGGGTGGCGGTGAATTGGGTGGCGGCAACGGGGATTTTTCGGCCGAGCTTTACTACCAACTCTCACCAGCAGTCACGACGGAATCAACTGCGACGATTTCGTTGTTTACCGGTGCGAGCCTGATTCCTGTAGCACCGGCATCGCCCACGCCATCGGGAAGCCCGACGCCCACTCCGAGTCCAAGTCCCAGCCCGAGTCCGGGCCCGACACCTTTAATTGCTCCGGGATTGGCCGCGGGCGAGCTGAGCGTGATCAATTCGAGCGCGAGCCTGGCGCCCTCTGCCGGAACCACTGCGAACAGAACCGAATCTGAATTTGCGCCAGCCCTGCCGGTCGAGTTGAAAGGAGTCTCCGTCGCGATTCGCGGCGCGGCAGCCGGAATGTACTCGGTCAGTTCGTCCGCAATCAGCTTTGTGATTCCGCGCGGATTGCCTGTCGGGGTCTACCCATTAGTCATCAATAATAACGGCACGGTGATTCGCGGCTTTGTCGCGGTTGTCGCAGCACAACCGGATGTTCAGACGACTAGTAACGGTCCGAATGGACGGGCCGTGATCTGCAACATCACGATTCCAACAACCTTCCCGTGTCAGACCGAACCGTTCAACGTCACATCGCCGGATGCGAGCGGCTCGCCCGTTCCGACGGTACTGGAAATCCACGTCACCGGCGTACGCGGCACGGCGGCGTCAGCGATTAATGTGCTGATCGGCACGACCGCGATTGTTCCGTCTCAGAATATCCCCAATGATTTGCCCGGCTTCGACAACCTCATCATCACTCTGCCGAGCACGGTCGATCGCGGCGACAACCTGCCGGTGGTTGTCCGTGTCGGCACTGCCACCAGCCGGCCAACGCCCGGCGACAGTCCGCCACTGGTGAAGATCAATCCTTAATTGCCAGCGAATTGGCTAAAAAACCCGCGTGGTGAAAGTCGCGCGGGTTTTTTATTTCCCGAAGACTTTATTTCCTGACTGCCCGATCGCCAGGTTGATTCGCAATCCATTCGTACGTTAGACGCGTCTGCTCGATGTCATTGATCCAGGCATCGAGCAAATCAAGCTCTTCCGCCCCGACCAGACGCATGCGCACCATCTCCTCATAACAGATACGCAGATTAGTACTCAGATTTTCGACGCCGCGTTTTAGATTTAGTTTGCCGAGCGCTTCGCAGAGGTTGCTGTTGTTGAGATAACCCGGAACCTCGTCACGAAAATCGCGCATCAAGTCGTGTTCGTTCCGCTCTTGCCACACGGTTGGCTCGTGAAAGAGGACGCCCCAATCATTTGTCCAGGCAATCCTTTGCGCAACGAAGGAACGCCAGATGTCCGTCGTGCGAATCGAACAGTACGCAGGCAGGTAAAGCAAAGGAAAAGCGTCGCGCCACCAGGTGGTGTTCTGGCTGTTGAAAGGACACCACGAATTCAGCAAAGCCACTCTACGGTCGGTGCGGAACGATTGCGGCAAAGGCATCAAGAGCCGATAGATCGCGTCGACATCCGGGTTTTGGTCGACCATCCCGAGTTGAATTGGACAATCAGTTTCTTGTTCGGGGATATCGTCGTACGCCGAACCTGAAGAGTTCACTTGATCCAATGGCAAGCCGCGCGGCCAGATGTTCGCGTCAGTAAAGTAGCGATAGACATTGATCCATCTGCCGTTCGAAATAGAGCGAACACGTTGCCGGCGCGGCCGCGCGGTCCAAAAATCACCGTGCGGAAAGTTGTCATCGTCAGTCTCGATCAGTTTTGTCGCGCCATCACGGATCGCGAGCAAATAGCCAATGTTCTTTCGTGCGTAGCTCCTCGTCGGACATTGTCGCGTGAAACTAAGGTTGAGCTGTGGTTGTTCGCGGAGGCTGTAGAAGCGACAACCGTCGAGATCGAATTCCGTTGGACTTGCCTCGTCGCCGATGACGATGAAATCAATTCCGTGCTGGCGACAACCCGCGGCCAAAGCACGCAACGCCGCACTCGGCGCTGAGATGGAAGTGACAACCAGAGTGGTCTTTTCGTCCATCGTTATTGCGGTCGTTGTTTTTGGTGGCGATACATCCGCCAGAGATTGCTCAACGAGTCAGTGATCACGCGCCGGTTAACGCTGTTGCTGGCGGCGCGGTAATGAATCGGCACCTCGACAATCTTTAGATCGCGACAGTGAATCTTGATTTCGGTTTGAAAGAAGTGGCTGCGCGATTCGATGCCCTTTGCCAAAACGCGTTCGAGTGCCGCGCGCGAAAACAATTCAAAGCCGCTCGTCATGTCTTTCAACTCCGTGCCCATCAAAGCGTTCGTGATCGTAGTTCCGGCCCGGCTCAGGAATTCTCGCGCGTGCGAGCTCTCGGTAATACGGCCGCCTGGACAAAAGCGGCTGCCGAAAACGCAGTCGTAACCCTCACTCATTTTTTCAAAGAAGAGCGGAATGTTTTCCGGCTGATGACTAAAACCGGCATCGATTTCGAGGATCCAATCACAGCCGGCTAGCAATGCTTCGCGGTAGCCGCGCACATATGCATCGACGACGCACCGGTTCTCGGGCGCCCAGACTACCTGGAGTCTGCGTTCCGTGGTTTGTAGTTCTTCCAGTAACTCGCGGGTGCGATCGCGAGAGGCGTTATCGAGGACGGCGAAAAATGTTGTCGATCGAAATCCGAAGGCGGCGCACTGATTCAGCACTTCTTTGACGAACCGGACGGCGGAGGATTCTTCGTTCGCCAGCGGACAAACAACGCCGAGACTGATCGCTGAAAAGCCGTTTGGGGGAGTGGTCGCCATCATCGCGCATCATCAGTGAATGATCTGGATTTTGCAACGACAATTCTTCTGCCTGGGCGTCCCCGGTCCCTGCGGACGCGAAACCCGCTTGACACTGCCTGCAGCACTTCGTAGCCTCCAAAAGAACCATGACCACCGCACTGCGCGTCGAAAATATTTCCAAGCAGTATCGCATTTATGCGACGCCGGTCGACCGCCTGAAAGAGTCTTTGACGCGCGGACGCTTAAAGCGGCATCAGGAGTTTTGGGCGCTTAAAGACATTTCGTTTGAAATCGAGAAGGGGACGACGACCGGCATCATTGGCCCCAACGGCAGCGGCAAATCGACGCTGTTGCAAATCATTACGGGCACGCTGGAACCGACGCATGGTAGCGTGTGGTATGCCGGAAGAATCGCCGCGTTGCTCGAGCTGGGCGCAGGTTTTAATCCCGAATTCACCGGCATCGAAAACTGTTTCTTGAATGCTTCGCTGATGGGTTTTTCGCGCCGCGAAACGGAAAACCTGATTCCGGAAATCGAGCGGTTCGCCGAGATTGGCCAGTTCATTCGTCAGCCGGTCAAGACGTACTCCAGCGGCATGTACGTGCGTTTGGCGTTCGCGATCGCGATCAGCGCCTCGCCGGATATTTTAATCGTCGATGAAGCGCTTGCCGTAGGCGACGCGGTCTTTCAGCATCGTTGTATGCGTCGCATCAAGCAGATGCAGGAAAGCGGCGTGACGATTTTCTTCGTATCGCACGACCCGGCGGCGATACGCGCGCTTTGCTCGCGGGCGATTCTGTTAAATGAAGGAAATTTGATCGCCGACGGCGATCCGCCGGACGTACTGAATCGCTATCAGAAGATCATCATGGCGCGCGAGCAGGCTTATGAAGCATCAGCCCCGCCGGCCGACGACGTGATAGCTGAGGAAGATGTGCCCTTCGAAGAACCTGCCGCTGTTCCGCTTGCGCCCCTCTTCCGTCACGGCGACGGCAGCGCAGAAGTTTTGTCGGTCGAATTGTTCGATTCATCGCGGCAACGCGTAGAGTTGGTGGAGAGCGGCGAATCGATCACCGTGCGCGTGCGTGTTGCCTTCGAAAAGAATGTTGAGGATCCGGTCTTCGGATTTCTGATTCGAAATCGGCACGGCATCCACATGTACGGAACGAACACCGAGCTTCAGGGTCTCTCGTTCGGCGCGGTGAAGCGCGGTGAGATTTTCGAGATCACTTTTCGCTTTGAATGCTGGTTGGCGCCCGATTCGTACTCGATCACGGTCGCCTCGCACAGTTTAGATGCGGTTAGTTTTGACTGGCTCGATGGCGCGCTTTTCTTCCAGGTGGTAAGCGGCACCCGAATGGACGGCGTGACTAATCTCCACGCGACCGTCGCGGCGAGACGATCATTTCCAGCGGTGGCGGCGCCCGCAGACCAGAAATTGACACGGCTCGTTCAAGCCGGATAATTACGCGGCAGGAGTCAACACGTGATTACTGAAATCCCCAGGACCGAGACCCGCACAGACGAAATCGATCTGGCCGAATTGATGGATCGCATTCGTGCCCGCGCTGAGGAGCGACGCGCGAACTCACTGATCGATACGGCTGCGATTCTGTACCGGCTGCTGCAAACAAACGACGCCGGCGAACTCACCTGGCCAGGTGCTGACGCACAATCGGAATTTCCGCTGCAACCTGAGTTCGTCGCGAAGGAAAGTTACGACACGGCCGACTTTCTCGGCTACAACGATCGCATTTTTGTGCGTAACGCCTATCGTGGGATTCTGAAGCGAGAACCCGATGATGCCGGATACGTTCAGTTTCTCGCCGCGCTTCGTTCCGGCCGGCTGAACAAAATCGACATCCTCGCGAAGCTTCGGTTCTCGCCCGAAGGTCGTACGCAAAATGTATCGATTTCCGGTTTGCAGGGGCGGGCGCGATTAAGACAGTTATATCGCGTGCCGGTGCTGGGTTATTTCGCCGAGCTTGCGGTAGGTGTCCTGCGGTTGCCTTCGTTGCTCGCTAACCACCGAAAGCTGGAGGCACACGCGGCTGCGCAGGACGAAAGGCTGGCCGGCTACCTCGGCGAAGCAATGGCGCGTGTCGACCAAAAGCTATCCGCGTTGCGCGAGGCGCAGCGTCAGATTGCGCAGTTGAATCAGCAGCAGATCAAGGCACTGTTTCGCGAGCAACGCGAA
>Ga0075423_10006801_pt1 | contig 10753 bp, 10 predicted proteins | sample SoiMethybrSBSTD2_FD_80114 | JGI IMG/M metagenome (GOLD analysis project Ga0075423, IMG submission 80114) | Bulk soil microbial communities from a Populus tree surrounding site in Tennessee, USA - Soil MetaG P. TD hybrid SBSTD2 | ecosystem: Environmental > Terrestrial > Soil > Tree plantation...
AGGAACGTCGGCGGAGCGGCGAAGGCCACCGCCGCCACGACGGCGACGATTCCCAGGGCCACGGCGATGCGGGACGTGCGGGAGGGGATGCGGGACGCCACGTCGGCGAGTTTCGCACAGAGCGAGCGCGGGCCGGAAGGGTGGCGGCGGCTTCACGCCGAATTCTCGGCCCGTGGCGCGGCGCCGGCGCTACGCTTCCCGCATGCGACTCCTCCTCGCGCTGGCCCTCGCGCTGTCGGCTCCGGCGGCCCGCGCCGCCACGCTCGACGCCGAGGGCGCCGACCTCCTGGGCAAGCGGCTCCCCGACTGGGGCGGCGAGCTGCGCTTCGTCGATGCCCCCGCGCATCGCAAGCCGGCGGACTTTCGCGGTCGCGTGCTCGTCGTCCGCTTCTGGACCAACGGATGCGGCTTCTGCAGCGCCTCCGCGCCCGTGCTCGACGAGTGGGCCAAGCGCTACGGCGATCGCGGTCTGGTCGTGCTCGCCATCTACCATCCCAAGCCGCCGCGCGCCGTCACCGATCGCGACGTGCGCGCCTACGCGCGCCGCATCGGCATGCCGGGCACGCTCGCGGTCGACGAGAAGTGGTCGGCGCTCGAGCGGCTGTGGCTGCGCGGCGAGGATCGCGACTTCACCTCGGCGACGCTGCTCGTGGATCGCGAGGGCATCGTGCGCGCCGTGCATCGCGGCGGCTTCCTGAGCGAGGAGGGGAGCGACGAGGACCGGCGCGCGGCGCGGGCCTTCGAGCGCGCGGTGCGGCAGCTGATGGAGAACGATCGGGAGTAGCTAGAGCCTCCCCACCAGATCGAGCGGCGCCCGGATGCCGAGGCCCAGGCGCACCACATCGGACTCCTCGCTGAGCGGCACGGCGATGAAGAGTCGCAGATAGGTGTCGGGCTCGGGGAAGCCCGTGCGCAGGGCGAAGCCAAGACCCGCGTCCTCCTGGAACGCGCGCGACGGCGGCTTGGAGAACACGACGTCGCGCCCGGCATCCCACGCCGCGCCCGACTCGACGAACGCGTTGGGCTGGAGCACGAGCCAGCGCGGGTGGCCGATGCCCAGCGCCTCGAAGAGGCCGCGCCCCCACAGGAGCTCGGCCGTGCCGAGCAGCACGTGATCGCCGCTGGCCGCGTTGTAGGGCAGCGTGGGCAGCGCGCGCGGCCCGCCGACCTCGAAGCGCCGCTGCCGCGGCGCGAGCGAAGCCGCCGCCCCGTACTCGCCCTGGAGCGTCAAGCGGAACTCGGAGGTCACGCGGAAGCCCTTGCCGAGAGCACCGCGCAGCCGCCAGCGGTCGCCGCCGCCGTCGCGCCCGTCGATCGTGGCCGCGAGATCCCAGTCGCGGCGCAGGAACGCGAGGCCGCCGAAGCCTTCGGAGTACTCGTCATCGTCCGCCGCGACGTTGCCCACCACGCGCCCGGTCTTGAACAGCGTGTAGGTCGTGGCCAGCGGCATGGCGCGCTCGCGCGCGTGGCGGAAGCCGGCGCGCAGGCGCCAGTCACCGAGCCACGCTTCGAGCCCGGTGGTCACGCCGCGGCTCTCGTAGACACTCTGCCGCACGTCGCCGCTCGCCAGCGCCGACGCCGAGCCGAACGTGGGCGTGGCGTGCTCGGGCATGAAGGGCAGCGTCTCGCGCGCGTAGCGCACGTAGACGTCGACGCGCATGCCGTCGCCGATGTGGCCGGCGGCGAAGGGATCGACCTCGGCGCGGCGTCGCTCGCGGCGCAGGAGGAGGGTGCGCCGGTATCCCGCGGCGTAGCGCCCCCCCTTGTTCGAGAAGCCGTAGGAGCCCGAGCCCTCGAGCACGCCGCCGCCCGGGGGCGCGAGCCGCGCCCCGCCGCCTGCCACCGCGCCCTCGGCACGGTGATAGCGCAGCACCGGGAACGGACGCAGGCGCGGGCCGTGCGCGCGGCGCCCGGCGATGCCTCCCACGCCGATCAGCGAGTCGAGCCCGGTGGTGTCGAATCCCGCGGTGGCGTCGCCGAAGTACTCGTCGGTCGAGTCCGCCATCTGATGGAGGTAGAGGTCGAGCGAGTCGTCGGCCGCGGGCTCGGCGGCGCGCGCGCCCGACGGCGCGAGCAGAGCCAGCGCCAGGGCCGCCGCCGCGAGCGCCCTCACTTCCCCGCCACGAACACGGAATCGGCGATCCCGCGGTTCACTTGCCAGTCGGTGTAGAGCGCCGAGAAGTCCACGGTCTGCGACACGCGCGTCTTGCCGAGATTGGCGAGCGCGGTGATCGGGCCGGCGAGCCGGACGCGGCCGAAGAGCCGCGTGATCACCCACCACTTGCCGTCGACGCGCGAGCGCTCGACCACGCAGCGGTCGATGCGCTCGATGAACAGCGGCGCCGGCGAGCGGTCGCGATACCAGAACTCCTCGCGGACGATGACGTAGTCGTTGGTGTCGATCCACACCTGGCCCGAGGGCAAGGGATCGGCCTTCGAGCGCGGCTCGAAGGCCACGACGTAGACCACGTGCCCGCCCACCCAGTGGCGCTCGCGGATGGTGAAGCGGAAGCGGGAGCGCGAGCGCGGCTCGAAAGCGAAGCTCGCCACCTGCTCGCCCATGCCCGGGTTGCTGCTGATCTCGACGTCGTCGGAGTCCTTCTCGTCCGATTGCCGGCGCAGCAGGATCTCGCGGAAGTGGTCGGGCCGCTTCTTGAACACGCGGTGCGCCTGCTCGAGCTTGCGCTTGGGTTGCTTGCCGGCGCGGTCGGCGTCGTAGCGGTAGACGACCTTGACGATGCGCGTGAAGACCTGGTCCTGCATGAGCGAGTCGCGGCGCGCCTCGCCCTCGCTCACGCGGCGCAGGATCTCGTCGAGCGTGACGCGCGGCGCGCGCACCACGTACTCGGGCAGGGAGCCCGAGGCCAGGCGGACCGTGTCCTCGACCGCGAGCACGGGCGTGGAGGCGTGGGCGGCGGCCGTGAGCGTCACGGCCAGCCCCAGGGCCACGAGCGTCGCCCGCGCCGTGCTCACGTCAGAACACGCTGAACTTGAAGTACTTCTTGGGATTCTTCTGGATGTCGAGCAGGAGCGCGTTCAGGCGCGCCAGGCTCGCGGCCAATTCGTCGTAGAGCTTCTCGTCGTGGAACACGCGTCCGGCGCTCCCCTTCCCCGCCACCGCCATGCCGAGCAGCGAGTCGGCGCCCGAGGCGGCGCCCTGGAACGATTCGTAGAGCTTGGGATCGGCGGCCAGGAGGCCGAGCGTGCCCTGGCCGCGGTTCATACGCGTGGCCAGCGTGTCGAGTTGCACCGCCATGCCGGCGAGCGCGTCGGCGGCCTTCTTCTGGCTCACGTTCAGGTCCCGCGACAGGGCCGTGACCTGCACGGTCATGCGGTGGAGGTCGTCGTAGAACGCCCGATCGCTGAGCAAGAGGCCGAGACTTCCCTTGCCGCGGCGCAGCTGTGCGGTGATCACCACCAGGTCCTTGGAGAGGGCGTCGAGGTTGGCGAGCGTGCCCTTGCCGGTCTCCATGAGGTCGGCCATCTCCGCCGCCTCCTCGGTTCCCAAGAGGGCCCCGGGACGCAGGGGGCCGGAGGCGCCGGTGCCCGGCGTGAGGTCGACGTACTTCTCGCCGAAGAAGTTGATCGACTCGATGCGCGCCTTGGAGTCGGCGTGCAGGCTCGCCATCGTGCCGCGCTGGACGGAGATCCCGATCTCGACGTACGAGGAGTCGCCGGTGTTCTTGATCTCGATGTCCTTGATGCTGCCCACCTCGAGACCGCGGAACCACACCGGCGAGCCGGTGTTGAGCCCGGCGATATCGCGGAAGCGCGCGTGCAGGAGGTCGCGCTTCTCGAGGAAGGAGGCGCCGCCACGGATCGAGGCCCACAGGAAGATGGCGATGCCGACGACGATGACCAGTCCCAGCCGCCACTGTCCAAACGGAATGTCGCCGGAGCGTCTCACGGCCTCATGCCCTCCGAGAACGAATGGAACGCCTGTGCCAGCGAGACCTTGAACGGCTCGAGGAACTTCAAAAGCTCGGGCACGTCGGTCGAGGCCAGCTCCTCCGCGGTCCCGTCGAACACGACCCGGCGATCGTAGAGGAAAAGGAAGCGATTGCCCACCTTGAGGGCATGGGGAATCTCGTGCGTCACCACCACGCTGGTGACGTGCAGCTCCTGCCGCAGGCGCACGATGATGTCGGTGATCATCTCGACCGAGACGGGATCGAGCCCGGTGGTGGGCTCGTCGTAGAGCATGATCGCCGGATCGTTGGAAGCCAGGGCGCGGGCGATGGCGGTGCGCCGCTGCATGCCGATCGACAGCTCGTTGGGCAGGCTGTCCAGGATGATCGCGGGATCGAGCCCGACGAGCACGAGCATGCGACGCACCCGCTCCTCGATTTGATCGATGGGCATCCTGCTGTGCTCGATCAAACTGTAGCCCACGTTCTCCCCCACGGTCAGCGAGTCGAACAGCGCGCCGTTCTGGAACACCATGCCGATGCGGCGGCGCAGCTCGTTGCGCTCGTCCTTGCCGGCGTGAACCATGCTGCGCCCGAGCACGAAGATGTCGCCCGATTTGGGGCGGATGAGCCCCAGGGTCAAGCGCAGGATCGTGCTCTTGCCGATTCCCGAGGGCCCGAGAACGATCGTCGTCGTCCCCGCCTCCACCTTGAACGAGACGTCGGAGAGAATCGTGCGCCCGCCGATGTCGTAGGTGACGCGATCGAACACGATCACGTCGCCGTCGGGAGGGCGCGACGCGGCGCCGCCGGCGTAGAGCGCGCGGCTACCAGTGGAGGAGGGCAAAGATCACTCGCGTCAGGATGAAGTCGAAGATCAGGATGAGCACCGAGGCGATGACCACCGACTCGGTGGTGGCGTAACCCACGCCGCGGGTGCCGCCCGAGCTGGCGAACCCCTTCCAGCAGGCCACGAAGGCGATGACGAAGGCGAAGGTGAGCGGCTTCACCGTGCCGATGAGCACGGTGCCGTAGTCCATCTTCTCGCGGATCTGCGTCCAGTAGAGCGACAGCGACACGTGGGCGACGAACTTGGCCATGATGGCGCCGCCCAGGAACTGCACCGTGTTGGCGATGAAGGTGAGGATGGGCAGCATGACCACGATGCCGATGAGCCGCGGCGCTGCCAGCTTGCTCACCGGATCGGTGCCGAACGCGGTCAGGGCGTCGATCTGGTCCGTGCTCTTCATCGAGCCGATCTCGGCCGTGTAGCCCGAGGCCAGCCGCGCTGCGACCACCATGCCGGTGAGATCGGGGCCGAGGGCGCGCACGACGGCGATGGCCATCATCGTGCCCAGCACCGACTCGCTGCCGGTCTCGCGCAGCTGGCGCGCGAACTGGAGCGCCAGCGCCTGGCCGGCGAAGAACGACGACACCAGCACCACGGGCAGCGAGCCCACGCCCGCGAAGTACGTCTGCTCGTAGATGTCGCGCCAGTAGTGCGGGCGGCGAAAGCTGGCGACGACCATGGCCACCGAGAAGGCGGCCAGGTCCTGCACTCCCTTGAACAGGCTTTTGGTGCGGTTCCAGACGGCCTGGATCACGGAGGGAAGCGCTCCTTGCTCGAGCTTGCTCGGGGCGGGTTGAGAGACCGCAGTCTAGGCGGTGGGGTGCGGGGGTTCAAGGTTCGCCCGGGGCGACGAGCGAGCATAGCAGAGCACATCTGTCCGAGCCCGTCGGTTAGACTGCGGCCATGGAGGCTCCCCTCCCCGACTCGCCACTCGATCCCACTCCGCCTTCCGTCTCGCCGAAAAACCGCCGCTTTCCCGGCGGCTTCGAGCTGGCCGAAGCACGGGTGCTCTACGGCACGAGCGCGGTCTACGCCCTGCGCATGCTCGGCGTCTATCTGGCGTTCCCGGTCCTGAGCCCGTACGCGAAGTCCTTGCCCGACTCCACACCGCTCCTCGTCGGACTCTCGGTCGGCGCCTACGGGCTCACCCAGGCGATCTTCCAGATCCCCATCGGCAACCTCGGCGATCGCATCGGCCGCGGGCGCGCGCTGGCGCTGGGTCTGCTTCTCTTCGGGGCCGGCTCGGCGGTGTGCGCGCTGGCCACGAACGCGCCGGTCCTGGTGCTCGGCCGCCTGGTGCAGGGCGCGGGCGCCATGGCCTCGACGATGATCGCGCTGCTCGGGGATCGCACGCGAGAGGTGGTGCGCACGCGCGCCATGGCGGCCATGGGCATGTTCATCGGCGGGGCGTTCGCCTTGGGCCTCGTGTTCGGCGGCACGCTCGCCAAGCGCTTCGGCATGCCGGCCTTGTTCGGCTTCTCGGCGGTCGCGTCGGTGGTGGGCCTCGCCGTCCTGCCCTGGGCGCTGCGGCGCGGGCCCGAGCACGGACACCACGTGGCCGGCGTGCCGCTCTCGCCGCGCGCGGTCATGGCGGTGCTCGCGCGGCCCGCCCTGCTCACGCTCGACATCGGCATCCTTCTGCTCCACCTGGGACTCACCGCGCTGTTCGTCGTGCTTCCGATCCGGCTCACGCCGCTCCTGTCGCCTTCCGATCAGGGCAAGCTCTACGCGCCGGCGCTGGCGGTCGGTTTCGTCTCGATGTGGCTCTCGTCCCATTTCGCCGAGACCCGGCGCGGGGCGCTGATCGTGCTCGCCTCGGGCAGCGTCTGCCTGGCCATCGGTCTCGTGTCCCTGGCCTTCGGCCACTCGGTGCGCTCGCTGGCCATCGCGCTCGGCTTCTACGTCGTCGGGTTCGCGAGCCTGGAGCCGACGCTGGCCGCCAACGTGACCCGCCACGCCGATCCGGTCATGCGCGGCACCGCGGCCGGTCTGTTCAACACGGTGCAGTTCTTCGGTGTGTTCCTCGGCGGGCTGGCGGCGGGCGCGGTGCTCGGGCATGCCGAGCCGGTGCTGTTCGTGAGCCTGGCCGGCATCCAGCTCCTGTGGTTCCTCGGAGCGCGCGTGCCGCTGTCCCGCGCCCCGTCGTAGCCGCTGCCGCGAAAAAAGACCCGCCCGGGAGGCTCGCGCTTCCCGGGCGGTTTGCTTTGCCTTCCGACAGCTAGGCCGCGATCTTCCTCGCCGCCATCCCCAGCTCGCGCGGGCTCGGATCGCGCACGATCTGCCCGAAGCGGATGAAGTTGAAGTGGTCGAGGTAGTAGTGCACGAGCAGCGAGCCCAGCACCACGCTGTAGTACGCGGCGCGCGCCTCGAAGCCCACCACCTTCTGCAAGAAGAAGATCAGGCCCACGGCCAGCCCCGTGAAGCCGAGGTTCAGGCCGTAGAAGGCCCACGGCTTGCGGCTCGCGCGCTCCACCGTCCGGTTCTCGAGCTCGCCGTACTCGCGGCGCAGCTTGAGGATCAGCCACACCAGCGCCAGGTACTGGAACGAGTGCCAGGTGTTGTAGCCCTGGAAGGCAACGTCGAGGTTGGAGAACGTCGGGATCACGAGCGACACCAGCGTGGTCATCGAGATGAGCACGGTGGCCGGGAGGTTGAAGCGGTCCTCCTTCCACTCGCGCCACGTCTTGTAGACGAAGGCGCCGACGAAGAACAGGAACACGCCCCACACCGCGGCGGGAACCCAGGGCTGGCGCACGAACTCGGGCACGCGGATCACCGTGCTGGCGACGAAGAACTGGCCGGCGATGAGCTTGCTCGTGGCCAGCGGATAGAGCCCGGTGAAGATGAGCCCGTAGTCCACGAGCCGGTTCCACAGCGAGCGCGGCCGCGGATCCTTGTGGCGGTAGCAGTCGGCGATGTAGCAGAGCTGGTGCAGCACGTGCACCGACGCCCAGAAGAAGAACATCGTCAGCAGGAGCGTCAGGTTGTGCAGCGCGAGCCACATGACGATGGGCGGAATGATCAGGCTCGGCCACAGCACGACGGGATAGTTCCGGCGGAAGTTCCCGTCCATGAACGTCATCCCGTACGTCGAGTACAGGTGCGGGCCACCCACCGCGGCGGCCACCAGATAGTTGATGGCGGTGGTGGAAACCCCGAACCCGTAGAACAACGTCAGCGGAACCGCCGCGAGGACCGCGCTTCCGATGAGGAAGGTGAGGTCGAACTTCGCGCTATGGAGCCAAAGATCGCGGGTTCGCGTCCCGGTCACTGCGGACATGAGCACCTCCTGCGCTACCCCCGTTCCGGGGATTCCATGCGAACGAATTCGGGATTCTAAGCACGCCCTCCGGTCTTGGGAAGGGGGGTGCCGAAGGTGACGCTGGGACGGTGCCGGGTGCGCGGAAGTCGTTGCGCGAAAAAGCCATGGATTCGCGGGGCCGCGAGCGCCACGGCCACGCCAACGGCCACGCCCGCGAGGCTGTCGACACCGTAGTGGAAGCCGCCGTAGACCGTCCCCAGGGCGAGAGCCGGGACGACGGCGGTGAGGACGAGGAACATGCCGCGGGAGAGGCGGAGCGCCGACAGCCACACCGCCACCGCGATCGCCGTGTGCGAGGAAGGGAACGCCGTGCCGACGCTCGAGCCCCGGTCGATGACCGCGTGGGTCAGGGCGACGAAGCCGCCGCCCAGGGCACCGAGGTCCGGACGCCCGAAGTGGTGGTACGGACCGGCCACCGGGTAGGCGATGAACAAGAGGCCGCAGACGAAGAACGCCAGCATGGTCGTGCTCACCGCCTCCTGGAACGCCGACCAGCGCCCGCGCGCATAGAGGAACACGCACAGGGAGAGCGGGATCAGGTAGTAGCTGAAGTAGGCGGCGTGCAGGTACTGGCTGAGCCACGGCCAGGGCCACATCCGGTGCAGCTCCTGGCTGGGCTGGAAGCCGAACAGCGATTGCTCCCACGACAGGACGCGGGCGTCGTGCATGACGCCGCTCGAGAGATGCGTGAGCCACGTGTACTCGCCGTAGAACACGGCCATGAGCGCCAGCGGATAGAAGTCGCGCACGAAACGGAGCACGGGCTGGCGCGGCGGATCGGAGGCTCCGACGCGCAGGATGAGAGCGCCGGCGACGAGGTGCGCGAGCGCCAGCGCCCCCCAGGCGCGCACGCCGCCCTGAACCGCGACCATGAGACACGCGGTGACGCCGAGATAGAGAAGGATGAGGAGATCGACCGGGCGCAGGCCGGCTTCGTAGGGGCCGACGACGCCGGCGGGCGGATCGGCGTGCGGGCCGTAGAGCCGGCGCGGCACACCGGGCTCGTGCCCGGGCCGAGCCGCGCGCGACGCCGCGGCGGCGCCGCCGGGAATGACCTTCAGATCCACCCGACGCTCCGGTACCACCGAATCGTGTCCTCCATGCCCCGGATCAGATCATAGCGCGATTCGAATCCGAGTTCGCGCCGCGCGCGCGCGTCGGTCGCCGTCCAGTACGGGCGCACGAATTGCCGCACGCGCTCGAGGTTCAGGGTCGCCGGACGGCGGAGCACGGCCTCGGCCAGCTCGCCCACGATGGCCCCCGCCCACAGGAGCCACCCCGGCAGCGACACGACCCGCACCCTGCGGCCGAGCGCGTGGCCCATGGAGGCCGCGATCTCTTCCGTGGGATGGACGCCACCGTCGGTCAGGTAGTAGACGCCGCCGGGCTCGCCTTTCTCGAGTCCGAGACGGATGCCCTCGGCCAGGTCCTCGACGTGGATCAGGGACAGGGCGCTCCTCCGGCCGACGCGCGGGATCCATCCGTCCTGGGCCATCTTCACGAGGGTGAGGACATCGTCGTCGCGCGGTCCGTAGACCGTGGGCGGGCGCACGACCACCGGCTCCACCGGCCCCCCGGTCTGGAGCACGACACGCTCGGACTGGAGCTTGCTCTTGCCGTAGGCGCTCACCGGATGCGGGCGCGCCGCCTCGTCCTGAGGGGTTTCGTCGCGGCTCGGGCCCGAGGCGGCCAGGCTCGACACGAGGAGGAAGCGCTTCACCCGGGCCTGCTCGGCCGCCATCCACAGGCGGAGCGTGCCCTCGGCGTTCACCTGGAAGTACTGGTCGGGATGGAGCGCGTTGGTGAGCGCCGCGCAGTGCACCACGGCGTCGCAGCCCTCGAGCGCTTCGGGGATGCCGTGGAGATCGGTGACGTCGCCGAGCGCGAACTCGAAGTCGGCGCGCGTGAGCCAGCGGCGCGAGGAGGTCGGGCGCACGAGACAGCGCACCTTCCATCCCACCGAGGCCAGGAGCTCGGCCACGTGGCTGCCCACGAAGCCGCTCGCCCCGGTCACCAGGACGCGGCCGCGCTCGAGCTCGCTCATTTTCCGGCGATGGGCCGGTCGTAGACGCGGTAGGTCTTGTCGTGCACCGCGCCCATGCGCTCGAGCGGCCGCAGGATGGCGGGATTGTCCTCGAGCATCCACGAGTACTCGGCACCGGTGAGCCCGAGCTTCACGCCGGCGGCCAGCATGTCGCGATAGAGCACGGTGTCGAGGCCGAGCCCGCGATGGCCCTCGCGGATGCCCAGCGTCAGCACACGCACCTCCTTGAGGCGCGGCGCACCCCACAGGAGCCGGACGATCCCCCACGGCGTGAGGTTTCCGCCGAGATCCTTGAGGATCAAGTTGATGTTGGGCAGCGCCAGCCCGAAGCCCACGGTCTCGCTGCCGATCTCGGCGAAGCGGATGATCGACGGGATGACCACGGGCTTGAGCTGCTTCGCCATGTGCTCGATCTCGCGGTCGGTCATGGGCACGAAGCCCCAGTTCTTCTCCCACGCCGCGTTGTAGATGTCGCGGATGAGCGCCACCTCGTGGTCGTAGCGCTTGAGGTTGAACGGGCGCGTGACCACGCCGGTGCGCTTCATGACGCGGTTCGCCGCCTTGTCCATGAGCTCGTTCACGCCCGGCGGGTAGTGCGAGACGGCCCACAGATCCTTGGCCTTGCGGTA
>Ga0075423_10006802_pt1 | contig 10752 bp, 6 predicted proteins | sample SoiMethybrSBSTD2_FD_80114 | JGI IMG/M metagenome (GOLD analysis project Ga0075423, IMG submission 80114) | Bulk soil microbial communities from a Populus tree surrounding site in Tennessee, USA - Soil MetaG P. TD hybrid SBSTD2 | ecosystem: Environmental > Terrestrial > Soil > Tree plantation...
CAGTATGTTAAGAACATATAGGTCCGATGGTCGGCTTGTGGCCCGCGCAGACAGAGCACTCGCCAGGCTATAACCAAGCTAAAACCCGCAAGTACGGCATCACACAAGATCGTTGTCCAGCTCATGGTGGCAGATAGCATCAGCCCGAAGTGAATCGCCAGCTGCAGAACACTGAAGCTGAGGCCGAGCAGGACTCGGGTGAGTGTTTCGCCGAAGACCAGCGGGAAGGTATGGCGACCAATGTCGCGATCCCCATCGAGGTCGCGCAGATCCTGAACGGCGATGACGAGGAATATGGCAACAGACAGTAGCACGATCCAGAGCCATATGATCGGCGTGATCGGTGCGACCAGCTGCCAAGCGGCCGCAAGCTGGACGTATACGCCCAGCGACATCACCAGGTTCTTGGTGTACCAGTGCCGCGACCAACCGCCGAAGTTATGCAACGTCGCGGCAGCTTCCCATAACAGCGCCCAGATCAAGACATCGAACCACCATCCGACGAAGGCAAAGAGCAGCATGACTACGGCCCAGCGAATCCACGCGCCGCGGTATGAGATGAGGCCCCGCACCAGTGGGCGGTGCGGTTTGTTGATCCGGTCTTCCGCGATCCCTGCGATCAGGTTCGACAAGCAGAACATATAGATGAAGAGCCAGAAGTAGAGCAGGCCGCGCGCGAGCGACCAAAAGATCGGGCCGAATAAGGCCGGCTGGCCGGCGCATGCCGCAATCAAAAAAAGCATCGGTGGCACAACCGACGAACTGATGTCGCCCGCAATGAATTGCCAGCTTACATGAGCTTCATGCCGAATCGCTCGCAGGAACCATTCAGGGATATTGACCAGGCTGTAACGCGATAGATTGAGGGTCTTCATGGTCCTCACTCATTAGCTACGGGCAATCCAGGCACTGCTGTTTGCGTGTTTTGATCTTGAGCTACGATTCGATATAGACACTATTATTTCGTCAATCTCTATGCTAGCGTCTTCTAGTACGTTTATATAGTGTAGCTGCGTGGAGTTACGTTGAAGTTGCGTGCGAGGCGCGGGGTGTTACGGATAGATCAGTACTATCCTCTGACGTTTTGTAGCATCCAGGCCCTGGCCTCCTGGACTTTGCGCTGGGCGATCTCTCGACGCATGGCCGGGTGAGTGGTAATATCAGCAATAGGTTGTGATGGAATCTACGCAAAACTGCCATTATCGCAGCGGTTGCGCCGGCTGCGCTGAACGCTAGAGCACGCCCATGACCATCAATACTGTAGAGCACTCTATCGAACAGGTCTTCACGCATGAGCCGCCAGGTGGCGTATGGGCTACGCTGGCCCACGCTGCCGCTACGCCCGGATTGGGTGGCGATCTTTGGGCTGGCATCGCGCGGCGGCTGGCTCCCAACCTGCCACCTGCCGCGGCCGGCGTGTGGCAGGCGCTCGCGGAGCGCGCCGATCCGGCGCAGTACCGCCCACAAGCTGTGCGGGATGTCGCCGAGGAGCAGCTAACCGAAGGCGATCAGACGTTCACCATCATCCGCAGTCCGCGCGGCAACTACCTGCGCCTAACGCCACCGCAGCGCGAGCTGTGGCAGCGCATGAACGGTACCACGACTGTTGCGCAGCTTGCGACCTACGCCTTCGTCCAGTTCAAACAGCTCCTGCCCGTCGGCGACTTGGTGACGGCGCTCAAGAGCGAGGGGTTCTTGCTGGACCAGCCGGTTGGGGTGTATCGTACGCTTCAGGCAGCGCTCGAAGCACGCACGGCGGAAGGCTGGGGACGCCGCCTCTTGCGCACGTTGAGCGGGAAGACCTGGCGACTCGCAAAGATCGATGGGATCTATGGCGCGATCTATCGGGGGGTCGGCTGGCTGCTGTTCACACGCGTCTTTATGGCGATCTGGCTGATCATAGCGCTGGCGGGGCTGGCTGCGTTTGTGCTGGCGCTTGGGCGCGGCGCGGCGACGTATCAGGTGCTGGAGTTAAACGGCTCGGTCGTGCTGGGGCTGGTCGCGCTGTGGTGCGTCCTGCTGATCTCGTTCATTCTGCACGAGAGCGCGCACGCCTTGGCAGTCAAGTACTATGGTCGTTTTTTGCGGGCCGGCGGCTTAATGCTGTATTACGGCATGCCGGCCGCGTTCGTGGATACCAGCGATATTTGGCGCTCGCCGCGCCGCGCGCGTATTATCGTCTCGGCGGCGGGTCCGATGTCGGATCTGTTGGTGGGCGGGCTGGCGGCGCTGTTCGCGATCGGCTTTCCTAGCGCGGCGCTCAGCGCGATCGCCTTCAAGCTGGCCTTCACCTGCTATGTGGCTACGCTGTTCAACGCCAACCCGCTCCTGGAGCTAGACGGCTATTTCATTCTGGTCGATCTGCTGCGGCTGCCGGATCTGCGTCGCCGCGCGCTCGATTTCGTTCGCGGGCCGCTCTGGCAGCGCCTGCGCCGCCGCGCCATGCTCACGCACGAGGAGCGCATTTTCACCTTTTATGGATTGCTGACGGTCGCGTACACGGTGTTCGCGATCATCGCGGCGGTATCGTTCTGGAACCGCCAGTTTGTGACGCCGATCCTTGGCCTGCTCGCTGGCGGCCCGCTTCAGAAGCTGCTGGGCGGGCTGCTGTTGCTGGGTGTCGTGGCACCGGTGCTGGTCGGGGTGCTGTTGGCTGGCTGGGGCATCGGGCGAGTGGTGCTGGCGTGGGTCGTGCGACGCGGGTATGGGCGACGACCGGCGCTGCTCGCGTTGTTGGGGAGCGCGCTGGCGCTGGCGCTGGCCTGGCTGGTCGGGCGGCGAGCGCCGACACTCGCAGCGCCGCTGGTCCCGCTGCTCTGGGCGCTGGCGTTTGGTGCGCTGCTGGCGGTGCGACCCGACTATCGCCGCGCGGCGATCGCATCGACGGTGAATGCGCTGCTGCTGACGAGCGCATTCGCGGCGCTGGCCGCACTGGTGCGCGCGCTGCTGCCGCAGTCGCAGCTCTGGATCGTGGCCGATGGGCTGGCGTGCATTTTCCTGCTGGTCGCGGGCTTCGCGGCGCTGCTAGATGTGGATCTGCGCCTCGCGCCGCCGCGTGAGCTGCTCGGTACGGCGGTTCTGCTTATGCTGGCGTTCTCGGTCGGCGGGCTGGTGCTGTTCGAGGCCATGCGCACCTTGCCAGGAATGGCACCGATCACGTATATCGCTGTGGCGGCGCCAGCCTACTTCGGGGCGCTGGCGCTGGCGCTGCTGCTGCCGCACCTGTTCGGCCTGCACGATTCGCGGCTGATCTGGTCGTGGGCGCTGTTGTGGTGCGCGGCGCTGACCCAGACGGCCGCGTATATCGTGAATATTGGCCAGCCGATGCCGACGCTCGATCTGCTCGCTGCCGGGTTGTGGTCGGCGGCTTGGCTGGTCCATCTGGCGACGCTGCGGCAGATCGCGCCGGAGGATATCGTCGTGCCGCCCGCGCCAAGCATCAGCGAGGCGCAGCGGCTGACGCGCGCCTTTCAGCTTTGTTACACCGGCTGCTATCGTTTGCTGCGCGCGGTGTATGGCACGCGCCGCGCCAAGGCGCTCGATGATCGCATGGATGTGCTCGCCGCGACCGCGAACTGGGATGTCACGCTTGATCGTGATCGCGCGCGGATCAACGATGCCGTGCTGGCGCTCCCGCTCGATCAGCAGGGCGCGCGCTATGCCGAGGTGTTACGCTACACAGTTTCGACGATCGAGGAGATCGCGGGTGCCTCGTTCGCGCGGCGGGCGATCCGCGCCGCCTATGATGCGTTGCCGTGGCCCGAGCGCGAGACGGCGAGCCGGTTCTGCTTCCCCGACACACCCTGGGCGCACGAGCTGTCGGGCATCTTTGGCGATGTGCGCGCCGGGCGGCTGCGGTTGTTACGCCAGGTGGACTTGTTCTTGAACTGCGACGACGATGAGCTTGCGGCGCTGGCGCACAGCCTCCAGGAGCAAGCTGCCACGACGGGCGCGGTGCTGTTGCGCGCGGGGGCTGCGGTGCCGGGAGTCTGGGTGGTCGAGGCAGGCGAGATCGTAGTATGGCGCGGCGATCAGGAGCAGGCCGAGCTGCATCGCGGCGACTCGTTCGGCGCACAGGAGGTGCTCGAAAGCCAACCTAGCGCGCGCACCTATCAGGCGGCTGTCGCGTCGAGCTTGCTGTTCATCCCAGCGGCTGAGTTCCATGAGCTGACGCGCGAGCTAGCGCCGCATGCCGCCGAGGCGCTCGATGCCACCGCATCGTTGCGGCTGCTCGAACGGCTGCCGATGTTCACCGATATGCCGCGCAACACCCTGCGCGGGCTGGCGCACGTCGCGCAACAGCAGTATTTCGAGCCGCGCAGCGTGGTCGTTCGGCAGGGCCAGCCTAGCGGCATGTTCTACATCATTAAGCAGGGCCACGTTGCGGTGCTCACGCGCAGCGAGGCTACGGGCGATACACAACGGCTGCATGTGGTCGCCCAGCTCGGTCCCGAGGAGTTCTTCGGCGAGCTGGAGCTGCTGCGCGGTACACCGCCAGTCGCTAATGTCGTGGCACTGACGCCGCTAGTGGCGCTAGCTTTGCCGCATGCGGCGGTGCAGGCGCTGATCACCGGCGATGGCAGTGTGGCAAAACGGCTAGAGCAGATCGGGACCGGGCGGCTGATCGTGCTGCGCGAGCAGACCGGCGGTGCCGCATAGCTTACTCGTGGACGCGCTGCCCCGAGACAGAGATCGGCGAAAGAGATGACAAATTTTACATTTTTGTAAAAAATGTTGACAATCCTTAGCCTCGACTGTTATAATCCGTGAAATCCATCGACGTTTCTTAGCCTGAATCTGCCCATTCGACCCCAGCATATATCGCAGGGGCAGATTTGTTGTTGTCCTTTTAACGGCGGCCCATCGTTATCGATAGGGGCTGTGGGCCGATTGAGGTTGGGAAGCGAAGAAACGGGATAGCTTCATCGGAAGGATGGTATACAAAAGGAACGGAGGCTTACCATGCATCGGTTCACCAGGATCGCCGCCGCAGTTGTCGTCGCCCTGGCTACGCTCCTCACGGTCAACTTGCGTGCGGTGCCAGCCCAGGCTTCCACAGCGCAAACCTACCTCGTGCTGTATAAGGGCAACTCCGTCGCTGCCAACGCGATCACGGCAGCGGGCGGCACAGTCGTCTACAGCTACAATGCGATCGGCGTCGCCGTCGCGAGTTCCAGCAGCGCCACCTTCGCTGCCGATGTCGCGCGCGACAACCGCGTCGAGGGGGCAGCAGCGACGGCGGGCTATGCCAGCAAGCTGATCGACGAGGTGGACGCAAACGGCAGTTCAGCAGCGGTAACACCGAACACTCCCGCGCCCGGAAGTGACACGCTCTCCGGCCTCCAGTGGGATATGGATCAGATCCACTCGCCGGAAGCCCGCGCCGTGACCGGGGGTAATTCCTCCGTCCTGGTCGGCGACATTGATTCGGGACTTGATTTCACGCATCCCGACCTTGCGGCAAATGTAGATTTCGCCAACAGTGTCTCGTGCATCGGCGGCGTGCCGGATCAAACGCCAGCCGCTTGGATGGATGACAACGGTCATGGAACGCATACTGCGGGCACGATCGCGGCAGCGAAGAACGGCATCGGCATCGTCGGCGTGGCACCCAATGTGCGCATCGCCGGGATCAAAGCGGGCAACGCGGCCGGCTTTCTCTTTCCAGAAGCCGTCCTGTGTGGGTTCATGTGGGCGGGCTCGCATCACATGGCCGTGACCAACAACAGTTACTTTGTCGATCCGTGGCTGTTTAACTGCCGCAACGACGCCGAACAGCGCGCGATCTGGAAAGCGTTACGCCGCGCCATCAGGTACGCCCAGTCCAATGGTACCGTGGTTGTCGCTTCGGAGGGGAACCAAGCGGACGATCTCGACCACCCGACGGCGGATGCCACGAGCCCGGATGACTCGACTCCGGTACTGCGGGAGATCCACAACGACTGCGCGGTCATCCCCGTCGAGATTCCGGGCGTCATTGGCGTCACAGCGAACGGGAACCTGCAACTGAAGTCATTCTACTCAAGCTACGGGATGAGCACTGCCCAGGTGGTCGCGCCGGGTGGCGACTCGATTTTGCAGCGCACTACGGCAGCACCTAACGGTCGTGTGCTTTCGACATGGCCCGCATCGCGACCTTGTGCGCGAAAGGTTGTGGATCCAAGCGGCGCGGTCTATTGCTACCTTCAGGGTACATCGATGGCAGGGCCGCACGTCGCGGGCGTTGCGGCGTTGATCGTGAGCCAGGGGACGACTTCACCTGGCGCAGTCGCGGCAAAGATCAAGAATACCGCCGATCCATTGGCATGCCCGCCGGACATGTCGATCTATGCGTTCTTCCCCGCCGTGGATAACGGGGCACCGCAGGTATGCACGGGCGGGACGGGCCACAACTCATTCAACGGCAACGGTCAGGTGAATGCGCTGAGTGCCGTTACACACTAGCTGGTACACTCTGGCTAAAATAGGCTGATCGTTTTTCACACCAAGACACCAAGGCTTGAAGCCTTGGTGTCTTGGTGTCTTGGTGGTGAAATCCTGGTGTTATTGAGGCCAAGCTGTAGTAGCAGGTTAGACCAAAGAGAGCGAACGTTCAAGATCGATAATCGGGCGCTGCGCTGCAACGTCCAGCTATGATCGCGCCGCCCTGGCCTGACGTATGCTTTCGGCGATCTGCCCCAGGTGATCGTCGTCGTGCCGCAGGCCGCTCACGAAGCGCGCCAGGGCGTTGACCGGATCGGCACCTTCGCGCGGCCGGTACGTATTCGTCAGGTCGGGCTGGTCTGGCCACATGTCGAGCCCGGCTAGTCGCATGCGGCGGCTTTCTTCCAGGCGCTCGCGGCACTGGGCGATCGTCGTGACTGTGCGCCAGGGCACCTCGGCGCGCGAGCGCCCGCCGCGATGCGGCACTCCGCGCGCCAGCTCGGCCGCGATCGCTGCCGCCTCCTCGGATGAAGCCGTCGTATGTACGATCACATGCCCCAATGTCCACGAGATGTGCTCTTCATCCGGCGTGGACGCCGCCGGATCGAATGCGCCGGGATCATCTGGCTCGAACGTGACATCGGCATCTACGCACTCGGCGAGCATATCCCGCATTGTGTCGATCATCTCGTTGGTCAGGTTCCGCAAATCGTTGGGCGTCAACTGCGCCGTCAGCTCGCTCATGGTCTGTTCTTTGTTGCGTACCGGTGTGAAATCAAGCATGATCATGCTCCTTAGCTCATTAGCTCATTTTAACATCTGCTCATTTTAACATAGCATCTTCAGACAGCGCCCCGCTGGCCACCAGCTCGCGGAAGCGCGTCACGGTCGCGGCGACGGCTTCGTGAAGGGGCGTATACGGCAGCGGGCCGAGCAGTTCGGCCAACGGCGCGGCGTCGTACGCTTCAGGAAAGGGCAGCGTCGTATCGGCGAAGGTGATCGAGTCGCGCGCCGCTGGTGCGACGGCGGCGATCGCGTCGACGATCTCGTGCATTTGTACGACGCTGCCGCTCAGGTTGAAGATCTCGGCACCGCTGAACGGCGCGCGGGCACACGCAATGAATGCTTTCGCCACGTCGTCGGTGTACTGGTAGGCCCCGCGACCGCCGAAGGGGATGTGGAACGCGCGCCCGACCGCAGCGGCAAACATGGCCTTGGTCGGCGACGAGGTCAGCCCCTGGTCGCGCCCTGGCCCATAGACGATGTACGGGCGCAAGCCGATGCTGGCGACGTGGGCATCCTGCCAGAACACGCGCGCGGTTCCTTCGTTGGCCTGCTTATAGACGCCGTAGAGCGTGGTCGGATGGCCCAACGCGCCGTGCGGAATCGGTGCCCCCGACGGATCGGCGTCGGCGGCGTCGTAGACTGCTGCCGACGATGCATAAACCACCCGCTCGATCTGCGTGCGACGCCGCGCGACTGCCTCGAAGACGTTGACGGTGCCGACGACGTTGACCCGCGCGCCGAGCGGCGGATCGGCCTTGCAGAAGGGCACCTGCAACGCGGCCAGGTGAATAATGTGGCTGATCGCGTGCGCGTCGAGCACCTGCTCTAGCGCCGCGAGGTCGGTGATGTCGCCAGCGGCAAACGTGACCTGCGCCAGCTCGTCCGGGGTCATGATCAGCTTGAGGCGGCGCGGGTCGCTGGCCAGGTCGAAGACGACCGGCGCTGCCGCCTCGCGCACGAGATTGCGCACGACCCATGCGCCGATGCAGCCCAGCGCGCCGGTGATCAGGAAGCGATCCATGAGTAGATCTCCATTTTCAAGGCTCGGTACTCAGGCCCTTTAGCAGCCGCGCTCGTAATCCGATCAAAGTCAACCCTACAACTTCTTTGCGAGCTTCATCGTAGCGTAGAACAACTCCTTCACCGATATCTATGCCTACAGCGGGCTGAGGTTCGCCAATAGAGAGATAGAGGACATCGGCCTCTTCATCGTAATCCCAGGTTATGTCCGCTGGTTTTTCCAATATTCTTAGCGCTTCCATATGACTACCCTCCTGGTCGATGGCCGACTGGTCAGATAAGCTGTCAAAATAAAGCCGTCATCTGGGCTAACCTCTTTATATGCTACCACCAGGAATTTGCTGGTTAATGGTGTCTCAGAATAAAAACGGATGGCGAGTAACTCTCCAAAGTCACCTTGTTGGATCATATCTGGTTCTGCCAGCGCTTCCAAGACGCGTTCGCGTTCAAGGCCCATTTCCGGGTGACGACTCACGATATGTTGCCAACGTTCCACAGTCAGGCGAATAGGGATACCATTCTGTGAGCGCACAACTAACATCTCAGACCACTCACAGTCTATAACCGAAAGCAGGAGCGTGCAAGCTGCGAAAATTCATTTTGTCACCTCGAACGCGATCACTTCGGCGGCGACGCGCTGCCCCAGCTCGACCGCGAAGTTGGTGCCGCGATCCCATGGGTAGACCTGGCTCATGCTGGCCCAGAACAGGCCGCGCAATGGCGTCGCCAGCGGCGGGATGTTGCGCGAGTGGTTGAGCGTGACGATCGGCTGGGCGTAGGGCTCGCGGTGGAGCCAGGCCGCGCGCACCCAGGCCGGCTCGAAGCGCGGGTTGATCTTTTTGAGCGCCGGCAGAAAGCGTTCGAGCAGCTGGTCCTGCGTCATATGGAAGTACTCATGCGAGGGTTCGAGATAATCGCCGCAGTAGATCAGGTGATCGCCGCCGTAGTGCTCCGGCTCGATAAAGTTGGTGTGCTCGACCAGCGCCAGGAACGGGAACTGGTCTTTGGGCGGCATCAGCCAGTAGATCTGGTGGAGCAGCCGCTGCTTGAGCGCGATCGTCAGCACCACCGCGCCCATCGAGCGCAGCTGCATAAGCTGGCCCAGGTAGGTCGGCGGGAGCTGCGGCGCGAGCTTGCTCAACAGCGCCGGCGACCCGGTGACGATCACCGCGCCGAACGCCTGCGCGCCGCTCGTGCTTGAGCCGGAATCCGGCGCGGTCGTGATCTGCCAGCCGCCGTCGGGCAGCGCTGCGAGCGCAGTGATCGGTGTGTTCAGCACGACTGTGACGCCGGCTCGCTGGATCTGCACCAGCAACGCCTCGACGAAGCCTTGGAATCCGCCGACGAAGTAGCCAAGCTTGAAACTGCGCGCTTTGAAACGTGCCCACAGCCAGGCCATGTTGACCGTTTCGGCGTGCGGGCCGAATTTGCCCTCCAGGAGCGGGCGCATGAACGCGCGATAGGCTGTGCCGCCCATCCAGCGCTGCGTCCAGGCGGCGGCGGTCGTCTGTTCAAGGGGACGCCAGTCGCGCAGGCCATACTTTAGGTAAGCGATCGCTGCGCCGAAGCGAACCCGGTCGTGGAACGGCAGCGCCGGGAAGCGCAAGAGTTGGAGCGGGCCATCGACGGGATAGCCGCGCCCATTCCACCATTGCGCGGTGGTCACGCGGCGGAAGAACAGTTTATCGCCATAGCCGATCGCGTCGGCCAGCGCGCGGATGGCCGTGTCGGTCTCGAACAGGTGATGATAGAAACGCTCCAGCGGCCAGTCCCAGCGTTCGTCGCGGAAGCCGGAAGCCAGGCCACCGGCGTTTGCAGCCGCCTCATAGATCACAACGCTGTGGCCGGCCTGCGCGAGGTCGTGGGCCGCAGCGAGCCCGGCGATGCCCGCGCCGACGATCGCGATCCTCACGGCGCTACCTCCAGCTCGCGCTCCTCAACCGCCCGCCCGAAATCGCCCCAGCCAACGTGTTCCAGCAGCATGAACAGCGCTCCCAGTGCCGTGATCGGCAGCCAGAGCGCCACATGCAGCACCAGCGTGTAGCCGGTCGCGATCGCCTTGGGAACGCCGTACGCGACCAGGACCGCGATGCCTGGCGCATCGAACGTGCCGACGTAGCCGGGCGTCGAGGGCAGCGACGTGAACAGATTGACCACCGCCGTCATGAGCATGAGCACAAAGAAGGGCACATGGAACGGGAATGCCTGCATCACAAACCAGTATTTGGTCGTCTCAGTCAGCCAGATCGCTGTCGAGGAGAGGAAGATCAGCGCCAGGTCGCGCGGGCTGCGCAACGACTGTAGGCCGACGATGAAGCGATCGAACAGGCCGTGGACGCGCGGGCGCAGGCGTTCGGGCAGCAGCCGATCGACCAGCCATGCATATAGCACGCTCATCCGTGCCGGTCGCGCGGCGATGGCAAAAAAGACCAGTAGCGCCACCCCAAACAGCACGCTAAAGCCGGTGACCAGCGCGCTATAGACCGGCGGCAGCGGCGCGAACGGCAGCGTGACGAACACGAA
>Ga0075423_10006805_pt1 | contig 10750 bp, 7 predicted proteins | sample SoiMethybrSBSTD2_FD_80114 | JGI IMG/M metagenome (GOLD analysis project Ga0075423, IMG submission 80114) | Bulk soil microbial communities from a Populus tree surrounding site in Tennessee, USA - Soil MetaG P. TD hybrid SBSTD2 | ecosystem: Environmental > Terrestrial > Soil > Tree plantation...
AGCGTGCCGGTAGAGATCGGCGGCGTCCGGTACGACAACCGCGACCTCATTCCCCGGAGCCGGGCGATCGCGGTCTCTCCGGAATTCTTCCGCACATTCGGTGCGTCTCTCCTGCAAGGACGGCCGTTCGGGCGCACCGACCGCGATGGCGCGCCGCTCGTTGCGATCGTGAACCGCGCGTTCGCGGAGCGATTCTTCTCCGGCGACGCGGTCGGGCGTCAGATTCGCCTGCGGGAGAACGGCGACTGGGCAACGATCGTGGGCGTGGCGCCGGTGCTCGGTACGGTTGGCGGCACTGGCGACCGAAACGGAGGCACTGACGCCGTCTATATCCCGCTCGCGCAATCCGAGTGGGCGAACGTCGCCGTCGCCGCCCGCACGACGGCCAACGCCACGGCGCTCGTGGCGACGCTGCGCGATATCGTGGCGGACCTCGATCCCGATGTGCCGCTGTATCAGGAAGGCCGGCTGGACGTGACGCTCGCGCGAGCCAGCACCGGCGAGAAGGTCTTCGGCGGGCTCTTTACCTTCTTCGGGTTGGCCGCGCTGCTTCTGGCCGTCGTCGGCCTGGTGGGCGTACTCGCGTTCTCGGTGAGTCGTCGCACCCGGGAGCTCGGGATCCGTATTGCGTTAGGCGGTCGGCCCGCGTCGATTCTGTGGCTCGTGCTTCGTGGCGGCCTGGTCCAGCTCCTGGCGGGCCTAACGATTGGTCTCGGCCTGGCGGTCGTCGCGGCACCGCAGCTGGGCGAGGCCCTGTTCGAGCAAAAGCCCCACGACCCCACAGTCTACGCCGCGATTGCCCTGGTTCTGATCGTAGCCGGCGCCCTCGCGGCGGTCGTCCCTGCCCGTCGCGCGCTGAGCGTGAGCCCGATGACAGCCTTGCGCGCGGAATAGAGCGTCCGTTCGGCATCAATTACCGTCGGGAAGCAAATGAGTTCCGCAAACTCAGGGGGAGGAAACGGAAACGGCCGGAAACCACTGATCTTGCGGATTTGCTCCCAGGTTCGCCTGGTGTCGTACGCAACGAGCGTATTGAAAGGAGGAACGACGTCGGGACGCGAGAGGCGTCCCGAGGCGGTTCCCGAGAACAACTGCTCGTTGCGCATTGGCCCTTCCCGGTCTGGATGTATCTGCTGGATCAGTCGTTTCCGGTCGTTTCCGTTTCCCTGAAAAGTTTGGACGGCAGTTCGAGACTCGACTCCCGATTCCCTACACGTTAGGCTGCCGACCGCGCACGCGCTCGTAGAGTCTCGCGACGAATGGCGTGATGACCAGCGTGGCGGCGATGCGAAGGGGTTGCGTGATCTTCGTCGCGATGTACGCGGCAGCAAACGTCCCGACACTGCCCGCCGCGCTCGACGGCTGCCATCCGAGGCGAATGGCCAGCCAGAATCCGCCGAGCACGGCGAAAAAGATGACGAAGTACACGACGACGGCGACGGTGCCGTACTCGGCCAACAGGGCCTGAACAGTCTTTTTCACAGCGACGAGGGAACGGATGGTTGGTAAGATACTCAATGCGGGAACCAGCCCCGCACCCGCTTCCCCCTCCCGCAGCGCTACTCCAGCCGCAATGCGGCCATCGGATCGGCTTTCGTCGCTCTCCTCGCCGGAATGACACAGGCGGCGAGCCCCGCAAGCGTCAGCGCCGTCGCCACGAAGACGAATACCGCCGGATCCGTCGGCTTGACGGCGAAGAGCTGCGCCGTGAGCAATCGCGTCGCCGCGAGCGCACCGCCGAGGCCTAACACAATCCCGACAACTACCAACGCCATCCCCTCACGAATCACCATCCGGAACACCACCGGCGGTCGAGCCCCGAGGGCGATGCGAATCCCCATCTCGCGTGAGCGCTGCGTGACGGAGTAGGCGAGCATCCCGTACAAGCCGACCACTGCCAGCAGAAGCGCCACGCCGGCGAACCCCACGAACAGCTGCGTGCGGAGCCGCTCCCCTGAGACCGAGTCGTACAGAATCGACTCCACGGATTGTACAGCCGAGAGCGGCACGTCGGCATCGACCGCGTGGAGCGCGGCTCGCACCTGCGGAGCGATCGCATCGGGGTCGCGGCGCACGCGCGCCGCGAGGTTCATCACACCGATGCCGAATCCCGCGTTAGGTTGCCGGTACGTGAAGTACATGAGGTCCGGCGCATCGTTCGCCTGTCCGTAGATGCGAACGTCGGCCACGACCCCGATGATCTCCGCCGTGAACGGCTTTCCAAAATCGACGACGAGCCGCTTGCCTATCGCGCTGCCGTCGGGGAACAGGCGCTTGGCGAGCGCCTGGCTGATCACCGTTACGCCCGCGCCAGTTCCCCGGTCGGACGGATTGAACACACGCCCGCTCACGAGCGGAGTCCGCATCGTGCTGAAGTAGTCGTCGGTCACGGTGGAGACCACCGCGTTCATCTTGAGCGCGTCCGAAGCCGGCGACTGCCCCTCGATGTAGAAGTAGGTGTCGCCGCCGCCACGCAGCGGGAAGAGCGTCGTCGCCGCCGCCGATTCCACTCCGGGAATCGCGCGCACCCGGTCGAGGAATTGGTTCCAAAATCCCTGGATCGCCGCGCGATCGTTGTAGCGAACGCTCGGCAACGCGACTTCCGCCGCGAGGACTCGCGACGGATCGAACCCGGTCTCGACACGCTGAAGTTGCCAGAGACTCCGAGCGAGCAGCCCGGCCCCGATGAGCAGCACGAACGACAGCGCGACCTGCGCGACCACCAGCAGGCCTCGCGTCGATACGCCGACTCTCGTGGCGGATGCCTTCCCGACCGACTTCATCATGCCCGTCAGGTCGGCGCGCGCCGTATGCAGCGCGGGCGCGGCACCGAACACAAGACTGGTCAGCAGTGAGATCCCGAACGTGAACGCGAGCACCGTCGCATCGATCTCCACCTCGGCCATCCGCGGCAGCATGCCGTCTCCCACTGCCCGCACGCCCACGAGCAGGTAGTGACCGATGATGAGACCGGCCACGCCGGAGGCCACCCCGAGCAGCAGGCTCTCCGTGAATAGTTGCCTAACGAGTCGCCCGCGCCCCGCACCCAGCGCGGTGCGCACGGCCATCTCACCGCTGCGCGCCGACGCACGCGCCAGGAGCAGACTCGCGACGTTCCCGCACGCGATGAGCAACACAACGCCAACCGCGCCCAGGAGCACCATGAGCACCGGCCCAACGCCGCCGATCACCACGTCGCGGTACGGTTGAAGGTTGAGATGCCAGCTCTCGTTCTCGGGATACTGGGCGGCCAGGTCGCGCGCGATATCGTCCATGTGGCGCTGTGCCTGGGCTATGGTAACGCCAGGCTTGAGTCGTCCGATGAGCCGGAGGAAGTGAAAGCGCCGCACCGACGTTCCGTCCGTGTTGAATGGGATCGGACTCCACACCTGCACGTCCATGGTGCGATCGAGCATCGGCGGCATGATACCGATGACCGTGTGCGGCCGCCCATCAATGGGGATCGTGGTGCCGATGACACGCGCGTCGCCCGCGTAGCGGCGCTGCCAGAGTCCGTACGAGATGATCGCGACGGCATGGTCCCCATGCTCTTCCTCGGGGAGAAACACGCGGCCGCGGTACGGCTTGACGCCTAACGTCGCGAAGAAGTTCGCGGTGGCGATCGAGGACCGCACCCGCTCCGGGTCGTCCGACCCGGTGATGACAGCGGTGCCGTAGATCGTTCTCCCGGCCAGCGACGAGAACACGGAATTACGATCGCGGTAGTCGAGGTAGTCGGGCGGCGACACACTTGCCTGATTCCCCTGCCTGAACGCGCCGTACATGTACACGAGCTCCTCGGGCCGGTCGTATGGAAGTGGTCTCAGGAGCACCGAGTGAACGATGCTGAACATCGCGGTGTTCGCACCGATCCCTAACGCGAGCGTCGTGATCACGAGGGCCGCGAACGCGGGGCGCCTGACGATGCCGCGAAGAGCATACTTGAGGTCCTGGAGCATGGGATCGACCCTCATCTCATCGGTGAGCGCCCAGATGGCGTGCGGAACGGCTCCGACGCTGCGGAGCACGAGGCGGCGAGCGGCATGGCGGTGGGTGACCCCGGACCGGCCGAGGAGGGAGGCTCGATACCACAGCTCTCCGTCCCACTCGCGCGTCCACTCGTCGCGCCGACGCTCGGGCACGAGTGCGCTCGCCGCGCGCACAATGCGCATGCAGCGGGCGTAGACCGTGCGCGAACCGGCGGAGAGCTCCGCGTCTGTCATTTGGCAGTCGACCTGCGAGGTGGTAGCCCCAAGCGCGTGCCGAGCGTGCGGTAATGCTCGGCGGATTCGGCCAATGCGCGCGCACCGCTGGCGGTAATCTCGTAGTAGCGACGCGGCGGACGCTTCTCCGGCTGCGTTATCGTCTGCGACTCCCACTTCGATCGCACGTAGCCGTCGCGCTCCAGGCGGCCGAGTACGGGGTAGACGGTGCCGCTGGGCAACCCCGTGGCATCCATGATATCGAAGCCGTGGCGGACGGAACGACTGACAGCGCTGAGCACGGCGAGCGAAGAAGGGGACAGGGGCTTCACGAGGAGCGGGAAGAAAGCTGGATGAATGGTGGCCGCGAGCTGCCATTCGATTGGGTGCCTGTATCGACGCTACCTATGTAGCACGGATACATGTTCGACACTGCGACAACCCCGAAGGTTCATCGCGCTCGCCGGGGACAGCCGCAATCGTCATGCGGCAAGGCTCACAACGAAACGCGGGTTGCCGGCGTGAAGCCGGCAACCCGTGCACCGTCCGTGGGGCCGCCCGCGAGCGCGGGCGGCGAAGCGAGCGTCAGTTCTTGTTCTGAATCTGGAACGGATTCGAGAGTAGGATCTGTGCGCCGATAACGTCGCCCGAAGGGTCGACGAAATGCACGCGGAAGTTGAGTGTGTAGCCGCCCGCCTTCGTCACCCTCACGTCCCCGTAGTTGGCGTAGCCATTCGCGTCCGTCGTGCGTATGACCTTCGGAACCGTGTCGGCCCCGACACCGAAGAAGGCGATGTTACTGCTGTTGCCCTGGATCGACATCTCGATCGGGATGCCCTGGAGTGGTGCGCCATCGGCCGTAGCCGTTGCTCTGACTACCACCGGTCCGCCGCCGACCACCGTAAGAGGCACCGAGTTCTTTCCATTCGCGATCGTCCCGAGAGAGCCCAGCACGACGGCGGTGAGATCGTAGACGCCGACCGGGCTGACGTCGCTGAGTCCAATACCCACCGAACCGAGTCCGGCGAACGCAGCGTTCAACGTGCGCGGCGAGAAGAAGTCGATCGCGCGCTCCGCCAGCACCCTCGGGTCGAACGGGCTGCGGGCGTCGGCGACCTGCGCCCCTCGCGAGCAGGCGAGCGCAACGTAGGCTCCGTAGGTGTTCTTGTGGTTCACCCGCGCTCCCAGCGGGAGGGAAGCGTCACTGTCGCAGAGCCCAACATTGAGCGTGATCTTCAGGTTGCCGGACGCAATGGTCGGAATGGTCGAGATATCCGTGACGCTCCCAATGACGCCACCGGTGTTCAGGAACGTCGGGTCGGCGGGCGCCTCGTACACGAGGAACCGCGTGGACGGCCAGCTGCCACCGGGCGGTTCCACGCCCCAGTACTTGTGGCTGTTGCCGTTCTGGTAGACTCCGCCCGTCGGATCCACGGTGCTCTTGCCCCGAACCGCGAAGAGGTGTCCGGCCGGGAAGTCCAGGGCGAAGTCGACGTTAGGCACACCGGCCAGGACGACCGGTTCCGCACAGGCCAGGAATCCCTTCGCCAGGTGATCGAACACCTCGCCGGTTGCAGTGCTGCTCTGTGAGCTCGTCCCCCGCACCACGGCCATCCGCGACAATCCGTCGAAGACCTTGTCGGTCGCCGCCGCGCCGGTGGCTTTCGAGAGATCGGTGATGATCTTGAAGGCAACGTCGTTGGCTTTGGCGAAATAGAGCTTCGCGTCGCTCCTGATCGCGTTGATGTCGCAGGCAGGTGGGAAACCGCCAAGCACCATGGACGGTCGGAGCCGGCTCGGCGCCGTCGGTTCGGAGGTGGGGCGATCGGTACAGGCGGAAAGCGCTACGCTGGCCACGGACATCGTGAGCAGGCTTCGCAGCAGGGGTCGCATGGGATGGGATCCTCTCGAGGAACGAACGTAAATGAGCTGTCGGCCAAGCCTAAGCTAGGCGGCCGCAGTCAAGCGTGAGTCAGAACAACTCTCTACCGCAGTCCGAATCGGTTAGGCGGTCAGTTAGATCCCCTGACCAGGGCCTTGTATCGCGGATCGGAGCGCAGGTCCTTCATCCACACGGATTGGTCGTTTGCGGCGACCGCCTGTTGCTGCGGGTTCGCCGCGAGGAATTTAGCAAGGAACTCGAGGGCTTTTTCCTTGTCACCGGCCTGGGCGTACACGACCGCCGCAAGGTTCGTGAGCTCGCCCCGCGGATCGACTTGCGAGTCTCCCTGGGATGCTTCGACCAGGGCCTTCGCACTGTCGATCTGATTCGCCCGAACGAGGGCCAGGGCCGCCATCATTTTCCCTTTTAGCTTGTCGATCTCCTGCAGGTTGGCCGGGACGGCCTTCACATACTCATCGTACGTACGCCACACCTCTGCCATGTCGGGCGGCTTCGACGCCGGCAGCCCATAAAGCCACAGCTTGCACTCGATGAATCGGTAGCTCTGGGGGAAACGGGCCTTGCCCTCGGCACACCACTTTTCCGCTTCGTCGCGGATGCCCAGGTTGAGCGACGCGATGAACGCGCGTTGGATCGTCGTTTCGACGTTCGTCAGGAACGGGTCCGCCTGATACGCCCTCTCCGCCGCCAGCTTGCCTTCGCTGAGCTGGCCCTTGTTCATCAACAGAACGCTCAGGAAGTTCCAGGCGGTCGCGCGTTGACTGACAGCGGCTACCGTCGCTCGCAGATCCTGCTCCGATGAATTCAGCAACGCGAGCGCCTTCGACGGATCTGGCTCGAGGTTACTGAGCCACTGGATGAAATGAACGGTCCCGCGCACTTCCAGCGCGTCGGGGTCGGTAGGGGACTTTTTCAGTGCGCGATCCGCGTGTGCGAGCGCCGCGTTGAGCAACTTCTTGTAGTCCTCACCGGCGGCGGGACCCACGAGCCGCGCTGCGCGATAGCTGAGCCATCCGCGTTCCACTATGGGCGTGCGCCAGTCGCCGTCCATCCCCTCGACTTTCGCCATGGCGGAGTCGGCCTCGTTGATCTTCGCCAGCGCCGCCGGCACATCGCGCGAGGCCACGAGCGCGTCGACTTCGGCCGCGGTCTGCTTCGCCCGTTGCAGCGCGTCCCACGCCGCCGCGTTCCGCGTGCCGGCCCTTGTTCGCAGGTCCTGGATCTCTTGCCCCACCTGCTTCCGGAGGAAGAACGACACGCGTTGCGCGAGCGAGTCCTGAATGGCGAGGGTGTTCGACAGGGGCTGCACGATCTGCGTCTTGCCGATCTGCGAGTTGTTCAGCGCGTCGTCGACGCGAACGGTCACGCGAACGCCACCATCGCTGGTTGGCTCGACGGTACCGGTCACCACTGTCCCAACCTTCAGCACGTGACCGATGCTGTCGCTCGCCGCGGCTTTCCCCTTGAACGTCGCGGAGCCATTCCGCGACGCGACCTTGAGCTGCGGCACCGCGCTCAGCTCATCGATGAGCGATTCGGTCAGCCCGTCGGCGAGGTATCCGAGGTCCTTTTTCGGACTGCGGTCCTCGAAGTACATGACGGCGATGTTCTTCTTCGCGAAATCGCCCTCGAGCCCTTCGGTCTGCGCCGGACCCTGCGTTGCCTTCCATCCGAACCAGCCACCAGCGGCCAGCAGTGGCACCGCGACCGCGGCCGCGATCATGATCGTGCGCTTCTTCGTTCCGCCGCCTAACGCCGGCCGCTCGACCGTCTCGGCCGCGAGCGCCTTGGCCTTCATGCTGTCCCGGCGGCGACGCGCCGCACCTGCGTCGTCCGTGAGCGCGTTGGCGAAGTCGGTCGCCGAGTGGAACCGGTCCGCGGGCACCTTCGCCATCGCCCTGACGATGGCATCCTCCACCGCGTCAGGCACCGTGCCGCGGACGATCTTGAGGCTCGGAACGTTGTCGAGCGAGTGCCGAGCCAGGAGCGCCATCGCGGTCGGCCCGGTGAAGGGCGGCTGACCGGCGAGCATCTCGTATACAACGCAGGCGAGGCTGTAGATGTCGCTCTCCGGCGTGACATCCCTGCTGCCCATTGCCTGCTCGGGTGACATGTACGTCGGCGTACCGACGGCCATTCCCGTTCGAGTCAGGGTCTCGCCCCCGGCAACTGAGACGGCGCGCGCGATCCCGAAGTCCGCCACCATCGCGCCGTCTTTATCGAGCAGAATGTTCTCCGGCTTGATGTCTCGATGGATGACTCCCTTCGAGTGCGCATACGCCAGCGCGTCGGCAACCTGCTGCGCGATCGTGATGGTGTCGTCGACCGGGAGCTGCTTCTCGCGATTGAGCCGATCGCGGAGCGACGCCCCGTCGACGAAGGGCATGACATAGTACAGAAGGCCCTCGGCCTGGCCCGAATCCAGCACGCCGACGATTCGCGAATGCTGCAGGACCGTACCGACTTCGATCTCACGAAGGAACCGCTCCTGCCCGAGCGTGACCGCCAGCTCGGGGAGCAAGACCTTCACGGCAACGTACTTCTCGCGCGTTAGGTCACGCGCGAGAAATACAGTCGCCATCCCGCCGCGCCCGAGCTCGCGCTCGAACGCGTACCGCCCGGCAAGGGCAGCCTGGAGTGTCGACAACGATATCTGAGACGTCGTTGCTTCCACTGCTTCTTTCCTCGAACAGGTCGGGATGTCACCGGATAGCACACGAACATCGTGTGCTGCCAGTCACATCTCCATTAAGCCCATACTATACAGTGACGCGGCCAAAACGGCACGTCGGATTAACCCGGGTTAAGGAAAAACACACTTTCAGGCGCCGCCTGTCAATCCAACCTCCGATATTCGGAACCCCAACCGGAGTGGGGACCGGCGTGCTTCCCGCCGGGACCACCCCCGGTACCGGGCCAGGAACTGTCCTTACCTCGCACGGCTGAGTTGGGGCTCCCTCCGCCAACGCGTCGCCTGCTCGTACGAATACGCAAATCGGATCAGGGTTTCCTCACTCCAGGGCCTCCCAAAGAATTGAAGACCGGCTGGGAGCACGCCCCTCGTGTAACCCATGGGAACCGTGATTGCCGGATAGCCCGTGCTCGGCGAAAAGAGCTGATTGTTGTCGCCAGCCGGCGTATTGAGGTCCCCAATGAGCCGCGGGGGGTTGCTCCAACTTGGGTAGATGAACGCATCGAGCCGATTTCCGTCCATCGCCCGGAGCACAGCCGCTCGGACGCCTTCCCGGAACCGGTCGCGCGCGGCGCACCCCGGATTCCGCTCTGGCGGGAGCGATTCCGCCTGGGCCGAAGTGAGTCGGACTTCGATCGATGGGTGAAAGCGGCGCGACCGGATCAATTCGGCGACCGTCTTCACCGGCAACGTCGAGTCGTTGCGCGACGCGAGATAGCGTTCGAGGTCGTACTTGAACGGATTGCAACCGCCCGTCTGAGCGCGGCGGAGCGAGTCGAGCTCCGGAATCACGACGGAATCGATCACGGTCGCGCCCTGCTTTCGCAGGTCGGCGATCGCACGATTGAAGACTCGAACGACCTCGGTATCGGTGGTTGCCGTGAGGTAGGCCTGGGGGAGCACGCCCAGCCGCGCACCCTTCAGGCCGTCCGCCTGGAGGGCCTTCGCGTAGTCGGGGATCGGCCGATCCCGGCTGGCGGCCGTCACCGAGTCGTTAGGGTCGTAGCCGACAACGAGCTGGAAGACCGCCACCGCATCGGCCACCGTGCGCGCCATCGGGCCGGCGATGTCGGAGGCGAGGTTGAGCGGGACGACGCCGGCGCGACTCGTGAGGCCCATCGTCGACCGGATGCCCACGAGGTCGTTGTGGGCGGACGGGCCGCGGATCGAGTTGCCGGTGTCGGTCCCGAGGCCGACGACGCCGAAGCTCGCCGCGACCGCTGCGCCCGTTCCGCCGCTCGAGCCGGCAGTCACGCGGTCGAGCGCGTATGGGTTCTTCGTGTAACCGGGCAGGATCGAGCTCACGGTCTCGAATGGGGAGAACGCCAGCTCCGCCATGTTCGACTTCGCCAGCACGATCGCTCCGGCTTCCTTGAGGCGCCTGACCATGGTCGCGTCCTCGCGCGGCGTCCAGCCGCGCATCGCGAGGGACCCCGCCGTCGTCTGCAGCCCTGCCGTCTCGTAGTTGTCCTTGACGATCACGGGGATGCAGAACAACGGACCACCTAACGTGCGTGTCGCGGCAAACCGGCGATCCAGGGAGTCGGCGATCGCGAGTGCGTTCGGATTCGTCACGATGATCGCGTTGAGCGCCGGCCCGCGCTTGTCATACGCATCGATCCGCGCGAGGTATCCCGCGACGATGGCGTGGCAGGTCATCGTCCGCTGACGGAGCGCGGTGTGCACCTGAGCGATGGTCGCTTCGGCGAAGCGGAACGGCTGACGCGACTGCGCAACGGCGTCGCGGGCAATGATTGCTACTGCGAGGAGTATTGCAGGCCGCATGGAAAGCGGGAGAGGGGCGACGGACGACGGGGGACGGACGACGGGGGACGGACGACGGGGGACGAAAAGACCTCGAGATGCCTCTACAGCGCTAGAGGCATCCCGAGGGTTTCACGCTTCTTAACCGTCGCCCGTCGTCCGTCGCCCGTCCCCGGTCTCCGTCGCCCA
>Ga0075423_10006806_pt1 | contig 10750 bp, 12 predicted proteins | sample SoiMethybrSBSTD2_FD_80114 | JGI IMG/M metagenome (GOLD analysis project Ga0075423, IMG submission 80114) | Bulk soil microbial communities from a Populus tree surrounding site in Tennessee, USA - Soil MetaG P. TD hybrid SBSTD2 | ecosystem: Environmental > Terrestrial > Soil > Tree plantation...
CCGTTCGGCCGCGGCCTGATCGAAGGATCCGCGGTGGCCGCCCGCTTCGAAGCCCTGCGCGACAATCGCGTCCGCTCCGGCATCTTCCGCACGCCGCGCTTCGTCCACGGTCGTCGCGGTGGCGAACCAGGCGATGCCGTGCTCTTTGAAGCGACGTACGAACTCTGGCGCAAAGAGTCCCATGATCGACGACACCACACGTGGCTTTGCGTCGATGAAGGCTTCACACTGCGATTCGACACTTGGGCGCGTAACGTTGCCAGCGTCGACGGGCACGGTGGGTCCCCACTGCGCCATGAACGCGCGCATGCGCGCTTCGGCTTGCGGATCACGGTGCGGCTCTGGATCCGGTATCCACGTATTGAGTTGCAGCACGCCGCTACTTGCGGCGCGAAACTCACGCACCCAGTCGGCGATCCCGGCAGACGATGACAACAGCGCGCCCATCGATCCCATCGCGCCCGCATGTGCGACGGCGATCGAGAGACTGACTGGGCAAGCGCCAGCCATCGGCGCGAGCAGAATGGGAACCTTCAGGCCATACGCATCGCAGAATGCGCGCGCCCGATCGCGTGGCGTCATCGTCGTGGTTTCTTGCGTCGTGTTGGAGTCTTGGTCTTCTTGCGGACTATCGCGGCGCGTTTCTTTCGCGGAGTCGCAGGGCTCTTCTTGTGTGTTCGCGCCACCCGCTTCGTCTTGGCCGCTGCTTTGGCCGCGGCATTCTGCCAGGCCAGCGTCACCGCTTCGCCGATGGTGTCTTGGTCCGCAGCGTCGAGGTTCACCATCGTCGATCCCGAGCGGCCCCATGCACCCGCTGCCGGCGTGAACATTGCTGGATGGTCGGCGAGGAGGTTCTGCTGCTGCTCGGGCGTGAGCATCACCACGCCGCGCGTCTCCTCGGCGTTGAGCGTGGCGAAGATGCGTCCGTGGGCGCGGAAATCGGGATGGCCCATGTGCGAGGCTTCGAACGCGCCCTCCATCCCAAGGACGATGCGACGAAAATCACCGGCGAGCATCGGCGCCTCTAGTCGTAGTAGGCCGGCGCCTTCTTCAACTTCTCGTGCGCCCGCAGATCGTGCTGGATCCACATCTGCGCACCCGTCTTCTTCAGGAACGCGTCTACGCGTTGCCGCGATGCGCGCGTCTGGTCCACGTTGAACTCGAACGTTGGATAGCGATCGAGCCGGCGCTCAGCCTGATAGTGGTAAAGATCGCCGGATAGCAGCACGCCACCCGTCTTCGCCAGCTTCACGTACAGCACTTGATGACCCGGCGTATGCCCGGGAGCGGCCTTGAGGATCACGGTCCCGTCACCGAACACGTCGTGCTCGTCGGTCGTGAGCATCGTGGCGTGGCTGTTCTTCAGCGACGAATACGTTGTCGGCCGCGATGTGCCGACCGGCTTGTCGCCGAACATCGCCTCACGATCGGCCGGACGCGCGAGCCAGGTGGCCGATGCAAACGCGTTCGCATTCGCGGTGTGATCCCAGTGATAGTGCGAGAGCGCGAGATACGTGACGTCGGCCGGCGTGTAGCCAGCGGACTTCAACTGCGGGAGCAGGCCGTTGGCAATCGTGACTTGCCGGCCCTGACCATCGGGCAGCGTCAGCTTCTGCACGGAGGCCTTCCCCGTGGGTTTCCAGTCTGCATCGGTGATGGCGCCGGTATCCCACATCAACACCCCCTTCGGGTGCACGATGAGATACGCAGCCACCGACAACTGCGTCGTCCCCACGTCTTCTTTCGTGAGCTTGTAGCGCCCGGGATCCGATTCGAGTACTCCGCCGTCGACGACGTAAAGCCTGAGGGACGCCGGCGGTGCCGGACGGGTTTGAGGCGCTCCATCGAGATTCGCGTGGAGCGCGAACACCATCGCGAATGACAGTGCGATCGAACGAGACATCGTCATGACTCGAATCATCATCGCGCCGGGTCTACAAAGCAAGACCCCTGCCTACGACAGTTCACGCGCGCACGAACGTCTCCCCCGAGCCCACCACGTCGTCATTGAGCGGACGTTCGTTGGGCGGGTCTTGCTCTCTAGAACCGGCGGCATCGTTCGCTCGATGGACAGCGCCCGCGATCACCGACACAGTTGGTACGCGCCAGCCGCGCCAACCGTCCCAAACAGCGCGGCGAAGCTGGGCACGATTCCAGGCTCACCAAGGTTCGCGCTGAGCACCAGTCCCCACGCGGCTCCTGCCCCGGCCCCGATCATCAATCCCCTGAGAATCTTGTTGCCGCAGGCCGGTCGGTAGTGTTGCAACACTGTTGGTGGCGAGAGCGTCGATTGGGTGGCTACACGAGACGCCGATACCGAAATCGACCCGCCCGACTGCGCAAACGCGGGACAGGACAGGAAAGTGGCTAACGAGGCCGCCACCATCAGGGATCGTGAACGCATCAAGCGCATGTCGCACCTCCTTGTTCACGTAAGGTGCAACTTGCGTGTGAATCGGCTCACGTCATGGCGAACGCTCGTGGGGCGAGTCTTGTTCGGTAGACCCGCCGTCATCGTCGGCGCGATCTCGATTCTATTTGTCCGGCAAGCCGAGCAGGCGCGCAGGATTGCGACGCGCCATCACGCCGATGTCCTCGTCCGATAAGCCCTTTGCTCGCAGCGCCGCGAGGAACGCGCCGAACCCGTCCGGTGGGAGCGCATTTCCCTGCTGGCCCAGGTCCGAGGAGAGTACGCAGAATTCCGGGCCGATCTGCCTAATCGCATCCGCGAATCGCGTGACCCTCTCATCGGCGTCCGCGGTCGCGAGCGAGCCGCCGACGAATTCGATCATCGCGCCGAGCGACGCGGCCTCCTTCATTTGCGCAACAGTCATGAGCACGGGCGCGTTCATCGCGTGCGTGACGACCATGTGCCGGACACCCTGCCGGCGCCCTTCGCGAAGCAGCATCAGGCCCTCGGTCGCGGACGAATGCCCGGTTGCGAGCACGAGATCGTGCTTGGCAATCAGTCCGATCACCTGCTCGACTTCCGCCGTGAGCTTGCCGCCGCGCGCGACGCTGACAAAGGGCCGGTTCTCCTTCGAGTAGCGCACCTGGTTCTCGGCGTCGAAGGTCGCCATCCAGACGAAGCGCCCCCAGCCGCCGGTGACGCGCGTCATGTGCTCGACCGCTGCCGGGTTGATGCCGCCGACCGTGAGGTTCAGATCGATGCCGCCGAACACTTCGATCCCGGGCACCATCTTCCGTACGAGAAACGCGATCCCGGCCGTCGATTCGTAGTGGTTCTTCAGCACGAGGCCGCGCATCTTCCGCTCGCTCGCCAGCTTCGCCACGTCGATCGCATCGATCGATCGCGCTCGATCGTCGGGCAGATGATGCACGTGGATATCGATGGTGCCGACCAGGGCGCGTGCGCCCGCATCCGCCTGAGGCTGGCCGCGCAAATCCACTGCGACGAATGCCAGCGCGACGATCGCGGCCGACGCACCCAGCCCGTGCGGTCTTGTCATGGGGCGAATCATGACACGTCGGACTCACGCTGTCGTAGGGGCTCAAGCTGTCGTAGGCCGGGTCTTGCTCTGTAGACCCGGCGTGGTCCTTGCGTTCTCTCGCACGACACCATGTCGCGCCCCAAGAGACTCCCGCACGTCAGCTACGTCGGCAAAGCCCGATACTTCCTGACGTTTTGCGTCCGCGATCGTTGCGAGGCGTTCAAAGACTCGGAAGCCGCGGAGTCGACGCTGTCGCAGTTTCAGCGAACTGCAGTTGAAGAACGATTTGCACTTCTTGCGTACTGCCTGATGCCCGACCACGCGCACTTGCTCGTCGAAGGCCTCGACGAGACGTCCGATCTACGGCGGTTCGCGAAACTGGCCAAGCAAAGATCCAGCGCTCTTCACAAAAAGAAAACAGGCCACCGACTCTGGCAAGAAGGGTATTTCGAGCGTGTCCTGAGAGACGATGACAGCGGACCCGAGTACGCGCGCTACATCGTCAGCAATCCTATGCGCAAGGGACTTGTTGCGTCGCCGCGCGATTATCCGCACACGGGATCCGATGCTTGGACGATTGAAGAGTTGAGCTGATTCGAACGAGGCAGACGCCGGGTCTTGCTCTATAGACCCGCCGTCAGATTGTTCCCTGCTCCCGCTAGCGCCGAATCAATCCACTTATCGATCTCGGGCCACACAGCCGGCTGCAACGAATGGTTGTGGCCGACGCCGGGGACGAGGATCAAGCGCTTCGATCCTTTCAACGCGTCGTAGATGCGCTGCGAGTGGTCCGGGCGGGTCTCGTTATCCGCGGCACCGTGCACGAGCAGCACCGCCGACGAAATCGACTTCGCCGCCTCCTGCGGACTGACTTCGTCGACGCGAAAGCGTCCAAGCCGCTCGGCGAGGTCGAATGCCTGTGTGATGGACCAGGGCGTGAAGACGAACGGCGCACGTTCGGTCGCCACCGTTCGCAGATCGGAGAAACTCTCGGCCGCGACGACGGCCGTCACACGCGAATCGGAGGCGGCCTCTTGCAGCGCGACGGCCGCGCCTAACGACGTGCCGAGCAGGACGATTGGACCGTGACCGAAGGCATCGATCACGCTTCGCAAGTCGCGCTTTTCATAGAACCCGTACGTGCAGACGTCTCCGCCCGACTCGCCGTGCGCGCGGCTGTCGTAGGCGATGACGTCGAACCCGCGCGCGAGGTATCGCTCGACAATTGGCGCGGTGCTGGCGCGCGTGTCGGCCACCCCGTGCAGCACGACCAACGTGCCGCGACTCGCGAGCGGCGTGCCGCATAGCCAGCCTTTCAGCTCGATCTCATCGCCGGGGAGCACCGCATTCACGCAATGCGCGGGTGGCTTGGCGGCGACTGTCCGACGGGAAGGATGCAGCAGCGCGCCAGCGCCGATTCCGGGCAGCTGCCACCACAGAAGCGCCGCCACGAGGGCGACTAGGAGAACCGCGCCGACGAGCCAGCGAATCATGCGTCGCCTCATGACTGCCCGCCGGTCGCGTGGTGCTCACTCGACGAGGTCGAGGAGCTGCGTGAGAGTCGTGATGCACGACACCGATCGATCCTGCCGTGGTGTGCCACTGTGTGGATGTCGATCGAGCCATCGCTCAAGCCAGACTGCGCGGAATCCAGCACCACGTGCGCCCTCGACATCGCGAATCCAGTCATCACCCACATGGACGCACTGCTCCGGCGCCGCGTTCAATCGGGACGCGGCCTGCACAAAGATGCGCGGATCGGGCTTGCCGAGACCGGCGGCCTCGCTGGTCAGAATCACGGCAAACCGATCCGCGATCCCCAAGCGTTCGAGTTTGCCGCGCTGCTGTACGTCGGTACCGTTGGTGATCACGCCAAGCTGACGCGTGCCAAGCGCATCGAGCACCGGCAGCACGTCGTCAAAGAGCTGCCAGCTCGCTTCGTAGATCTCGAGGAACTCCTGCATCCGCCGGTCGGCTTCATCATCGGTCAATGCCGGTGCCTGGAACACCGTGCGCATGCGCTCGCGCCGCTGGTCGACATAGGAGAGCTCGCCGCGGATATGTCGATCGAAGTGGTGCTGCAGCGCCGTGCGCCACACCGACGGGAAGTCCTGCTCCGAATGTGGAAGGCGATCGCGCCAGGCGGCGTAGACGAGCGGCAGATAGCGGCTCTGCGCGCCGCGATCGTCGAGCAGCGTGTCGTCGAGATCGAAGAAGATCGGCACGGCCTATCGCGCGAAGTCGGCCTCGATCACGTGGCGCACGAAGATGTCCCAATCGGACACCGCCAGGTCGACGTCCGCTGACGGCGGAGCGTCGGCATCGCGATTGAACCAGACCGCGGTCATGCCCGCCGCCTTCGCGCCGGCGACATCGGTATCGAGCCGATCGCCGACGAACCAGATCTCGTGTGCGGCAATCCCAAGCCGCACCGCCGCCATTTCGAACAGCAACGGGTTCGGCTTCCGCACCGCGTAGTCGGACGACACCATCACGAACGCGAGGTGATCGGTCAGGCCATACCGGGCCAGCTCGTGGCGGATCACATGCTCACCGTAGCTCGTGTTGCTGACGACCGCCATCGGCAATCCGGCACGATGGCACTGATCGAGTGCCGTGCGCGCGCCTGGTATCTCGCGGGTCTTCACCGATGCGTTCCAGAATCCGAGCTCGAGTTCCGCGGTCGGCCGATCGAACCGCACGCCCAGGAAATCGTGAATCAGCCTGGTGAGCGCCGGCCACGCGATCTCGAGATGCACACGCTCGCGCAGGCTCGCGACATCGGCCGTGATCATGCGTGCGCGCCCGATCACACCGTCGAGCGTCACATCCGCGGGTCGATGCGAGGCCTGCGACAACAGCCACTCGTTTCCAGCAGCAATATCGACGCCGACTTCCTCGACGAGCGTGCCGCCGTAATCGAACAACAGGGCGCGAGGCGGAGTGATCACGCGGTACGCCGAAGGCGTTCGGTCCACGCAGTGTAGTTCCCTTCGGCGTTGGTGCTGCTGGAACCACACACCTCGAGCTCGTCGCCGTCGGCCCGATAGCCGACTTCGATGAACTTGCCGCCGATGTTCAGGTGGTAGTGACAGCGCGCGTCGAATACATACCCATGGCCGAGCGGTGCGCCCGCCGCTTCGACGCGAAACACATGCGGCGCGATCCACGTCATCGTGAACCGTGCATCGACGACCGTGGCGTCGTCGAAGTCGTGGTGGAAGGCGACGTCGAATCCGTCGCTGCGCGCGGCATTCGTCTGGCGGATCTTGTACGACCCCGCCTTGCTCGCTGCGTCGTGCCATGCGCCGGTGCCCTCGTAGCTGCCCAGGAATCTCTCGATAGTGTTCATCCGCACTCAGCCCACATCGTGAGTCATCACGTCGGCGCCGATCTCGAACGCATCGAGCGCCGCCCGGGCGAGCGCACGCACGTCGCGCCAGTGCACGCTCGTGCGAAGCGCCTCGTCCGTCCAGAGATCGGGATCGAACTCGAGCCCGTCACGGGAGATGGTCGCCAGCCTCGCGCTCAGCGTCTCGAGCGCGTCGATCTGCTCCCGCGTCAGTTCGCCCGTGAAATCGTCGCGAACGGCGCGCAGCCGCTCGTCGAACCGCGCCGCGAGGTCGCCGGCCTTGGTGATCGACTCCGGAAACAGCGCGAGCTGATCCGACGGCTCGCTCGCGAGCGCTTTGAGGCTCGCCACGAGCCGCACCACAGAATCTTCGGGTATGCCGTCGCCTGACATGCGTGGAGGCGGTCCGCCGGAGCTTCAGCGAAGGCGGACCGCCTGTATGGCGACCTATTCTAGATCGACGAGTTTTCAGGCCGTCTGCTTGCTTCCGCCGCCGAGCAGCGCTTCAGCGCGCCCAGCAACGCCACCGCGCCAACGATGATCACCTTCTTGAACGCGAGAATTCCGACCCACAGCAGCTTGAAGAAGCCGGCCTTGGCGGCCGTGGCACCAACAATCAGCCCGGCCAGACCGTAGGCCGCCGCCTTGTCCTTCCCAGGAAGGAAGTCGGTGTACCGATGGCCCTCGTTGAATTCGACGGCGTTGAGGACGTTCTTCGTCTCGCTGCGGATGGCCGTGAGTCGATCCATGCTGGCGACGGCGTTCAGCACCAGCACGCCGCGGCGGCCAAGAATGCGGATGCTGTAGTTGAGCGTGTGCTCGCTGTTCGAGCCGAACATCAGATCCTTCGCCCAATACATCTTGTGCGCCGCACGATCGTAGGACGGCGGCTCGGCCCAGCCGACCAGCCGAACGGTATCGAAGCCCTGTCTCTTCCGCTCCTCGTTCGACTGCGATGCGGACTGCTGCATCTCTTTCAGGAGCTTGTTGTAATCCATCTTCGCGGCATCGCCGTCGTCGACGTAGCCATCCTCGTCGTAGGTGATCACGATGCCCCAACCCTCTGCCGTCACGGGGCTGGCGTCGCTGGGAATCAACATGCCGAGCACGTCCTCAGCTGCGGCCGGCGGATTGCCCCACGCTTCGACCAGCAGACGACGGCTGCCCTCGGGCCCGATGAAGCGGAATGATTCAGGGAGCCGAATCGTCGCCAATCCATTCTTCAGCGTCACCGTGCCGGTTTGATATCCGAGCTTCGATTCGAATTCTTCAGGAGTGGACGACAACCCGCGCGGACTTTGCGCGTGAGCGGACTGGGCGACGAAAACCAGGGTGGCTGCGACCAGCAAGCGGCAATTCATCACAACCTCCAAACGTGACCGATCCTCCCGGTTGTCGGCGGCGCACACTCGTTCTTTATGAGGAGCCGCCCCGCGGCACAGATAGTCCGTGCCGCGGAGGGCACCGGCGTGCAAGGGGGAGCCTGCACCCCCTACAACGTCGAGTGGACGGATTGCGAGTGGATTGGATCGCGAGATCACGCCGGGCCTAAAGCCCGCCGTCGCGCGAAGCGCTTCGGCGAGGCCCGCCGTAGCCTTGGCGTAGGCGGATCAGGCCCAGCCTACACTGCACGCTTAGAACAATCCGACAGTGCGGCCTTCCGAGTCGATGTCGATGTTCATGAACGCGGGCGATTTGCCCAACCCGGGCATGCGCTGCATCTCGCCGCACAGGGCGACGACGAAGTCGGCGCCGACGCTCGGCACGATGGCGCGAATCGGCAGGATGAAACCGGTCGGGCGGTTGCGCAGCGCGGGATCGTGCGACAGCGACATCTGCGTCTTCGCCATGCAGACTGGAGCGTGCCCAAGCCCCAGCTTCTCGACACGCTCGAGATCCTTGCGCGCCTGCGACTCGAGATCGATCGACGCCGCCCCATAGAGCTTGGTCGCAATCGCCTCGATCTGCTGCACGAGCGGCGTGCCGGGCGGCGTGAGGAACGAGAAGGTATTCGGCTTTTCGCAGGCGGCGACCACGGCGTGTGCAAGATCGATCGCGCCCGCTCCGCCTTGCGAGAACCCCGAGTGGGTCACCACCGTCTCCGCGCCTGCTTTCAACGCAAGCTCGCGCACGAGCTCGAGCTCGCGAGCGGTGTCGGTCGGGAAGCTGTTGATCGCAACCACACATGGCAGCCCATACTGCCGCACGATCTGCACGTGCGCCGCGAGGTTGTCGGCGCCCTTAGCGATCGCGTCGAGATCTTCGTTGGCGAGCACGTTGAACGGCTTGCCGCCATGCGACTTCGTCGCGCGCACGGTGGTCACGAGCACCGCGGCGCTCGGCACGAAGCTGCCGACGCGGCAGACGATGTCGCAGAACTTCTGGAAGCCGAGATCGCTGGCAAAGCCGGCCTCGGTGACGACGTAGTCGGCGCTCTTGAGCGCGATGCGATCGGCCAGGATCGAATTCGCGGCGTGCGCGATGTTACCAAATGGCCCCGCGTGCACGAGCGCCGGCTGCCCTTCGAGCGTCTGCACGAGGTTCGGCTTGATCGCGTCCTTCATCACGACGGTCATCGCGCCGGCCACTTTCAGCATCTCCGCCGTGACCGGCTCGCCGTCGTAGGTCGAGGCCACGACGATTCGGCCCAACCGGCGACGCAGATCCTGGAGGCCGTTGGACAGCGCGAAGATGGCCATCACTTCAGATGCTGCCGTGATGACGAACTGATGCTCCCGTGGAACGCCGTGGGCTTTGCCGCCAAGCCCGACGACCGAGTAGCGCAACTCGCGATCGTTCATGTCGACGGTGCGCGGCCACGAGATCGTCGACGTATCGATGCGCAGCGGATTGCCGTTGTAGATCGAGGCGTCGAGCGCCGCCGCGAGCAGGTTGTGCGCCGCGGTCACCGCGTGAAAGTCGCCGTTGAAGTGGAGGTTGATGTCCTCCATCGGCCCGACCTGCGCGTAACCGCCGCCGGTGCCGCCACCTTTCACGCCGAACACTGGGCCCATCGACGGCTCGCGCAGACACAGCATCACCTTCTTGCCGATCTTTCCGAGCCCCATCGTCAGCGCCACGCTGGTGGTCGTCTTGCCTTCGCCCGCCTTGGTCGGGGTGATGGCCGTCACGATCACGAGCTTGCCGTTCGGTCGCGAGGCGAGACGATCGAGGATCGAGAGTCGAACCTTGCCGCGATATTGGCCCGACTGCTCGAGCTCCTCGGGCAGGATGCCTGCCGATGCGGCGATGTCGGAGATGGGACGCAGTTGTGCGTCGTGGGCGATCTGCAGCGCTGATTTCATCGGTGAATGTGTCCTGATGTGTCACGCGCAGGCTGAAGCCTGCGCTCTACGAGGCTTTCGATTTCACTTCTTCCACTTTTCCACTTGTTCCACTTGTTCCACTTTTTCCACTTGTTCCACTTGTTCCACTTGTTCCACTTGTTCCACTTGTTCCACCTGCGGCCGGGCCCGCCTTGGCCTGCCGCGCTGCCAACGCCTTGTCGGCTGCAGGCGGGCCCGCAGTTTTGAGCCGCTCGTCTTCGTCGATCGCAACGGTGCGACCAGGACCGCTGCCGCCCTTCCAGAGATCCTTCGGGCGGCCTGGTCTGCTGTCGCGACCGAGATAGAAGTTCACCCATGACGCCGTACCGGTCAGCTTGCGATCGGGCGGCGGGATATACAGCTTCAACTGATTGATGGTGTTCGACGCCTCCGCACGCTCCATCACGTTCACCCAGATGCACTGCTGATCGATCACCTCGCAGGCACCATGGAACGTGCCGCCGCACGGCCCATTGCGCATCTGCTTCGGGCAGGTCTGCGGACAGACGTACTCCATCGATCCGAGCACGCAGTTGCCGCAGTTCTGACAGCCGAAGACTTCTTTCTTCGAGTAGTACTCGAAGCGCTCGAACCAGTGATTGAGCGTCGGATGGCGATCG
>Ga0075423_10006808_pt1 | contig 10749 bp, 7 predicted proteins | sample SoiMethybrSBSTD2_FD_80114 | JGI IMG/M metagenome (GOLD analysis project Ga0075423, IMG submission 80114) | Bulk soil microbial communities from a Populus tree surrounding site in Tennessee, USA - Soil MetaG P. TD hybrid SBSTD2 | ecosystem: Environmental > Terrestrial > Soil > Tree plantation...
GCGCACGGTCCTCGAGCACCAGGCGAAGGGCGGAAGCGTCATCGTGATGCGGCCTGACACCGGCGAGATCCTGGCCATGGCCAACCGTCCCACGTTCGATCCCAACGCCTACTCCGACTATCCGGCCGAGGCGCGCCAGAACCGATCCATCGGCGCCCTCTACGAGCCCGGGTCCACGTTCAAGATCGTCACCGCAGGGGCGGCGCTGGAAGAGAAGAAGGTCTCCCCGTCCACGGTCATTTACTGCGAGCACGGCTCGATAAAGATCGGCAAGTACACCATCAAGGAAGATCGACTCCCCTTCGACTACCTCTCAGTGGCCGAGATTGTGGAGAAATCCAGTAACGTCGGCTCCATCAAGCTGGCCACCATGATGTCGGGCTCGACCTTCTACCGGCACATCACCGATTTCGGCTTCGGGCAGTCGACGGGCATCGATTTGCCCGGTGAGGCGAAGGGGATCCTGCGTGCCCCCGAGCAGTGGTCGGGCCTGTCGCACGCATCGCTGGCCATCGGGCAGGAGGTCGGTGTCACGGCGCTGCAGTCGGTGAGCGCCATGGCGGCCGTGGCCAACGCCGGAATTCTGCGCAGGCCGTGGATCGTGGCCGGCCTGGTCGGGGAGGACGGCTCGCAGACCCGCCCGGCCCGCTCCGCCGATCCGGGGCGACGCGTTCTCTCCGCCGATACGGCTTCGGCACTGACCGCCATCCTTGAGCGCGTGGTCACCGACGGCACGGGAAAAGCCGCCATACTTCCCGGATACCGCGTCGCGGGCAAAACCGGGACAGCCCAGAAGATCGACGAGACAGGTCGTTACTCCCGAGGCCGGTACGTGGCTTCCTTCGCGGGCTTCGTCCCCTCCCGGGACCCGGCGCTGGCCATCATCGTCGTGGTGGACGAGCCACACGGCGGATTCCACGGCGGCGAGATTGCCGCGCCCACTTTTGCCCGGATCGCCCTGCCCGCGCTGCAGTACATGGGCGTGATGCCGGAAGAGGGCGGCGTGGTGCTGAACCGGAACGTCGAGATCCAAGCAGCGCTCAAGAGCTTCGAGTCGATGCCCATCCTCCCCCGGAGCCGCTTCTCACCCCCGTCAACCTCGATCGCGCAGCCGGCCCGCTTCGTTCCGCTGGCACTGCGCGAGGCGCGGCCCCGCCCCGACGCGGAGGAGCAGGAAATCGCCGAGATGCCGGACCTTTCCGGGCGGAGTCTGCGGGAAGCCAACGTGCTGCTGGCCCAGATGGGCCTGGTGCCCCATTTGAGCGGCCGCGGCAGCTTGGTGGGAAGTCAGGATCCGTCGCCGGGCGAGGAAGTGGCTCCCGGGAGCACCTGCGAGCTTGTCCTGACCGAGGAGCGAAAGTGAATCTTTCCAGAGTGCTGGAGCAGGTGGAGGTGCAGGCGATTTCGGGGCCGCCCGACCCGACCGTGCTGGGCATCGCTTACGATTCCCGGAGGGTGGAAGAGGGGTACCTGTTCGCGGCGCTGCGGGGCGCGAAGGAAGACGGCAATCATCACGTCCCGGACGCCCTCAAGCGCGGCGCCCGTGCCATCCTGTCGGCGGCCGCGCCGCCCGCCCCCCTGTCCGCCACCTGGGTGAGGGTGACGAATGATCGCCGCGCCCTGGCCCTGGCGGCACGAAACTATTACTCCCGCCCCGATCTTCGTCTTCCGGTCACCGGAGTCACGGGAACCAACGGCAAGACGACGGTGGTGCACCTTCTGGAATCCATCTTTCAAGCCGAAGGCGCCAAGGTCTGCGCCCTCGGGACGCTGGGATATCGCGTCGGCCGGGAGGAGCTGCGCGCCGAGCGCACCACGCCCGAGTCGGTGGACCTGTACCGCATGCTGGACCGCGCAGTCTCCGACGGCTGCAAGCGGGCGGTGATGGAAGTCTCATCCCATTCGCTGGCGCTGGATCGGGTGGCGGGGCTGGAGTTCGCCGCGGCGGTGTTCACCAACCTGACGCGCGATCACCTCGATTTCCACCAGGACATGAGCCGTTACCTCGAGGCGAAATCAAAGCTGTTCCGCGAGCTCCCCGCCGGGCGCCCGGCCGTGGTGAATCGGGACGACCCGGCCAGCGCGCACCTCCTGTCGCTCACCCGGGGGCGCCCGGTCTCGTACGGTTTTTCTCCCGAGGCGGACGTGCGCATTCAAGGCTTCGAGCCGCACCGCCATGGCGCCTTGCTGACTCTCGTCGCCTGGGGCCGCCCCCTGCAGCTGCGGACCCACCTGTTCGGCAGACCGAATGCTTCCAATATCGCCGCCGCGGCCGCCGCCGCCATGAGCCTGGAGTGCTCCGCTGCAGCGGTCGAAGCGGGCGTGGCGGGATTGGCGGGAGTTCCCGGTCGCCTGGAGAGCGTCGATCTCGGCCAGAGCTTCGCCGTCTACGTGGATTACGCCCACACCGACGACGCCCTGGTGAACACCCTGAAGACCGTGCAGGAGCTCGGCCCGCGCCGGCTGATCGCGGTGTTCGGCTGTGGCGGGGATCGGGACCGCAGCAAGCGCCCCCTCATGGGTGCGGCGGCGGCCAGGCTGGCCGACCTGGCGGTGCTCACCTCCGACAATCCGCGCAGCGAGGATCCTCTGGCGATTCTGGCCGACGTGGAGCGCGGCATCCGGGAAGTGACCACCGAGCGGTCCCGCTATCGGGTGGAGCCGGACCGGCGCGAGGCCATCCGGCTGGCGCTGGCGGAAGCGGCAGATGGAGATGCGGTCGTGATCGCCGGCAAAGGGCACGAGACGTACCAGATCCTGCGGGACCGGACCATCCCGTTCGACGACCGGGAAGTGGCCCGGGAGATCCTGCGCGCCAGGCTACCGGCCGATTCGAGCCGTGGCTCGAATTAGCCTGGCGCAGGCCACGAGAGGGACCGAAGGGGTCCTTCTGCGGGGCGACCCGGGGGCGATGGTGGATTCCTTCTCCATCGACACCCGGACGCTGAAGCCCGGCGATGTCTTTTTCGCCCTGGTGGGAGAGAACCACGACGCCCACCGCTTCGTGCCGGAAGCCATTCGGAAGGGGGCGAAGGTCGTGGTGATTTCCCGGGGACGTTCGGGTGATTTCCCCGGCGAGGCGGCGGTGCTCAGGGTGGCCGACACGACCCGGGCTCTCCAGGATCTGGCGTGCTGGGTGCGGCATCGGCAAGAGGTGAAGGTGCTGGGAATCACGGGCTCTTCGGGGAAAACGACCACCAAGGAGATGGCTGCCGCCATCATGGAAGACTCGACGCCCACCCTCAAGAGCACCGGCAATCTCAACAACACCTACGGGCTGCCTCTCTGCCTGCTGGGGCTCGAGAGCACCCACCGCGCGGCGGTGCTGGAGATGGGGATGAGCTACCCGGGCGAGCTGACGACGCTCGCAGCCATCGCCGACCCCGACGTGGGCGTGCTGATCAATGTGCACCCGGTTCACCTGGAGCACTTCCCTTCCCTTTCGGCCATCGCCGACGCCAAGGGCGAGCTGTTTCGCGGCATGCGTCGCGATGCCGTCGCGGTTTACAACGCCGACGACCCCGAGTCCACGCGCGTCGCCCTCCCCTTTCCCGGACGGAAGATCGGGTTCGGCTTCGCCGAGGGTGCGACGGTGCGCGCCGCGAATCTGCAGCCCACGCCGTCCGGAGGGACCGCCTTCGATCTCCTGCTCGAGGGCGAAAGGCTTCCTGTCGAGATCCATTTCCCTGGTCGTCACCACGTGGCCAACGCCGTCGCGGCCGCGGCCGGCGCCTGGGCCTGCGGAGTCGAGGGAAGCGCCCTCCAGAGCGGCCTCTCCCGCGTTCGACCGCTACCCATGCGGGGCGCCATGCTGAAGTTCACCGGCGAGGTTCGGGTGCTGGATGAAACTTACAACAGCAATCCCAAGGCGATGGAGCGGACCCTGGAGACCCTCAGTGCCATCCCGGCGCGGCGCAAGGTCGTGGTCTCGGGAGACATGCTGGAGCTGGGCCCGACCGGGGAGCAGGCCCACCGACTCCTGGGGGAGCAGGTGGCCGGGGCGGGAGCGTCTCTGTTCGTGGCGGTGGGCCCTCTATCGAGGCTCGCGGCTGAAAGCGCCGGCAAGGCCGGCGTGCCCGAGGTGCGCACTTTCGAAAGCTCTGCCGCGGCCGCGGATTTTCTGGCGCCGGCGCTCGCGGACGGCGACCTGGTCCTCGTCAAGGGCTCCCGCGGCATGGTGATGGAACGAATCGTGGATGCCATTCGCGCTTCCCGCGGCCAGGAGGAGACCTAGATGCTCTACCGTCTCCTCTATCCGCTGCACGAATACATTTCAGTCTTTAACGTCTTCCGGTACATCACGTTCCGGACGGCGCTGGCAACCTTAACGGCTTTACTGATCTCCTTCGGCCTGGGATCGTGGTTGATCCGGAAGCTGAGGGATCTTCAGATAGGGCAAAACATCAGACCCGAGGGACCTCAGACCCACCACACCAAGAAAGGCACACCGACCATGGGGGGGCTGCTGATCATTCTGGCAGCGGTGCTCCCCACCCTTCTGTGGGCTGACCTCACCAACCGCTATGTGTGGATCGCCGTGGCGTCCACTCTCGCCTTCGGTGTCATCGGTTTCCTCGATGACTACCTCAAGCTGCGAAAAATGAGGTCCCTCGGGCTGACTGTTCGTGGAAAAATGGCTGCGCAAATCCTGGTGGCCGGCGCCATCGGAGTCTACCTGGTCCACCTGGCGCACACCGACCAATTCACCACCCAGTTCAGCTTCCCCTTCTATAAGCGGTGGACGCCCGACCTGGGTTGGTTCTACGCCCCCTTCATCATGCTGGTCATCATCGGAGCCGCCAACGCGGTCAACCTCACCGATGGATTGGACGGCCTGGCCATCGGGTCGGTACTCATCGCCTCGGGTACCTTCGCGATCCTGACCTACATCGCCGGCAACGCCGTCGCCTCCACCTACCTTGGAGTTCTCAACGTCAAAGGGAGTGGAGAGCTGACGGTATTCTGCGGCGCCCTGGTGGGGGCCTCGCTGGGGTTCCTCTGGTTCAACTGCAATCCTGCCGAAGTCTTCATGGGAGATGTGGGGTCGATGGCCCTGGGTGGGGCCATCGGGACCGTCGCCGTCCTGATCAAGCAGGAGATTCTTCTGGTATTCGTGGGCGGTTTGTTCGTGATGGAAGCGGTCTCGGTGATCCTTCAAGTGGCCTCATTCAAGACCCGGGGCCGGCGGATCTTCCGCATGGCTCCCCTGCATCACCATTTCGAGCTGGCGGGATGGCCCGAGCCCAAGGTGATCATCCGCTTCTGGATCCTCGCCATCATTTTCGCCCTGGTCAGCCTTTCGACCTTGAAGCTGCGCTAGCTGCCCCCGGCCGCCGCCGGGCTTTCTTAGAGCACCATGGAGCGGGTGACAGGTCTGAATTTCATCGTGGTGGGCGCGGGGCGCTCGGGAATGGCCCTCGCCAGGTTTCTTCTGGAGCGGGGAGGCAAGGTGGTGCTCACGGACGACCGCACGGAAGGCCTCGATCCCGCTCTGGGTGAGCTGCAGGGTCGCGGCGCCCGGCTGGCGCTGGGCGGACACGACGCAGCCCTGTTCCGCACGGCCGACAGGATCCTGGTCAGCCCGGGGGTTCCCCTGACGCTTCCCGCCATCCTGGCGGCCAGGAGCTCAGGAGTCCCGGTGTGGGGAGAGATCGAGTTCGCGTCCCGCTATCTGAAGGGAAAAATCATCGGCATCACCGGCACCAACGGCAAGAGCACCACGACGACTTTGACGGGCCACCTGCTGCAAGAAGGGGGCCTGGACGCCACATCCTGCGGAAATCTGGGAACGCCGCTCATCGAGATGGTCGCCGGCGATTCGGAATCGCGCACTTACGTGGTGGAGCTCTCGTCGTTTCAGCTGGAGGGGATCGAAACCTTCCGGCCCGATGTGGCGGTGCTGCTGAACGTCGCGCCGGATCACCAGGACCGCTATCCCGATCACGCCGCCTACCGAGCCGCCAAAGGTCGAATCTTCGAGAACCAGCGCGCCAACGACGTCGCGGTGCTGAATCGCGACGATCCGGAGACCATCGCCTTCGCCCCCGTGGTGCGCGCGCGGATGGAGCAATTCAGCCGCCTGGAGCGGATTCCCGACGGCGCCTGCGTCGAGGCGGACCAGGTGGTGATCCGCAGGGAGGGCAGGACCCATCCGGTGCTCCCTGTGGATGCGCTTCCTCTCGTGGGAGTGCACAACCTGGAAAACGTGCTTGCTTCGGTTGTGGTGGCGGATCTCTGCGGGGTTCCTCTCGACAGCATGGCCGGGGCCATCCTCAGATTTCGTGGACTGCCGCACCGCATGGAGCTGGTGCAGGAAATCGATGCGGTGCGCTACTACAACGACTCGAAAGCCACCAACGTGGCCGCCACGGCCCGCTCCCTGGAGAGCTTTCAGCAAGGCGTGATCCTGATCCTGGGGGGTAAGGACAAAGGAGGCGATTTCGCCTCGCTGCTGCCGCTGATCCGGCAGCGGACCGCAGGCCTGGTGCTCATGGGCAAGGCCCGGGATGTCATCGCCGCCCAGCTGGGAGAGCCGGTACCCACCCGCAAGGTGCAGACGATGCCGGAGGCGGTGGCCGCCGCCCGCTCGATGGCCGCTCCCGGACAGGTGGTCCTGCTGGCGCCGGCCTGCGCTTCCTTCGACGCCTATCGCAATTTCGAGGAGCGCGGCGAAGACTTTAAGCGGCGGGTGTCGGAGCTGGCCCGCGAGCCGGGCAATCCGGGGGGAGGACGCTGATGTCCCGCAAACTCGCCTTCGACCCGATTCTCTTCTCCATCCCGGTGGTGCTTTCGCTGTTCGGGGTGGTGATGATCTACTCGGCATCCGCCGTTCTTTCCATGAACCGTTTCGGCTCTCCCTATCATTACCTGGGAAAGCAGGTAGCCGCCCTGGTGGCCGGGTGCGCCTTGATGCTCTGGGCCATGCACTTCGACTACCGGAGGCTGCGCAACCGCTGGATCGTCCTGGGGGCCCTGTCGGGCGTGGCGGGGCTGCTGATGCTGGCCCTGCTGACTCCTTCGGGGCCGGTGCGGCGCTGGATCTCGCTCGGTTTTTTCTCGTTCCAGCCCTCCGAGCTGGCCAAGCCGATCGTGGTCCTGTTCCTCGCCTCCTTCCTGGACAGCAGGACGAACGAAATCAACGACTGGCGGCGGACGTTGCTGCCGGCCGGCATTGTGGTGGGAGCCATCGCTTTCCTCATCTATATGCAGCCGGATCTCGGCACCGCCGTGGCCATCTCGCTCATCGCCGGCCTGCTGCTTTACCTGGCCGGATTGAAGCAGCAGTACATCCTGTCGGGCTGCGCCCTGGGAATCGTCGGGCTTCTGGTAATGATTTTTCAGGCGAGCTACCGGGTCCGGCGCCTCATGACTTTTCTCCACCCCTCGGACGATCCCCTGGGAGCCGGCTTCCAGATCCGCCAGTCGCTCCTCGCCTTCGGCAGCGGCGGGATCCAGGGGATCAACCTGGGAGAGGGACGGCAGAAGCTTTTCTTTCTCCCGGAGCCGCACACCGATTTCATCTATTCGGTGATCGGCGAGGAGCTGGGGTTCATCGGAACTTCTCTGGTGCTGCTGGTGTTCGCCGTCCTGCTGTGGCGAGGGTTGCGGGCGGCGCTGCGCGCCCCGGATCAATTCGGCTACCTGCTGGGAATGGGGTTGACCCTTTTCCTCGTTGTCCAGGGCGCTTTGAACATGGGAATGGTGCTTGGGCTCCTCCCCACCAAGGGGTTGCCGCTCCCCTTCATCTCTTATGGCGGCTCCTCGCTGATGGTGGGACTTCTCTCGGTGGGAGTGCTGTTGAACATCTCCCAGCATTCGAACTGAGGTGGCGGAAGCGGGTCGAGGGGGACGGGTGGTCTTTGCCGGCGGCGGAACGGGCGGGCACATTTATCCAGCCTTGGCGGTAGCGCAGGCGCTCGAGAAGCGTCACCCGGGTCTGGAGGTGGTGTTCATCGGGACCGGATCCCCGTTCGAGCAGCGCGTGGTGGAGGGGCACGGGTTCCGGCTCATGCGGGTGAGCTCCCGGGGATTTCTCGGGCGAAGCGTTTTCGCCAAGGTAGGGTCCCTTTTCTGGACAGGAGTGGGATTGTTTCAATCGCTACGGACTCTTTGGGAGCTCAAACCCCAGGCGGTGGTGGGCGTGGGAGGGTTCTCCTCTGGACCGGTGATGGGTGCCGCCATCCTGCTGCGGATACCGACGATGATCCAGGAGCAGAACTACTCTCCCGGGCTGGCCAACCGGATTCTGGCGCGCTGGGTAGACCGCATCGCCGTCTCCTTCGAGGAGACCAAGGAGTTCCTGGGCGATCGTGGTGAGGTGACCGGAAATCCGATCCGCATGGAGTTCGCCTCGGTGAAGCCCAAGCCGCGAGGGACCCCCTTCTGCGTACTCATCTTCGGCGGCAGCCAGGGGGCGAAGGCGCTGAACCAGCGGGTCATGGAAGCTTTGCCGCTGCTGGCGCCCCAGAGGCTGGCGCTGCGCTTCGTGCATATGACCGGTGAGAAGGACCGCGAGCGGGTGGCGGCCGCCTACCAGGTCGAGCGCCTCGATGCCCGCGTGGTCGCATACCTGGACAACATGGCGGAGGAGTATGCCAAGGCGGACCTGGTCATCGCGCGCTCCGGCGCCACCACGGTAGCGGAGCTCACCGCCTGCCAGAAAGCCGCCCTGCTCATCCCTTTTCCGCACGCCGCCGCGGACCACCAGCGCCTGAATGCGGAAAAGCTGGAGCAGTCGGGAGCCGCCCGCGTGATAGCGGAGCAAGACCTGTCCGGCCAGCGGCTGGCCAAGGAGATCGAAGACCTGCTGAAGAACCCGGATCGCCTGACCGCCATGGAGCGGGCCTCGGCGCGGCTGGCGCGGCCCGACGCGACGGTGCGGGTGGTGGAGCTGGTGGAAGAGCTGATGGCATGAAGAAGGTCCGGCAGGTCCATTTCGTGGGCATCGGTGGAATCGGGATGAGCGGGATCGCAGAGGTGCTGTTGAACCTGGGGTACGGCGTGACCGGCTCGGATCTGGTGGCGGGTCCGGCGACGCACCGGCTCCAGGAGCTGGGAGGGCGGGTGACGCAGGGACACTCTCCGCAAAACGTGGAAGGGGCCGACGTGGTGGTGATCTCCAGCGCCGTCCGCAGCGACAACGTGGAGGTCCTTGAAGCCCGCCGCCGGCAGATCCCGGTCATCCCGAGGGCCGAGATGCTCGCCGAGCTGATGCGCATGAAGTACGGCGTCGCGATCGCCGGCTCGCATGGCAAGACATCCACCACTTCCATGGTGGCCCAGGTACTCTCTGGCTCGGGGCTCGATCCCACCATCGTCATCGGCGGCAGGCTGGGTATCCTCGGCAGCAATGCCAAGCTGGGCAAAGGAGATTTGCTGGTGGCGGAGGCCGATGAGAGCGACGGGTCGTTTCTTCACCTGTCTCCCACCATTGCGGTAGTCACCAACATCGACGCGGAGCACCTGGATCATTACGGGAGCCTGGAGAAGCTTCAGCACGCGTTCGTGGACTTCCTGAACAAGGTGCCCTTTTACGGGACCGGCATCGTCTGCCTGGACGATGCGTCGATTCGCCGGATTCTCCCCCGCCTGCAGCGCAAGGTGGTCACTTACGGACTGACCGGAAATCCAGACCTGCACGCCGACCGGATCGAGTTCCGGGAGTTCACTTCCAGTTTCGAAGTGTCGCTGAAGGGTGAGCGCCTGGGCGCCATCAGCCTCAAGGTGCCCGGCCTTCACAGCATCAGCAACGCCCTGGCCGCGATCGGCGTGGGGCTCGAGCTGGACCTTCCCTTCGAGTGGATCGCTTCGCACCTCAGCCAGTTCCGGGGAGCGGATCGGCGCTTCCAGCTCAAAGGGCAATTCGACGACATTCTGGTCATTGACGATTACGGCCATCACCCGGCGGAAATTCAGGCCACCCTGCTCGCGGCCCGCAAGGGATGGGGCCGGCGGATCGTGGTCGTCTTCCAGCCACACCGGTTCTCCCGGGCAAAGGCCCTGCACCAGGAATTCGCGCGATCGTTCCGCGACTGCGACGTGCTGCTGGTCACCGACATCTACCCGGCCGGCGAGGCGCCTCTGCCGGGCGTTTCCGGCGAAAGCCTGACGGAGGCGATCCGGCGCGAGGGGCACCAGGACGTGACCCTGGTCCCGGAGCTGCAGGACGTGGCCGCGATTCTCGAGAAAAAGGTCCGCCCGGGTGACCTGCTGATCACCATGGGGGCCGGCTCTGTCTGGAAGGCGGGCGAGGAGTTCTTGAAGCGGGCCGGGTCCCGCACATGAGGGCCGGGGGTCGGGCGCTGCGAGCCTCGGTTGAGGAGGAGATCGTGTCGGGAGGATGGGCCGAGAAGGCCGGGGAAATCCTGGATGCGTCCCGAGTGCCCTATGAGCGGAACTTTCCGCTGGCGCGCCTGACCACGCTGGGAGTCGGGGGAGCCGCCGACTTTCTCCTGCGGCCTGTCGAGGTTCCTTCCCTGGCACAGGCCCTCGAGGGGCTCACGGATGAAGGTATCCCGGTGGTTTTCCTGGGAGCCGGATCCAACTTGCTGGTGAGCGATGCCGGGTTTCGAGGGGTGGTGGCCTGCCTGGCCGATCTGGCGGCCGAGCCCCAGGCGGTGGACGCCACGATTCGCGCCGAGGCAGGGGTGCGCCTCCCCTCTCTGGTTGCACGTCTCACACGCCTGGGACTCTCGGGTCTGGAGTGGGCAGAGGGCGTGCCCGGGTCGGTGGGCGGCTCGGTGCGCATGA
>Ga0075423_10006812_pt1 | contig 10746 bp, 9 predicted proteins | sample SoiMethybrSBSTD2_FD_80114 | JGI IMG/M metagenome (GOLD analysis project Ga0075423, IMG submission 80114) | Bulk soil microbial communities from a Populus tree surrounding site in Tennessee, USA - Soil MetaG P. TD hybrid SBSTD2 | ecosystem: Environmental > Terrestrial > Soil > Tree plantation...
ACGCCTTCGCCCACGCGCACACCTTCGCCCACGCGCACACCTTCGCCCACGCGCACGGCTACCTTCACCCGTACCCCCAGTCCAACGCGCACGCTTTCGCCCACACGCACGCCCACATCAACCCGTACCCCCAGCCCAACGCGCACACCTTCACCAACACGTACGCCTTCGCCCACGCGCAGCTCCAGCCTCACCGATACTTCTGGCACGCTGTGGCTGAACGAGATTCTACCGAATCCCAAGACGCTCTACAGCAAAGAGTGGGTAGAGTTGGCGAACACCGAGGCAGCACCGATCACGCTTGACGGCTGGATGCTGGACGACGGCGCGGATGGCGGAGCGCCATATACCATCGAGCCAGGCACTATCATCGGCCCGCATGCGCTATTTGTCGTCACTCTGCCACGCGCACTGTTCAACAACGCAGGCGACGAGGTGCGACTCCTCCGACCGGACGGCAGCATTGCCGATCAGTTCAGCTATGTCAGTAGCGCCGTCGATCTGAGCTTCTGCCGATCCAGCAGCGGCTGGGCCGCCAGCAGCCCACCATCGCCAAATGCACCGAACCAGTGCGATCCCGTGCAGGCGGCACCTGCCGCAACGCAGCGCGTGCCGACGCTTCCCACCCAGCCGCTCACAACCACTATGCCGCTCTCGGGCACGGAAACCCTCGCGCTGACCTCGCTGCCGACGCCGCGCCAGCCGGCCTGGTCCAGCGACGATACCGTCGGCGCAACGCCCTACACGCTATCTAGCGGCGGGCTGCTCTACCGTGGGCTTCACAATAGTAGCCCGACGCTCCAGCCGACCGCAGCGCCGACGCCCACGCGCAGGTCGCGATCGGCACCACTCCTTCAGCCAACCCCAACGAACATGCTCGTGCTGTTCAGCCGGATCGCCGGAATCATGTTCATCATTCTGAGCGCAGCCATCGCAGGCTATACGCGACTGCGGGCACACAACGCATCGCATAGCAATGCAGCGCTACCCGGTCCTGATGGCGAAATTTCGGCTGTCCAGTCAGACGGCTAGCGAATGTGCTATAATGCCTCGGTGAACTTTCCGCCCTCGCCCCCCCACAATGCCGCACAGCTGGAGAAGGAGAAACGCCATGAACGACCCGCAAACGCTGGTGCAGGATCGGCTGGCCCACGCTAGCTGGGGACTTCTTGGGACACAGGGCTATATCTTGGGAATAGATATCGGCGGCTATGGTCTACGCGCGGCGCTGATCGATCTCCACAAGCAGACCTATGTCGGCGTTCATCGCGAGGTGACTGCGGGAACTGCGCCAGCGATCATAACGGATGTGATCGCGCTGGCACATGAGCTGCTGGAAGAGCACGAGGTCGCGCCTGACCGGCTGGTGCGCATTGGCGTCGGGTTTGGCGGGCCGATCGACGCACGCCGCGGTGTCACCTTGCTCTCGCACCGCATGCCCGGCTGGGAGCAGTTTCCGTTGCGGGAGCGGATCGAAGAGGCATTCGGTGCGGTGACGCTGGTCGATAATGACGCGAACCTGATCGCGCTGGCCGAGGCAACCTTTGGCATCGGGCGCGATGTGCAGTATCTCTTTTACCTGCATCTGAGCAGCGGCGTCGGCGGCGGGCTGGTGCTCGACCGGCGCATCTACCACGGCGCGACGACCATGGCCGGCGAGATCGGTCACGCAGTGGTCGGACCGATCGACCCACTCTGGCCGAACCAGCGCCCCAAGACGCTGGAGCAACATGTTTCGATCAAGGCGCTGCTACGGCGTGCTGATGCGCTCGGTCTTCAAACCAACCTGCTGAGCGAGATCTTCGGCGATCACGCGATCGGGCGGCAGATCGTCGCCGAGGCAGCCGATCTGCTCGCCGTGCGCCTCTCGCAGATCGTCGCACTGATCGACCCGCAGATGATCGTGCTCGGCGGTGTGGTGGCGCGCTATGGCGGCGATACTCTAATCGCTGCGATCCAGGAGCGGATGCAGGAGTATATGGCCGCGCTCGTGAATCGACCAATCCCGATCGTCGCTTCGGTTCTGGGATTCGAGAGCGTCGCGATCGGTGGACTGGCGTTGGCGCTCGAAAGTATGCGCGATTAAGCGTACCCAGTCGCTTCACCCCCCGCAAAACGCCCCACAGCTGTCATGCTTTGCCCCTAGAGCTGACGTGCCATTGTGTTTTGGACGCCACCCGCTGCGCAAAAATCCGGTATCGTTTGCGCCCGGCCCTTCCAGATGCTATAATAGCCGATAGTCCCGCGACGTGCAGCATGTGCATATCGTTTTGCCGTGCGCCGCGTTTTTACCTTTTCTCGTGATTGGATTGAACGGAGCCTATGGACGCCAAGAATGTGATTTTCGGAGAAACTGGGCTGGATAAGCTCATGCAGCTGTTGCGCGCGAGCGGCCAGCCACAAGATATCACCAAGTTACTTGAGCGATATCTTGAAATACTGCGTGACCTGGTAGTGGCGGAGGAACAATAATCATGACCGAACATCCGACCTTTACCGGCAACGCAGGCCAGCGCACACTGGCCGAACAAATTTTCCAGATTATGAGCTCGCAGGGCGTGCTGTTCGCTTCAGATGCGCCGATTCGCCAGACGCTCGGCAACCTGACCGATTTCTTCGTCGCCCAGCACAAAGCCAACCCAGCCAAGGTCCGGCAGGATATCGACGCGGCGCTGCGCGAGAACCAGGCGATCTTCGCCCGCGAAGAGCGCGGCGACGACGTGATCTATCTGATCTCGCGGCTCGGTGCCTACCGGCCACGCCAGGAAGATCACTCGCATATGTTCAAGCAGCGCCTGTATGAGCCGGACAACCCGCTGCCCGTAGACGATATCAGCGTCGTGGTCACGACCACGCGCCCGGCGCTCACGACGGTTGAGCCGGTCTTTATCTCGGATTACTGGCAGCAGCAAGCTGGCCTGACGCCGGTGATCTCGCCGCCGGCCGAGATCGAAGAGGCGGCTGCACCACTGCCGGTCGAAGTGGTCGAAAGCGTGCCAGTCGAGGAGGCTGCCGCACCGCCAGTTGAGGAACCGGTCGCCGCGCCACCAGTCGCCGCGCCACCAGCCACCGTTGGCCTAGCCGATACACTGGTTGCGCTGCCCAATGGGGTGCAGATCGATCTGCGCCGTTCGATCGAAGAGCTGATCGGCCAGTATGGGCCGACGCTGCTGGCGCAGTTCCGCGCGGCGCTTGATAGCGACCCGTTGCGCCGGATCGTGATCTTCGGCAATGATACCTTCCCCGAGGCGGCGGTGGCTAGCTTCGGCAAAAACGATCTGCGCCGCATTCGCGACTATTTGATGGAGACGGGCGAGCCGCTCCTGGATACGCAGATCATCGCCGATGTCTTCTATCACAATCCGCGTCAGAGCGACTACGAGGCATTCCGCTTTGCGCTGAACTATCGCTTGAACCGCGAGAAGGATTTCGAGTTCGTAGGCGTCGACGGCGCGCGGCTCTGGTCCACCAAGGGCCTGCCGGCGATCGGCAGTAAGCGCATCAAGGCCAGCGAAATGGGTCAGCTCGCCAGCTATCTGGAGGAGGATTTCGACGATAGCTTGGCCGATCAGAGCCCTGCGTCGATCCGCGAGAGCGGCTCGTTGAGCCATATCCTGACCTTCTTCGAGTGGGAATATGGCGTGCTGCCCTTTACCAAAGCGTTCGCCAACCTGCTGCCGCCGCCGCTGCTGCCCGATCAGCGCAGCGCGGTGCTGCGCTTCGAATCACCGCAGCACTACACTGCCGCGCTGGCCGAGCTGCGCTACCCGACCGGTAATCGTGGTGGCTGGATTCAGGGGTTGGAGGAGTTCTTCCACGAGCACCTGGTGCCGGGCGCGCTGATCACCCTGACGCGCACCGCCGAGCCACAAATCTATACACTGACCTATGAAGAGCAGCCCGAGACGACTGATCGGCTGCTGGTGCTGGACGAGAAGAAGAACAAGTTCGCCTTCGCCAATATGACCTACTACAGCACGGTCGATAGCGATCTGCTGGTGAATCAGCAACAGTATGGGCGACTGCGCAACCTTAAGTCGCTGCCGATGGGCGAGCGCCGCAAGGCCGATATCGTCTTGGAGCACGTCTTCGAGACTGTGGGCGAGCCGGTGGGCACGCGTGCCGAGCCGCGCTCCTACGCGACCCAAGACGACCTGTATGTGGCGCTCAACGTGCTGCGGCCGGCATCGCGGAGCTATCTCCAGCACCTGCTCGAAGAGGGCGCATTCTATCAGCCCGACGAGTCGACGCCCGGCGCTTGGTACTATAATCCGCCGATCAAGGTGACCGACGTAAATAAAGATGACGAGGACGAGGACGAGTACGAGGATGACGAGGAGTAATAGCTGAAACGTGAAGCATGTGGCGTGATTGTCATCGATCACGCTTCGTGTTTCACGTTTCGTATTTCAGTTATGACGATCACAAGTTATGTTCAAACGATCGGCGCAGCCGATCACAAGCTGATGATGCGCGACCTGAAGCCGCTTTCTGGGCTGGGGCGCGATGAGCACGATGCTTTTTGGCGCGCATGGCAGGCACTTTCGCCGACCCGGCGCGAAGAGATCGCGCATGCCATGGTCGAGCTGGCCGAGGATAATGTCGATCTCGATTTCAACGAGGTGCTGTTCTGGTGCCTCGACGACGACGAAGCGAGTGTTCGCACGCACGGCATCGAGGGGCTCTGGGAGAACGACAGCGTCAGATTGTTGCGCCGTCTGATCCTCTTGCTGCGCGCTGATCCCGCGCCGATGGTGCGCGCGGCTGCGGCGCTGGCGCTTAGCCGCTACGCCTACCAAGCGACGATCGACGAGCTTGAGCCGGCGGACGCCGACGCAGTGCAACAGGTGCTGCTCGATGCGCTCCACGACCCGCAGATGCCGCTCGATGTGCGCCGCCGCTCGCTGGAGGGCGCTGGCTATTTCGCCGATCTCGACGAGGTGCAGCGCCAGATCGAGCTAGCGTATCGCTCCGATGAGCAGCTCCTACGCGAGAGCGCGCTGGTTGCAATGGGCCGGACGCTGCTGCCGCGCTGGCTGCCGCTGATCGAACGAGAGTTGACGAGCGTGTCGCCGGCGCTGCGCTACGAGGCGGCGCGCGCCGCTGGCGAGATGGCCGATCAAGCGCGCACGCTCTTGCCCAAGCTCGCGACGTTGATCAACGATGATGATGCCGAGGTCGTGCTCATGACGATCTGGGCGCTGGGGCAGATCGGCGGCGAGCATGCGCGGCGGCTCTTGCAGCGCGTGAGTAAGAGCCAGGACGAGGCGTATAGAGAGGCGGCTTCCGAGGCGCTTGAGGAGCTTTCGCTCGGATCTGAGTTCGGCAACCGGGACGCAAACAAGCCGTATACATGGAACTAATACACGTCGGCGGACATTCCTAATACAGCTTGGTCTACATACCACCAGGGTTTTTACCACCAAGACACCAAGACACCAAGCTTTGGTGTCGCCCACAAGGCACCCAGTGGTGAAACTATCGGCCTATTTCAGCCGTAATGTACTGCCACCAGATTACAGCGTGGAGCATGCATGCATATCGAAGATGTGTCTGAGATCCGCGATGTCTATGGCCACGTTTACCTCTCGCCGCATCTGGACGATGCGGTCTTGTCGTGCGGCGGGGCGATCGCGCGGAACGGCGCTGCGAACGCGCGCGTGCTGGTGGTGACGGTCTGCACTGCCGTGCCGGCAGCAGGCGAGCCGTTTAGCGCGTTCAGCCGAATGATGCATCGCGGTTGGGGCCTCACGGCTGCCGAGGTCGTGAGCGCGCGGCTGCACGAGGACGAGCTGGCGACGGAGCGGCTGGGCGCGGATAGCTACTGGGTCGGGATGCGCGACGCGATCTATCGCCGACCGGACGTCTACAATAGCGCGCCGGCGCTCTTCGGCGTGCCGGCCTCCGATGACCCGCTGCTGCCGGCGCTCCATGCGTTCATCGCGGAGCTGCGCCGCCGCACGCCGAGCGCCACCTTGTACGCGCCACTCGGCGTTGGCAACCACGTCGATCACCAGATCACCCACACGGCTGCTGGCGACAGCGCAGGTGCCACGGTCGCGTTCTACGAGGACTTCCCGTATGTCGCGAAGCCGGGCGCGCTCGACCAGCGGTTGCAGGCGTTGAAAAACGAGTTCGTAACCAGCACGATTGATATTGACGCAACGCTCATGCGCAAGATCGGCGCTATCGAGGCGTACGCCAGCCAGATCAGCACGCTGTTCGGCGATGTCGAGATGATGCGCCAGATCGTCGCCGAGTATGCCGAGGCGCTGCGCCCGGACATCGGCACCTATGGCGAACGGCTCTGGCTGCGCGTGGTGCAAGCGTAGGCGTTGGCTCCTCACTGACGCCGGCCAGGAGTATAACCCTTGTCATCGTTCCCCAGTCCGCGGGCGACGCTCACGATAGCTCCGGCTGCACATGTCGCGCTGCGGTCGGGGCTGGCGGTGATCGAGCCAGCCGACCCAATCTGGGACACCTTCGTCCAGCAACACCCGCACGGCCACCTGCTCCAATCGTCGCCATGGGGCACCTTGAAGACACGCTTCGGCTGGACGCGCCGCTGTGTTGGCGTGGCCGGCGCGCGCGGGCTGCTGGCTGGGGCGCAGATGCTCTTGCGCCATCGTCTGGGGTTGAGCGTGGCCTATGTCCCGCGCGGGCCGCTCTGGTCGGGCGACACCGAGGTCGATGCACTGCTCCTGATGATACTGGGCCGGGTGGCCCGGCGCGCGCGCGCGGTGTTCCTGCGCCTGGAGCCGAATATGCTGGAGGACGACCCGGCGGCGGACGAGCGGCACAGCTTTTTGCTGCTCCAGGGCTTCCAGCCCGCCGAGCCGCTCCAGCCACGCAGCTCGTTACACCTGAACCTCGCGCCGGAGCCTGCGCGCTTATTGGCCGCGCTGAGCAAAGGACATCGTGCGGATATTCGCCGCGCCGAGCGTGCCGAAGTCGTCGTGCGGGTCGGCACGAGCCAGGCCGACCTCGACGCCTTTTACACGATCATGCAGGCGACCAGCGCGCGCGCCGGGTTCGCGATCCACACCCGCGCCTATTATCAGACCGCATGGGAGCTGCTACGCGCCCCAGCGCAGCAGCACACAGCGGCTGATCACGCGACCACACCCGCCCGATTAGTCGGCGATGCTGCGCTCTTGCTCGCCGAGCGCGATGGTGTCGCGCTGGCGGCGTTCTTGATCTTCGCGTGGGCGGGTGTCGGGCTGTATCTCTACAGCGGCTCGACCGACGAAGGGCTGCGCAGCGGCGCGAACCACGCGCTGCAATGGCATGCGCTGCTATGGGCGCAGGAGCGCGGCTGCACGAGCTACGACTTCTGGGGCATTCCCGACAGCTTTGGCCAAGCCGCCGCGACGAGTGACGCGACCGAGCGCGCCCGGCTTGAGGCCGCAGCGCAGGCCGATCCGCTCCACGGCGTCTTTCGCTTTAAGAAAGGTTTCGGCGGGCAGATTGTACGCTATTTGCCGGCCTATGATCAGGTGTACATGCCGGCGCTCTACCGGTTCTGGCAGCGCCGTTTTGGAGCGTAGGGGCGTAAGGCAGGCACAGGTATGACCGAGGAACAGGAACGCACACCGGAAGAGACGCGCCGGCTTATTACCTGGCTCCAAGAGGAGCTAGAGCGCCAGCGTGAGCTGAATGGCGAGATGCGCCGAGCGGTTGCCGACCTGGCGCGCGCCTTCCAGGAGTCGCTGGCGCGCGCACACGACGCGGCCGAGAGCGGCGACATGGATCGGGTGCGCCGGATTACCATCGAGAATCGAAACGCCTGGCAGGAGTACCTCCAGCAGATCATCGCGGCGGCGCAGACTAAACCCCGATCTGAGACGTGAAACGTGAAACGTGAAACGTGAAACGTGAAACGTGAGCGAGAAGTGTGAACCGCTGAGGACGCTGAGGACGCTGAAGCGGGTGGGCTTCCGCGCCTAAAGGAATGAAGCCGTGATTCGAGCCGTCATTTTCGACATGGGCCAGACATTGGTGCGCTTCGTGCGGCCAGGCAGCGGCTCGTGGCGCGAATTGGAGACACCGGGAATCCGCAGCATCTATCGCTATCTGGTTGAGCAGGGCCACCCGATCGCATCGCACGAGGATGCGTTTGTCGAGGCCATGTTCGCGCGGCTGGCCGAAGGCTGGCAGCAGTCGACCGGCGGCCATATCAGCCTGCGAGCGAGCGACTGGATCGCATCGGGCGCTGCCGATCACGCGCTGACATTGGACGAGGTGGTGCTGCGCGAGGCGGCGCAACGCTATGCGCGGTCGCTGAGCGCGGGGCTGACGGCGACGCCCGATGCGGTCGCGACGCTGGCCGCGCTGCACGACCAGGGCTACCAGCTTGGCCTGATTTCGAACACGATCTGGCCGGCTGAGCTGCACCTGGAGGATCTGGCTGAAATTGGCGTGCTGTCCTATTTGAAGATAGCGCTTTTTTCGGGGGATCTGGGCCTGTGGAAGCCGAATCCAGAGATCTTTCAGCATGCATTACGGGCGCTGGACACCACACCTGCGGACGCGATCTTCGTCGGCGATAGTCCACGCGAGGACATCCTTGGCGCGCAGAGCGTCGGCATGCGTGCGGTCTGGATGCGGAGCGCCGAATTTCCGCTCGGCGAGGTACAGCCGGACGCAATGATCGAGGCGCTTCCCGAGCTGTTGCCGATCATCGAAAGGTGGCGCACATGACCAGCGCACTGTTCCCCGATTTGCAGGTTGTACCGCTCGATACCTGCGTGTTACACGAGGAGACCGACGCCAAGCGCGTCACACGGCTGGTGGAACGGTTGACGAGTGATCGCATCTTGCGCAACCCGCCGATCCTTGGTCGCCATAATGGTCTTGAGCCGCTGATTGTGCTCGATGGGGCCACGCGCGTCACGGCATTGCGCGAGCTGGGGGCACCGCATGTCGTCGCGCAGGTGGTGGATTACGACAATGATATAATCCAGCTGCATACCTGGAGCCACATCCTCGCCGGTATGACGCTCGACGAGCTGAGCAGCGCGCTCGCGCACGAGGAGCTGTTGAGCGTGCGCACCTGCTCGCTGCACGATGCCGAGGTTGCGCTGATGCGCCGCGAGACGCTGGCCTATCTGGCCGACCGCTCCGGGCAATGCCTTGCGCTGTATAATGGCACTGGTATGGTCGAACAGGCGACGGCTCTGCGGCAGCTCTTTGCGATATATGCGACACGCGCCGGCATCGCGCGCGTGCCGCCGACCGAGTGGCGCATGCGGCTGGAGGAGAGCGAGGCCGGCGTTGCGGTGGTGTTCCCAGTGCATACGAAGAACGATCTGGTCGTTCTGGCGAGCGCGAATGCCGTGCTGCCGGCGGGGATTACACGCCACGTCATTCCAGGGCGCGCGCTGCGGATCAACGTGCCGCTTGAGCGCCTGTGCGACGATCAGCCGTTTGCCGAGAAGCAAGCCTGGCTTGACACCTGGCTGCGCGAGCACCAGACCGGCCACGGCGTGCGCTATTATGCCGAGCCAACTTTTCTCTTCGACGAATAGCCTTTCTTTCTGCGGCCTGCGGCTCCGCCTCAGGCCGCAGAAGAGTAGGTTTTCGGAGGGACACCCAGAGGGTACCCGGGCCCCTCCGAGCCTCCCCGCCAGAAGCTGAACGGAATAGGGTTGTGCCATGCAGCCGAGTCAGGCGCTCGATCTATCCGGCGAGCGATTCGTCGTCGTGTATCATCTCACGGGCGATGCGGCAGAGGCCGACGCGAAAGCGCGCGACATCTGCCTTGAGCAGACGGTGGAATTTCCCGACGAGCTGGTGCCGGACGGCGACATTCGTGCGCACATCCTGGGCCGGATCGAGTCGCTGGTGCCGCTGACGGGCGCACGCTTCGCAGCGCGCATCAGCTATGCGATTGAGACGGCGGGCTTCGAGCTGCCGCAACTACTGAACCTGGTCTTCGGAAATATCAGCCTGAAGCCCGGTATCCGCCTGGAGCGCCTGGAGCTGTCGCCGCGATTGTTGCAGTCTTTCAGCGGGCCGCGTTTCGGGCGCGCGGGGCTGCGCGAGCGGCTGGGCGTGCCGCAGCGACCGTTGCTCTGCACCGCGCTCAAGCCGATGGGTTTGTCGCCGATCGCGCTGGCCGAGCTGGCCTATCAGTTCGCGTTGGGCGGCATCGACATCGTCAAGGACGATCATGGGCTGGCGGATCAGCCATTCGCACCTTATCGCGAGCGCGTGCAGCGCTGCGCCGACGCCGTGGCGCGGGCGAACCAGCAGACTGGGCGCGCGTGCATCTACATGCCGAACGTCAGCGCGCCCGCCGACGCGCTGTTCGAGCACGCGCGCTTCGCCAAAGCGGCTGGGTCGGGTGGGCTGCTGATCGCGCCGGGGTTGGTCGGGCTGGACACGATGCGCCGGCTCGCCGACGACGAGCAGATCGCGCTGCCGCTCATGGCGCACCCGGCGTTCCAGGGCAGCTTCGTCGCGAGCGCGGATAGCGGCATTTCGCATTACGCGCTGTTTGGGCAGATCGCGCGGCTGGCCGGGGCCGACGCCAGCATCTACCCGAACTACGGCGGGCGCTTCTCGTTCAGCCACGCCGAATGCAACAGCATCGTCGAGGGCACTGCCACGCCGATGGCGCAGATTAAGCCGATCTTCCCCACCCCCGGCGGCGGCATGAGCCTGGAGCGCGTCGTCGAGATGCGCGCCGGCTACGGCGACGATGTGATCTTCCTGATCGGCGGCGGTCTCCACAAGCATGGCCCC
>Ga0075423_10006813_pt1 | contig 10745 bp, 10 predicted proteins | sample SoiMethybrSBSTD2_FD_80114 | JGI IMG/M metagenome (GOLD analysis project Ga0075423, IMG submission 80114) | Bulk soil microbial communities from a Populus tree surrounding site in Tennessee, USA - Soil MetaG P. TD hybrid SBSTD2 | ecosystem: Environmental > Terrestrial > Soil > Tree plantation...
GGAAGTTGGTAGCGGGGGGCGGGATCGAACCGCCGACCTTGGGGTTATGAATCCCACGCTCTAACCATCTGAGCTACCCCGCCAGACGAAAGCCAGTTTAAAGTTTCGAGTTTCAAGTCTCAAGTTCGCGCGCCTAAGGCAAAGAGCTAAGGGCAAAGAGCTAAGGGCTAAGCGCACGAGCTAGGTGCGAAGTCATGACACTTAATGAGCCATCCCTAACGGTCGGTAATGCCCTCGCACAGCAGCGCAACTTAACCCCCACTAACGCGCCTTGACATGAATCATCGTTAGCGCGAAAGTGACGACACAGCACGTAACACAACTAACGCTCTCCGCTTTTGAAGGGCGTCCAACAACCGGCGACCGCAACTTATCCAGGAGTAACTTCCATGAAGCCAAATGATCTCAAGCGAGTCGTAGAGCGACTTAGAAAGCTCGGCTTTGATGTTTCGATCCGTCCCGGTCCAGTTGATCGGGCAAGCCGTCCGATGTCAGTGGCACTCGACGTTAAAGAGCGCGATCTAACCATTGACGAACGCGTGGCATTTGCAAAGTTTCTCACAGGGGCGAAGAGTGCTGCGGCCTAATGAAGGGCCGGGGGTGGCTCAGATAGCCGGCCGGCCCAGGTCCATCGCTTTGAGAAGCTGATCGACGAGCTCGATCTCTTCGTCGCCGGGCTCGAGTTCCTTGTACTTGTACAGTGCCTGGCGCGCTCCTACGACGTTAGCGAGGCGGTGATAGACAAGCGCGAGATTGTAGTAAACCAGTGAGAAATTCGGTTCGATTTGCGTGGCCGCTTCGTAGTGCAATTTCGCCAGCGAAAAATCCCCCGCATCGTAGTAAAGGTTCGCGAGATTGTAGTGCGCTTCAACGTGTCGCGGCTCGTGCTTTAAAGACTGCGCAAAATTGTCGAGCGCGCCCACCGTGTTCCCTCGATCCAGCTCAATGATGCCGAGGTTGCAGTATGCTTCGGCGATGTTGTCGCCGGCAGTGATCGCTTCCTTGTAGAACTCAATCGCCTGCATGTCGCCCTGTTCGTGAAGCAGTAGGGCCTCTTCAAACGGCGTGAGCAGCCGCGCGACCTGTACCTGACTGGGATCGCTTCGGAATAAACTGAGTTGGCCCTGCAGCTCAGCCTCGATCTGTTTGATCGTGAGGCCCTGCGTGCGCATGTCACGCACGCGGCGGAACAGGGTCAACGCCTGAAAATCATAGGTGACCTCGTCGGCGTTCGCGCCCGGCGCAGCTTGAATGATCCCGGTTTCAGTCCAGCGCCGAATCGTGCGTTCGCTCAAACCAAACATCTGTTTGATATCGCGAATCGAGTAATGAGATTTGACGCGCTGGTAATCCGCCTTAGCGGGAACTGGTTGAGGAAACGAGAGAACCTTGCGACTCTTGTCGGCCATTTACACGCGTAGCGTACACGAAAAACGCAAAGTTTGGGAAAGAAAAACAGAGAAGAGATCGGGGGTCAGATATCAGATGTCAGATATCAGATGTTAGAAAATGAACGCGTAAGGAGATCCCGGCGATGAGCTAACGCATGACTTCTGACTTGATTTCTGACTTCTGACTTCTGACTTCTGACGTCCGACGTCTGATCTCGGACGTCCGACCTCTGATATCTGATATCTGATATCTGATATCTGCCTTCAGCACTTCACGTATCCAAGCAAGAAGTAAACGATGATGAAGATGATAATCATTGAGACACAGCCGCCACCAAACTTCCATGCGGCCGCGCCCGCCAGACATCCGCGCAGAGGTCCTTCCATCGCTTAAGCTGCCTTTGCTTCCGCTGAGTTACGGTCAATCAGTTTCGAGAAACGACTGGTTTCGCCGCTCTCAAGCTTCTCCTGATACAAGAACGCAAGCTTGCTCCCGTCAAAACAGCCAGAAGTCCATCGACGACATCACTGAAGAACAGTGGGATCGAACTTTCAAGACAAACATCTATGGCTACTTCCAGGGTTTAATTTGATTTCGCTTTGCCCGAAGTCCTGGGCGTCGCTTTCGCGGCCGGCGCAACCTTTAGCTGGTTGACGACTTTCGTCACGCCTTCAGTTTCTTTAGCAATCTTCTCGGCCGCCGCCTTCTCTTCCGCGGTGTCGACATTGCCGCGCAAAGTGACAACGTTCTTAACCACATCGACGTTGATCTTCCGTTCCGGCGTGGTTGAGCTCGCAATTAACTGCGCCACGATTTTCGTGTGAATCCACGCGTCTTCCAGCGTGTCACCAATGGTTTCGCCTGACTGCTTCGCTTTCTCGCGCTCTTGCTGAGCTTCCTTCTCGGTATAACTGCTCCGATCCTTGGCCGGAGTCGCCGTGGGCGTAGCCTCAGGGGTAGCCATGCGCGTGTTCGCGTTCGCATTAGCATTCGTGTTGGTATTAGTGCCGGTGTTCTCACACGCGGTCACCCCGAGCGCCACAGCAATCATCGCTCCCATGATCGACAATTTCAGATTCATCGCTTTCCTCCTTTTCCAAGCACGCTTTTCTAAGCTGCGCATAAAAATTGCCAGCGGCGTTAACCGCTGGCGATCTCCTCACCGATGTCCTCGACGGTATCGCCGATGACCCGACGGGCTTTACCCACCTTTTCCTGAACCTTGCCTTCACTTCTTTCGCGCGTGCCCTCATCCTGCAGCGCGCGATCGTCAGTTAACTTACCAAGCTTCTCTTTGGCTGTGCCTTTGACCTGCTTCGCTTTGCCCTTTACTTCACTCTCGTAACGCATCGCTTGTTATCGCCGTCGGAAGCGCTCCGTAACGTCACACTGCAGCGCGACGTCCAGTAATTATCTGCAGAAGCAACACAACCAAAGCCACTATGAGAAGCAGGTGAATCAAGCTGCCACCCACGCCGCCGATAAATCCCAGCAGCCACAGGACCAGCAACACCAGAAGAATTGTCCATAACATGAGCTCTTAACCCGTCCTTTCCTTCAAACGTTAAGATTCACTGTGGAGTGAGGGACGGCAAAGGCCATGCCAACTCAGACGTGCGCTTTTAGACGCTTTGTAGCGGGTGTTTTTGAACCAAAAGAGAACGATGGAATGCATCGTTCTGAAACTGCCGAGGGAAAACTAAGGACTGAGGACTAAGGACTGAGTACTGAGAGAGAGAATTTCTTCTCAGTCCTCAGTCCTTTTTTCTCAGTCCTACTTGACCATCGTGAAGGTACGTCGCCAGCGGCTGTTGCTGAAGAAATCAATCGGGCCGGTCAAGGATTGCGTTTCGTCGTACGACCAATAGACAAACATCGCGCGGCCGACGATCAGATCGCGTGGCACGAAGCCCCAGGCGCGACTATCAAGGCTATTGTCCCGGTCGTCGCCCATCACAAAATAGAAATTCTCCGGAACCGTCGTGGGTTTGCCGTTCACTGCGAAATGAAAATCCGGGCTGGCGGTGAGGTGCTGCCCGCTGCGGGCCGCTTCGACCGAGTCTTCGAAGTAATAAACGTCCCAGTTCTCTTTTCCGGTGCGCGGTGTGTCCTCGACGATCTCGAGCGGTGCTTTCTCGTTGATGTTACGCGCGACGATAACGTGTTCAGGAAGAAGTTCGCCGTTAATAAAAACCTGCAGCCCTTTGACTTCAACCGTGTCGCCGGGCAGACCGATGACGCGCTTCACGTAATTAACTTTGAAGGGAATGTTGTCTTCCTGCTGGTCGCGCTCGCGATTAAACGGATTGCCGGGATATTTGAAGACGATGATATCGCCGCGACGGATTTCGCGCTGGGGCAATCCCGGAAAGCGCGGACCGGGCGCGAAAACAAACTTATTAACGAGCAGGTGATCGCCAACCTTGATTGTGTTTTGCATTGAGCCGGTGGGGACTTTGACCGCCTGGACGATGAACGTCATGCCGAACAGCGCCATGATCACAGTCACCACAGCCGATTCAAAATACTCGCGAAAGATAGTCTTCGGCGGGCCGACTTCCGTCTCTTTGTCCTTCTGTTTCTCAACCGCGCGGTCGCGACCGTTCGGCGCGACTTCGCGCGCCGTGAAAGTTTCCGGTTTCTCTTTCGGCCTTTTTTCTGTAGTTACTGCAGCGTCGTTCATCGCAAGCATCGTAGAGGTTTGCTGTTCAGAGTTCAACCTGCAGGTTGCGCGGGTTCTGCGTAAGTTGAAGCTTGAACTCTGAACCTCACTTCGATTCCATTTGCGCCAGCGCGAGTTGCGCGGCGGCTGCTTCCGCAGCCTTAATTGTTTGCCCCTCACCACGCGTCGAGCCGCCATTCCACTTCAGCTCCACATGGAAAGTCCGATGGTGTGGCGGGCCGAGTGTTTCGATCACCGTGTATTGCGGTGCCGGTTCGTGGTTCGCCTGCAGGCGTTCCTGGAGCATGGTCTTTGGATCGGCGGCCGCCGCGGCCACCGGATCCGCTTTGCGCAACTCTTCGCCGAGGGTGCGGTTCACGAAATCGTTCGCGGCCGGCAAACCTCCGTCCAGAAATATCGCGCCCATCACCGCCTCGAGGACATCCGCTAGTAAGGCTGCTTTCCGGCGGCCGCCGCTCTTCTCTTCCCCACGACCAAAGCGAACAAAGTCACCGAGCCCCAGTTCCGTTGAGGCTTTCGCCAACGTCGGCGCGCTCACTAAACGGTGCTTCATGCGCGAGAGTTCGCCTTCCGTGGCGTGCGGATAAGCGCGAAACAAATAGTCTGCTACCAGCAGCCCCAGCACTGAATCTCCAAGAAACTCGAGCGCTTCGTTATGCAGCCGGCGCGCGTGGGTGCCGGAACGCGGCGAGACCTGTTCATGCGCCCAGGAACGATGCGTCATCGCCTGGGAAAGCAAATCGCGGTCACGAAATTGGTAGCCGATGATTTCTTCGAGGTGGTCGAGGTTCTTCAAGCAGCGTGATTCTAGCAAAACGCCGAGCGCAGCGTCGAAGAGACGTGCGCCCGGCGTAATCGATCGGACAGTTGTAACTTTAGGTTAACGGTTACGATGATTCGCGCGACGCGGCTTCGGCTTTGGCGTGCCGGTCGGCTTGGCCGGCGCGGTAGTTGAACCGTTACCTGGATTAGTTGCCGGAGAACTGGCCGGCTTTGCTGCGTTGGACGTCGCGGCTCCGGCACTAACGGGCGCGCCGCTTCCGCTTGACGAACCTGGATTGGCCGGTGTCGGACTCGACGTCGATGCGGGCAAAGTAGTTATGGGCGTCGGAGGATCGGGAATAGGCTTTGAAAGCACACCCGCAATCAGCGTATTGAGCTGGTCTGGAGTGGCGTCAGCCTTATTCCGATCCTTGTAGACCGCAGCGAGCACATCCATGATCGCCTTCTTGTCGGCGGCGCTGGTACTGACCGCCGCCGCGCGCGCGAAGGCGTCAATCTGTCCATCGAACGCCTGATTCAAGTTCGCGACAACGAGCTTGATTTCGGGACTATCGACCGATTTTCCAGCATCGGCCAGCGCCTTATATTCCTTCGCGAACTTATCAACCGGACCTTCCCCATAGGCGGTCGCAAGTTCGTTGTAAACCAGGGGACTCTTCTTAAGATCGCTTTCGAATCTTAGTGCCTTAACGAAATAGGGAATTGCCTCGGTGGGCGTTTTCATCAGGGACTTGGCAATCACATAGTTCATCGCTGCCAACGCCTGATCTTTGGTTTGGTACGCGGGCACGAATGGCTTGCCGCCTTCGACCAGCTCAATGGCCTTCTTCGCCGCCTGACTAGACTCAGCCAACTGATTGGGATCGCCCAACCCTGCGCCGGCCATGATGATGTAAATCACGGCGTTGTCAGGATTGGTCGCCGCCAACTGTTTGCCCAGGCGGATCTGTTCGGCGTAATTCTTCGAGGCGACGGCTGCCTGGAAATCTGACGCGAGCTTCTGATTTCCGTGAAGCTTGTCGTACGCGTCAATAAACTTCTTCAGAGCCGCTGCATATTGATCGCCGTCAGCGGGACACGCTGCCACATATTCTTTCGCCGCCTTATATGCCCCGTCTTGATCGTTCTGCCGCTTCTCAAACCATTCCGTGTACTTAGCGGTCTTGAATTCTTCTGTGCACTCTGGCGTCTGAGCCCATGCTGCCACCGAAGACAACGTAAGGAGGGCTGCAAACGCGATTGCTCGATTGATCCATTTCATTGTTATTAACTAAAGCCTCCGATCGATCCTTTTAACTCGTTCTAACTCAGCGAGCAAGCATCGGCTCTAAGATGCACTTCACGACTTGCTCGTTGTAACCGAAAAGCAACTGCGGTGCCACGCAGTGCAGGGAACCAGGGAAGAACCACTGAAACGAGCGGCAATAATCCTGCAATACGCGAGTTTATGTCAAGCTAGAAACAGCCAGAAGTGACGACTTTTCAATATCGCATGAAAAATGCCGAACTCTCGCAAAACGTGAGTTCGGCATTTCGCAAATGCGCGTTTGGCGCGGCGGTTTACGGCTGCGGCTGAGGCTGCGGTTGGGTGCGTCGCGTGCGGCCGTCCGGCGCTTCCTTCTGATTTGTCTTGGCTGGTGCAGTCGCACCCGCTTTCGGTTTGTTTTCCACCGGCATCGTCGTCGCCTTCACCTTCAGATCCACTGACGGCGATGCTTGCGGCCTGGCAGTTCCGTTTGCCGTCGCATTATTCGCGTTGGCGTCATCGCCATTCTCTTCCGCTTCCGTGGCCGCCTTGGTTTCGGCAGCTTCTTCATCGAGCGCCGCGGCCTTCTTGTTCGGGTTCGCCTCGTCGTCCGGACCCTCGGCAACCTGGAAATTGATCTGGGTACCAAAGCGCGGACTCAGCGCGCGATAGATATTTCCAGCAATCGCCGCCGGCACGTGTCGATGCGCATCCGTACCGCGAGTGATCACGACTACTGCCAGACGCGGATTAACTACCGGCGCATATGAAGTGAAAAGACCGACCCATGCGCGTGACGAGTCCTGTCCGATACACGTCCCTGTTTTGCCAGCGACGGTTTGCTCAGGGCGGTACGCTTTGCGACCCGAGCCGTAGTTCACCGCGCCGATCATACCGGGCAGCATCCGTTTCCAGACGTCGCTCTCAATATTTGCTTTGCGGCGGACTTCGGTCTTGAACGAGCTGTTCTCCTGCACGGTGCGCGGCAGATGGGGCACGAGCAATTTGCCGCCATTCGAGATGGCTGAGACAAGCGTCGCCAACTGTATCGCGGTGACTTCAAAATCGTCACCGTGCGAACCCATACGATTCAAAGCGAAGCCTGACTTGAATAGCGGAATCCGGCCGGAGGACTCGTTCGGATAGTTGATGCCGGTCCGTTCGCCGAGGCCCATCTCATGGGCGTACTGCATCATCTTATCGAAACCAACCTGCCCGCTGACTTGCTGAAAGTATGTATTGTTCGAATAGGCAAGCGCGTCAGTCAGATCGATGCGATAGCGTCCGCCATCGCTGACGGTTTCGACCGGCGCAATAACTTTTTCGCTGATGCCGGCCACGCCGGTGACGAGTTTAATCGTCGAGCAGGGCTTGAAGCCGCGGCGCAATCCCCAATCCTGATTCACTACGGTGTAGACGCGACCGGTCTTGGGATCCATCACCACGACGGTGCCGGCGTGAGTGCCGAGAGCGTCGACTGCGGCGCGGCGCACTTCGGGATCTTCACCCGTTTTTTCGTCTCTCGCGATGTTCGACTGAACTTCGTTGCGCAAGCCTTCATCGATTGCGCGTTGGCGCGCGATCGCGGCCTGACGAGCAGCTTCGGCGCGACGGCGCGCTTCTTCGATCGCACGACGATGGCCCGAGCGGTAGTGGCGCATCTCAGCCGCGATTTGCCGCCTGCTCATCCCGCGGCGCTTTAGTTTGGCGACATACGCAGATTCTTCACGCGCCTGACGCCGGCGTTCCGCGCGCAATTCCTGCTTGGACATCCGGCGGCCGCCGCGACGACGATCCGCACGAGCTAACTGACGGCGCTCACGTTTCGAGAGGCGTCGATTCGAAGCCGAACGCGAACTGCGACGGTCGCGACTGTGGCGCGAAGATTTCGCGCTAGCTTTTGCTTTCGCGCGTTTTCCTTTTGCCTGGATTTCAGTTGAAAAAGAAGAAGAAGTTAAGAAGGCAAGAGCGATTAAGAATATGAATGCAGCCCGTGTAAAGCGGGGGATACCCTTTCGATTCATCAGCAACTCCTCGTGAAAAATTCAGTGCGCCGAGGCGAACCCAAAAACTCGTGTTGCTTTCGGCACCGAGGGGCGGTGCCTCTGTCGTCCTATGAGATCTAGAAATCTTTAAGGCCGACCGATTTCTGACAACCTTGAGAATTCTTTCCATGCCGCATGGCCAGGGAAAGGCTACGCGGCCATGCGCGACCTCGGGGGGCGTTTGCCTTGAGGTCGTGGCAACTATAACATCAGCCCCAACAAACCACAACCAAAAAAGGATTCGGAATTGACGCATGTTGTGGCACTGTTGGCGCGCATTTTGCTAGACGGTGATGCCTCTGTCGAGATTGCTAAATAGTTTCCGTGTTCGGCTGGTTTTGCTGCTGGCTGTGCTGCTGGTTCTAACCGTAAGCGTACAGTATTACGTCAATTTGCGCGCGGTCAGATCCAACACTCAATTCATCGTCGAGCAGCAACAAGCGATTATGGCCGGTGTTGCCCTGGGCGTGAACAGTCTGTCGAGCGGCGAGTATCTCGATGAAATGCGCGAAGAAGTTAAGTCACCGCTGTTTGGTGACCGTGCCGACCGTGTGCAGAACGTCCTGATCGTCGATGATGCCGGAAGCATCAAAGACAGCCTGGACAAAAACCAAACACCGCGCCAAAACCCTGACGGGTCGATTCAATACATCAATGTGAAGGATATTGGGCTGCCGCCCTTGAAGAGCGCCGTGGAACTTCCTGAGTTCAACGTCGAGCTGCCGCAGGGGATGAGGTTGGCTTCGGTAACAGCAACGATGGATCAACCGGCATTCTATTTTCCGGTCGACACGACGAAAGGCCGCCGATACATCATTGTCGTTCTGGGATCAGCGAACAACCTGGCGGCCACACTTAAGGAACAATCGCGGCGCTCCCTGCTCTCGACGTTGGCAGTACTGCTGTTCATGACGTTTCTGACGGCTCTCGTCGTCTGGCGTTTCACGCGGCCGATCAAGTCTCTTTCAACCGGCGCGCGAAAAGTCGCCGCCGGGGATTTCTCTTTTCGTGTGCCGACGAGCGAGCGCAGCGACGAGATGGGCGAGTTGACTGAGTTGTTCAATGACATGACGACGAAACTCGCGCGCACGCGCGAACTCGAGGCTCAGCTTTATAACGCGGAGAAAGCCGTGGTTGTCAGCCGTCTGGCTTCCGCCATCGCGCACGAAATTAGAAACCCGCTGAACTATATCAACCTGACATTGGATCATTTGCGCGCGAGTTTCGCCCCGGCCGATCCGCAGAAACAGGAGAAGTTCGAAAGCCTCACAAGTCAGTTGAAAACTGAAGTCGCGCGCATCAATCAACGCATAACTGAGTTTCTGAATTACTCGCGGCCACCGAAACTTGAATTCCGGAGGCTGGACGTCGGCGAGCTCGCGCGTGATGCGCTGCGGACTGTGCAGGTGCAAGCGTCAGAGAATCACATCGAAACAAAAGTTGAGGAACTCGGCGGCGCCCAGTCGATTAGTGCGGACGCCGAGTCGCTGCGTTCGGCGCTGACGAATCTGGTAATCAACAGCCTGCAGGCAATTGATGGCGAGGGAGGCAGGATCCTAATCACCGTCTCAGGCGAAGCCGGCAGTCGCGTTCGGATTGACGTCGAGGACACGGGCCGGGGCATCAAAGCCGACGACATTTCGAAGATTTTCGAGCCGTATTATTCAACAAAAGAGACCGGCACGGGCCTGGGCCTGGCGATTGTTCGCAAGGCCATCGACGATCATCACGGCACGATTTCAGTCAAATCAAAAGAGGGAGAAGGAACGACGTTTACGATCACTTTGCCCGTGTCAGAAACGCCTGCGATAGCGGGCGGTTGAATATTCGGCTCACGGATTCTGAAATCAGATCAAACGCCCGATCCCGACGTGTCGGGATTCTGACCAAATCATATGGCACGCAAATCAATTCTCGTTGTCGATGACGACAAACCACAACGCGACATCCTGCACGACATCCTGACTGAGGCCGGTTACGACGTGACGCCGGCTGCTTCCGGCGAGGCCGCGCTGAAGTTTGCGAAGGAGCGCAACTTCGATCTCGCGCTTACCGATTTGAAGATGACCGGCATGGACGGCATTGAGCTGCTGCAGCATCTGCTGGCGATGGACAAATCGATCGTCGTGATTCTGCTGACCGCGCACGGCACGATCGATTCCGCGAAAGAGGCGCTCCGGCGCGGCGCATTCGACTACTTGCAGAAACCGTTCGATCGCGACGCTTTACTGGCGACGATTAAGCGCGCGCTCGGCACACTCGATCAGATCGACGTCGAGATCCTTTCCGCTTCGCCGAAGATGGAAGCCGTCAAGAAGATGATTCTGAAGGTTGCCCGTTCGAGCTCGACGGTGCTGATCCGTGGCGAATCGGGAACCGGCAAGGAATTAATCGCGCGCGCCATCCACAATCAATCGCCGCGCAACTCGGAAATGTTCCAGGCGGTAAATTGTGCGGCCATCAACGAAAACCTGCTTGAATCAGAATTGTTCGGTCACGAAAAGGGATCGTTCACGGGCGCGCACGCCGACAAGAAAGGCCTTTTCGAAGTTGCCGACCGCGGCACCCTTTTCCTCGATGAAATTGCCGAGCTCGA
>Ga0075423_10006815_pt1 | contig 10743 bp, 9 predicted proteins | sample SoiMethybrSBSTD2_FD_80114 | JGI IMG/M metagenome (GOLD analysis project Ga0075423, IMG submission 80114) | Bulk soil microbial communities from a Populus tree surrounding site in Tennessee, USA - Soil MetaG P. TD hybrid SBSTD2 | ecosystem: Environmental > Terrestrial > Soil > Tree plantation...
ACGCGACGCTCACGCGGGCAGTAGTCATCTAATATGTCTCCAAGACGCAGCGGGCGCTGCTCCATTCAAACTTCTCCCGATTGTGTCCGATGAGGGGGTTGGAAAAGACTGCCCTGACGCAGGTAGTACGAGTCTAGCAGAGCCGCTCGTAGCGTTGCAACAGGCTAAGGGTTTTCCCTGAGCCCTGCGCCTACTTCTTGTCCAACCACGTCAATGCTGCTTCCAATGTCGCGTCGCGGCCGGCCAGGAGATCCTCGCGCGCGACGGGAACGACTTGATCGGGAATCACGCCTCGACCCTCGAGGCGTGTTCCGTTGGCCGTGACGAAATCACCGGTGGCGTGAATCAGCACGTCGCCGTTCGGCAGCTTATCGAAGAACGCGGGCAGCGCCTGCCCCATCGATGTCTGACCGAACACGCGCGCGCGCCCCAACGCCTGCATGCCGCCGGCGAAGCACTCCGACGCGCTTCCGGTCATCGAGTCGACGAGAATTGCGAGCGGCCCCGCGTAGGGCTCGACGCGCTGACCGGCGGCGTCGACGAGCCGTGGGTTGGCGGCGAACCGGAGTTCCGCCTCGCGGCTCTTCATCGTGCCGAGCGGCTTGCGCTCGGCGAGAAAGTGCCCGGAGATCCCCATGATCATCGCTGCGAGGCCGCCCGGATTGCCGCGCAGATCGATCACGATTCCGTCGGCGCGGCGGAAGCGGTCCATCGCCCTCTGCACCTCCGCGTCGACCGACGGCATCCAGACGTTGAATCGAATCACCCCCACCGTGGCGCCGCGGGGCGTGCGTCGCTCATCCGCGTCGACTCGCACGTACATCGTCGGGAGATTGCCGACCGTCGCCGGCAGCCCCGCCTCGGCGCGGCGCTGCACACTTACCCCAACGCTCTGATTGCCGTCATCGAACATCAGCGAGATGCGCGAGCCCTGCGGCCCCCGCAGCCGCGTTTCCATCAACCGCCAGGCTTCCACCTGACGGAGGCGCTCGGGCATCGACTCGGGCAGGCGCGCGAGCAGCTCGGAGACAGGGAATTCATCCAACGAGATGAGCTTCCAGCCCGGGCGCACGCCCGCCGCCGAGCCACCGCCGATGGCGTCGACCTGGGTGACGATGACATTCGAGCCGACGAGCCGGACGTCGAAGCCGGGATCGCCGCTGAGATCCGCGCCGGCGACCGGATCGCGTCCCGACGGGATGAGCGCGAAGTGCGAGAGTCCGAGCCGGCCGAGCATCTCGCGAATGACATCGCGCAGCTCGCCTTCGGTGCGGGCTCGCGCCGCGCGCGGGCTCAGCTCGCTGCGGACCGCCTGCCAGTCGACGCCGTTCATCTTCGGATCGAAGTGCGAATCGCGGATGATCGTCCAGGCGGCGTCGAACGTTTCGAGCCCTCTCGAGACCTGCGCCCGCAGTTCCGGCACCATGCCGGCCGGCAACAGGATCGCGCCCGCGATCAACGCAGCGAAGCGAAGGCGGTTCACTTGATCAACGCCTGAATCGGCGCGGGAGGCGTGAACACGGCGGGATCGACCTTGCCGTACTCGACCGTCGCAATCGTCATGACCATCTGCGTCATCATGACGTTGACCTTCACGCTCGTCGGCTGCAGCAGCGGGCCGAACTTCTTGTAGTCGGAGATGACGGTCGTCCCTTGCATCGGGCCCATCTGCGTTTCGCGCATCTGGATAGCGCCCGCCTTCAATCCGGTCTGGACGTCGTACAGCTCGACGTCCTCTTCCCCGTTGCGCTTGACGAGCCGAACCTTGTAGACGTCGCGCCCTTCGAACATCAGCCGCTCGACGGTCTGCATCGACGTGTAGCGGTCCGGCGACTTCAATTCTTCGAAGAAGTCGGAGTCGAAGTTGCGCTGTTCGAGCTGCTTGCCATCGAGCAGCGTCGGACCGGTCAGCGGAGACATCGACCAGCCCACCTTCCCGTCGAATCCTTCTTCCATCTGACCGATGCCCGGCAGCGTGATCCGTTGCAGCGACTTATTGGGCTTGGCGTGAAAGCCTTCGAGCGTTCCGGTCAGCCCGGCGGCGGGCATCGTCACGGTGCCGGTGACGTGCGACGACACCTGCGCCATGATTGCTTCGCGGCCGCCAATTTCCTTGATATGACGATCGATCAGCTGGCGCGCCGGCGGCATCGACGCCGCGCTTCGTTCTTTCTGCTGCGGGCCGCCCGCCGTCAGCGGCACGATGGCGCACAACGTCAGCAGAGGCAGGACGAAGCCCGGCCGAGAAATCTTGCGCATGTGGGGCTGGCTCCTAATCAAGCTTAGTCAGGCTTGGACAAGCTGGGGCTCTCCCAGTGTGCAATAACCCACCGGGGCACGCAATAGTACGGCTCCGCCCTCAAGCCGACGTTTTTGTGATCGTCGTCACGACGCCAAGGAGATAGTGCAGCTCGACGCGATCGCCCGGTTCGAGGTGGCGAGGCATGGCTTCGGGACCGAGCCTGGCAAGGCTCACCTGGCCCTGCGGATCGTCGGGATCGACGAAATAGACGTCGAGGGAGATCTGACCGTGGATACTGACCGGCTGAATCTTCTTGATGAGCGCCGGCCGCGAGCCTTTGAGCATTACTTCCGCCGTCCCTTCACGAACACGTCGATGGCGTCGGGTCTCGGATTCACGAACGACAGCTTCACCCGACCATCCTCCGTACGAGCGATCGTGGCGGGAATCGCGCTCATCGTCAAATACCAGCCCAACGGCAGCACGATGTCATTGCGCGGCCGGCCGAAGCTGCGCCGCCACAGGAGCTGTCCGTCGATCACATCGTAGCGCGCGGGATCGGTGTACGTCTCTTCGATTCGCAGCCGGATGCTCTGACCTTTCTTGACCGCGCGAAATCGAATCAACACCACTTCGGTCTCGGGACGAACCGGCTCGCCGATATCGAGCTTCGCCGCGGTGATTGCCGCGCCTTTCAGAATCGCGGTTTCGAGCGCCTCGCCGGTGTCGAGAATCTTGGCCGACGGATCCGAAACCGTGCTCCCCGGACGAACGATGTTGACGTAGCGATCCATACCTTCGCGCGACTCGGTGTAGTCGTGATACAGGCTGAACGCGTGCGTTTCCGGGCTCTTGAGAAAATAGACAATCTCGCGATCCTGAAACGCGCGCTCCCCGATGCGAATCCGTTCCATCGGGAGCGCGGGGGCGGGCGGATCGGGAGGTGCAGTGGGACGAGACGCCGGTGAGGCAGAAGGCCCGGCCACGGGTGCGGCGCCGCGTACGATTCGCGTCGCTCGCACGACGAGCGGTGCCTGTCCCGGATAGGTGTTCATGAAGCTGATGCCGACGCGCCCGTCGGCCTCTTCGATCACCTGCGACGGGATGTTGCAGGACACGATCTCGAAGCCGGGCGGCAGAACGACGGCGTTGCGCTTGATGCCGAGCGGCCGGTCGAAGACGATCGCGTCGCCCTCGCGAAAGTAGCTCTTGGGATCTTTGTAGGTCTTGATGATTCGGATGCGTCCCTCGCCGCCCTGCGGCACCGGCCTCGCCAGCTCGACGCGAATGTACCGAGTGTCGGCGTTGGCGTTCGTGAAGCCCGACTCGCGCGCTTCCGCGCCGCTGACTTCCTTGAACGTCAACGGCGCGCCGCTCATGAGGTCGATCACCGATTCATCCGATGCGACGCTGCCCGGCCGAATTGGATTGAAGAAGTACTTCGCACCCGGCGACACCGCGGTCACGTCGTAGATGATCTTGAACGAGGCGGTCTCCGGCGCGAGGAGCTCGTAGCGGGTGTACTCGTCCGCCGACTGATTCTGGGCTTGGGACGTTGCCGCGGCCAGGACGAGCACCGCGAAGATGGTGACCGTTCGTCGCATTTTGCCTTCTCCCCTCACACGCCACCGACGGCCCGGACCGCGATGCCTTCCCGCTCGAGGCCCGCTCTCAGCAGGCGCGTCAGCTCGTGCGATCCGGGCGTGTCTCCGTGCGTGCAGATCGTCTTGACGTACATCGGCACGGCTTCGCCGTTGCTCGCGGTCACGACCTCGTCGCGCGCCATGCGGACGGCACGTCGCACCACCGACGGCGCATCGTGAATCACCGCTCCTTCCCGATCGCGAGGCGTCAGCGATCCGTCCGGCTCGTAGGAGCGATCCGCGAAACCTTCGGCCGCCACGGGCAGCCCCATCGACTGCCCGGCTCGGAGGAGCTCGCTGCCGGGAAGTCCGAACAAGATCAACCGTCGATCGACGGCCGCAACCGCGCGGGCGATCGCGTCCGCGAGCGCGCGGTCGCGAACCGCCATGTTGTAGAGCGCGCCGTGCGCCTTCACGTGCCGGAGCGTCACGCCTTCGGCCGCCGCGATCGCCGCGAGCGCGCCGATCTGATAGATGACGAAGTCCTCGACCTCACGCGGCGTCGCCGCCATGTTCCGCCGTCCGAAGCCGACGAGATCCGGGAATCCGGGGTGCGCGCCGACGGCGACGCCGTTCTCGCGCGCCAGCCGGACAGTCTCTCGCATGATCCCAGGGTCGCCCGCATGGAAGCCACACGCGACGTTCGCGGACGTGATGCTGCGCATCAGCTCGGCGTCATGGCCGAGCGACCACCGCCCGAACGACTCCCCCAAATCACAATTGAGGTCGATCTGAACCGCGCTCATTAGAACTCGATCAGCAAACCCGCCGATGGCACTACAGGCAGCAGCGACTCGAACAGCCGCCGTGCCTCGAACGTGCGCGAGTCGATGGAGGGAGGATGGTAGCGCAGGTTCTCGCGGTTCAGCACATTGATCACTTCCGCGAACAGCGTCAGCCGGCGCGTCGACCATGTGAACGTGCGATTCGCGCGCAGATCGAGCCGCGCAAACGAAGGCAGGCGGACGTCATTCCGCGTCGTGCCGATGAAGTAGCGTCCGTCGGCCTCTCGATAGAAGCCAGGCGCGGGAAAGTTGCTCCCCATGCGAAGCTTGGCCCCGACGCTGAGGCGCGGCGACAAGCGATACAACCCGTACACGTTCATCGTGTGACGCTGATCGAGATCGCCCCAGAACGATTCGCCGTTCACCTCGTCGCGATAGCGGTTCTTCCCGTACGCGTAGGAGACCCAGCCCGAGAATCCGTTCGCATCCAGGCGCTGCGCGAACAGCTCGATGCCCCTCGACGATCCAGTGAGGCGGTTGGCGAACCGCGCGGTCGTGAACGCCCTCACGAGACGCCCGTCGACGATGCGCGGCTCCGCGAGAGGACGTTGGAGGAAATCGCGCTCCTCGCGATCATAGAGCGTGATCTGCACTCGCGCCGATTCACCGATCGCGCGCTCGATCGACAGGTCGGCGTGCGTCGCGCGCTCAGGCTTCAACCCCGGCGTACCCCAGATGCCGAGCACCTGCTCGAATCCGGGAAACTGTTGATAGCTGCCGGTCGCGCCGCGGACCGTCGTACGGCGCGCAATCCGCCACTCGGCCTGCAGCCACGGCGAGGCCGTCGTGTCGTTCGTCAGCGTCCAGCGATCCAGCCGCGCGCCAGGCAGCAGCGTGAACGACGGCAGAACTGTCCAGCGAAGCGCGGCGTACGCGCCGGCGCGCGTCGCGTCCCCCGCGTAGTCGTTCACGGATCGAAAGATCGTTCCCGTCACCGGACGCTGGCGTTGCCGCGACTCTTTGAAGAACTGGATCTCGCTGCCGATCTCCAGCGAGAGGGCAGGAACGAACTGATGACGCACATCGGCGCGCGCGCCGAGCTGCTGCTCGTTGCCGTGATCGAGCTCGGTTTTCAGCCGCGTCTCGTTCGTGAACCCATTGACGCCTCCGAGCAGGCCGGCACTGATCACCGTCTTCTCCATCGTCTTCCGCCAGGTGCCAATGCCGACGGCGGAGGAATTCAGGCCGATGAAGAAATCGTTGTCGTCGACTTCGGCGGGAGCCTCGCGAAGGCGCGAGCGCCCGGTGATCACCGTCAATTCGACGCGCTGCTGCGGCGTCAGGTCGTACTGGAGCTTGGCCTGCGCGTCCGAGAAACCGAACTCCACTTGATCTCGGACGAGCCGATCGATCAGCAGATCGAGATAGCTCTGACGCCCGGAGACGAGCCACGAGCCACGCCGTGCGCCGGCCCGTCCAAGCGGGCCCTCGGCAACCATCGATGCATTCGTGCCGCTGACCGCCGCTCGTACTTGCGTCCGCTCGCGCGATCCGGGACGAACGTGGAACTCAATCGATGCGCCGGTACGATCGCCGATCCTCTGAACGTAGCCGCCGCTGACCAGCGTGACGTCCTGGAGGATGTCACTGTTGATCATGGCAATCGATCCGGAGCTCGACGAATCCTCGATCGCGCGGACGGCGTGCAGCAGGTACGGCGTGCTGAAACCGTCGATGGCCAGGTGCATGTGTGCGAAGCCGCTGCCGCGCACGCTGAACTCGCTGCGAAGATCGTCGCCGGTGGCCACGCCAGGCAGGGCCTGCACCGCGCGGAGGGGGTCGTCAGCGAGCACGCCGCGAAGATTCTGGATGTCGGCGCTGCCGAGGACCTGCTGCGCCGGGGCGCCTGGATCGGCGGACCGGAATCGGCCGCCCGTCACCGTGACCGCCTCCGTGAACCCCCCCGTCCCACCGGCCAGCTGGATTGTCACGTCGGTAACGGCGCCGGCGGTGACGCTCACCTCCCGGAGGGCGACGGCATAGCCCACCACGGACGCCCTCAGACGGCGTGTGGCAGGCGGCAGGCGCAGTTCGAAGGTCCCGTCGGCAACGGTCACGGCCGACGTCCCAGTGCCCTCGTCGAGAACCTGGACGCGGGTCAGGGGCGCTCCCGTCGCGGCGTCCACGACCAGGCCGCGGACGATACCCAAGGCATCCAGCGTCGCGTGATCGCGGCCCTGTGCGCTCGCTACGCCCCCGGAGGCCGTGAGCGCGATTGATATCAAGAGCGCAGCGAGCTGCGAACCGCGAGTTGCGAACCGCGAGCCGCGAACTACGAACCGCGACCGGACTACAGATCCGTAATTCGTGTGACGGATTAGAGCGCTGATCGTGAACGCGCGCGCGGCGCTAGGCGAGAATCGAGGCAAAATCAGGCCAAAAACTGCAGGCATACCACTTGCTCTAGCCCGGGACGCAGGCGGCCTGAATATTTACGGCAGGGAGCCGTGAGTTGCTGGGGAGCCGGGTCGCCCGCAAATACCGGGGCATCGTCAATCACGGCGATGCCCTTTTTTCTTGTACTTTCGCGGTCTATACCGCTGCACCCTCAGGATACTGCAGCGCCAACCGCAGTTCCTTCGCGAGCGAGTCGACCGTGGTCCCCGATCGCTTCCAGGCTCCCTCGGTCTCGAAGCGCAGATCGCCGATGCGCCGGCCCCATGGCGCAATCACGCGACCAATCGCCCTGAAGTCGGTCCGATCGGCGTGCTCCTGATCGAGCCGGCGAACCACGTCGGGCGCGACGCGGATGAAGGCCCGGAGCGCTGCCGCCGACTTGATGCTGTACTTGCGACCGTTCCACGCGGCGCCGAAGACCTGGGCGACCTGCTTCAGATAGTTCACGAAAAACTTCTTGGACTCTTCGCGGAAGGCGTCGCCCTTCCGCCCAGCCCCGAACGCCTCGGCGGCGAACAGTTTCTTCAACTCCTGCGCGAGTGGGGCTTGCGCCACGCGGCCGCTGCCGACGCCGAGCAGCTTGATCTCGTCGTACAGAGGGGAATCCTCGCGATCGTTCAAGGCGCGCACGATGTCGTGCGCAGCCGCGAGGCTCTCGTCGCGGTAGAGCTGGCGTCCTGAGAGCGACACCAGGTGCGAAGCATTCAGCCGGGTGTGCTTCGCGTTGATCGTGACGAACATCTGGACGACGTGATCCTCGGGGAGGCGGTCGAAGATGACCGCCGGGACGGTGAACGGCTCGTCGCCGAACCGCTCGATGTCCGCGTGGAGCGCCAACAGCCGATGCTGACCGTCTATGGCCCTGAGGATGCCTTCGCGTTCAGGAACCTTCAGGACGCCGAGGGTGGAGCCGCTTTCCAGCGGCTCGAAGCGAAGCGGCTCATCGCAGGAAATGATGACCGCACCGGCGATCGACGGGAGATCCCGCGCCTGGCGGCACTGCTCGTAGTACTGGACGAGTTCGTCGATCTTTTTCCGGATAATCTGGCGCTGATAGGCCTTTTCGCTGGCGGCGATCCGGCGTTCGAGGAGGTCCCAATTGACCTTGGTCGGGGCCGCCGGCGCTTTCTTCCGGCCGCCTCTGACCGGCTGTGCCTGCTCGCCGTAGCTGAGGACTTCGAACCTGACGAGCTTGTCGATGTCGCTGGCCGTCAATGAGGCCTGGTAGAACTGCACCCCGAACTGCTGCATCCTGATGGCGGCGACGCTGATCATTGGGTGATGAGTCCTCTTTCCTGCGGACGTGATGAGTCGAGCCGATTTTATAGTGTGTCTGGCAAAGTTTCTCAAGCGACGGCCGTTTTAGCCTGTATTTCGCTCGACCTTCGTCTGGAGGACCGCATGCGCATGACGTCGATGCTGCCTCGGTTGTTACTCGCCCTGACGGCGCTCTCCGTCCCGCTGAACGCCATCCACATCCCGGTGGAAACCCGGTTGGTTCCAACGGCGCGGCTGGTCGAAAACCTCGAACGCGACCTCAAGGCGAACCCTCGGAACATTCAAACCGTTCTCAACCTTGCGCGGCTCTACGCGATGGCCTACGCGCTCAAAGTCGGAGCGTTGCCTGCCACGGACAAGAACCCCGAAAAGGTCGAACGTCCCTACTACGAACCCGTAGACTCGCTCGTTCCAGCGCGCACAGTGACGAAAGCATCTTCAGCAGAGCAGGAAGCCGCGGCGCAGGAGCAGTTGAAGAAATCGATTCAATACTACGAGTCCGCGCTTGCGCTCGACCAGACGAACCTGATCGCCGGTCTGGGCCATGCGTGGACGCTGGAGCAGGCGGGACAAACGAATCGCGCCATCGGCTCTTATCGAGTCGTGATTGCGCAGGCCTGGCCGAGCGAACAGAAAGCAACCGGCGCCGGTGTCGGCAAGCGGTTCTTCACGGAGGAAGCCGCTGGATATCTCATCAAGCTTCTCGATCCCGTGAAGAACAAGGACGAGATCGCGGACTTGCAGGCGCGCCGCGACAAGCTGCGCGCGCTGCCGCGGGCGATCACGCCGATCGCGATTCCGCTCGAAGAGGACGTGACCGTGCAAGGGATCGTCGACTCGCGCGCACGCGTGCGGTTCGACGCCGACGGCTCCGGTCTCGCGCGCGACTGGTCGTGGATCACACCTGACGCCGGCTGGCTCGTGTACGACGCGGACGATCGCGGCTCGATCACCTCCGCGCTCCAGTGGTTCGGCGGCGTCACCTTCTGGTTGTTCTGGACCAACGGCTACGAAGCGCTGCGCGCGCTCGACGACGACGGGGACGGCGAGTTGAGAGGCGGCGAGCTGCGCCACCTCGCGATCTGGCGCGACCGCAATCGCAACGGCGTCTCCGAGGCCGGCGAAGTCGACTCGCTCGCCGCTCACCACATCGTCGCACTGTCATGCGCATTCGAGATCGGCGACGGCATTCAGGTCGCGGCAAGCTCGCCGCGCGGTGTGACGTTCGCCAGCGGCCAGACGCGGTGGACAGTTGATGTCATTCTGAAGGAGACAGGGGTCAGGAGGCAGGAGACAGAATAAGTCAGGAGACGGAATGACACTTGAACTGATCTGGCACCACGACCTCGTACTTGCCGGCAAGTCGGACAAAGCGTCGATGACGCTCGACAGTGCCGGCGTCGAGGGGCCGTCGCCTGTTCAGGCGCTGGGCTTTGCCTTGGCAGGGTGCATGGCCATGGACGTCGTACACATCATCAAGAAGGCGCGCCACGATCTTCGCGGCTTGAAGGTCGAGCTCGTCGCGCAGCGCGCGCCGGAAGATCCGCGACGCCTCACGAGCGTCGAGTTGAAGTACTCGATCACGGGGAACGTTCCCAAGGATCTCGTCGAGCGCGCGATCGAGCTGTCGCGCGCGAAGTACTGCTCGGTCTGGCATTCGCTTCGGGAGGACATCGCGCTGAACGTGACGTTCACGATAGCGTCCGGCGTATGAGTGAAGCCGGAGGCGGGAGCGACCGCCTCGTCACGCGCCGCGGCTATCTGGACTGGCTCCGCGGCGTGGCGGTCCTCGTGATGATCGAAGCGCACGTCATCGACAGCTGGACGCGCGTCTCGGATCGGCAATCCCTTGTTTTCTTCTGGTCGGTCATCCTGGGCGGCTTCGGCGCGCCGCTGTTCCTCTTCCTCGCCGGCGTTGCTATTCCGCTCTCCGCCGGATCGAAGTTCCGTCGATCGGGCGACGCTCGCGCCGCGACGCGCGCAGTCGTCCGGCGCGGCCTCGAGATCTTCGGTCTCGCATTCCTCTTCCGCGTTCAGGCGTGGCTCATCAGCTGGGGCGCGGCGTGGACTCTGTTGAAGGTCGACATCCTCAACATCATGGGGCCGTCGATAGCGGCAGCCGCCGCGTGCTGGGGCGTCGCGCGGACGAACGCCGGTCGCCTTGCGCTCTTTGCCGCGGTGACCATCGCGATGGGGTTCATGACGCCGATCGTGCGAGGCCTGCCGGGACTCGCGGCGCTGCCAGATCCGATCGAGGCGTACATCCGTCCGATCCCCGCTCTGAGCAACTTCGTCTTTATGCCGTGGGCGGGTTTCGTCTTCGTGGGCGCGTTCATCGGCGTCTGCCTGGACGCGGCCCAGACGTCATCAGTCGAGCGGCGTCTGAATCAGCGCCTCT
>Ga0075423_10006818_pt1 | contig 10738 bp, 8 predicted proteins | sample SoiMethybrSBSTD2_FD_80114 | JGI IMG/M metagenome (GOLD analysis project Ga0075423, IMG submission 80114) | Bulk soil microbial communities from a Populus tree surrounding site in Tennessee, USA - Soil MetaG P. TD hybrid SBSTD2 | ecosystem: Environmental > Terrestrial > Soil > Tree plantation...
ATTTTCTGCCAAATGCTCCTAAACGGAGGAATATACGCTCATAAGCGGATTGTAAAGCGCAGCACGATTGAAAGGTTTGTTACCCGACAGAACTTTCCAGCCGGGAGCAGCCGCGCGCTGGGCTGGGATACTCCTTCACCTGACAGCTCTGCTGGAAGCCTGCTCTCCGATAAATCCTTCGGACATACGGGCTTTACAGGAACCTCAATGTGGCTGGACCCGACCCGCGAGCTTTTCATCATTTTGCTCACTAACCGAGTCTATCCGTCGCGCGAGGGCGAGGGGATCCAAACAGTTCGCCGAGAATTGGCCGACGCTGTCGTGCAGGCCATCGATGGAGCTCCGTAATCAATGTCCATCATGCTGAAAGAGATCCACGAGCAACCGGATGCTCTGGCCAGAACGTTGAGGGAAGAGTCGAGACATTTCGTCAGTTTTGGCAAATTTCTTTCAGCCAGAAACATCCAACTCATAGTTCTGGTGGCGCGAGGATCCTCCGACAATGCAGCCTTGTTCGGAAAATACCTAATAGAAATCACCTGCGGCATTCCCGTTTCCCACGCAGCTCCCTCGGTTCAGACGCTCTATCACTCTAAATTGCAGATGAAGCGGGCGCTGGTTGTTGGAGTATCTCAATCAGGCGAAGGAACCGATATCAACTGGGTCTTGCAGAACTCAAAGAAGCAGGGCGCCTACACCTTGGGAATTACCAATGAGGCTGACTCGACGATGGCAAAACTGGTGGACGAGGTCTTCCTGATTCGGGCCGGCAAGGAGAAGAGTGTGGCTGCGACGAAGACATATACCGGCCAGCTTCTTATGTTTTACCTGTTGGCGGCTGCCCTCGGCGGAGACCGAGGGATAGAGACTCTCCAGCAAATTCCAGACTTGGCTTCGGAATCTCTCAAGCTGCAGGCGAGGATTGCGGCGATCGTGGAACGGTATCGTTTTATGAGCCGCTGCATAGTTGTGGGTCGAGGGCTCAACTACGCCAATGCTTATGAGCTCTCCATCAAGTTGATGGAAACCTGTTACATCGTTTCCGAGCGTTTTTCGTCAGCGGATTTTTTGCATGGGCCCGTCGCCATCGTTGAGCAGGATTTCCCCGTGATTCTCTTTGCCCCGCGAGGAAGGACCTTCAAGGACATTCTTTCGTTGACTCGACAGCTAAAGAGGCTGAAGGCGGAAACAATTGTTATCTCAAGCGAGCCGTCCATTTTGAAGTTAGCGACACGAGCGATTGAGTTGCCGCAGAGGATTGAAGATTTTCTTTCCCCTATTCCTTACATCATTCCAGGACAGATTTTTGCTGCCATGCTAGCCGAAGTCAAAGGGCTGAGGCCGGACCAGCCACGCTCGCTGAAGAAGGTGACGAGGACCCTTTGAGGATTGAGACGAAAGTTGGCTCACCTTTGCAGATTCCCGCAGCATTCGCCCTATTGCAGAGTGGTTTCTTTGCTCCTCTTTGAAAGGTGTTCATGAAGCTATTATTGGACAGTCTAATCTCAGAAGAGCGTAATCCCGCTTCCACGGGAATCGACCTTTTGACAACAGAAGAGGTCCTAACTGTCATCAATCAAGAAGACCAAAAGGTGGCTTCGGCGGTAGCTCAAGAGATTCCTCGAATAGCACAAGCTGTTGACTTGGTCGCAGAGGCCTTGCAACGGGGTGGACGACTCATCTACGTTGGTGCGGGTACCAGTGGCCGTTTGGGAATCCTTGACGCCAGCGAGTGCCCGCCAACTTTTAATGTAAGCCCCGAGGTGGTTCAAGGAGTTATGGCGGGAGGTTTGAGAGCCGCTTACCAGTCTGTGGAGGCCTCCGAGGATAACGAGAAGGCAGGCGCCACGGCCATGAAACGGAGGAAGCTCAACCGCAGAGACATTGTTGCTGGAGTTGCGGCCAGTGGCCGGACTCCCTTCACCATAGGGGCCATGAGATATGGCAAATCGATTGGAGCCAAGGTCTTGAGTATTGAATGTAACGCCGACTCCGAGATGGCTGCGATTGCCGACGTCTCAATAACCCCGATCGTCGGCCCGGAGATTATCACAGGTTCCACACGAATGAAGGCCGGTACCGCGCAGAAGCTGGTCCTCAATATGATTAGTACAGCCGCAATGATCAGGCTCGGATATGTTTACAGCAACTTGATGATTCACGTGCAGATGAAAAACACCAAGCTGAGGGAACGAGGGCGACGGATTGTGATGGCCGCCTGTAACGTGAATTATGAAACCGCTGATTCGTTGCTCAGACGGGCCAGGGGCAACATCAAGGTCGCTATAGTGATGGGCGAGTTGGGTCTGTCGGCGTCGGCTGCGCTGCAGCGACTGAAGAAGGCTAAGATGAACCTGAGAGAGGTAATTGAAGGGTAGCTCATTGAGCGCGTGGAGGGAGAATCAAAAACAGTGACGCGCGGTCTTGCTAGATGACCGCCTCAGGTCACAAGACGATTTGCGAAGGAAGGTAACCTGCCACAGTGGATAAGATACTGATCAAGGGTGGTAAACCGCTTTTTGGGAGCGTTGCCATCAGCGGTGCCAAGAATGCTGCTTTGCCAGCGATGGCTGCGGCCCTCCTTACTAATGAAGAGGTTGTTTTGGACAACGTTCCATGTGTGCGAGACGTTGAGACAACTGGCAGACTGCTCGGCGAACTGGGTTGCACCTCTGATCTCAAAAACCTCTTGCGAGACCACTACTGCAGAATCTCGGCCGCACATGTGAATTCTTGCGAAGCGCCCTACGAGCTCGTGAAAACGATGCGAGCTTCGGTTTTGGTCCTAGGTCCCCTGTTGGCTCGGTTTGGGAGAGCACGTGTCTCACTCCCTGGTGGGTGCGCTATTGGTGCACGTCCCATTGATCTTCACATCAAGGGATTTGAAAGACTTGGGGCTGCAATACGGATTGAGCACGGCTACGTGGAAGCTTCTGCGAAGCGACTGCAAGGAGCTGAGATTGTTTTTGACCGAATCACCGTGACAGGAACAGAAAACCTGATGATGGCGGGAACCTTGGCCGATGGAGAAACCGTGCTCCACAACGCAGCTTGTGAGCCGGAAGTCGTTGATTTGGCGCGGCTGCTGAGAAGCATGGGCGCCAAGGTGGAAGGTGACGGGACCAATTGCGTTCGCATCCGAGGAGTCGAAAAGCTGAGCGGTGCTAAGCATAGGGTCATTCCAGATCGTGTCGAAACGGGAACTTTTCTCATTGCTGGGGCGATCACCGGAGGAGAGGTTGAAATCAATCTCTGCCAGACTGATCATCTCAGCGCCGTAATCGAGAAATTAGAAGAAGCGGGGGTGGTCATTGAGAAAAGCTCTATCAACGGTTTGAAAGTAAGAGCCTCCGAACGAATCCACTCCCGGGATGTGACAACGCTCGAATATCCAGGATTCGCTACGGATATGCAGGCCCAGTATCTGGCGCTGATGACCCAAGCCAAAGGAACCTCGGTTGTCACTGAGACAATTTTTGAGAACCGTTTCATGCATGCGAGCGAAATGATTCGTATGGGAGCCGACATCAAGGTCGAAGGAAATCGGGCAATTGTTACCGGAGAGACGAAATTGACCGGCGCCAACGTCATCGCTTCAGACCTTCGTGCCAGTGCTTCGCTTGTGCTTGCTGGACTCGTGGCCGAAGGTGAAACTCTGATTGACAGGGTCTACCACCTTGACCGTGGCTACGAGAGGATCGAAGCAAAGCTAAGATCTCTCGGCGCCGAGGTACATCGAGTCAGGTGAGCAAGAGGATAAAGGTTGGGTTCTTTGGGGCGCCTGAAGCCTAGTTGTTGGTTGGCTGCACCGATAGCAGCTTAGACTTGCCGTAACCTCACTGGGATCAAGCTGAACCTCAGGATTGATGGCCAATACTCTTTAGATGATCCGCTAATCTGATAGCTAGTGCCACTATGGTCAGGGTGGGATTAGCATAACCGCATGTGGGAAAAACCGAGCTGCCTGCGATGTACAGATTGGAAATGCCGTGGACCTTGCAATTTGCGTCTACGACTCCGATGCGGGGATCCTCACTCATACGCGTGGTTCCTATATGGTGAGAGGCATCAGTGTAAGATGGATCCGAGGTTCCGGCGGGATCACTATCAAGGTATCCAATTTGATTTTTTCTTAGATGCAAGTCGAGCAACTCCTGAAGACGCAATAGCGTTCGGGTTTCTTCGGCTCCCACCTTCCAATCCAGGATCAGGCGGTTCATATTGAGCCTGTCGCGCTCCCGACTTAACAACACTCTGCTCTCTGGATTTGGGACCTGTTCGCAATAGTTAACGATGGTGAGTTCCTTGACCCCTCTACCGACGATCCTTCTGATTGCCTTAAAAGGCCGGTAGAGAAAGTGAGGCATGAGCTCTCTGGGTGCTAAAAGATAGATCAACTCCGGAATCTCCGCCAGTTTTGCTCCCGACAGTTTGAAACGCTTGCCCGAATAGCCTTTTCTGAGAAGTATCTTCATAGAATGAATGAATGATTGGTACGCTTTTGCCGTTTGCTCTGACCATTGACGTTCCAGGCTGAGATAGCTGTTCAGCAACTTCTCTCGTCTTTGCACCCTTTCGGACAATTGAATACCTAACTGCACCATTCCGTCGCGCAAAGGAACTCCCAAAAGGAGCGGCAACTTCTGTTCTCCGTAAAGGTTCACCCGGCCAAAAGCCGTCCTCGGATGATCCATGAAAAATCGGCCCACAGCATCGAACTGGTTTCCTATGCCGTTGCTGCAAACACTTCGTGATATCAGCAGTAATCTGGCGTTTTCCATGCCGCCACACGCCACGACGAAGCGCTTCGCTTTGATGCTGAAAGCGGTCCCGGCCAACGTAGACACTCTCATCTCGTCAACGAAACTTCCTTGAGGGTTCAAGCTGATTTCGGTCACGTTGGCGTTAAGGTAAACCGCAACGTTACGAGACCTCTTCAGTTTGGATTTATAGAGTGCCCCGAATCGCAATGGCCTCTTGGCCCACATCGAGGTGTTAAGCTTCAGATCATCATTGCCATTGAGCAGGGACTGCTCCATGAGGCTCATTCTGCGCTTCAGAACAAGAGTTTCAAACGTTTCGAACGAAGGTAACCTAAGTATCTGGGCAGCCTTGCTATAGTAACGATTGAGCTCCGAATAATTTATGGGCCATCCACTATTCGGGATCCATTCCCTCCTCGCGAGATCGAACTCAGTCAACTTCATGCTGCGCCCAGCCCACAAATTACATGTACCTCCAAAATATCTTGCACGCGACATGAAATTTTCGCGCACTGGATAGCCGGCGATTTCAAGATCGTAGAGAGATTGTGTGTCCTCATCAGGAGCAAAACTCCCGCTTTCGACCAGGCAAACCGTCTGGGAGCATCCCTCAAGTTCGCTTGAGAGGGTAATTCCTGCAGCCCCCGCCCCGACGACACAGACATCGGCCTGTATTTCGGAGTTTGGCTGAAGTTCATTCACATCAATGATATTCATTAATCACTCATTCCTTGCTTCGGAGCCATATCTATGAAGATATCGGCAGATACTGAAGGACAAGTCCCAAGGCCTCTTGCATAGTGACTTTGGATGGGGCATTTGGATGGCTAGGGGGGTAATCCGTTTGTCCACAATCCTCAACTGAGGTCAGCATCGAAGGGTCAGAGCAAGTCATTCCCCACGACTTGCTCGAGTCAGTCGCGCAGTAAAGGACCCATCGGGTTTGTTTCTGACGGAGTATGCCATAGTTAGATTGGCTGGTCTACGGATCCAGCTGAACAAGGTGGCGACAAGACTTCGACGTTCGTTTGCGAAGCTAGGAGACGAACTCGCTCGGTGATCCAACTGGACTCAACAGACTCAATAGAGTTGAACAGGGTGTGTTCAATTCAGTGATCTGACCTGTTCGCTAGATCATTGACAGAGAAGCCCGCGATAATTGCGTCGCATTTGGGACTTCGCCTCGATAGGAGGTAGGGCTCGCTTCTTCGGCTCAGTCGGGAAAAGTTTGGTATGGTGCAACGCTAAGCAGGTGTTGAACTGGCTGAGGGAGTGGCGTGAAAAATGGATGAGGCTTCTTCGCTGATGCTCAGCTGTCTCTAAAAGGGACAACTTTTCTTACCTAGAACAACATTAGTAAGTCTCTGCAGGTCGGCAGCATTAACTTTCCCGTCTGAGTTCATGTCGTATTTAGAAGAATAGCTTCCCGACATGATGGCGTTGACCACTATCTGCAAATCCGTCGAGTCGGTGCTTCCATCCGCGTTGAGGTCACACTTGGAGCTTATGGTGGCGGCCGATGTGGAGAAAGTAAAATCTCCCGATACAAAAGTGCCTCCGCCTTGATCTTGAGAGCGAACTCGGAAGTGATAAAGCGTGCTTGGCGAGAGATTGAGGAGCGATGCTTGTGAACTGAGTGAGAACGTAGAGTTTGAGGCGGTGGAGCCATAGGCTGTCGTTGTGCCGAACTCGACCAGGCTCGTAGCTAGCTTGTTGGTTTGCCAAGCGACCACGCCCGAATTGGAAGTGATGGAACCGACGCCAATACTTGAGGCCTTCAGGACCACCGCAGAGACTTCCACCGAAGGAGTACCCTCGACATGGCTCGAATCATAGGCAGCGACACGAAAAAAGTAGGTTGTACCTTCAGTGAGGTTTGGAACAACATAGTTGGTTGAGTTACCCACGTCCACTGACTGGGAATAACTTCCGGATTGCGTTCCATACTTGATCTTATAACCAGCAACGCGACTGTCCGAAACGGGCGACCAAGAGGCCGATAGAGAACCAGCAGCGAGATTCTGAATTGTACTGAGAACTATGATGACGAAAAGCGCCGTCTGTTCCAAAGATCTTTTGAGGCTGACTTGCCCGGTGGTCATTGAGATATCTAACTCCTTCTGGAAGTGAACCGCTCTGTGCATGCTACTGTCCACCTTTCGAAGTCCCGGCACAACCTTTGAATGCCATCCAGCCAAGGAACTGAAAAACAATAACATCTCGATAGAACGAAATTTTTGAGCTCTTGCCCAATTGGATGGACACTGTGGTTCAATCTGAAAGCGCGAGTACAAAAGTGTTCTAAGTGACTCGTCCTCTGGCAACGGCATTCCAAGCAACGATCAAGCGAACGCAGTCAGACTTCTCTTTTGTATTATTTGAATTCCGAAAGTGTGGAGATCCAGATCGTCCAAGCGAAGCGCGGAAGTGCTGTTAGATGGCGGTGACTGTTTCATATCAGTGGCTTACATCATTGGAGGGTCGATTGCCATGCAAGTAATTGCGCAGCCCGTTCTTGGGTTGTGACTGTTGATGACTTTCGGTCGTGAATTCAGCCTAACAATTCACGAGAATGAGGACTCCATGTCAATTCGGCGTTGCTTAGTCTTTTTGCTTTCACTAGGATTCCTGATCCTAAATCCTGTTGAATCAGCCTTGATGGCTCAGTCTTCGGAATGGTTCTTTTTCGGTGTTAAGCTCAGCCCAGACAACGAAGTCCCGCGAATCACCGGGCAAGACGGCGTTAATGGATCGGGGCGAATCAAGGTCAAGCTAACCCGAGACGCGTCCGGGAACATCACGTCTGGAACTGCAGAGTTCGTGTTAGCGGTTCAGTTTTTGGCACCTGTAACCATAACTGGTCTGCACCTGCATTCCGGCGGGGTCGGCGAAAATGGCCCCGTAGTCATCGACTCTGATTTAACCGAGATCACCGAACAGGGAGGCATGGGAAGTATCGACATCACCACACCAACATTAACTTCTCCTGGCCACCTTTCTGTGCTAGCAGGTCTTATCGAGACGCCTCAGCTTTACTACGTTGATTTGCACACCTCAAATTATCCCAACGGTGCAATCCGAGGGCAGACAACCAACAAACGATCTCTGTTGAGTGCGAAGCTCTCTCCGAAAAGAGTCGTACCCTCGGTGGCAGGTCTCGACGCGATTGCTTCAGTTCTGGTGACAATCGATGTGACGCGGGGCGCCTCCGGAAATACTACTTCGGGGTCGGTACTGTTGGATGCTGAATACCGATTTCCCAACTCGGTGACGCTAAGCGCCCTTCAGATCCATTCTGGACAAGCGGGGCAAAACGGTGCCGTGGTGATTGACCTTGGTCCTCTCAACATAGCGAGTGGCACAGGAACAGGGAAAGTCACCAAGATCATCTCTCTTCCCACCGACACGGCTAGCCTGAATACCCTAGAAGGATTAGGCCGTGATCCAGATCTATACTACGTCGAAATCTCCACTACTGACCACCCACAGGGAGCCATGCGAGGCCAATTGTCGGGCTTCAGCCAACAGGGGCTGATTGCGTATTCACGAGATGACGAGGGATGTCGATCCAACCTTGGCATTCAGAACCTCACAAATGTGCCAACTCCGATCGAGGTGTTCCTACTCAATCGGAAAGGGGAACTCATGTCGACAAGAACTGTCTTCGTCTCAGCTAGAGGGCTCACTCAACTCTTAAGAATTAATGCGCTCTTCGGCAACAAGGATCCCGACAGTACGCTGTATTTGAGTACGGACGTTCCCATCGAAGCCTTTGTTTCAATGATTGATAACACAACTAATTTCCCCACTATGATCCCATTCGCGCTTAGGGGCTCCCGCCAGGCTGTTGCCTCAGTGACTAATGTCGGGAAATTTCGCTCCTCCTTGGTCATTGCCAACGCAGGTTCGGAACCTGCAACCGTGGATATCGTTTTCCGAAACACTAACGGAGAGATCATTGGCAAAAGAACCGGTCTTATGGTTAGTCCGCTTGGGTTCTTCTCCAGTGAGGATATCCTGAGTGAACTCGGGGTCGTTAATTCCTTTGGACCACTGGAAGTCCTTTCTACCAATGAGCAACCAATCGCGGTTGTTAGTCGGGTCTACAACGCAACCGACAATCGAGGGGGCCTCCTTTCGGGCAGGGTATTTTGACAAAACACCTTTCTGAACAACGAGAACGGAGTTGCTCTCTTTCATCTGGTTCAAATTCATATATGATACGAAAGCATCGCAAAAGTCATCTGGCCAGAACTCCTTTGAGGGGAATTGAGAATCTCTTTTCCCATTTGTTCCCGGAAAGAGGAATCTGGTTTCCCATACTTGAGGGGATGATCTACCTTGAGGACCACATTCGTAGGCAGGGAAGCCCTGATCACGTAGAGTCATTTCAGATTAACTCACTCGGCCTCAATCTGAAGCGCATAGAAGAGTTTTTTCCTGAGGTACCATGAAAGCTTTGGTCTTAAACATGCCGAGTTTGATAAGTAGTTTGAAAGAAAGTGGTTCTGGGACTAATACCGCCAAATTGACGAAAGCATAGGATTAAAGTGATGAAAGAGATGAAAGAGATGAAACGCATGGCTTCTCGCCCGAAGAGTAAGATCGCAAACACCAAAATAATTCTGGTTGGAACCGCAACATTCCTTTTACTTGTGTCGACGCTCGCGGGACAGGTTAAAGAGACGGATTCTGTTTCTCGCAATGAGCCCCAAAACCCAACCGAACAAAAGGTGGAACTTCCCAGCCTTCTTAAAGAAGAGCTGGCTAAACCTAGCCTGCAGCAAAGAAACCCGCGATACAAATTGCGCTATGGCGACGTCTTCGAGCTAAAATTTCCCATAACACCGGAATTTGATCAGCCCAAGGTAACCGTCCATCCAGATGGATACGTCACTCTGAGCGGTATTGGCGATCTTCATGTCGAAGGAAAAACGGAAGAGGAGCTGGCTCAACTGCTCCGCTCGGCTTATGCAAAGATCCTGAAAGATCCGATCATTTCTATCAATTTGGTTGACTTCGAGAAGCCCTACTTCATCGTAGGTGGTCAGGTGTCAAAGCCTGGAAAATATGACATGCGGGGTGACACCTCGGTGCTGCAAGCTGTGCAAGTGGCGGGCGGGTTTACGCAGAATGCGAAGCACTCGCAAGTTTTACTCTTGAGGCGGGTGTCGGACGAATGGGGGAAGGTGGTCCCGCTTGATATGAAGAAAATGGAGAACAGTAGAGATTTTGCCGAAGATCCACATTTGCAGCCTGGAGATCTGGTGCTAGTGCCTAAGAGCTTTATGGGAAAAACGAAAGATTTCATCCGCTGGGATTCACTGCTTTGGATGGCATCCAGATATTGGTAGCGATTTAACCCTGGAGAGATAATGAACTCCTTACGCCAAGAAGAGGGAAGGTTAACGGAGCAAAAGCGAGCTAACAATCAAGACCAGAGCCAGGTATTTGGGATGATCTCCGTTCGAGATCTGTTGGTGATCGTTTTTCGTCATATTTGGCTCATCATTCTTTCGTTCCTGGCGATGTCTTTAGCAGTAGCCGGCTTTGTGCTCATCAAGCAAAAGACCTACGAATCTCATATGAAAATCCTGGTGAAGCGTGAGCGCGTCGATCCTCTGGTAACAGCGGAAATAGGAGCGTCGCCGGTCGCAAGCACAGGGGTTTCACCAGTGGAGGTTGCTTCGGAGATCGAATTGTTGAAAAGCAATGATCTGCTTGTGAAGGTCGTCGTGGCTTCCGGCTTGGATCAACTGGAGGAGGACAAGTCCTGGTTAGATCGTATGGTCAGCTGGGTTTGGCCCAGCGAAGACACCGAGGAATCAGCTTCGGACAAAGAAATGAAGAAAATCGCGCTGTTGGCTCAAGATTTATCAGACGACCTTCAGATACAACCACTGACCACGTCAAATCTGATTTCAGCGAGCTATTCGCATAAGGACCCGGAGGTTGCAGCCCGCGTATTGAACAAG
>Ga0075423_10006820_pt1 | contig 10738 bp, 8 predicted proteins | sample SoiMethybrSBSTD2_FD_80114 | JGI IMG/M metagenome (GOLD analysis project Ga0075423, IMG submission 80114) | Bulk soil microbial communities from a Populus tree surrounding site in Tennessee, USA - Soil MetaG P. TD hybrid SBSTD2 | ecosystem: Environmental > Terrestrial > Soil > Tree plantation...
GAGGAGCGCACCCGCGCGATCGCGATCTGGGCCGGCTTCGCCGGCGCGGGGTCGACGATCGGCCCCGTCGTGACGGGCGGGCTGCTGGAAAAGTTCTGGTGGGGGTCGGCGATACTCGTGAACGTTCCCATCGTCGTGGTGATCATTGCGGCGGTCGTGGTGTTTGCTCCCGACTCTCGGGACGAATCCAAGACGGCGCTCGACCCTGTGGGCGCCCTCTTGTCGCTCGTGGGTTTGAGTTCGCTGGTCTTCGGGATCATCCAGGGGCCCGACGACGGATGGACGAGTGGCCGGGTGCTCCCGGCGTTCCTGATCGCCGGAGTCACGCTCGCTGCCTTCGTCGCCTGGGAACGGCGAAGTGACCATCCGATGCTGCCGTTGACCCTGTTCCGCGACCGGCGTTTCAGCACCGGCACGGGCGTCATTTTCATCGCGTTCTTCGTGCTGTTCGGCTTCTTCTTCCTCTTCACGCAGTACTTGCAGTTCGCGCGCGGGTACTCCCCGCTCGAGGCGGGCCTCTCCACAGTGCCGGCGGCAGTCACGTTGATCGCGGTCTCGCCCCGCAGCGCCGCGCTGGCGCAGCGCTACGGCGCCGCTCGCGTGATGGCGGTCGGGCTCGGCGTCGTCGCCGGCGGGCTCGGCGTGCTCAGCACGTTGTCGCCGGACACCCCGTACGCGGTGATCGCGGCCGCGCTCGCGCTGCTCGGTGCCGGTATGGCCATCACGGCCGCGCCGGCGACCGGCCAGATCATGACCTCGGTGCCGCTCTCGAAAGCGGGCGTCGGCTCGGCCGTGAACGACACCTCACGGGAGCTCGGGGGAGCGCTCGGCATCGCCCTTCTCGGGACCATCGCCAACACCACCTACCAATCCGGGATCGACCTCAGCCGGGTCCGGCTCCCCGCCGGCGCACGTGCGGCCGCCGAGGGGTCGATCGGCGCCGCCGACTCGATCGCGGGCCGCATCCCGGGCGGCGACGCTCTGGCGGCCCAGGCGGCCTCGGCGTTCACCGACGCGTTCACGCTCGTCTGCTCGATCTCGGTCGGCGTCGCCCTTGCCGCCGCCGCCACGATCCTCGTCGTCTGGCGCCCCCGGCGGGAGCCCGTGATCGAAGACACCGAGCGGGAGGCCGCCGAGGTCGGCGCCACGCTTGCACCCGTTCCGGTACGCCCGTGCCCGTAACTGATGCCAGGTCGACGTAGGGCCACACCCGACGCGCTCGCCGAGACGGATCCCGCGTCGATGTCCAGGCCAATGGCTTCGAGAATCGAGCAGTACGCCATGATCGGCGACACGCAGACCGCCGCGCTCGTCGGCGACGACGGCTCGATCGACTGGTTGTGCGCACCTCGATTCGACAGCGGCGCGTGCTTCGCCGCGCTCCTGGGAGACGAGAACCACGGACGCTGGCAGATCGCACCGGCTGCCGGTGGCCGCGCCGCGCGTCGGCGATACCGCGATCACACGCTCGTGCTCGAGACCGAGTTCGACACGCCCGAGGGCTCGGTAAAGGTCATCGACTTCATGCCGATCCGCGACCAGACCGTCGACATCATCCGGATCGTCGAAGGGATCCGCGGCCACGTTCCGATGCGGATGCACCTCACGATCCGGTTCGACTACGGCCAGATCATCCCCTGGGTACGCAACATCGATGGTGCCCTCGCCGCTGTGGCCGGCCCGGACGCGCTCGTGCTGCGCACACCAGTCGAAACACGTGGCGTAGGCCACTCGACCGTCGCCGAGTTCACGGTCAGGCGCGGGCAACGAGTTCCCTTCAGCCTCGCTTGGTACCCGTCTCACCTGCACTTACCACGGCCCCGGAACGCGACCTGGTCCTTGAACCTGACGGAGAAGTGGTGGCACAGCTGGGCGAAGAAATGGACCTACGACGGCGAGTGGCCTGAGGCGGTTCAACGCTCGATGATCACCTTGAAGGCGCTCACGTATGCGCCGACGGGCGGGATCCTCGCCGCGCCCACATCTTCGCTGCCCGAATGGATCGGAAGCGTCCGCAACTGGGACTACCGGTTCTGCTGGCTCCGTGACGCGACGTTCACACTTCTCGCGCTGATCCACGCCGGCTACGAGGATGAAGCGAAGGCCTGGCGCCAGTGGCTCCTGCGCGCTGCCGCCGGCGAGCCATCTGACCTGCAGATCATGTACGGACCCGCGGGAGAACGGCGGCTGACGGAGTGGGAAGTGCCGTGGCTGCCCGGGTACGAGGGCTCCCGGCCCGTCCGAATGGGCAACGCGGCGTCCGAGCAGTTCCAGCTCGACGTGTACGGAGAGGTCATCGATGCCCTCTACCAGGCCCGGCGGCTCCGCGTCGACGAACCCGATGCCAGCCCTCGCAACTTGATCTTCGCACTTCTCGATTTCCTCGAGGGCGGTTGGAAGCTGCCCGACGAGGGCATCTGGGAGGTGCGCGGGCCGCGCCAGCACTTCACGCACTCGAAGGTCATGGCGTGGGTGGCGTTCGACCGCATCGTACGAGGCCTTCAGGAGTTCGGGGACGAAAACGACGCGCAGCACATTGCCCGCTGGAGCAGCATTCGCGACGAGATACACGCCGAGGTGTGTGCCAAGGCCTACAACGAAGACCGCAAGACATTCGTCCAAGCGTACGGTTCACCCAATCTCGACGCCGCGTTGCTCATGATGCCGCTCGTCGGATTCCTGCCCGCGACCGACAAGCGGATGCGAGGAACCGTCGACGCCATCCGGCGCGAGCTGACGACCGGCGGGTTCGTCATGCGGTACGCGAGCGACAGCGCCGTCGACGGGCTTCCCCCCGGTGAAGGCGTGTTCCTGCCGTGCACCTTCTGGCTGGTGGACAACCTCGCGTTGATGGGGCGCGTCGACGAAGCCCGCGCCCTCTTCGTCCGTTTAGTCGGCCTCGCCAACGACGTGGGACTACTAGCCGAGGAGTATGACCCTGAGTCGGGGCGCCAGCTCGGCAACTTCCCGCAGGCGTTCACCCACGTGGCGATGGTGAACAGCGCCTACAACCTGTCGCGAATCGAGAGCGCAGGCGGGCCGGCACACCATCGCGGTCGCGCCTAGCCGCATTTCGGTCGCGGCCCGCCTCCGAGCCGCCAGGCAGTCAGGCTTCGACCTCGAACCGGACGACGGCTCCGGGCATGGTGCCGAGACCGGATGTTGCGCCGCGATGCCGAACCGACAACCATGCTGTCGATGACTCGATGGCGCCGGCGGCGGTGAGGAGAGTCTGGCGCGAGCACTGCGAGCCGGGACACTACGGACATCAAAGCAATAGGACATCGAGATGAACAACGAACTCGGTGACCAACCAATCGCCCAACAGCGGATCATTGAAGACCTCATCTACGAGCACGCGCGCGTTGCCCGCGACATCGTCCAGATCGACGCTCGGACGTGGGCCATCCACGGATTCATCGCAGTTGACGGTGAAGTGATCATGGCCGAGTTCAACAGCAGAAGTGACGCCGAGGCCGCGATCGAGCAACTCTGGGCGGGAGAGGTCGGATAAGCGACGAATCTGGCCGCACTGACCGCGTTCGATGAGTGCGGGAGCTCAGCGAGGACGAACGAATCCGGCCAGCATCTTGCCGGTCTCCATGTCGGCCGTTCCGCTTGTGACTACCGGGTCGCCTGCAACAAAGGCGCGCAGTTCGTCCTCGTCCTCGGCTTCGATGACACCGAGGCCCCACGATCCCGTGTCATCGAGCACTGGGCCGAAAACCACCATCCGCCCCGAGTCGATGTATTTCTGCCAGTAGACAGCGTGCCGACCCATGATTTCGCTCTCGTCGTCGCTCACGTCGAGAGCGAAGGTCGACAGAGCGTGACGGCGGCGAGAACGGCGATGAACGGCAGGACCGGGACATGGAAGCGCGGGTCGCCGAAGAAGATCACGGGCTGCACGGCGAGCGCCGCCGCCGCCAGCAGGAAGAACAGATGCCACGGTCGTCCACGTCGGACGAACGCCGGCACGGCGAGCACGCCGAGCACGAGTGCGGCAAAGAAGTAGACGTCGGCGACGACCTCCAGCGCACGTCTCAATGCCCCGGGGACGAACGGATTGGCACCGTACGACTCCGAAGCGCGCAGGCCGTCGTGGTCGTTCTCGATCGTGTGGTACCCGCGCAGGAACCAGAGGCGGACCTCGCTCAAGGGATGATCTCGCACGAATCTCGCAGCCCGTCTGATGTTCGTGCTGTTCGCCTCGACCTCGTGGGCCGGTGTCGCTCCCCTCTCTCGACCCACGATGCAGGCGGAGCCCGCCTGGAACGCGCCGGTGGCGCCGGTGTGCCGGCTCATGCAGAGATTGTCACCGAGGTTCGTCGAGATCACGACGAAAGAGTGCGTCGCGTTGGCGTTCCTGACCGTCCACGGCACCAGGATGACGATCGCCGCCGCCGTCGCGACGCCGACACACCGCGCCGCGGCTGCCCAGCCGAAGCGCGCGACGAGAAGCACCACGAAGAGGACGGCGACGAACGTCAGGGAGATCGGCCGTACGAGCGCCGAGAGGCCGAGCACGACACCGAACGCCGCCCATCGTTTCCAGCCGATTCGCCGTGCCGAAGAGGGAAGCGCCACCACGAGCAGGACCGCCCCCATGACCAAGAAGTTGAAGAGCGTCTCGGTGAGCATGACGGCGGTGTGAAAGATCAGGTTCGGCCAGAAGGCCACGATCGCCGCCGAGACGAGGCCGACCCTGTTGTCGAAGAGCCGTCGTCCCACCTCGAACGTCAACGCGATCGTCCCGACGCCGAGAACGAGGTTGAACAGCGCCGCCGTCATCGGGATGTTGTCGGGGAATGGCAGCAGCCTGACGAGCCACACGACTGCGCCGAGCGCACCGGGATAGCCCACCGGGTAGTACGCGGTCGCGTGCCCAGTCGCATACGTATATCCGTGTCCGTCGGCGATGCGCGCCGCGAAGGCCTCGTACAGAATCGGATCGTTGAAGCCCCGCGGCTCCCTCGCGGCATAGAGGACCCACCCGAGGCGCAAGGCCGCCCCCGCCAGCACGATGCCGAGAAGCCACCGTCGCTCGTTGGTCGAAGTCGCAGAAGCAGGACCAAGGCGGCGGTACACGGAACCAACGAGGCACCGTGCCGGCGGCATGACGGCGCAGCATACGTTCGGCTCGACCGGACAATTCCGGCCAGCGGGGGAACTCTGGGGCCGGGTTCAGCGGTTACACAGCTGGCACCGAGATTCTCTCCTCAGACTGCCTGCCATGACGAGCCCGGTCCTCCCGCCCCCATCGCCAAGCCCTCCACGCCCCCACCGCTCCCGAACCGCGCGCCGTCTGGCCTCGGTCGCGGCCCTGATCGTCGCGACGGCGCTGGCCGGGTACGGCATCAGGCAGGTCGAGTCGCAGTCGAGCTCCTGGTCGGCGACGCGGGCGCGCCCCGTCGCCTCCGCCGACACCGGAGGCTCGTCGGCTTCAGGGAGCCTCGATGCCAACGCGGTCGCGGCTCAAGTCGACCCGGCCGTCGTCGACATCAACACGGTGATCTCGAACGGCCAGGGCGAAGCGGCCGGGACGGGAATGGTGCTCACCTCCTCGGGTGAGGTGCTGACCAACAACCACGTGATCGCAAACGCGACCGACATCCGCGTGCAGATCGGCGGCACCGGCCGGAGCCACCCCGCCGCCGTGCTCGGCTACAACGTCAGCGAGGACGTCGCGCTCCTGAAGGTCGACGGCGTCTCCGGGCTGAAGACGATCGCGACCGACACGAATGTGTCGGCGGGCGAGTCGGTGGTCGCGCTGGGCAACGCCCTCGGGCAGGGCGGCACGCCCGACGCGAAGACGGGCTCCGTCACCGCGACCGGCCAGACGATCACCGTGTCGGACCAGTCCGGCAGCAACCAGCAGACCCTGAGCAACCTCATCCAGACCGACGCCGCCCTGCAGCCCGGCGACTCCGGCGGCCCCCTCGTCGACGCCAACGCCCACGTCGTCGGCATGGACGCCGCCGCCAGCAGCGGCACGTTCCGGTTCCAGTCGGGCGGCGGCGAGGGATACGCGATCCCGATCAAGACGGTCCTCGCCGTCGCGCACCAGATCGAGTCCGGCAACGGCAACGGCGACACGCACGTCGGCGAGCGCGCCTTCCTCGGCGTCGGGATCAGCGACACCGGGACTCGCGGCCGTGCTCCCGGCGGCGGCAGCGCCGGCACGGGCGCCGTGATCGCCAACGTGCAGTCAGGCTCGCCCGCCGCCGACGCCGGACTCCACCAGGGCGACGAGATCGTCACGTTCGGAGGCAAGAGTGTCAGCTCGATCTCGGACCTCACCTCGGCCCTCGCCCCGTATCACCCGAACGACAAGGTGGACATCGGCTGGGTCGACTCGTCGGGCAGCCACCACACCGCCAACGTCACGCTGACCTCCGCCCCGCCCGCCTAGCAGCCACCCAACCCAGCTCGGGACCCTCCCACCGAGCGGGGACGCGTCGCTAGCAGGCGTAGTCGCCGTCGAAGCTCCCGGCGGGATACTGAACCAGGCTCACCGGCCCACCGGTGAACGAGTAGGCCGCATCACAGAAGCTGGGCGCCTGGGAGCGCTGTTGGGCGTACGGAACCCACACCGGCGTGGAGGACAACGCGGCTCCGCCAGTGATTTGAGCCCACTGCGAGCCACTCGAGTAGATGCCCGCAGTCACCCCGGACTGCGAGTTGAGGTAGTCGAGCATGCCTTGAATGTCGGCCATGTTGGAGTTGACGTCGGCGGACCACGTGTTGACGGTCTCGACGTCGAGCCACCAGGCCTTGCCCCCCGCTGCTCCGGTCTGGGCCCCGGCGTACTCGAACGCATGGCGGGCGGCGTTGTACCCGTAGTTGTATGCGCAGCCCAGGTCGTCGGAGGTGCCACTGCAGGAAAAGGGCCCCGGTTCGGTCCAGTGCACGCTCTGGTCCCCCGGATTGGCCGTGTTGAAGTAGTAGCCGACGTCGTACGGGGCAGCGGCGGCCCAGTGGTACTCGTCGGCCAGACAAGGATTGTCGTGGAAGGCCGATCCGTTGCTGACCCCGACGACACCGAAGACGGGGTTCGTCGGATACGCACCGTTGCATTGGACCCAGGAGATGTCATAGCCACCGTCGGTGCCCGAAGGCACCGGCGGAGGAGCCGACGGGCCACCGCCGCCCGGATCTCCCCCGAAACACCCTGACGCCACGAGACCTGCAGCCGCGATCGCGATCAGCGCGAACCAACGCCGACGTCCGGAACGGCCGATCACCCGTGTGCGCACCGGCGTCGTGAGACCACCTGCAGGCTCCGAACGCGCAGCGAGCGGCCTATCCGCAGATCTTTGCGAGCGTCGGGTACGGGTCGACGGCCGGGCCGCCCCCGGGATGAAGCTCGAAGTGCAAGTGGGGCCCGGTCGCGTCGCCGGTCGCGCCCACTCTGCCGATGACCTCGCCCGGGCTCACGTGGCGCGGGGGGCCCATGTACTGGGACAGGTGGTAGTAGACGTAGCGGTTCCCGTCGTCGCCGGCGATGTACGCGCCCATGCCGCCGCCGCCCCCGTCGCCGTAGGTGACGTTGCCACTCACCACCGCGAGCTCGGGGATGCCACTCGGCGCGTGCATGTCGACGCCCTGGTGGGTGCGCCCTCCCGGGCGGGGCTGGCCGAAGTCGTCGGTGAACGCAGCACCGGGCAACGGGCACGCCATCCCGTCGATGATCTGCACGGGACCTCCCGCGGCGGCCGCGGCGAAGCTGGCGTCGATCCCATTGAGCTGGTCGTGCGCGCCCTGCTGCTCTTTTTGCTGGGCGGCGAGCTGGTCGCGCTGCGCGCTGAGCTGCGCGTTCAGCGTCCCGAGCTCCGCCGCCAGACGATTGTCGGCTTCGTTGGCCCGGTCGAGCAGAGCGGTCGAGCGCGCGCCCTCGCTCGGGTTCTTGGCTTGAAACAGCACCCCGAGGTCGGCACCCGCGTTCTTGTAGGCGACTGCCGCTCGTCGCTGCGCCATGCCGCGCAGCTCCGCCCGGCGCGCCTCGCCGGCTTGGATCTTTTGCTCGAGGGTTGCGATCTGGTCGCCGAGCAGGAGGTAGTGAGTCTCGATGTCCGAGTACCGGTCGGCGGCGCTGTTGGCTTGCTGCCGGGGGTCGGGGGCGGGCTGACCGCCCGCCGGGCTCGGTAGCAGCGCGATCGCGGCGGCCGCGACCGCGCAGGTCGCGACAAGAACGCGCCAAACCGGCGCAAGTTGGCCCACTCGCACGAGCGGGGACGCTAGCGACCGCAGCTTGCCTGCGCAATGCGGCGCCGAGTCAGCAGCCAGTTGAGACGCTCACCTGCCCGGCGCTGTTCGTGCCGGGTGTGCCGGGCGGCGCGCTCGCCACCGGGCCGCCTCCGGCGGTGACCCCGCACGTGCCGGCGTATGCCCCCGGAATCGGATACAGGTCCGGCTGGGGAGTCACCCCGGCCTCATAGGCGGGATCGAGCGGCGACGACTGCGGGTCGGGATCCTCGTACACCTGCGCTCCCGGCTCGGCGTTCACGGTTCCGGCTTCCTGCTGCCGCCAGCTGTTCATCGACTGGCCGCCGCACGACTGCGGCGCTTCCGACGTCTGGTCCCCGCTGCTGCACGTGTACGGATCCCACTGCTTCCCCGAGTAGTCGTACACGTCGCGGCTGCCCTTCCCGCCGCCCTCGTACACGCTCCGCCGCCGCGTTTGCACGCTCGTGCAGAACCCGTCGGCGCACGCGCCTTCGCCGGCGTCGGCGACCGGGACCGGGTTCCAGAAGAGCGGCGAGGTGTCGGCGTGCGCGATCAGATCCGCCCACCCGATGAGCTCCATGGGGTGCCAGTTGACGACGATCGCGCCGCCGTCGGACGGGCCGTCCTGCACCTGGCTCGTGCCGTTCTTGCCGCTGGCGCCGTCGTGCTCGCCGAAGTCGAGGTTGTCGTCGGCGCCGAAGTAGACACCCGCCCACGTGGCGAGCCCGGCGGCGTTCTGTCCGGGCGCGGCCGTGCACGGAGTGCCGGTGGTCGACGACGGGTTGGTCACGTCGCCGTGCGCGGCAATGCCCGAGCCGGTCGGCGCGCACGTGTCGGTACGCGTCCCTGCCGGCGTGCCGTTGGCGTCGACGGCGGCGTCGAACGCGTGGGGCAGAGAGTCCGGGCTTCCCTGCGCGGTCCCGTTCGGGATCTGATCGACGCCGAACTGTGCGTAGCGGTTGCCCTGGCCGTCCTCGACGTTGAACTTGAGGTTGTGGCAGCCCGGGACGGCGGCGTTCGGCTGCCCCGCGCCGGGCTGGCCGGCATTGTTGGCGTCGGCGTCGTTCGGGCAGTCCTGGGCGGCCGAGCTGTAGCCGCCGCTACTGCTGGCGTAGGCAACCCCGGCGACTGCGAACGCGGCGGCGCCGGCCGCGACAGCGGCGAGCACGCGACGAGAGACCTGCCTTCGCACGGTTTTTTCCCCCTTGGTCCCGCCCGGCCGGCGGGGGCTTTACCCTATTTGCCCCGTTTGACCGTTGTCCAGGCGGCCCCGGGCCGAAGGGCGCGGTGCAAAGACGAGTCAGACGACGACGGCGACGATGCCGGGCCCGGGCTGCTCGAGGTTGGCGCTGTCGTCGGCTGCCCGACTCCGAATGGTGTAGGTGCCCGACTGGGTCGGGGTCCACGCGAACGACCACTGGCCTCTGCCGTTGGCGGGATTCCAGGTCTGACCTCCGTCCGTCGAGACCTCGACAGATCCGACTGCGCCACCGACGTCCACGGCTGTGCCCGAGACGATCACCGGCTGGTTGACCTGGGCCGGGCCAACCGGCGACACCACAGACGTCGGTGGCGTCGCGTCGGTGGACGAGGTTGCGGCGACGAGACCGGACTGGAGTGTGGCGGGCTGGACGCCCATGTCGGCGAGCAGGTTGACGGTGGCCTGCCGCATGCGCGTGTCGGTGGGCGTGACGGGTCCGTCGTGCGTGGCGTCCAGACCCCAAGACCATTGAATGGTCCCGGAGCTGAAGACGAGCGCGCCGCTGGACGCTCGATACAGGGTCATGTGGTGCGTCACCGGGGTGACCGCCTGCGCCCGCGTGTTCGACCCTGGTGCCTGCAACTCGGGATCACTCCCGCCCGTCTGCAGCGGTCCCACGCCGGCGCTGGTCGTCGTCGAGAGTTCGACCAATCCCGCAGGCCGGAACTTGGCTCCCGTCGGGCTCAGACCATACGTCGACTGGAAGGCGCCGCCCCCGCCCGTGTCGATGTCCTCGTCCCACTCGTAACCCAGCGTGTTGTTCGGCAGCGTCGCGGTTTGACCAGGTGCTTGCTGCGCGATCGTGGTGTTGCGCCAGAAGCGCATCTTGCCGTCCTCGGCAGGGACGTTGATCGCCAAGTTCGTTCGCTGGGCATAGAGCGTCCCCCGGACGGCGTTCTCGGGACGTCCACCATCGGAGGGCGGGCTGAACCGAGGGTCACGCCAGAGGCCGGTCCACTGCGGGCTCGGATCGACCTTGGTGACCGTTTCCTTGTAGCAGACCAACGTCCGGCCGTTGTTCTCCCATCGCGTCTTCCAGTACACGCCGTTGCCACTGAAGAACGCCAGGTTCACGCCGCCCGCCAGCGCCGACTCGACGTTGGCGCGTTGGTTTCCCGACCAGTACTCGTCGTGCCCGGAGGACATGAACACCCGATGGTGCGTCAGCAGGGCGCCGTTCTGGTCGGAGTCAACGCCGGTCAAATAGCTGAGGTCGTACCCGTTTCGTTCCAGCCATCGCACCATCGGGTA
>Ga0075423_10006821_pt1 | contig 10738 bp, 11 predicted proteins | sample SoiMethybrSBSTD2_FD_80114 | JGI IMG/M metagenome (GOLD analysis project Ga0075423, IMG submission 80114) | Bulk soil microbial communities from a Populus tree surrounding site in Tennessee, USA - Soil MetaG P. TD hybrid SBSTD2 | ecosystem: Environmental > Terrestrial > Soil > Tree plantation...
AGCGCGCGACGGCGCCGGCCCACCCGAGGTGGGCCGGCGCCGTCTTTTGCTGCCTGGCTATCAGCGGTGGACGTGGGACAGCGGCCCGGCGTCGACCGGGAACTGCGCGGTGTTCACGACCTGGATCCCCGCGTGCTGCTCGCCGTTGAACGGCGTCACGATCGCCTGGGTGGCGCCGGGCTCGCAGCCCAGGTTGAACGGGACGTTGGGGTCGTTGAACCACACGCCGAGGTGGTACTGGTGGGTCGGCGCGAACGTGGCCGTACCACCCGGGGACACCGAGAACGTCTCGGCGTCGAAGATGCCCCTGACGGTCGCGCTGCCGTACCCGTTGTCGTTGGTCTGGATGTCACTCTGGTACCAGGAGACGCCGAACGGAGCGGTGGGCTGCTGGATCACGAACAGGTCGAAGCCCGTGTTGGGCGGCATGCCGTGCAGGTTGACCTTCATGGTGTCGTTGAGCTTTCCGGGGGTGATGGTGACGTGCCCGCCCGCCTTCGACAGGCACGCTGAGATGGCCGAGGATGACGGCTTGAGCCCGAACGAAAAGGACGACGCGTCTGTCGACCGCGCGTGCGCCCCGCCCGTGGCCGCCCCGGCCGTGGCCGTCAGGCTCAGCGCCGCGGCGAAGGCACCGGTCGCGACGACGGCTACCGCCTTCGCGGCGGTGGGGGCAAGGATGCTTCGGATCGTGGGTCGGGTACTGCTCATGACTGGTCCTCCCGTCACGTGGCGGCGTCCCCCGCCGCCGGTCTTCTGAAGGCCCGGCGGGCGCCGGGCCGCGGTCAGTTGGGCAGGGGTACGCGCGGGGATGCGCGGATGGTTCAATTCCGGGATGGGCATCTCTGCGCCGGCCGGCGGCGGGGCCGGCCAGGACGGCGGCGCGGGCCGGCTCACCGGCGCCGCCGGCGACGACCTGATGGTCACCGAGCTCTATCGCCGGTACCGCGGTCCCTTATTGTTGTTTGTGCTCCGTCTTAACGCCGGCGACCGGCAGCAGGCCGAGGACGTAGTCCAGGAGACGATGGTCCGGGCGTGGCGTGAGGCCCGGCGACTGGACCTGTCCGAACGGTCGCTCATGCCCTGGCTGGCCACGGTGGCCCGGCGTATCGTGATCGACGAGCAACGCCGCAAGAGGGCCCGGCCGTCGGAGATAGGGGGCGCCGAGATGGTGGAACGGGCGCCGGTCGCCGCCGACGAGACCGAGCACCTGCTGCGCAAGGTGGTTGTCACCCAGGCGCTGCAGGCGCTCTCGGCGGCCCACCGCGAGGTGCTCAACGAGACGATCCTGCGGGACCGCACCGTGAACCAGGCGGCCGAGGTGCTCGGCGTCCCGGTAGGCACGGTCAAGTCGCGCGTTTACTATGCGCTCAAGGCGCTGCGGGTGGTCCTGGCGGAACGCGGGGTGACGGCATGAACGGCGAGCCCGTAGGCACCGAGCACACCGACGTCGGCGCGTACGCGCTGGGCCTGCTCGAACCGCAGGACCGGCAGGCGTTCGAGGAGCACCTGGCCGGGTGCCCGGCGTGCGCCGCAGAGCTGGCCGAGTTGTCCGGGATGAAGAGCCTGCTGTCGGACCTGGGCCCGGTGGAGGCGCCGGCGGACGAGCCGCCGGTGGCCGACGTCACCGACCTGGTCCGGCGCCGCGCCGAGTCGCAGCGCCGCCACACCCGCCGACAGGTGCTGCTCGGCGCGGCGGCAGGCGTGGCGCTGCTGGCCGGAGGCGTAGGCGTGGGCCTGGCCGTGGCCGGCCAGCCCGCATCGCAGGTGAGCCAGAACGCCGGCCGGACCGTCAGTGCCGTGGACGAGCAGACTGGGGTGCACGGCAAGGCCACCCTGGTGGCCAAGCCCTTCGGCACGCAGGTCACGGTCGACCTGGCCCAGATACAAGGGCCGCTGCAGTGCCAGTTCATCGCGGTGTCCCGGACCGGAGCGCGGTTCCAGATCGGCACCTGGTTCCTGCCGCCGCACGTCAAATTCGGGTCGCGGAGTCACCCCGAGCACCTGCTACTCAAGGGCTGGACCACCATCAAGCCCAGCGACCTGTCGCGGATCGAGGTCGTCGCCGAGGGCCACGGAACCCAGGTCAGCATTCCCGTCTGAGGCCCCGGGCAAGCGCTCACCGGACCAGAGGGCGGATACGGCGGCCAGGGCCGACTCGGCCTGCGCGTAGCCGGCCCGCGCGGCGGCGGGCCGGCCGGCCGAGTCGAGCACGTTGCGCCCCATCGCGGCGGCCGATGCGGCATCCGGCGCGACCAGCACCACCGAGCTGCCACCGCGGGCCAGTGCCTGGCACTGGAGCAGCGCGGCGGGCATCACCCGCAAGCCCTTCCAGATGGGTGCCAGCACCACGACCCGCTTGGACCCCGCCGCCAGGTCGGCGTTCGCTGCCGAGCGCATGCCCCCGTCCATCCATCGCCGCCCGTTGAGCGTCACCGGCGGCCAGACCCCCGGCACCGCGCAGCTCGCACTGACCGCCTCGATCAGGCTGACCCCGCTGGAACTGTCGAACGTGGCGGACTCCCCGGTGTCGGCGTCCACGGCGGTGATGAGCAGGCGCTGGGTGGGCCATTCGTGGCTGGGCAGCCAGGCCCCGATCACCGCCCGGCGCTGCGCCTCGGCCAGCGGCGGGGAGGCCCGGGCCAGCCGGCCCAGCCGCTTGCGGGCCCGGGCCGGCGACCCCGGGGTGAACACCGCCAGGCCGTAGCGGAACATCAGGGCCCGGCCCATGGCGGCGGTGACCTCCACCTCGGACGGCGTGCACTGGGCCCGGTACAGCTCCGCGAGCGGCAGCCCGGAGGTGACCTGGGCGCCCGCCAGCGCCCCGGCCGAGGTGCCCAGCACCAGGTCCGCCGCGGTCAGGTCCGCGCCGCGGGCCGCCAGCCCGGCGATCAGGCCCACCTCCCAGGCCGCGCCGGTGATACCGCCTCCGCCCAGCACCAATGCCGTGCTCGCCATACCTGCCCCCTACCGCCGCACGCCGCCGAGGGCGGTAATCTGCCCCGCGTGACTGTTGAGGTGGTTCACACGGTGACCGACGAGCTGGTGGACGCGTTCGCCAGGCTTGTGCCGCAATTGTCCGCGACCAAGGGCCCGCCCAGCCGCGAGGCCCTGACAGTGATCGTGAGCTCGCCAGCGGTCACGCTGCTGGTCGCCCGGGCCGAGGGCACGATCATCGGCACGCTCACCCTGGCCATGTTCCCGATCCCCACCGGGATCCGCGCCTGGATCGAGGACGTGGTCGTGGATGAGGCGGCCCGCGGCAGGGGGATCGGTGAGGCGCTCATCACCGAGGCGGTCGGCCTCGCCGGCGCGGCCGGGGCCAGGACAGTAGACCTGACCTCCCGCCCGGTGCGCCAGGCGGCCGGGCGGCTGTACGAGCGGGCCGGCTTCGAAGAGCGCAACACCAGGGTCTACCGGTACCGCGGGCCGGCCTGAACGGGGCACCGGCGCTACCCCGCCGCCTCGACCAGGGTCTGGAGCCTGTTCATGCCCCGGAGCCAGCGGTCGGTGTCGGTGGCGCGGCCCGCGTACATCCGGGCCACGTCGGGGTGCGGCAAGATGAGGAAGCTGCCCGCCGCGATCCCGGCCATGACAGCGCCGGCGACCTCCTCGGCGGCGATCGCGGTGTCGCCCAGGATGATCTCCGCGGCCGGTGAGGTACCGTCCAGCATCGCCGTCCGCACGCCCATCGGGCACAGCGCCTGCACGGTGATGCCGCGGTGCGCGTAGCTGGCGGCCAGCCACTCGGCGAAGCCGAGCGCGGCGTGCTTGGTTGCCGAATAGGGGGCAGAGCCGAGCATGGTCAGCAGCCCCGCGGCGGACACGGTGCAGATCAAGTGGCCGTCGCCGCGCTCCAGCCAGCGCGGCAGCAGCAACCGCGCGGCGCGGACGTGCGCCATCACGTTGACCTGCCAGCTGTCTTCCCAGTTCGGCTCGGTGTCCTCCTCGCGGGCCACTCCGGCGTTCGCGCAGAACAGGTCGATCTCACCGAGCACGTCCCTGGCGCTAGCGACCAGCGCGGCCACGCCGTCCACGCTGGCCGCGTCGCCGGGCGCGGCGGTGCCGCCGCACGACTGCGCGACCGCGGCCGCGGCGTCGGCGTTCAGGTCGTTGACCACCACGCGGGCGCCTTCCGCGGCGAACCTGCGGGCCAGGGCGGCCCCGATGCCGCTGCCCCCTCCGGTGACCACTACACCCGCGCCAGCGACCGACTGCATCGGTGCCCCTTCCCGCAGATCTGTTGCCGATGAACTATTTGCTCAGCCCGCTGGCGGCGGTGGCAGGTCCACCAGCGCGGCCAGCGCCGCGCGGTGCCGGTCCGGCGTGCCGAGTGCCATGGACCCGCTTTTGGCCCGCTTCAGCAGCAGGTGTGCGGGGTGCTCCCAGGTGAAGCCGATCCCGCCGTGCAGTTGCACGCATTCCTGCGCCGCGAGCACGGCTGCCTCCCCGCAGGCCGCCTTGGCCAACGCCACCGCGACCGGCGTGTCCGGGTCGCCCGTGGACAGGCAGGCGGCGGCGTACCTGGCGGCCGCGCGCGCCTGGGTCACCGCCACCCAGACGTCGGCGAGGCGGTGCTTGACCGCCTGGAAGGACCCGACCGGGCGGGCGAACTGGCGCCGTTCCTTCACGTAGGTGACGGTCATCCCCAGGCATTGGTCCGCCACGCCCAGCAACTCGGAGGCGAGCACACCCGCGCCGGCGGCGAGCGCCGCGGCCACCGCGCGCGCCGCGCCCGCCCCGGTCGTCACCGCCCGCCCGGGCACCTTGTCCAGCGTCACGTCGGCCAGCAGCCTGGTCCCGTCCAGGGACACCACCGGCTCGCGGCGCACCCCCGCCGCGGCGGCGTCCACCGCGTACAGGCGCAGCGGGACGCCGTCGCCGGGCACCAGGAGCACGTCGGCGGCGAGCGCGCCGGCCACCCCGCGGACCGTCCCAGTGAGCCTGGCGACGCCGGCAGCGTCCAGGTCATCCGGCTGCCCGATCCGCACCGGCCAGGGGCCGCCCGCCGGCTTCCCCGCTTCATCGGGCGCGGGCGGCATGGCCGCGAAACCGACGGCCAGTGCCGCGGTCCGCTGCCCTGCGGCCAGCTCGGCGAGCAGTTCGTCGCCGCTGTCCAGCAGCGCCGTCGTGGCCATCACCGCGCTGGTCAGGTAGGGAACGCAGGCGGCGGCGCGGCCGGTTTCCTCGGCGGCGACCGCGGCCTCGCGGTAGCTGGCACCGGCCCCGCCGTGGCTTTCCGGTATGAGCAGCCCGGCGCAGCCCAGGTCGCCGGCGAGCGCGTGCCACAGCGGCAGGTCGTCGGCCTCGCCCGCGCCGACCCGGGTCAGCACTCCAGGCCAGGGACTGCGGTCGGCGAGCAGGTCGCGGACCACGGCCCGCAGTTGCTCTTCGGCGTCGCTGTAACGCAGGTCGGGCGTGGCCTCACGGGACCGGGTGCCCGAGGCGCTGCTGTCCGTCGTGGTGGTCACCGCGGCAGGTCCTTCCAGGGGACGCGCGTGTCCGTGCGCGGCTCGGCGGGCAGCCCGAGCACCCGTTCGGCGATGATGTTGCGGAGGATCTCCGACGTGCCGCCCTCGATGGAGTTCCCCCGGGACCGCAGGTACCGGTAGCCCGGCCCGCGGCCGAAGAAGCTGAGGGTCTCCGGCCGGCGCAGCTCCCAGTTGTCGTAGCGCAGCCCGTCGGCCCCGGCCAGCTCCAGTTCGAGCGCGGACAGGTCCTGGTTGAGCCGGGCGAAGACGATCTTCGCGGCGGAGCCCTCGGGACCCGGCTGCCCCGCCGCGAGCTGCTGCCGGAGCCGCGCCCCCGCCAGCCTGGCCACCTCGGCGTCCGCCCACAGCCGGATCAGCCGGTCGTGCAGGCCAGGCGTGCGTGCCTCGGGGTGCTCCCGCCACGCGCGCGCGGCCAGGCCGGCCATGCCGCCCTCGCGCGGCTGCGCCCCGCCGCCGATCGCGACCCGCTCGTTCATCAGCGTGGCCTGTGCGACCCGCCAGCCTTCGCCGATGCCGCCGATCCGGTCGGTGTCGGCGACACCCGCGTCGGTGAGGAACACCTCGTTGAACTCGGCCTCGCCGGTGAGCTGGCGCAAGGGCCGGACCTCGACGCCGGGCTGGTCCATGTCCAGGACGAAGTAGGTGAGCCCGGCGTGCTTGGGCACGTCCGGGTCGGTGCGCGCGAGCAGCAGGCCCCAGCGCGCCGCGTGCGCGATGGACGTCCACACCTTCTGCCCGGAGACCTGCCAGTTCTCGCCGTCGGCGGCGCGGACCGCCCGGGTCGCCAGGCCGGCCAGGTCGGAGCCGGCGCCCGGCTCACTGAACAGCTGGCACCACACCTCCTCGCCGGTCCACAGCGGCCGCAGCCAGCGCTGCTTCTGTTCTTCGGTGCCGAACGCAAGGATCGTCGGAGCCGCCATGCCCAGGCCGATGCCGATACGGGCCGGGTTGTTGTCCGGGGCGCCCGCCACGGCGAACTCGGCGTCCACCGCGGCCTGCAGCGAGCGGGGCAGCCCCTGCCCGCCTAGGCCGGCCGGGTAGTGCACCCAGGCGAGCCCGGCATCGAACCTGGCTCGCAGGAACTCCAGCCGGGGCATGGACGATGGGTCGTGCCCGGCCAGGAAGTCGCGTACCTGCTGGTGCAGGCCGGAAGCCTGATCCGAGGTCAGCACAACGGGCCGCCGGCCACGTAGATGACCTGCCCGGAGACGAACCCGGCGCCCTCGCTGACGAGGAACGAGATGACGTGCGCGACGTCGCCGGGCTGGCCGACCCGGCGGACCGGGATCCGGCTGGCCGCGGCGGTCTGGAAGTCCTCGAAGCTCATGCCGACCCGGGCGGCGGTGGCGGCGGTCATGTCGGTGGCGATGAAGCCCGGAGCTACGGCGTTGGCGGTGACGCCGAACTGGCCGAGCTCGATGGCCAGCGTCTTGGTGAACCCCTGCATGCCGGCTTTGGCCGCGGAGTAGTTCACCTGGCCACGGTTGCCCAGCGCGGAACTGGAAGACAGGTTGACGATCCGGCCGAAGCGCTGGTCCACCATGAACTTCTGCACAGCCCGGCTCATCAGGAACGCGCCGCGCAGGTGCACGCCAAGCACCATGTCCCAGTCGTCCTCGGACATCTTGAACAGCATGTTGTCCCGGATGATCCCGGCATTGTTCACCAGGACCACCGGCGGGCCGAGTTCGGCGGCCACCTTGCCCACCGCGGCCTCCACCTGGACGGCGTCGCTCACGTCAGCGCCCACCGCGACGGCGCGCCCGCCGGACGCGGTGATCGCGTTCACGGTCTCGGCGCAGCTGCCCGCGTCGAGGTCGAGGACCGCTATCGCCATGCCGTCGGCGGCGAGCCGCTTGGCGGTGGCCGCGCCGATGCCACGGGCCGCGCCGGTGACGATGGCGGCCCGCGATGAGTCGGTTGGCATCTGCTGGTTCTCCTTTTCTCCGGTCATCAGAGGTAACGGCGTAGTTCGCGGCGCGCCAGCGAGCGCTTGTGCACCTCGTCCGGGCCGTCGGCGAACCGCAGCGTGCGGGCGGAGGCCCACAGGTGGGCGAGCGGGAAGTCCTGGCTGACGCCGGCCGCGCCGTGCGCCTGGATCGCCTTGTCGATCACCCATTCGGCCATCGCCGGGGTGGCGACCTTGATCGCCTGGATCTCGGTATGGGCGCCCTTGTTCCCCACCGTGTCCATGAGCCAGGCGGTCTTGAGCACCAGCAGCCTGGCCTGCTCGATCCGCACCCGCGACTCGGCGATCCAGTCCTGGATCACGCCCTGCTCGGCGAGCGGCCGGCCGAACGCGGTGCGCTGGGTGACCCGCCGGCACAGCAACTCGAGGGCGCGCTCGGCACCGCCGATCAGCCGCATGCAGTGATGGATCCGGCCTGGGCCGAGCCTGGCCTGGGCGATCGCGAACCCGCCGCCTTCCTCGCCGATGAGGCTGGCGGCCGGCACCCGGACGTCGGAGAACACGACCTCGGCGTGGCCGCCGTGCGGCGCGTCGTCGTAGCCGAACAGGGTCATGCCGCGCCGGATGCTGACCCCGGGCGTGTCCCGCGGGACGCAGATCATCGACTGCTGCCGGTGCCGCTCCGCCTCCGGCGCGGTCTTGCCCATCACGATGAGGATCTCGCACGCCGGGTCCATCGCCCCCGAGGACCACCATTTGGTGCCGTTGATCACGTAGGAGTCCCCGTCGCGCCGGATCCGGGTCGCGATGTTGGACGCGTCGGAGGAGGCGACGTCCGGCTCGGTCATGCAGAACGCGGACCGGATCTCACCATCCAGCAACGGGCGCAGCCAGCGCTCCTGCTGCCCTGGCGAGCCGAACTCGGCGAGCACTTCCATGTTGCCGGTGTCCGGCGCGGCGCAGTTGAGCGCCTCCGGTGCCAGTGCCGGGCTGTGCCCGGTGATCTCCGCCAGCGGCGCGTACTGGAGGTTGGTCAGCCCGGCACCGCCGGAGTGCCCGGGCAGGAACAGGTTCCACAGCCCGCGCTCGCGCGCCGCCGCCTTGAGCTCGGCGACCACGGGCGGGCGGCGCCACGGGTCGCCGGCCTGAGCGGCCTTGGCCACCTGTTCGGCATGGACCGGCTCCGCGGGATAGATGTGGCTGTCCATGAACGACTCAAGCCGCGTGCAGAGCTCACGGGTGCGCTCGTCCTGGGCGAAGTCCATGATTTCCTCCCGGCGTTGCCGCAACTGACTCTATCGGGGATGTTCCCCCCTGACCGGCCGGGGCTACCCGCCAGTAGGGCCGGCCCGGCGGAACACGTAGACGTGGTCGTCGACGAAGATCTGCTGGTAGGCGTACCCGTGGTGACGCTGCTCCACGAAGGCGAGCACGTTGGACGGTGGCGGGCTCCAGCCGCTGTTGTCCGCGTCGAACACGACGTAGGCGGGGGGCGGGTTCGGGGTGTTGCCGATCCAGTAGGTGTCATCGCGGGCGGCCAGCGGGGCCAGCATGCTCAGCGTCGCCTCCACGGTCACGCCGTCGGGCACCCTGGCCATCGCCGCATCCTCGGCGTTCACGTGCGGGGTGATCTCGTAGGTCTGTGCGCTCCACAGCGTGTCGAGCGGGAACCGGAACGCCAGCCAACCGGCGATGACCACCATGACCACGGCCCCGTACCGGGCCACGGCCTCACCCGGGGCGGGCAGCCAGGGCGGCGCACGGCGCTGCCCCGGGCGGGCGCGCCGCGCGGATCCGGCGCGGAAGGACGCCATGGCGTCCACCGCGGCCAGGAACACGATCGGCATGACGGTCGCGTTGTAGTGCCACGCCGTGCCCCAGAAGTAGCTGTTGGTGGAGATGAACCGCAGGGCCAGGCTGGGCACCGCGATGAGCGCCACCGGGGACCGGAGCGCGAGGAACGCGACCGGCAGCAAGATCAGGAACGTGGTCCACAGCTTCTCGTGCGCCGCCTGGGTGAGCTGGTGCGCCAGTCCGGTCCCCGATAGGTGGCCGGAGGGGCCGACCACTCCCCCGTCGTACCAGTACGGGTAGGAATGCGCCGCGTTGAAGTGCGGCACGATGACGGCGATGGCGAGCACCGACCAGGCCAGGCCCCACACGGCCAGCAGCACCCCCGCGCGGATCCAGGCGGCGGGCTCCTGCTGCGGGCCGGCGTCCCAGCCGCGTACCGGTGCCGGTTTGCCACGCCGGCGGGCCCGCAGCACGGCCAGGCCGTACCCCGCGATGACCAGGCCGATCGCGGCGACCGTGAACCCCTGGTCCTCCTTGACGAAGACCAGCGGCAACGCCCAGACCACGGCGGCCCGCAGCCGCCGGCGCACCAGCGCGGACAGCGAGAACGCCAGCAGCGGGACGGCGAACGCGATCTCGTGGAAGTCGAACGTGACCATCTGCTGCAGGCCCCACGAGAACGCGTAGGCGAGGCCGATCCCACGGCTGGCCCAGACGCCGAGCAGCTCCTGCGCGGCGCGGCAGACCGGGATCACCGAGGCCGCGGTCAGGAGGGCCTGGGCGACCAGCAGCGTCTCCGGGGTCGGGAACACGCGGAAGAACGGGGCCAGCAGCACCACGATGGGCTGGAAATGGTCACCGAGCAGGTTGAACCCGGCCCCCCTGATCGCCACCACGGGCGCGTGCAGGCCCGCGAACTGCTTGACGTACTCGGTGTAGATGCCCAGATCCCAAGAACCGGGGTCCAGGCGCAGGTATTTGAAGACGGCAAGCGTGTCGTAGGCCACGAACGCGGCCAGCGCGATCACCCAGGTGAACGGGTCCATCGAGGTGCGGGCGCCAGCCACGGGCCCCGTGCGCCCCGCGGCAGCCCCGGACACGCCGGTCGCCGGTTCCCGCCGGTCCGCCGGTGCCTGCCCGCCGGTCACGGCCGGCGGGGACCGTTCGTCTCCCGCCATCCCGGCTACCCGTACAGGTGCGTCTCGTACTGCGGGCCGTAATAGCGTTCCAGTTCTTCCAGGGTCTCCTCGCGGGGCTGGACGGTCTTGGCGATCACGGCGTGCGGCGGGACCGCCTCGGGGTGCCAGGACTCCGGTTCCCACAGCCGTGCGCGCATGAAGGACTTCTGGCAGTGGAAGAAGATCTGCTCGATCTCGACGAGCAGTGCGAGCGGCGGCCGGTGCCCCTTGACGATCATGTCGTCGAAGAACGGGGCATCGCGGATCAGCCGGGCGCGCCCGTTGATGCGCAGCGTCTCCTTCCGCCCGGGGATCACGAAGATCAGGCCGACGTGCGGGTTCGCCAGGATGTTGCGGTACCCGTC
>Ga0075423_10006824_pt1 | contig 10736 bp, 6 predicted proteins | sample SoiMethybrSBSTD2_FD_80114 | JGI IMG/M metagenome (GOLD analysis project Ga0075423, IMG submission 80114) | Bulk soil microbial communities from a Populus tree surrounding site in Tennessee, USA - Soil MetaG P. TD hybrid SBSTD2 | ecosystem: Environmental > Terrestrial > Soil > Tree plantation...
CGCCGTCCGATCGACGCGGTGGTGCCGGTGGACGACGAGACCACGCTGGTGGGCGCGGCCATCGCGGCGCGGCTCGGGCTGCGCTGTAATCCCGTGGGCGCGGTCGCCGCCACCCGGAACAAGCGGCTCATGCGCGAGCGCCTGGCCAAGGCCGGCGTCCCGGGGCCCGCCTTCACGACGGTGTCGGTGGACGAGGATGCGGCGGCGGCGGCGCGGCGCATGACGTATCCCTGCGTCCTCAAGCCGCTGGTGCTCTCGGCGAGCCGCGGCGTGATCCGCGCCGACGATCCCGCGGCCTTCGAGGCGGCCTTCCACCGCGTGCGCGCGATCCTCGCCGATCCCGAGGTCGCGGCGCTGGGAGACGGCACCGATCAGATCCTCGTTGAGACCTTCGTGCCCGGCGTCGAGGTGGCGCTGGAGGGCTTGCTCGTGGACGGCGCGCTCAGGGTGCTCACCCTCTTCGACAAGCCCGATCCGCTCGACGGCCCGTACTTCGAGGAGACCATCTACGTGACGCCCTCGCGGCTCCCCGGCGACACCCAGCGCGCCATCGCGGAGGTCACCGCGCAGGCGGCGCGAGCCCTGGGCCTCGAGGACGGACCGCTCCACGCCGAGCTGCGCCTGGACGCCCGCGCCCCGGGCGCGGCACCGTATCCCGTGATGCTCGAGCTGGCCGCGCGCTCCATCGGCGGCCTCTGCTCGCGGACGCTTCGCTTCGGCACCGGGCTCACCCTGGAAGATCTCATCCTGCGCCGCGCGCTCGACCTGCCCATCGCGTCCCTGGAGCGAGAGGGCCGGGCCGCCGGCGTCATGATGATTCCCATCCCGCGCGCCGGTGTGCTCGAAAAGGTCGAAGGATTGGACGCGGCCAGCGCCGTGCCGCTGGTCGAGGACGTGACGATCAGCGCCCATGCCGGGGAGACGCTGGTGCCGCTCCCCGAAGGCCACCGCTATCTCGGCTTCATCTTCGCGCGCGGCGACGATCCCGCCGCCGTGGAGCGCGCGCTGCGCGACGCGCACGCCCGGCTCACCTTCACGCTTCGCTGAGCGAGGTCTCCATGCGGCCGATGCGCCCCGACGACATCCTGAAGATCCGTTTCGTCTCCGACCCACGAATCTCGCCGGACGGGCGCCGCGTCGCCTTCGTGCTGACGACGCTCTCCCAGGAGCGCGACGAGTACCTGGCCAATATCTGGATGGTGGACACCACGGGCGGCGCGCCGCCGCGGCGGTTCACCACGGGGCCCGGGCGCGATACAGCGCCGCGGTGGTCGCCGGACGGCGCCCGGCTGGCCTTCGTGTCGGAGCGCGAGCGCGGCAAGAAGGGCCAGTTGATGGTGATGCCGGTGGAGGGCGGCGAGGCCGTCGCGCTCACCCAGCTCCGGAACGGCGTGGCCGCGCCCGCGTGGTCGCCGGACGGCACGCGCCTCGCCTTCGTCTCGCGGGTGGGCGGCTGGCAGGAGCCCGAGAGCGAGGAGGAGCGGAAGAAGTCGCGGCCCGCGCGCGTGATCAGCACGCTCAAGTACCGGTTCAACGGCGAGGGCTTCATCCACGATCGGCCCACCCACGTCTTCGTGGTGTCCGCGGGGGGCGGGGCGCCGCTGCAGCTCACCGCGGGCGACTGTCCCGACCTCGACCCGGTGTGGTCGCCGGACGGCCGATCGATCGCGTTCGTCTCCGCGCGCCACGAGGACCGCGACTACGACGACGCCACCGACGTGTGGATCGTGCCCGACGCCGGCGGCGCGCCCCGGCGCGTCACCGACACGATCGGCCCGGCGATGCATCCGGCCTTCTCGCCCAATGGAAAGCATCTCGCCTACCTGGGACGGCGCCACCGGAACGAGTTCGGGCGGAACGTGCGCGTGTTCACGGTGCCCGTCGAGGGCGGCGCGCCGCGGAGCCTCACCGACGCGCTCGACCGCTCCTGCGCGCCGCTCGATCTCGCCCCGATCTGGTCCGCGGACGGGACGTGGCTCACGTTCGCGGCGGAGGACGCGGGCGCGCAGTCCGTGTACCGGGTCCGGTCGAACGGCGGGGGCGCCGCGCCCGAGCGCGTGATCGGCGGCGAGCGCGGGGTGACGGGTGTCTCGGCCGCGACCGACGGCACGCTCGCCTTTGCCATCACCGATCCGGTCACGCCCGCCGAGGTCGGGACGTGCGCGGCGGACGGGAGCGGCGAGCGCCGCCTCACCGACGTCAACCAGGCCTGGAGGGCCGAGGTGGCGCTGGCGAGACCGGAGCGCTTCCGCTTCGAGCGCGCGGGGCTCACCGTCGACGGCTGGATCATGAAGCCGGTGGGCTGGGCCGCGGACGCGCGCTACCCGGGGCTGCTCAACATCCACGGCGGTCCGCACGCACAGTACGGCTGGGGCTTCTTCGACGAGTTCCAGGTCCAGGCCGGCGCGGGCTACGCCGTCGTCTACACCAATCCGCGGGGCAGCCAGGGCTATGGCGAGGCGTTCACCCGCGCGGTGGTGGGTGACTGGGGCGGCGGCGACTTCGCCGACGTGATGGCGGGGCTCGACGAGGCCCTGCGCCGCGCCCCCTGGATCGATCCTGAACGGCTGGGCGTGCTCGGGGGCAGCTACGGCGGCTTCCTCACGTCGTGGACGGTGGGCCACACCGACCGCTTCCGTGCCGCCTGCTCGGAGCGGGCGGTGAACTATCACCCCAGCATGTTCGGCACCAGCGACATCGGCCATCTCTTCAACGAAGTCGAGATCGGCGGCCTCCCGTGGGAGATGCCGGAGGTGTACGCGGAGCGTTCGCCGCTCACCCACGCCAAGAACATCCACACGCCGCTCCTGATCGTCCACTCCGAGGACGATCTCCGCTGTCCGATCGAGCAGGGCGAGCAGCTCTTCGTCGCCCTGAAGAAACAACGGAAGGAGGCGGTGTTCGTGCGCTTCCCCGACGAGAACCACGAGCTGTCGCGCTCGGGCAAGCCGCGCCATCGACTCGAGCGCTTCCGCATCGTCCTCGACTGGTTCACCGGCCGCCTCGCCCCGGAGCCCGCCCGTGGCCGCTGAGGGGCGCGTCGCGCTGGTGACGGGCGCCCAGCAGGGCATCGGGCGCGCCACCGCCCTCGCGCTGGCGCGCGCGGGCGCGGACGTGGCGCTGAACTATCTCGACGATCGTGCCGCCGCCGAGAAGGCGGCGGGGGAGATCCGCGGGATGGGGCGCCGGGCCCTCGTCATCCGCGGCGACGTGTCACGCGCCGCCGACGTGGAGGCGATAGTGGGCGCGGTGGGGCGCGGGCTCGGCGTGCCGGAGATTCTCGTCAACAACGCCGGGATCTATCCCCGCTCGCCGTTCCTCGAGCTGGCCGAGCGTGAGTGGGACGCGGTGCTCGACGTCAACCTCAAGGGCTCGTTTCTCTGTGCGCAGGCGGTGGCGCGGGCGCTGGTGGCGGCGACGCGGCGGGGCGTCATCATCAACATCGCGTCTCAGGCCATCCGCGGCGCCCCGCTGGGCGTGCACTACACCGCGAGCAAGGGCGGGGTGGTGGCGATGACCCGGGCGATGGCGCTGGCCCTGGCCCCCCACGGCATCCGGGTGAACGCGGTGGCGCCGGGACTCACGGACACGGCGCAGCCGCGCCACGAGCACAGTGAGGCGGCAATGGCCGAGCTCGGCCGCGCGGTCCCGCTGGGTCACATGGCGGCGCCGGAGGATATCGCCGACGTGATCGTGTTCCTCACCAGCGACGCCGCGCGCCACGTCACCGGCGAGACCGTACACGCCAACGGCGGCTCCTACATGGGGTAGGCGCGCCGGCGGCGTGTGCGCCCTAGAGCCGCTTGAGGGTGCGGGCGTGCGCCTCCCAGATGGGGCGCGGCAGGCGATCGCCGAACGACTGGTAGAACTGGCCGAGCTCGTCGAGGGCGCCCACCCAGTCTTCCCGTCCCACCCGCAGCGCCTCGGCGAGCCGGGCCGGCGGCATGTCGAGCCCGCTGAGATCGAGCGCGCCCGGCGCGGGCACGTTCCCGATGGCGGTCTCGGTGGCCTGGCCGCCGCCCTGTATGCGCTCGAGGATCCACTTGAGCACGCGCACGTTCTCGCTGTAGCCCGGCCAGAGGAACTTGCCGTCGGCGTCGCGGCGGAACCAGTTCACGCGGAAAATCTTGGGCGGATTCTTGATCCGCCGTCCCATGGCCAGCCAGTGGGCGAGGTAGTCGGCCATGTTGTAGCCGCAGAACGGGATCATGGCCATGGGATCGCGGCGCACCACGCCGACCTGGCCGGTGATTGCCGCCGTGGTCTCGGTGCCCATCGCCGAGCCCAGGAACACGCCGTGATCCCAGTCGAAGGCCTCGAACACGAGCGGGACGACGTGCGCGCGCCGCGAGCCGAAGATGAAGCCCGAGATCGGCACGCCCGCCGGGTCCTCCCAGTTAGGCGCGATGGAGGGGCACTGGGAGGCGAGCACGGTGAAGCGCGAGTTCGGATGGGCGGCGGGACCCGCGCCCGGCTGCCAGGGCTTGCCCTGCCAGTCGAGGGTGCCCGCGGGGGCCGCGGTCTCCATGCCCTCCCACCAGGGCTCGCGATCGGGCGTCATCGCGACATTGGTGAAGATGGTGTTCGAGCGGACCATGGCCATCCCATTCGGATTGGTCTTGGCGCTGGTATTGGGCGCGACGCCGAAGAAGCCGCGCTCGGGATTCACCGCGCGGAGCTGGCCGTGCTGGTCCACGTGGATCCAGGCGATGTCGTCACCCACCGTCCAGCAGCGGTAGCCGGGCAAGCGCGAGATCACCATCGCGAGGTTGGTCTTGCCGGAGGCGCTGGGCATGGCGGCGGCGAGGTAGGTGACCTTGCCGCTGGGATCCTCCACGCCCAGGATCAGCATGTGCTCGGCGAGCCACCCCTCGCTCCGCGCCTGGGCAGAGGCGATGCGGAGGGCGTGGCACTTCTTGCCGAGCAGGGCGTTGCCCCCGTAGCCCGAGCCCACGCTCCAGATCAGCTTCTCCTCGGGAAAGTGGAGGATGAAGCGGCGCTCGGGGGAGAGGTCGCCGAGGGAGTGCAGCCCGGGGACGAAGTCGTCGTCTGCGCGCATGTGCTCGAAGGCCACCGCGCCCACCCGCGTCATGATGTGCATGCTCGCGGTGGCGTACGGGCTGTCCGTTACCATGACGCCGACCCGGCTCATCGCCGAGCCCGCCGGGCCCATCAGGTACGGGATCACGTACATGGTCCGACCCCGCATGGCGCCCCGGAGGAGCCCGCCCACGCGCGACTTGGCTTCCTTCGGATCCATCCAGTTGTTGGTGGGGCCGGCATCGTCCTTGTCGCGCGAGCAGATGAACGTGAGCTGCTCGGTGCGCGCGACATCGCTTGGATGGCTGCGATGGAGGTAGCAGCTGGGATACGTCTTGGGATTGAGCGGCACGAGCGTGCCGTCGCCGAGCATCTGGGCCACCAGCCGGTCGTACTCGGCCTTGGAGCCGTCACACCACACGACGTCGGCGGGGGTGGTGAGACCGGCGACCTCGTCCACCCATTTCTCTGCGGCACTCGTCATCGCCATCGGTGCCCTCGCGGTGTCAAGGGATGGGGGCCTGGACCCTGCGGCTTCGTCGTACTGTAGCAGAATTCCGCGGGAGATCGGACGGCGAAGTTGGCCCTGCGAAGGCATCCGCCCGATCCGCGCACGAGATGCGCGAATCGGGCGGCGTCGGTTCGGACGATCAGGCGGCTGGCTCGCGCTCGCGGCCCTCGTAGCGCGCGAGCTTGCTCCGCAAGGTCTTCGGGGTGATGCCGAGGATGTCGGCGGCGCGCGTCTTGTTGCCGTCGTAGCGCGCCAGCGTGCGCAGGAGCAGATCCCGCTCCGCGTCGTCGAGCTTGGTCCCCACCGGGATCACCACCGAGTCCACGCTGCCGCCGGCAGGGGCGTCGGCGGGCGCGGCCGGCCGCGGCACCCCGCTGAGCGGCAGGAGCTCGCGGGCGATGATGTCGCCGGGGCAGCCCACGGTGGCCCGCTCGATGATGTTCCGCAGCTCGCGCACGTTGCCCGGCCAGCTCCACTGCATGAGCTGCTGCAGCGCCGCCTCGTCGAGCCCCTTGACGCGCTTGTCGTACTTGCCGTTGAACTCCTCCACGAACGACTCCACGAGGAGGGGGATATCCTCCTTGCGCTGGCGCAGCGGAGGCATGGCCACCGAGAAGACGTTGAGGCGATAGAAGAGGTCCTCGCGGAACGTCCCGTCCTTGACCGCCTTGATGGGATCCTTGTTGGTGGCCGCGATGATCCGCACGTCCACGGTGAGCTCGCCCTTGCCGCCGAGCCGGCGCACCGTGCCTTCTTGGAGGATGCGGAGATACTTGGCCTGGAGGGCCGGGCTCATCTCCACGATCTCGTCGAGGAAGATGGTGCCCTTGTCGGCGAGCTCGAAGTAGCCCGCGCGCCGCTCGAGGGCGCCGGTGAACGCCCCCTTTTCATGGCCGAACAGCTCGCTCTCCAGCAGGGTCTCGGGGATCGCGGAACAGTTGACCGCCACGAAGGGCGCCTTGCGGCGCGGGGACATCTCGTGGAGCGTGCGCGCGACCAGCTCCTTGCCCGTGCCGCTTTCGCCCGAGATGAGGACGGGGGCGTTGGTGGGCGCCGCCACCTCGATCAGGTGATAGATCTCCTGCATCGGGCGGCTCGTGCCGAGCAGACGCCCGAGGCCGCGCGCCTCCTTGAGCTGACGGCGGAGCAGCGTGACCTCGCGCATGATCTCCGACTTCTCGAGCGCCTTCTCGATAAGGGGTCGGAGGCGTCGCGTCTCCACCGGCTTCGTGATGTAGTCGTACACCCCGCGCTTCATCGCGCTCACCGCGGTGTCGACCGTCGCGTGGCCGGTGAGGATGACCACGGTCGCGGAAGGCAGATCCTGCTGCAGCGCCCCCGCGAGCGAGAGGCCGTCCATGCCCGCCATGACCAGATCCGCGATCACGAGATCTGGACGGAAGGCGAGCGCGCGCTGAAAGGCCTCGTCGCCATCGCGCGCTTGCTCGACCTCGTAGCCCCAGCCGGCCAGGAGTGTCGTGAGCCCTTCGAGCGTATCCGCGTCGTCGTCCGCAACGAGAATTCTATGTGCCATGGGCCCGGACGGCTGCAAGGGCCATGCAAAAATGTACGCCTGAAAAGTCGGAGGGTTACGGAGCACCACCCGCAAAGGGCGGGTAGTAATTACCGTGTAACGGGGAGCGGAGCGCGACGACGGCCGCGTCGGGCGCGCCGCCGCGCTCCTCGGGGTATTGCATGCGCCGGAGCCCGCGACGCTCCGGTGCTCGTTGTCATCGGCTACCGCGTCCGCCGCGTCGACTCCACCGCGGGATCCCCGGTGCGATCCAGGAACTGATCGAGCTCACGCTCCGCGCGGTCCTTCTCCCACCCGTACCGCTCCTGGAGAACGCCCGCGAGCTTGTCGTAGCGGCCCGCCGCCACATCGAGATCGTCGTCGGTGAGCTTGCCCCACTGCTCCTTGATGCTGCCCTTCATCTGCTTCCACTTGCCGGCAAGAACGTCGCGGTTCATGTGTTCCTCCTTTCGGACTTTACTTCGTACTCGTGCGAATGGAGGAGCAAGGGACATGCCGCGAGAGCGACGCGACTCAAGTCACTGATGCGACGGCACTTCACCGCGGTCGCGACTCGCCCACGAGAGGGGCGGGCCGGCAAGATCGACCCGGTAGGCACTGCTCTTGCAGCCCGCGAGGACCGTTGGACAACCCATGGAGGTGTGACGAATGAAAGCCAGCATGATCGTCGGCATTCTGCTGATCGTCCTCGGGATCGTCGCCCTCGGCTACGAGGGCATCACCTACACCACGCGGGAGAAGGTGGTGGACATCGGGCCGCTGAAGGCCAGCGTCGAAAAGAAGAAGACGATCCCGCTGTCGCCGTTGCTGGGCGGCGCGGCGCTAGTCGGCGGGATTGTTCTGGTGCTCGCGGGCTCGCGGCGCGGCTGAGCCCGGCGGCGGCGGCGGGCTCGCGCGGCGGTCGAGCACGTCGGCGAGGATGTCCACGAGGGCGAAGGGCTCGATGGGCTTCTTCACGTGGACCTGGTACCCCGCGGCGAGGATCCGCACCGCGTCCTCGTCGCTGGCATAGGCCGTGAGCGCCACCGCGGGGAGCGGGACGCCGCCGCCGCGAGCCAGCTCGAGGCGGCGGACGCGGCTGATCAGGCTCAAGCCGTCCTCGCCCGGCATGCCGATGTCGGAGACGATCACGTCGGGCCACTCGCGCTCGAGCTCGCGCACGGCCTCGGGCACCGAGGCCGCCGTGACCACCTTCGCGCCGGCCCAACCGAGACTCATCGCGCAGGCCTCGCGCGCGTCGGCGTCGTCATCCACGAAGAGCACGCGGATGCCGGCGAGGATCGACGTCAGGTCGGAGGGCTCGTGCCGCGCGCTGGGCCCGGCGGGCTCGCCATCCGAGCCACGGGCCAGCGGCAGGATCACTGTCATCGTGGTGCCGTGGCCCTCTCCCGCGCTCTCCGCCTTGATCGCGCCCCCGTGGAGCTCCACGAGCTGCCGGGCGATCGCAAGGCCCAGGCCGAGGCCGCCCTGCACGCGGGTCGTGCTGCTGTCGCCCTGGCGGAACCGGTCGAAGATGCGCGGCAGCAGCTCCGGGGCGATGCCCTGGCCGGTGTCGCGCACGCGGAGCTCGGCGTGGCCGCCACGGCGACCCAGCAGCACCTCGATGCGGCCGCCGCTTGGCGTGAACTTTACCGCGTTCGTGAGCAGGTTCCACAGCACCTGCTGGAGCCGGGTGGTGTCGCCCACGATCGGTCCCACGTCCGGATCGAGGGTACGGGCGATCACCAGCCCCTTGTCCTCGGCGGCCACCCGAACCGTCTCCACGGCGGACCCGATCACCGAGCCGAGATCGAGCGGTCGCATCTCGAGCCGCAGCTTGCCCGACGCGATGCGCGAGATGTCCAGAAGATCGTCGATCAGCTGAGCCTGGAGCGCCGCGTTGCGATCGATGGTGTCGACGGCCTTGGCGAGCGTGGCGGGGTCGAGGGGCTGCTGGCGCAGCACCCCCGCCCAGAGTCGCAGGGCGTTGAGCGGCGTGCGCAGCTCGTGCGAGAGCGTGGCCAGGAACTGATCCTTGGCCTGGTTGGCCTTCTCCGCCTCCGCGCGCGCCAGCCGTTCCCTGGCGAGGAGGGCGGCGCGCTCCGCCTCCACCGCCTTGCGGTCGGTGATCTCGGTCACCACCGCGAGCGCCGAAGCGGGCTGCCCGAGCTCACGGATGCGCGAGATCGACACGTTCGCCCACACCACGCGCCCGCCGGGGTGCACGAACCGCGTGTCGAAGGTGCGTGACCGTCCCGTCGTGGCGAGGTCCGCCAGGATGCCCCGGAAGGTCCGCAGGTCATCCGAGTGCACGATGTCCTCGATTCGCCGGAGCAGGACCTCGTCGCGGGGACGCTCCACCAGCTCGCAGAAGCGGTCGTTCACGAAGGTGAGGCGTCCCCGCAGGTCGGACTGGGCGATGCCCGCGGTCGCCTGGTTCACCATCGCGGAGAGCCGCTCCTCGCGGTCGCGCAGGTTGCGGTCGTCGGCCGCGCGCTGGATCCCGGCGTGGAGGAGGGCGTCGGCCATTGCGTCGACCTCCGCCACCGAGGAGCGGGGGCGGCGGGTCAGCCGCCCCGAGCAGAGGTCGTACGCCGAGCCGGCGAGCGCGCGAAGGGGTCCGGTGATGCGGTGGCCGAGGAACGCGGCCGCGAGGACGCCCAGCAGCAGGAACCCGAGCCCGCCCGTGGTCACCGCGCGGACGGAGCGCCAGAACGGCTGATCCACGACGAGGGCCGGCACCACCGCCACCGCGGTCCATCCGCTCGCGTTCGACCGCGCCTGCGTGTAGTACACCGCGCGCCCACGCAAGTCGACGCCGCCCGTCCAGACGCGCAGGGGGTTGGCCGGCGACGACACCGGGTAGGGCGATGGCTTCCCGACGAACTCCGCGTGGGCCTCGCTGTGGGCGAGGATGCGTCCGTGCGGATCGACGACCACGCCGAAGCGCTCGGCGGTGAGCTTCTGCTCGACGAGGATGTCGCGGATGTTGCCCGCGGAGATCATGGCGCTGAGCACGTAGAGCAGCCGCACGTCCTGGAACACCGGGACCCGCGCGGCGAAGTAGGCGTCGGCGGGGCTCGGCCCCGGCTGCAGCGCGCCCACCGCGGGCAGCCCCGTCGTGACGGCGCGGGTGAAGCTCTCCCGGTCACCCTCGTACACCGGCTCGGCGTCCGCCGCGAAGGTCCGCCGCGTGTTCATGATCTCACGCCCGCTGGGGTCGCTCAGCACCACCGCGATCCAGTGACTCTGCATGGCCACGCGCCGCTCGGCGTCGTCACGGAAGCGGACGAAGTCGCCGGCCAGCAGGTTGCGCGACATACCCAGGATGTTGAGCGTGCCCACCACCGCGCTCAGCTCGCGGTCGATATTGTTGGCGACGGCCCGCGCGCTGTCGGCGGTCTCGCGCTCCACCGCGCTCCGGCGCTCGCTGGACAGGCTCATGGCGAGCCAAGCCGTGAATACGACCATGGGAAGCACGGCGGCGAGGGCGAGGACGATCAGATGCGCGCGAACCGAGAACCGGCGCTCGAGCAGACTTCCGCGTCGCGGCGGCGCAGCCGTCGCGTGCTCGCGTGTCCCCGTGGCGTCCGCGGCGTCGCGGCCGCTCGCGCCGTCAGGCGCGTTCAACGCGAGGCGCCTGCCCCGTCCTCCGGCAGCATGTCCCCGGGC
>Ga0075423_10006825_pt1 | contig 10735 bp, 9 predicted proteins | sample SoiMethybrSBSTD2_FD_80114 | JGI IMG/M metagenome (GOLD analysis project Ga0075423, IMG submission 80114) | Bulk soil microbial communities from a Populus tree surrounding site in Tennessee, USA - Soil MetaG P. TD hybrid SBSTD2 | ecosystem: Environmental > Terrestrial > Soil > Tree plantation...
AAAACATTCAGGGCATCCACGAATCCAGCGACAAAGCTCTCTGGATCATGAAGGTCACCACCGTCATGGTCGTGATCCTCATCGGCTGGTGTTTGGTGACCGTGTTCAAGATCCATGCGGAATTGCCCCCGCTTCCCAGCCTGCAAAACATGAAGCTCGATCACGAGTTTCTCGGGTGGCTCACCGGCACGCCCCTCAGCCACATCCTGTGGATCGTGGCCCTGGTGGGCATGGGACATTCCGTTCTTGCCATGAGCGGCGAAGAGACGCTGGCTCAGGTGAATCGCGAGATTGAGAGTCCGAAGCTTCTCAATCTGCAGCGGGCCGGTCTGGTCATCTTCGTGTACAGCTTGATCTTTACCTCGTTCGTTTCATTGATGGCGGTAATGATCATCCCCGATGCGGCTCGGCCCAATTTCTTCGCCAACCTGATCGGTGGCTTGGCGATGTACCTGGTCGGTCCCACGCTGCTGAAGCTTATTTTTCATCTTTTTGTCGTGCTGGTGGGCGTCCTGATTCTCTCTGGCGCTGCGAACACTGCCATTCTCGGCGCGAATGGCGTACTCAACCGCCTTTCCGAAACACGCGTGCTCACCTCCTGGTTCCAGCGCCCGCACAAGAAATACGGCACCACTTACCGCACGATCAACCTGATCGCGCTACTGCAGGTGGTGACCATTGTGCTGAGCCGCGGCAATTTCTACGTGCTGGCCGCGCTCTATGCCTTCGGCGTCGTGTGGAGCTTCTCGTTCAACGGTCTTGCCGTTTTAATCTTGCGCTACAAATACCCCGAGCATCGGGAATGGAAAGTTCCCGGCAACCTGAAGCTAGGCAAGCGTGAAATTCCAGTCGGACTGGCCCTGATCACTGCGCTGCTCTTCGCCATCGCCATCGCGAATCTTCTGACCAAGAAAGAAGCAACCATCGCTGGTGTGGTGTTCAGCGGAGTGTTCTACGGCATCTTGACGGTCACCGAGCGTCACGCCAAACGCGAACAGTCCGGACACGAGGAATCGCTGGAACAGTTCCGCGTCTTCGACAATCCCGAGCTCGACTACGCGCTGGTCGGCACCCGTCCCGGGAATATCCTTGTCACGGTGCGCGATCCGAATCGTCTGCACCATCTCCGCGAGGTTCTGAATCGAACCAATACCGCCCATCAGGACGTGATTGTGCTCAGCGCCCGCCTCTCGCCCGGCCGCCATTCTTTCAGCGGCAACACCAGCTACGAAGCCCGCGACGTTTTCGACATTTACGAACAGGAATTGTTTTCGAAGGTAGTAGCCTTGGCGGAAAAGCAAGGCAAGAAGGTTTCTTTGCTGGTCGTACCCGGCACCGACGTCTTCGATGCCATTCTGATGACCGCCCAGCGCCTAGAATCTTCCCGAGTTGTCTCAGGGCTTTCGACCAAGCTGAGTGCCGACGAGCAGGCAAAACTTACCGGTGACGCCTGGGAGAGACTCCCTGAACCAAAACCGCGCCTCACCATGGAAATTATCGGCGCCGGTGGTCGCCGCCACGAATATCCGCTCGGCCCGCACGAACCCCGCCTCCGGCCCAGCGATGTCGAACTGCTGCACAAGATCTGGCTGGAAATCACGGCCGACCCACGCTACGCCGGCCTACATCACTATCACATTGTCGCCTTGGCGCTTGAAGAACTGAAGCGCGTTTTGCGTTCTCCCGAGCGCGAGGCGCTTCTCGAGCAATTCCTCCGCGACCGCGACAGCTGATCCACTGCCTGAGTGTTTGTGTCGTGCCCGCACTGCCATTTGCAAGGCCACGTTGTGCGCGAAGCTCCAATTCCGACTGCTTCCCCTCGCGACGACCGCTATGATCTCGTCTTCCATAGCGCGCCGCTGCCAAACTCGCCGAGACCTATCGCCCACAAGTAGCGCCGGCGTCCCGCCCGCACCGAGCAAAATGCCGAGCCACAAAGTGCCGAAAGAATGAAGCCCACGGCGTAAGCCGTGGGTAAAACGCCGCAAGATACCCGAGCGGAGCGTCGAAAGACACTCGCATCAAGTCCCCGTATACACGCGCTCTAGCTCACGCGCGTTCCAGCAACCCCTGCAACCGCACCTTCACCTCTGGCCATTCCGCGTCGAGGATCGAATACCGCACCGAATCCCGAGGAACAAAGTCCGCCGCCATCCGATGTGCCCGCAGAATGCCCTCAAATTTCCCGCCAATCCTCTCCAGCGCCGCCCGCGAACGTTCGTTGCGCGCATCGGTGTGGAAACACACCCGCAATGCGCCCCACGTCTCAAACGCATGCATCAGCATGAGCAGCTTGGCTTCGGTGTTCGCCCCTGTCCGAATCGCCGACCGGTTCAGCCACGTATACCCGATCTCGCACACATCCGGATCCACTCGCCCATAACGCTCGTGCCCCACAGGCCAGGCCCACCGCTCGATATTCCAGAAGCGGGTGGAACCAATCACCACGCTGTCGGAAACCCACACCGTTGCAAACGTCACCGCCGTGCCCGCATCCTGCCAAGCCAATGCGGTCTCGACATATCGCGAAACCTCAGCCTCGCCCTGCGGCACAGGGCTCCACCTGTACAGCGACGGATCCCCCGCAGAAGCCTCCATCAGCCCAGCTACATGATGCTGACCTAGCGGTTCAAGACGAATATGTTTGCCAGCGAGCGTATGGTCGAACATGGCCCTTAGTATGCGGGTGCTTTTCGCGGCACTGCAACCGAGGCAGGGCGTTATCGTGCCTCGCCGCTCAGGATGCAGTAAACTGCGCACATGCCTAGCGCGCGCCAGGGAACCATTCGGCTGTTTCGCTACTCTGGGATTGATGTCTTCCTGCATTGGTCATGGTTTCTGGTGGCCGCTTTCGAGCTCAGCAACCGCAAAGGAAGCTACTCCTCGCAGGGATGGAATGTACTCGAGTACCTGGCGCTCTTCGGTATCGTGCTGCTTCACGAGTTCGGCCACGCCTTGGCTTGCCGGCAGGTAGGAGGTACCGCGGATCAAATCGTCCTGTGGCCACTCGGCGGCGTGGCTTACGTCAATCCGCCTCCGCGGCCGGGCGCAACTTTGTGGAGTATCGCCGCCGGGCCACTGGTCAATGTAGCGTTGGTTCCGGTCTTGTACGCGCTGAGCCGGTCCATCGCTAGCACCGAGAGCGACCTTCATGCCTTGCTGCATTCCATCTGGGTCATCAATCTCGTCCTGCTGACCTTCAACTTGCTCCCCGTTTATCCCCTCGACGGCGGTCAAATATTTCGCTCCCTGCTCTGGTTTGTGCTCGGACGAGCGAGAAGTCTGATGGTCGCGACCGTCGTGGGGTTCCTGGGCGCGTTCGGGTTTATCGCACTTGCATGGTGGGTGAAATCCGTCTGGATGGGATTTATCTCCATCTATATGCTCATGAACTCCTGGGGCGGCTGGCAGCACGCTCGCGCTCTGTCCCGCATGGAAAAACTGCCCCGGCGTCACGACTTTGCCTGCCCGCATTGCAAGGAGTCGCCCCCCATCGGAGAGCTCTGGCAGTGCAGCCGTTGCCAACATGCATTCGACACATTTCAGAGCCAGGCCGTGTGCCCATATTGCGGAACGCAGTTTCCCGCAACAAATTGCTTCTACTGCGGGCGCCAGAGCCCCATCCACGAGTGGGTCTCCCCGGTGCTGGTGCCCCCAAGAATGTGAAGAACTATGCGGTTCCGGGTGGTTACGTTTGGGTCCTTCGTGGCACAATCCAGGGGTTCACCGTAGTCGTACTCTAGAAAGGAAGAGCCGCGTTTGCCGAGCGTCGATGCCAAGGTAGGGCCCTCCGATACCGCGTTGGTATCGGCGATTCGCTCCGGCGACCAGGGGGCTATGGCAGCCTTGTACGATCGCTTCTCTTCCATCGTCTATTCGGTAGCGCTGCGCGTGTTAGGCGATACCGGAGCCGCCGAAGACGTGCTACAGGACGTGTTCATGCAACTCTGGCGAAATCCCGCGAGCTTCGATTCCAGCCGCGGCAGCCTTGGGGCCTGGCTGACGGTCATCGCCCGCAATCGCGCGATCGACGCTTTGCGCCGCCGCAAGCCGGAAAGTGATATCGACGACGTCGTGGTATCGGTTGCTCCCGATCTTGCCAGCGATGCCGACCGCGCCCGTGCCGCCGAGAAAGTCCGCGGCCTGCTCGGAGGCATGCCGGTCGCCCAACGCGCCGCCCTCGAAATGGCCTACTTCGAAGGCATGACGCACTCCGAGATTGCAGCCAAAACCGGCGAACCTCTAGGTACGATCAAGACGCGTATTCGCACCGGGCTGCACGCGTTGCGCAAGGCATTTCAGGAATGAGTGTGCACGAACAATTCGCCGAAGATCTCGCGCTCCACGCGCTGAACGTGCTGGAGGGCGACGCGCGCGCGTCTCTCGAAAAGCACCTGGAGACCTGTTCCGCTTGCCGCCAGGAACTCGAACAACTACGTGGCGATACCGCCCTGCTCGCTCTGTCGGCGACCGGCCCGAAGCCTCCGCAGCGTTCCCGTCAGCGCCTGCTGGATGCGATCGCCAAAGAACCACGCGGACTCACAGCAAAACCTGCACGCGGATTCAACTGGTGGGCCGCCTTCGGATGGGCCGCCGCTGTCGGCATGCTGGTGGTCGTGATTCAGCTCAGACGGGAGAACTCCACTCTGCGCGACGGGATGTCGCAACTTGGGGCACTGCTCAGTAACCAGACGATCGAACTCGAAAACGCAAAACGCATTGCCGAGACCATTACTGCACCTGACGCCATGCGCGTCGAGCTCGTCTCCGCCAAAACCCCTCCCCTGCCGCGCGGCAAGGCATTTTACTTACGAAATCGGAACAGCCTCGTATTTGTCGCCAGCAACCTCGCTCCGCTGGCTCCCGACAAAATCTATGAGCTCTGGCTATTTCCCAAAAGCGGTGGACCACCGATCGCCGCCGGCTTGTTCAAGCCAGACCTCAACGGCAGCGCGACCGTCGTGAACCCGCCTCTGCCCGCCGGAGTCGAAGCCAAAGCCTTTGCCGTGACGCTCGAACCCGAAAGCGGTCCGCACGATGTGCCCCGCGGCACCGCAGTGATGCAAAGCGGCGCGTAGTCAGACCCTGTTGGAGTGCCCCATCCTAATCTTTCCCGTTCTGTGGGAAAGATAGGGTGGGTTTGTTCTTAGCGGACTGTCATCACGAGCGCTCTTCAGTGTCACGATCTGGCGCTCGAACCCAGTTCCCACCGCGTCGCATCCTTCGGAAATCCCTTCTCCGTCCAGGCCAGCACCACTCGCGGACGAACTGCGTAAATAACGCTCTCCCCGGGGATCGTCATGAGCGGCATCTTGTATTTTGCCTTCGACGCCGAATCCAGTTTCCCCATGGTCACCTTATCCGATTCGCGAACTTCCTCCACGCTTCCTTCCACGATCACAACATCATCTCCGGATTCAAGATGAACCGATACCGCCGGATTATGCGCCAGGTTTCGCGCCTTGCGCGTAGATCGAGCCGTGCCGAAATACAAAGTATCGTCGAAGAAGAATCCCCATACCGGAATGGAGTGCGGCCGCCCATCCGGACGCGCGGTGCAAATCCAGTAATTGTGCGAACCTGCCAAGCGCGTCCGCACATGCGCCCACGGCAGATATTGTTTGCGCGGCTTAAGTCCATAGAGTGCCGGCACACGGGGCAATCCCGCCTGCAGGCCTGGAGGATCATCAGGAGACGCAACCCTTGTGGCACGTGCCGGCCGCACCGCTTTCGATGGGCTTACCTGCCCCTTTGCAGATTTTGTTTTCGCCATCGGAACCTCGCAGAAGATCTTATGCGGCACATGATACGCCGGAGTTCGTGCGGCTACCGAGACTCATTCGCGTGAGAGAACGCGGCTCGCCATTGAACAGCTTCCAGTGGCAAATAGTCGGAGGACTATTCTTGCGAGTTAGAGAGGCGCGCTGCATCCAGCATCTGAAACTTCAGACAAGGAGAGTGCGCGAGTTGGAAAGGCGGAGTTGGAAAGGGCTCGCTTGGGAAGGGCACGAGTTTACTCGTGCCGTAATTCCACCCTATACCAGCGCTTTAGCGCCTGAGGTGAGCTTCTTCCTCTTGGGCCATCATTTTGCGTAGGCACGTTCAAAACTTCCGACTCTTACCCGCGCAGCGACCGCCGTGCCTTTGCGAAGTCCCCACTGCGGCTCGTCCAATTGCTCGCCAACGTCGCCAGTCCCCACACCACGGCAAACACAAAAAACAAACCACTTCCCAAAACCCGCCATCGCCACGCAACCAACGCACTCAACGTCGGCACGATGGCCGACGAACTCACTCCAGCCGACCACATAATCGCTCGCGCCGCGCCGCTGGCGCTTTCCATTGAAGCTTTCTCGGTCTGCACTCCGAAGAACGGCAGATGTTCGAAGAGCCATCGCACCCCCGGCGGATACTCCTCAGGATTCCCAGTTCCACCCACGGTATAGAACCGGAATCGGATCCCCAGCAAACGCCCCACGACCCAGTGCGCAATACCATGCGCAAAGAAGTAGAGAAGAATCCAGGCAGCCACCATCGAGGCTGCCGCCAGACCGCTTCTCGCCGACGTTCGCGCCGCGATCAAGGAAACACAAGCCCCCAAAATGCCGGCGACTTGCAAAACATTGCCGGTGACAATCGACATTCGCGCGAAGATCTTTCGCTCGAGAGGACTTCCGAGATCGGTTTTCGCAGAGATGCTCATTAAATGGGCAGCCGACTTCATCCAGCCGGTCGCAGTGCGCCTTATTCTACCCGGAGAGTTGTGCCTGGAACGGCAACTCGTTTCACTGTGGAACGGCGGGCGTCCCGTCCGTCCACGATCCTCAAAAATCACCGCCATGTTTCACACGGGCCGACGAGCTTCAGATCACCTCCCGTTGTGACCCCTGCCCTTCCCCCGCCCAAACCTGAATGAAAAGCTGAACAAAGAACAGCTTCTATGTGGACCAAGGTTCTCGCGCTCGGCGCAATCGTACTCTTCCTCGTTTGACTCATGGCCGTGCTCCAGGGCTGGAGCAGAAGCACAATGTCAGGACGCTTCATTGGCCTCACATTTCTGTTCGCCATGGGCTTCGGGGCGATCTGGGGTGCGCGGACGCTAATGGGTCCGCACTAAGAAAACAACGCCGCGTAACGCCTCACACGGTACCCGGGCCTACGAAAGCGGGCGACGGTCACCGTTCCCGTTCGTAACTAGGCGTCCCGCGCGGATTGCGTCACACTGCATTCCACGAGCGTATCTCGCGGCCCTCCCCATCGCCGTGCACGATCTCGTCGGGGAATTTCTTAGCAATTTCTGAGTACATCCTGGCAGCAGAGCGCACATGTGCGATTTCGTGCGCCCCGCGGCCGGTCCCGAATCACCTTTCAGGAGGATTGTTGGCGATGAAAAAGCTCACCTTGTTCGTAACAGTCGGAATCCTGTTGCACGCGGCTGCTTTTGCAGAAAACGGGCAGAACCGCGGCTTCAACCACAGATCGAGCATCGTGGTTACCGTCGAAGGCTTGACCTGCACCACTTCAGCCGGAACTGGAATGTTTCCGGCACTCACGTGGTCATTCGGCGCTACCCAGACATCCACAACCGGTGGAGCCGGCACGGGTGCAGGCCGCGCCAACATAACCGACGTGAGCGTTTCCAAGCGCACCGACAGCTGCAGCCCGATTCTCTTCGGTGACGTAGCTACCGGCCGTCATATCACGCGTGTCACGATCGTGCAGCAAGACAACAATCGCGACGACGTCTTCACCGTCGTCCTGGAGGACGTCATCGTCTCCAGCTACCAGCTGGGCGGAAGCCAAAACGACGAAGTGCCCACCGAACAGTTATCGTTCAACTTCGGCCGGATCACGATCACTGACAACATCAGCGGAAACCGCTTCCGTTGGGACTTACGACTCGGTCGCACTTTCTAAGCAGCTTCCTATAAGTAGCGCCGGCGTCCCGCCGGCTGTCCTGAGGGCGTCCTCGCCCTCAGGAAATTCTCCCCTACGCTTCCTCGCTCTCCTTCAACTTGGCAATCACTCCGAAATCCTCCAGCGTAGTCGTATCTCCCTTCACGTCGCCGCTGGTAGCAAGCTCGCGCAACAACCGCCGCATGATTTTCCCACTACGCGTCTTCGGCAACATATCCGTGAATCGAATATCATCAGGCTTCGCCAGCGAGCCAATTTCCTTCGCCACCCACTTCTTCAACTCTTCCTTCAACGCTGCCGACGGCTCGCGCCCCTTCTCCAAAGTGACGAACGCCGAAATCGCCTGTCCCTTGATGTCATCCGGCCGACCGACAACCGCAGCCTCGGCGACCGCATCGTGCGCCACCAGCGCCGACTCCACTTCCATCGTACTCAGGCGATGCCCGCTCACGTTCAGCACGTCGTCCACCCGGCCCATGATCCAGAAGTAGCCGTCCTTGTCCTTGCGCGCGCCGTCTCCCGTGAAGTAGACGCCCGGAATCTGGCTCCAATACTGCCGCACATAGCGATCCGGATCCCCGTAGATCGTGCGCAGCATCCCCGGCCACGGCTTGCTGATAATCAGGAATCCTCCCGACCCATCGGGTACCGGTTTTCCATCCATCGTCACAATCTGCGGAACAACTCCCGGCATCGGCCGCGTCGCCGAGCCCGGCTTCGTCGCGATCGCTCCCGGGATGGGCGCAATCATGATGTGGCCCGTCTCCGTCTGCCACCATGTATCCACAATTGGACACCGATTGTGTCCGATCACTTCGCGATACCACATCCACGCTTCCGGATTGATCGGTTCCCCGACCGTCCCCAGCAACCGCAGGCTGTCCATCTTGTGCTTGTTGGGCCACTCGTCTCCCCACTTGATGAACGTCCGGATCGCCGTGGGAGCCGTATAGAAAACGCTGACCTGATGCCGGTCAATGATCGACCAAAATCGATCAGGCTCCGGGAAGTTCGGCGCGCCTTCGTACATCAAGCTCGTAGCCCCGTTCTGCAACGGCCCATACACGATGTAGCTGTGCCCGGTCACCCATCCAATATCGGCAGTGCACCAATACGTGTCCTCTTCCTTCAAATCAAAAACCAGCTTGGTCGTGAGATATGTCCCCACCGAATAGCCGCCGGTGGTGTGCACAACGCCCTTCGGCTTTCCGGTGGTTCCCGAGGTATAGAGAATGTAGAGAGGGTGCTCAGCATCCAGCGGCTCGGCGGGACATTCGTCCGAAGCCTTGTCCATCAACGCATGCCACCAGTGATCGCGGCCAGGCTGCAGATTGATCGGTGTGCCTGTGCGCTTGTAGACGACTACGTATTTCACAGTCGGACACGACTTCAGAGCCTCTTCCACCGCCGGAAACAGTTTCACTTCCGCGCCGCGCCGGTATGTCCCATCCTGCGTGATTACCGCAACCGCTTGCGAGTCATGAATCCGGTCGACCAGCGCATTCGACGAAAATCCTCCGAACACGATCGAGTGCGGCGCGCCGATCCGGGCGCAGGCCAGCATCGCGATCGGCAACTCCGGCGTCATGCCCATGTAAATCGCGACCCGGTCCCCCTTCCTCACCCCCAGGGACTTCAGAACATTGGCGAACTTCTGCACCTCCCGCCACAGTTGCTGGTAGGTGTAAGTGCGGACTTCCCCCGGTTCGCTCTCCCAGACCAGCGCGGCCTTGTTCTTGCGCCACGTCTTCACATGCCGGTCCAGACAGTTGTACGACAGGTTTATCTGACCCCCCGCGAACCACTTCGCCCACGGAGCATTCCATTCCAGAACCCCATCCCATTTCTTGAACCAATGCAGGTCCTCGGCAATCCGGCCCCAAAACCGCTCTGGATGCTCTACCGACTCTTTGTAAAGGTGTTCGTACTCCTCCACGCTCTTGACGTGAGCTTTCTCGCTGAATTGCTGAGGACACTCAAACTTGCGGTCTTCGTGAAGAATGGAATCAATGTTCGAAAGGGTCGTGTTATCTGACATGAAAGCCCCTTGATGTCGCCTCGAAATTTTACTGCGGACCGCGGGAACCTGTCTTGCGCGCAAGTCCTTCCGTCGCAAGCCATCTCGCCGCTTCAGCAGCGAAGCCTCCAGACTAAATCCCGGATTGCGAACCTCGAAGGAACTCTGTTGGAGACATTTCCTTTACAAACTAAATCGATTGATCCCCTCGGAAGAAGGCCTATACTCTTCTCAACGGGGTGTTCCCATGCAAAGGTCCCTCCTGCTCCTCCTCACGATTCTGGTCTATTCCATAAGCACCCTGGCACAGGCGACTGGCGGCACCTCGGGAGGCACTGGGGGCGGCGGCGGTGGTGGTGGAACACGCGGCGGAACAGGTCCCACCACCGGAAACATCCCTTCGCCCACAACACAACCACGGGATTTCCCCACTTCGCGGCTGCCTGCACAGTCCATCTTCCTGATCGGACGGGTCGTCGCCGAAGACGGTTCGGAACTTACGGAAGCCGCATCCATACAGACCAGCTGTCGCGGTTCCTCCCGCACCCTGGGCCACACCGATTCCAAGGGATATTTCAGCGTCGAACTGGATCCGAACTCCAATCCCGCAACCAGAGGTTTGGGCGACGTCACCGATACTGGTATCACGGATCAAAACCGTAGCGAGCGCGACTTCCAGGGCACCAACAACTGGAGCGACTGCCAGGTCCGCGCCATCCTGCCCGGCTACACTTCACAAGTTGTCGAGCTCGCATCCCGCATCACAGGCTCTCACCGCGCCGAGCTCGGCAACATCGTCGT
>Ga0075423_10006827_pt1 | contig 10734 bp, 8 predicted proteins | sample SoiMethybrSBSTD2_FD_80114 | JGI IMG/M metagenome (GOLD analysis project Ga0075423, IMG submission 80114) | Bulk soil microbial communities from a Populus tree surrounding site in Tennessee, USA - Soil MetaG P. TD hybrid SBSTD2 | ecosystem: Environmental > Terrestrial > Soil > Tree plantation...
AACAGCCTGGTCGGCGCCATTGGCGATTTCATCGATGCCGGGCGCGTCAAAGTGTTCTGCGTGGGAGCGAACAACCACGAGTCGTTCCTGAACAAGCAGGCGCACCCGTTTCATCGCAGTTGGCGCCAGCGGATGTTTGACGAGTACATCCGCGACGAGGTCATTCCCTACGTGCATTCGAGTTGTCAGACGCCCGGCATTCCGATCGCAACCGTTGGCGCATCCCTCGGCGCCTATCATGCCGCCAATACGCTGTTTCATTACCCGCATCTCGTGAAACGCTGCTACGCATTATCGGGAATCTTCGACCTCCGCGATTTCATGGACGGGATGTACGACGACAACTTCTACTTTCAGAATCCGGTCGACTACATGGCGAATCTCACCGACCCGTGGTTCCTCGAGCAGTTATCGACCTGCGAAATCAGGCTGGTGACCGGAACTGGACCATACGAAAAGAGCGGTTACTCGTACACGATGTCGGGGATTCTCGCACGGCGAGATATTCGGCATTCGCTCGACGACTGGGGTCCGCGGGGCGGACACGACTGGCCTTACTGGAAGGAGCAACTACGGGAATACGTCTCGAGATGGTGATTGAATCTCTGGAAGATCGAATTTGTGTAGCAGGTACGCGCCGTCGGCGACGACTTGCTCATCGTCGATCCACACGTCGCAGTTGCGGGTGAGCACGTCGACATGCGTCCGTGATTTCCAGTCGGCGTGCGTCTGGCTGCCGTAGGGATCGCCGAAGGCGAGGTGCACGCCCGGCACCTTCTCGTCCTGCAACAGGATCCCGATCATTTCGCGCAGGCCGAGATTGGTCCCGAAGGCGAGTTCACCAACACGATCGCTGTTCTCGTCGGTGTGGCAATAGTTCCAGAAGTCCCGTTCGAGATCGGCCCGGTCGCATCGCGCGGCGGTCAGCCGGCCGTTGCGGATTTCAAGGACGAGCGGCGATTGATCGAGGCTCCCGTACTTCGCGTTGAAGTAATCACCGGCCGTCCCGTCGCAGACAAACGTGCCGTCAACCGTTCCCGGTGTCGTAAACACTTCACCGGCCGGCAGATTTGACCAGTAGCGCGGATTGATCAAGCCGCTGGTCTTCACCCATGCGAGCGAGTGATCGAAGGTGGCGCGGAAGTCGGTGCCGCTCGCGGTCCTGACCGTCAACGACCTCGAGTGCCGCATCCGTTCGCACAACTGTGTGCTGAGACGATCCACCTGCAGGTAATCGGCGCGCATGCCCTCCCGCATGATCTGTGGCGTGACGCCGACCATATGCGCGTACCGAATGCGGCGGCGTTCGATGACGCCGACGATGGCCATGCGGGCAGGCAGCTCTCCTTCTCGCGGCTGGATACACAGGATGCCGGCGTCGGCGTGCTCGAACGCCTCCAGCACTTCCGCAGGCGGAGAAGTTATCGGCCGCTGAGCGACCGACTCGATGAGAAGACACCGGGCGGCAGCGCCGGCGCTGTCGAGCGCGCGTTCGAGACTTGCTGCGACTTCGCGGCTTGCCTGATCGGCGACCAGCGCGACGCGCTCGCCACGCCGGATTCCCAGGCACGTATCGACGGCATTGTGGGCGCCGGGCAGCAAATCATCGGTGACCGCACCAAAAGTCATTCGAGAATAATTGTAACAAAGCGGCGGTCGCGACTTCTGAGGCTGAAAATCGTTATTCCCCAATCACAAACGCCGGCACCTGGCCGCCGCCGGATGTCACGTTCGCCAGCCCTGTCGAACTGAGTCGAGTGAGGTACCCCGTCATGCGTCCTCGAAACAGGTAGGGCGCAAAATCGACGAGCATCTCGCGCATCGTCACCGTCCCTGCGGCGTCGAACATCGGAAATGTTTCTCGACGCACCGGAATGCGTTCCTGGATCACCCACGTCCCGGCTGGCGCATTCAATGCGTCATTGAGCGCGGCATACCAATCCGACGGCGATGCTTCCCAGCCGAGCGTGACGCCTGTCCCGCCGTACTCGTCATTCGGCTTCAAGACCAGCGATTCGCGGTGATCCTCTGCCAGGCGCATCAGCCGCTGCCTCCGTCCGTGCAACACCGTTTCGGTGTCGGTAAGAATCCGCGTCCACGGGACGTGTGCGGTAATGATCGCGTGCTCCTCGTCGGAGAAAAGCCCGGCATTTCGCTCGTCGGTCAGGACCGCGAAGAAGGCTTTCTTGTGCGGGAGTTTGCAGCGGAACGTGTTCGCCACGCACACGGCCTTTTGTGCGTACGCCTTCAGCAAGGCGGCGCAATCGGCAGAGCGGGCCAGAATGTCGTTGATCAGGACGCGCCGGTAAACCAGGTCGATCCGCGTCTCGCCGCACGCGAGCGTTCCGTTGTCGAAGACCAGCTCCCGCGGATCGCAGACGATCGTCGGTACTCCGCGGGCAGTAAAGGCATCGCGCAGAATCTCGAACTCACTCCAGGTCGGTACTTCGCGCCAGTCGACGATGGCGATCTTCGGAGGATCGGCGGTTCCCCCCCACTCGCGGTAGCTCGAGACCAGTGCGTCGAGCATCGGCTCGATCGTCGCGTTGAACCTGACCGGTCGCCCTTGCCGGAACGCGCGCATTGCGGGCATCTCGTCGAACAGTTCACACAGTCGCTGCGTATATCCGAGACCGGCAGGCGACTCAGCGTTGTACTCGGCAAAGCGCAAGGATTCGGGCAGGAGAAACGCATCCAGACGCGACGCGGTGCTCGCGCGCTGGTACCCGGGATCCAATCGCACCAATTGCACTTCGGCTTCGGTCAATCCCAGTTGATTCAACAGGGCGGGCGATTCGAGCGCCGCGGCAACGACACGTTCCCCAAGTGCCGCTATCGCCTCTGCGGCGACACGCATCCGCGATTCATCCGATTCGGTAAGGAAGAAGGGGCGAAGAAACGGGCAGTGCACACGATCGCCAAACGTGAGTTTTCGCGTCCGCATCGAGGCGGTGAATTCCTCGATGTAGGCGCGGGTCATCTCCACGTCGGGTCGCAGCAGCGAGTGCCACGTGTCGATCGCGTTCATTCACGTTCTTGCGACCGCTGCGCGTGGCGAGCCGACGACGCCGCCAGGCGCACCGATACCGAGCATTTCTTCCCAGCGCGGCCAACTGCGCGTGGGATCGGGATTGCGTGCACGGTCGATGACCAGATCGCTCATCTTCTCGAGCACATGCGAAAAGTAGAAGTCGGTGATGCGATCGCGCTCGAAGTCCGGCGCCGGATTGAGGAAGTCGATCGCGTATGGCACGCCGTCGCGAACCGCGAACTCAATCGTATTCATCTCGTAGCCGAGCGCCTGATTGATGGCCTGCGCGTCGCGAACGACGCGCGCCCCCAGGTCCGGCGTCAAGTACGCATGCTCGACGAGATAGCGGCGCTCACGCGGATCGTACTTGACCGGCGTGATATCCGTTTTTCCAAAAGTGAAGCACCGGACGTACGATTCGAAGTCGATGAATTCCTGCAGCGTCATGCAATACGGCGCCGTGCCGTCGTACGCCTCGAGCAGCTCGCGCCGATCGTTGACCTTGTACACATGCTTCCAGCCGCCGCCCGAATACGGCTTGAGGATTGCCGGCCGGCCGACATAGTCGAGCAGCGCATCCCAATCGACCGGATATTCGAGATTACGGAGCGATTCCGAGGTGAGATCGATGTCCTTCGGGTACCCCTTCTGCGGGAGCAGCACGGTTTTCGGAATCGCGCACCCGAGTTTCGCCATCACCGAGTAGTTGAAGTACTTGTCGTCGGCCGTCCACCAGAACGGATTGTTGATGACATACGTGCCCTGCAGCACTGCATGCTTCAATGCGCCACGGTAGTACTCGACCTCGTGCGAGATCCGATCGACGATGACGGAGTACTTTGCCGCGTCGGTCATCCTCGTTCCGCCCCATTTCACCATTTCCGCCTTGATGCCGTGCGGCGCGCCTTTGTCGTTCACCTTCGCGATGAACGCGGGTGGAAAGCTGTACTCGCGGCCCACCAGGAGGCCAACCGGTCCGGGCGCGCTCGATGAAGAACTCATACTCTGGCCTCTCCCCGCCAATCCACACCGGCGCGCGTCTCCATGACGATGTGACGAACCACGGCTTTCAAGTCTCCGGTCGCGCGGAATACAGCCAACTGTTGATCGGCGCTGGTTCCGTCGCGCAGGACCGTGTGCACGTATTCCACCGCGTCTCGGCTCCCAAGTTCATCGACCACATCGTCGATGAACTCCAGCAGCTCGAGCGCGAGCTGGCGCATGGGGACTTCCGAGCGCTTCCCGAAATCGATCAACTTGCCATCGAGGCCCCATCGCGCCGCCCGCCACTTGTTCTCTTCAATCAACGCGCGGCGGTACAAACGAAAACCGAGATTGCGCGTGTAGAGCTTGTGGAGTTTGACGACGATGGCTTGCACGAGCGCGCCCAGCATCACCGCCGTTTCGGGCCGGGTTGGGACGTCGCACACGCGGAACTCCAGCGTACCGAACATCGGGTGGGGACGAACATCCCACCAGATCTTTCTGGCATCATCGATACAGTGGAGCTCGATGAGCAATTTGATGTAGCTCTCGTACTCGCTCCAGGATCCGAAATGATCCGGCACACCGGTTCGCGGGAAGCGGCGGAAAATCGTCGTTCGATACGACTTCAAACCCGTGTCGCGCCCCATCCAGAACGGAGAGCTCGTTGACAGCGCCAGCAGATGAGGCAGGAAATAGCGGGCCGCGTTCATCAGATCGATCGCCGTTTGATTGTCGGGAACGGCGACATGCACGTGAAGCCCGAAAATCAACAGCGATCGCGCCAATTGCTGCAGCTCTTCGACGATGCTGTCGTAGCGGACACCGGGAGAGAGAATTTGATCTTTCCAATGCGAGAAGGGATGCGTGCCGGCGGCGGCGACGGCAAGACCGACTCGTTCGGCGCCCCCCGTCAGCTCGCGCCGAATGCGAAAGATTTCGTCGCGAAGCTCCGGGACGTCTTGGCAGATGCGCGTACCGACTTCGACGATCGATTGATGCAGTTCGCGTTTGATCTGCTCACCGAGGGCCGGAGCGCTGGACGCCAGCAGCTCGGAGACGTGCGACCGCAGTTCCCACGTTTCTGGGTCGACGATCTGAAATTCTTCTTCGACGCCCACCGTAAAGCGGTGTGCCATACACCGCGATAATACAAAGGGAAAAGGGAAAAGGGAAAAGGCAAAAGAAGCGCACCGGCTCAGGTCTTCACGTACTTCCCGGGATCCTGATCGAATTTGGTTTTGCAGATCGGAGCGCAAAAGTAATACGTCTGTCCTTTGTACTCGCTCTGACCTTTTGCTGTTTTTTCGTCGATCGTCATTCCGCAAACAGGATCTTTAACCATTTATTCCTAACGCTTTCTTCAGTATCGCGATCTGCCCGGCGTGATACGTGTCGTGCTGCAAGGCGCCGATCGCGGTTTGGTAGAGTGTGACAGGGTTGCCGGCCGAATCGACCTGCCCGCCGGCGACCGGCCGTGCAAGCCCCGCGTCATCAGTGGCGGCCAGCGTGCTCGCGAGCTCAGCGTGCGCGCGGCGGAGTGACGATATCGCTTGCGCCCAGGCGTCCGGCGTGGTCTCGCCAACGCGCGGCCAATCCCCCTCCGCCGGATCGCCGTGCCTGCCTCCCTCGAGACGGCGCCGGACCTCGTTGACCCAGGCGGTCATGTGCAAGACGAGTTCCCAGATCGAGTGGGCGCCTCTGATCGGATGCGCGGCTGCGCCTGGAGCGTCGATACCGTCGAGAATGCGCGCAAGCGGCGACCCGTACCAAGGGTCGCCGTCCATCGTCGATTCCAGCTCCCGGCGAAGCCTCTGCGTTTCCGACACGAATGCTCCTTCGTGGACTGCTCAAGCAATCGGCCGCAACTGACGCCGTTCCGCGGCCGAGGACGGCAAGCAGCTCGCGAGCCGACGCACCGCGTCCTCGATGGTCGACGGCATCACGCTCGAGAAGCACAGGCGCAGCTCCGATTCACCGGCCGGATCTGGATAGAAGGCATCGCCGGCGATAAAAGCGATGCCTGCCGCCAGTGCTGTATCAAGCAGAGCACGCGAGCTGACACCGGGAACCAGCCGACACCACAAGTAAAGACCGCCGTGCGGCCGCGTGAACCTGAGCATGCCGGGGGGAACATGTCGCTGAATCGCCGCAACCATCAGCGCACATCGCCGCGCGTGTTCCTGGCGCAGCGTTTTCAAGTGTGCGTCAAAACTCCCCTGTCGAAGCAACCGCGCCACCGCAAACTGCACCAGGTTCTGTGTGTGCGGATCCAGGCGCTGCTTGATGATCGCGATTTGATCGATGATCGATGGCGCCGCTGAGAGCCACCCCAGCCGCAGCCCGGGGGCCATCATTTTCGAGAAGCTGTTCAGATGGATCACCAGGTTCTGCGCATCGAGATCGCGCAGCGATGGCGGCGGCGCTTCGTGGAAGTACAGCTCACCGTATGTCGCATCCTCGACGATGGGCACGCGATACCGCTCGGCAAGTTTCAACAGTTCACGCCGCGTCCGAATCGGCAAGGTCGCGCCGGTCGGATTCTGGAAGGTCGGGTTCGTATAAATGAGTTTCGGCCGATAGCGCAGCAGGAGATCTTCCAGCTCGTCGATCTCCGCTCGAGCGATATCCCATCCAATGAGCTTCGCGCCGGCCGCCCGGAACGACTGAATCGCCCCGAGATATCCCGGACGATCAATGATCACCGCGTCACCGGGATCGACAAGGCATCGGGCGAGCAGATCGAGTCCCTGCTGCGCGCCGGCGAGGATCAGCACGCTTTCTGCCGGCACACGGAAACGTTCCGCTATGGCTTCGCGGAGCACCGGTTGCCCTTCAGTCGGACCGTGGCTCCACACGGCATCCGCGTCGCGCTTCAATGCGTGATCGATTGCCTGCTGAAACGCGACGGTTGGAAAGCAATCGATGGCAGGCTCGCCGGCGGCAAGCGAGAGCAGACGGGCATCCGATGAGTGACGGATGGCGTCGCGAAGCGTGGAGTCGCTCGACCGCAGCGCGGCTGATGCAATCTTGCCGCGCCAGGCGAACGGTGTCCCGCTCGGTTCGGGAGCCGCGCACACGAACGTGCCGCGTCCGACATAGCCGCGCAGCAGGCCCCGCGATTCGAGTTCTCGATAGGCACTGACGACGGTGGTGCGGCTGATCCCGAGCCGTTCGGCCAGCTCGCGTTCGGGTGGCAGACGCGATCCGGATGGGAGTTCGCCGCGGGCGATTGCCGCTTCGAACAGGTTGACGAGATGGCCGTACAGCGGCCGCGCGGTCCGCATGAACTGACGCTCGATCTGCTGAAACATCATTCCTCCGGGACCTCGAAGTGTGGACCTGTCGCACACCATTATGCGATGTCCAATCGGCGATTGGCTGTGACGAAAGTGTCAATTCTGGGCCGATTTGTGGGACGGAATGGGAAAAATGAGGCATCCAATCGGGAGTCGAGCAGTCCAATTTGGCTTTGGGCGCAGAACATCGATAACTCCTTTGAAAACGATAGGAAAATGTCTCCTTTCTTCTTTCGGGGACTGCTCTTTGCCCTGATTGCGCCGAGCGCGAGGCGGCGGTTTACGCCAGATCCTCCTGAATCAGGTCCGTGTTGATGGCGAATGCCGCCTCTGCCCCCTCGGCGGCAGCGACGATGACCCATTGGACAGCTCGCGACGCGTCGCCGGCGACGTACAGTCCGGGAAGATGGGTCGATTCGTACTTGCCCGTTCGGACGGTTCCTTTGTCGTTGAACTCGCAACCGAGACGAATCGCCAATTCCGATCGCTGGAATTGACCGGCGGTGAAGAACAACGCCCGGCGCGGCAAGGGAGCGCCAGCAGTGAAGAGGATGCGCTCGAGGATTCCGTTGCGGCCCTCGAGAGCGCTCACGCGATCCTCGCGAATCGCGATGCCGTTTCTCGCCAGCCGTGCGCGATCGTCATCGCCAATCTCGGCAGGCCCATCAGTGCAGAGGACGAGATCGCGGCTCCACGCGGTCAGTTCGAGCGCGAGACCGACGCCTCGATGGGCTCTGCCATAAATCGCAAGCGGCTGATCGCGGACTTCCCATCCATCGCAGTAGGGACAATGAAAGACACTGCGCCCATACAATTCCTGGATTCCCGGCACGTCAGGCACGTTGTCGCAGACACCTGTGGCCACCAGCAGTTTTCTCGAGCGCACGACGGCACCGTCGGCGAGCGTCACGCGAAACTGTCCGCTGGGTTCGCACTGAGCATCAGTGGCCGCGACGTCGCGAAGTTCCACCGTTTCGTACGGGCGCAGCTCCTCGCGCCCAATCGAGCGAAACTCGCGCGGATCCATCCCGTCGCGCGTCAGATAGCCGTGAAGGGCGCGTGAAGCGGCGTTGCGCGGACGGCCGTTATCGCAAACCAGAACCGAGCGGCGGCAGCGGCCGAGAATAAGCGCCGCATTCAGGCCAGCCGGTCCGGCACCGACAATGACGACGTCGTAGATTGAGAACGAAGCGGGCACGACATTCAATATTAGTCATCATTGAATATCCACACCATCGAGGCCCGCGCTCGCCGGTGACGTACTGTGGCTCGTCATCGCGAGCCCGATGAAGACCGACGCGTTCATCGTAATCGTCTCACTGCCGATCTCTGACCATGTCGTGCCGTCGCTGGATTCAGACGCGGTGAATTGATCGCCGACGCGCGTCAGCTTTACCCAGCGTGGCGGGGTTGACAGGGTTCCCGCCGTGCTGACGGACACACCGCCGTCCGTCGGACGCCGCTGGAACGCGACGCCCTTGGCCGCCGAGACCAGGGCAAAGGCATGCGCCGAACCTGCATCGAGCGTCTCTCGGATCATGACGCCCGCCTTCGCCCATGCGTTGACGTTCTGCACCGATGCGACGCGGGCGATGATCGTCGCGTCACCCGTCACCGAGCGGTAGGCATAGTGGAACGCGTCGGCGGTTCCCCAGATATCGGCTCCCTGACCCATGATTGAGAATGTCGATCCATTGAAGCCGGCCGTGCCGGGGATGCTGACCGCGCCAACGTCAGCATCGCTCCAGCCGGATGGCAACGGCGGTGGCGGAGGAGGCGGTGGTGGTGGTGGCAGCGCCGAAGTCGTGACGCTGACGCCATCGAACGTTGCGGTGGAAGTCACTCCGCTGACGTGACTCGAGACGGCCAAACCAATCAATACGCTCGACGGCATCGAGAACGTGTCACTCGCCACCTGAGTCCACGATGTGCCGTCACCCGATTCAAAAGCTGTGATCGTGTCGCCGCTTCGGGTCAACTTCACCCATCGAGGCGGTGGCGACAGGCTGCCTGCCGTACCCACACTCGGACCGCCATCACTGAGCCGGCGCTGAAACGCCACGCCCTTTGCGGCTGACACAAGCATGAAACCCTGCGCAGACCCCGCACTCAGCGACGAGCGAATCATGACACCAGCCTTCGCCCACGCCGCCGTGTTCTGGACGCTTCCCACACGGGCCACGATTGTGCCGTTGCCGTCGAGCGGCTGATAGACGAAGTGAAACGCGTCGGCAGTGCCCCATACGTCCGCGCCGGCACCGGCAACGGTGAACGCCGGGTTGTTGAAGCTGGCGTTGCCGGGTGCGCCAACCGCACCCACGTCTGCATCGAGCCACGGACTGGGCAGCGGTCCACCGCCGCTTGGCGTCCCGGCAGTGGTGAAGCTCCAGACAGGTCCCGCAATCGTCGCTCCCGCCATCGTCTTGGACACGATCTTCCAGTAGTAGGTCGTGCCCGGTTGAAGCGGGGCCAGCGAGTAGCTCTTGTTATCCGAGGTCGTCTGGCTCGGACCCAATGCGACGTCCTGCGCAACCAGCTGCTGCGGATTTGGGACGGTATCGAGGTACACGTCGTAGACGTGTGCCCACAGGCCGCCATTCCATCGCACAGTCGCACCCGTCGTCGGCTGCGCGGTCGCCATATTCGCCGGCGACACGTATGTCGGCTTAGTGGGTGGCAGCGGCACGAACGGTTTCGTTTCGGTCTCGCCGTGGCCGTTCGACCACTTGCGGTTGAACACGGTTTTCAGGCCGTGCACCGGGTCGTTGAGGAGTTCTGACTTCGTGGTGAAGTAATTGTGCTCGCGCTGCGAGTCGCTCGACGGAGACGTCCAATTCGACGATCCGAAAATCGCCATCCCCTGGCCGTAGAGAATCACCAGTTTCGCGTGATCGATACCCTCATGGGCATCCAGCCGCACCTGCACGCCGGCCTTGTACAAGATGTCGACGTTGTAGGCATCCCACAGGCGATCGGGGTTTCGATATTCGGTTTCGTCCGTGATGAGGCGCACCGGCACTCCGCGCTGCACCGCCGCGACAATGGCATTGGTGTGCGCCAGGTCGGTGATGCGAAACATCATCACGTCGATCTGTGTGCCCTCCGCCTTGTAACGACTCACGGCGCGGCTGCGATAACTCTGGTCTGGAGGAAAGTTCAGATCGGGGTTCAGTGGAAAGGTGCTGTACGCTCGGGCGAGAGGAGTCGTGATGTTTGCGTAGTTGTTGAACTCTGTTGTGCTGGTCCAGAGATCGTCGAACTTCGTCATGAAGCTCTGAACGATCGAATTGTCGTTGCTGTAGAAGATGATCTCGTCGGTGTAGTTCACATACGGCGTCGTCGGGACGAACTCAAACGCATTGTAGTTGGCACCCGAAAATTCAACCTGGCCCTGCCCACCGAACAGCATCATCTTCCAGT